>Ga0210387_10000191_pt1 | contig 44948 bp, 74 predicted proteins | sample IncBWC7OmetaG_FD_160108 | JGI IMG/M metagenome (GOLD analysis project Ga0210387, IMG submission 160108) | Forest soil microbial communities from Barre Woods Harvard Forest LTER site, Petersham, Massachusetts, United States - Inc-BW-C-7-O ... | reverse complement strand
ATCAGGCGATGGTGTTCCAGCAGTTCGGGCCGCAGAACCCGGTCGTCGGCATCCCCGAGATGCTCAACACCATCTCGGACATGCTGGAGATCGCCAACATTAAAAACGTGTCGAGGTACTTCAAGACGCCGCCGCCGCAAGTCATCCAGCAGATGCAGAGCGCGCCGAAGGAGCCCGACGCCATGACCATTGCCGCGATGGCCAACAACGAGCGGGTGAAGGCGCAGACCGCGAAGGACATCGGGACCCAGCAGTTCAACGCCCAGAAGCAGGCGATGGACGAGGCGTTCAGGAGGGACAAGCTCGCCCAGGAGGCGGCCTACGAGGCCGAGAAAATCCGCGTGCAGGAGGCCCAGCTCGCCCTCGACCATCAGGTCGATATGGCTCAGGTGGTGGTCGACATGGCCAAGGCGACCACCCCCGACGCGCCGCCCGCGCCCAAGGGGCCGAGCGGCGGCTTGCCCGAAGGCTAAAACCGAAGTATTCATCTGAGCAACCAGTGAAGTTGTCACGGGGACAACTTGGTTGCCGATGATCAGATGTCGGCGCTGGGCAGCAGAGAAAAGATCGAGAACCTGAGCGAGCGGCGGGAACTCTCGGCCGCCGCCAAGGCTTTGCTTGCCGACCCGGCCTTCGCTCACGTCTACCGGCAGCTCCGCAACCAGTGGTTCAACGAGCTGCTCGACACGCCGCACGCCGGCCCCAAGCAGGACGAGCTGGCGACCCGCCTGCGCACTCTCGATTTCATCCCGGTGGCGCTCGGCGCCCTCCTCGACAACTACCGCATCGACGCCCAGCGGAGCGCCCGCAATGCCTCCTGAGGGCCTCGACGAGGCGCGCGAGGCGTTCGCGCAGGAGATCCCGCAGGCCACGCGCCAGCGCGACCAGGGAGGCCGCTTCGTCTCGACCTCGAAACCCGAGGCGATCTTCCAGCCCCGCGAAATCGAAGGCGACGAGCGGGGCGACACGTCCGACGGCGGGCCAGACCCGCGCCTGCTCGAACAGGAGAGGAGAATTGCTGATGGCCGGTCTGAAGAAGGGGACAATGTTCCGCAGCCCAAGAAACGCGCTCCAGCCCCCGCCAACGACAATGACGGCTCAACCCAAGACGAGCCGCCAGAGCGGATCGGCAAAGACCCCGACGATGCCGGTCCAGACGGCGAAAAACCAGACAAGGGGGCCGGTCCCGAAGGGGAGCAAGGCGAGGACACCTCCCCCCGGTACAAAATTCAGGTAGACGGCGAAGAGCGCGAGGTCAGCCTCAACGAGGCGCTCAGGGGCTACCAGCGCGAGGAGACGTTCAACACCCGCATGCGGCAGATGGTCGAGGTCGCCAAGACCATCGACGAGCGCGGCGCCCAGGCCCAGCAGGCGCGCGAGGCCTACATCCAGCTCTGCCAGAACCAAGAGCAGGAGTTCGCCGCGCTGATCCCCAAGGAGCCCGACTGGGAGCAGCTCTACAAGCAGGACCCGGCCGCCGCCCACCAGCTCGAAAACAACTACCGCGCCGTCTACGGCACGCTGAACCAGATCCGCCAGCGGCGCGAGCATGCGCAGCGCGAGGCCTACCAAGCCCACGCCCAGCAGACCGCCAGTTACGCCAGGGCCGAGTTCGATAAATTCCGCTCGAAGAACAAGCTCGCCAACCAAACCGAGATCGACCACGCCATCCAAGGCATGCGCCGCACCGCCGCCTCGCACGGCTTCTCCGAGGACGAGATCGGCACGACCTACGACGAGCGCATGCTGTCGATCCTGCTCAAGGCCGCCAAGTACGACCGCATGCAGGCCAACAAACCCTTCCCCGTGCAGCCCGAGCGCCAGGGCGCGCTGCAGCCGGGTTCCGCCCCCCGCGTCGGCAACGGCGCGCAACGTTCGATGAACGAGGCCCAGAAGAGGCTCGCATCCACCGGCCGCGTCGACGACGCGGCAGCGGTGATGGCCCAGTTCATTCGGGGCCGACAATAAGTCCGGCTTAACCGGAGCTTATGTCCAGTCTATGGGCTGGAGCACATAGTCTAGACCTTCGGGCTAGAGCCAATTGTTCGCCGTTAATCGGCGACGATCCCTCTTGCCCGAAAGGAGCTACCCCGTGCCCCAGGTCACGAACGCCTTTACTACCTACAATGCCCAAGCAAACCGCGAAGATCTCAGCAATGCCATCTATAACATTGACCCGTTCGATACGCCGGTCATGTCGGCTATTCGGAGGCGCAATGTAAAGAACCGGCTGTTCGATTGGCAGACTGAGTTCCTGCCGCTGGTTAACCTTGCGAATGCTCAACTGGAAGGGTTTGCGCTGGCTAACGGCCCGTCTCAGCCGACGATCCGCCGCAACAACATCACCCAGATCAGCGAGCGCGACGCGACCGTGTCTGGCTCGCAGGAGGAGAGCGACGCGGCGGGCAAGGGGAGCGAGATGGCTCACCAGATGGCCCTCGCCGCCAAGGTGTTGAAGTCGGACATGGAGAGCATCCTCTGCTCTCGTCAGGCCCGCAGCGCCGACACCTCGGCCAACTACCAGACCACGCCGCGCACGACCGAGGCGTTCTCCCACTGGCTCGGCCGCGCCACCGACAAGAACTCGAACGTCGCTGCAGCGGTGGCGCCCGGCACCGTCGTCACCGCCTTGCCGGTGGCGGCGACCGACGCCTTCCCCGCCATCGTCGCCGGGTCGCAAGTGTCGATCACCGAGGCGATGCTCGGCGATGCGATGCAGCAAGCCTATCAAAATGGTGGATCGCCCAGCATGTGGATCGTCCCGCCGGGGCCCAAGAGAACCATCTCGACGTTCGTCGGCCGCTCGACCACGCAGGTCCTCGTCGGCAAGACGGAAGTAGTAAGCACCATCGACGTCATTGCGACTGACTTCGGCCGCATCAAGGTCGCTCCGTCGCGTTGGCTCGCGCCGGATGTCGGGCTCCTGATCGACCCCGATTACGCCGCCGTGGCCTTCTTCAGGGCCTTCAGGCAATTTCTCATGGCTAGAGTGGGAGATGCAGAGACTAGAATGATTGTCTGCGAGTGGGGCTTGGAGATGCGCAACCCGTTGGCGCACATCCTGTTCAACGGCATCAAGAAGTGAGCCTGAGCAAAGCAGAAGCGGCGGCCAACCGGCCGCCGCCCCACGCCCCGCTATGCCGGGCCATGCTCGGCCGCGCCAATCCAGGCATTGCCTTGCCACCCACCGCCTCGCCGTGCGTTGCGCGAGGGCCAACCTAATGTCTGAGCGGCGCCGCGTCTACCGCGACAGCGATGGGGTCAGGAGAACCGCCATCTGGGACGACGAGGACCCCGAGCAGGTCACCGTCCACACCCAGCAGGACGTCGAGCCCATCCTCGACAGCATCGAGCGTGACCGCGAGACCATGGCCCACAATGGCCACAACAAACTCTTGGGCCGCTTCCCGGTCGAGGTTTTCGAGCGCAGCGTCCGCGAGACGTGGGGCGAGGACGACTGGGCGCGCTACCTCAACTCAGCCGAGGCCGCGCCGTTTCGCATCTGGCGGGGGCGCGTCTGATGGTCGACGAACCGCAACGGACGTTGACCGATGCGGACTTCGCCCGCGCCGCCAAGGAGCTGAACGTCGAGGAGGCGGCGATCCGCGCCGTGGCCGAGGTCGAGGCGGCCGGGGCCGGGTTCCTGCCCGACGGCAGACCAAGCATTTTGTACGAAGCCCACATCTTCCACAAAGAGACGGGCGGCAAACACGCGGGCGCCAAGGATCGGCGCGGCGTCGCGCTCTCTTCGCCGTCGTGGAACAAGAACCTCTACGGCGCGACCGGCGCGGCCCAACACGCCCGCTATGAGGACGCGCGTGCGCTCAACCCCGACGCGGCCAACAAGGCCTGCTCTTGGGGAACGTTCCAGATCCTCGGCCAGAACCACAAGGCCTGCGGCTTCGACAGTAGCCAAGAGTTCGTCGACGCGATGTGGACCGGCGGCGCCAGCGCGCACCTCGACGCCTTCGTCAAGTTCATCAAGGCCAACAACCTCGACGGGAGCTTACGCAACAAGCAGTGGGCGACGTTCGCGCGCGGCTACAACGGACCCGGTTACGCGCAGAACGCCTACGACAAGAAGATGGCTGCGGCCTATGCGCGCTGGAAAGCGAAGAAGTGATGGAAAGCCTCCTCTCCGAATTGCAGACGGTTCTCACCACGCTCGCGGCGGCGGCGGTCACCGCGCTCTGCGTCTACGCGATCAACTGGCTGCGCGAGAAGCTTGGCATCGAGAAGAGCGACAGCAACGAGGAGGCGATCCGGCGCGCGGCGACGACCGAAGCTGGCAAGCTCATTCAGATCGGCGCGATTGATGACCCGCAGCGCATCCTCGAAAGCGCGACCAAGCTGATCGCCGATCTGCAGCCGCAGGTGAAAGCCGAGGGCTACACGACCGTTGACATCAAGGACATGATCATCGGCGCGGCGGGCATCGTGTTCCCGCCCGCCAATCTCCTCAAGCTCTTGAAGTGAACCATGGCCGCATCTGACGTTCCGCAATATGCGCCGATCCCCAAGCTGCTGGACTACCCGGCGTCGCTGGGGCTGGGGATCGCCGTCGTGCTTACGTCGATGTTGCTGGTTGTGGTGAGCCGGTTCGATGCGACCGGCGGCACGCTCACCATCTCGCTCTTGGTCATCATGGCGTTTCTCGGTCTGGTCACCTTCTGCGCATTCTTCACGGTTCCCACCGACGAGATCACCTCAGGCGCGATAGGCGGCCTCGTCGCCGCGTTCGGCGCGGTCGTCGCCTACTGGCTCGGCCGCAACAAGAAGGACCGCGAACCATGATCGGCGCGCAAGGAGGAGAGCCATGCCAATCGGCCTAATCTTCTGGGTGATCATGCTGTTCTGGCTGCTGACCCAGTTCGGCATTTGGTGGGGCGTCAGCGACAACCGTCTTGGCTACGCCAATAGCTTCCTCTTGTGGGTGCTTCTGGCCTGCCTCGGCTGGCAAGTGTTCGGCCCGATGATCCGCGCGGGATGATGCTATGTCTATTGGACTGATCCTCGTCATCATCCTGATCGTCGTCCTGTTCGGCGGCCTGGGCGGCGGCTCAGTCGCGCCATGGGGCTACGGCTACGGCTTCGGCCACTACGGCGTCGGCGGCATCGGCACGATCCTCGTCGTCATCCTCATCCTCGCACTGCTGGGCTACCTGTGACCTTCGATCATAAGACCTACAATCGCGCGTACTACCTCGCGAACAAGGGGCGCATCGCCGCAAACGTGCTTGCGTGGCAAACCGCCAATCCTGAAAAGACGCGAGCGTACAAGCGCAAGAACGAGAATGCCCGCGCCGCGCGCTATTATCGAGAAAACCGCGAGGCCGTTGTCGCGCGGGTCAAGACGTACGCTGAGAAAAACAGTGCCTCAGTTCTCATCAAGAGGCGCGTCTGGGCCGGTGAGGTGATGTCTGGCGCAATCCCGCCTTGGCTGACTGACCAACACCTTGATGCAATGCAGTGGTTCTATGACGAGGCTCGCCGCCTAACCAAGGAAACTGGCGTCTCGCATGTCGTCGATCACATCGAGCCTCTCAACGGCGCGCATTCTTGCGGCCTTCATGTTCCGTGGAACCTCCAAGTCCTGACGGACAGCGAGAACAAGCGGAAGAGGTGGGAGGATCGGCTTGTCGGACTATAGCGACTTCAAAACGTCGGTCGCGGAATGGGCCAACCGCCAGGACTGGAGCGATGCGCTCGTCACCAGCTTCGTCCGCATGGCGGAAAGTAAGTTTAATCAAGAGCTGCGCGTGGCGCAGATGATCCAGATGGACGACGGGATCATCACCTCGCGCTGCGCGCAATTGCCCGACGACTGGCTGGCGATGGACCTCGTCCGCGTCGCCAACGAGAACGGCGCCGACGGCTTCCTCACCGCCCGCTACAAGTCCCGCGACGAGTTCTTCAATCAGAAGGACACGCACACGTGGATGTACTACACGCTCGTCGGCTCGACGATGTACTTCGGCGGCACGCCCGATCCGGTCGACGGCGTCGAGTACAAGCTCGCCTACTATGGCGAAGTCCCCACCTTCTCCGATACGCAGCAGAGCTGGATCTACACCAAGCATCCGCAGCTCTACCTGTTCGCCGCGTTGATGCACTCCGGTCTGCACGCCGTGGGCGAGGAACAGGGGGCGGCGAACTTTAAGCAGCTCGCCGAGGACGAGATCCAGAAGCTCAACACCGCCCACCTGGGCGCGAAGGCGTCAGGCTCGCGCGTCACCCGGCCGCGCCATCGGACCTTCGGATGAACGCGCCGTGGACGCCTGACCCCTGCGGGGACGATGCGGGCTGGACCGAGCTCGTCCCGCCGCTGACGCCCTGGCCGCCGGGGCCGTGTCTGGACGACGCGGGCTGGACGGGCGTCACCGTCTGCCGCAGGCCCTATGGCGTCGCCGCCTATGGGCCAGGGCCTTACGGGCGCTGCGCCATCGTCGGCGGCGGCGTCTGGGGATCGTCGATGGTCTGCGCGCCGTTCAGCCAGCAGGCGCCGCTTCCGCCCGTGCCATGGGGGCGCAGCGCCCGTGGGTGACACGTTCACCAAAAACTACAACTGGACGAAGCCCGATGTCGGCGCGAGCGACGACACTTGGGGCGACAAGCTCAACATCGATCTCGATCAGATCGACGCCCAGGTCAGGATCGTCGAGGACGGCGTGACAGGGCCGCCAGGGCCGCCAGGACCGCTGGGACCTCCAGGCCCTCTGGGGCCGCCTGGCCCGCAAGGGCCGCCTGGGCCGGTTCCAGAAGCGCCGCAGGATAACTACCCCTACGCGCGCTACATGGCGACGTGGGAGCGGTTGCCGCAGAGCTACATTCCCGAAGCTCCGAACACCAGCCAGCGGTTTGGCCGGTTCAACTCGACGTGGCAGCTCGACGCGATCCAGACCGACGCGCCGAATGACGCGAACGCTTATGGTCGTTCTGGCGGCGCTTGGACGACCGTCCTCCCGACTACGGGCGGCACGATCACTGGAAGCCTGACGGTCAATCAGGTTTTGACCGTGCAGGGGTCGAACAGTTTCGTCCTAAACGCGCCTGTGACCGGCGGCAGTCAGCGGACCATCCTCGGCATGGCGGCCAACATCGCCCGCTGGGGGTTGACGCTGGGAGACGGAACCGCCGAAGGCGCGAATAACGTTGGAGCGAATTTCAGTCTCGCGGCCTACAGCACCACTGGGGCGTTTCTCGGCAATTGGCTGACCATTGCGCGGGCGGACGGCTCGACCGCTTTCGCTGGTCCCGTCAACATGAATAACGGCGCGGCGGTCAACGGCAATTTTGCGTTGCAGGGGCCTGGAAGCTTTATTCTTCCTGGCGGCTTGGCGGGGCAATTTCTATCGACCAATGGGGCTGGTCTGCTCTCCTGGGCGACGCCTGCGGGCGGGGGCGGTGGGGGCATCTCCGACGCGCCCAACGACGGCACCGCTTACGCCCGCAAGAGCGCCGCCTGGGCGCATCTGACGCATACCGACATCACCGATTGGACGGCGACGCTCGCCCCTTACGCGCTGACCACGGCGATCCCGGCCGCTTCGACCACAACGCCGCTGATGGACGGCACGGCGGCGGTTGGAACCGGAACGACTTGGGCGCGTGCGGATCACGTTCATCCGACCGATACGAGCCGCGCGCCGCTGGCGTCGCCGGCGATGACTGGCGTGCCGACGGCGCCAACCGCCAGTCCCGGTACGAATACGACGCAATTGGCGACGACCGCATTCGTCGCGGCTGCGGCTGCGAGCGGAGGGGCGATCAACCCCAACCGCGTCGACAATGGGGACATGTGGGTCGACCAGCATAATAACGGGGCGAGCGTCGCTGTCCCGGCGGCCAATGGCTTATGGACACCGGATCGCTGGTCAGTGTTCAACACGCTGGCCAAGTTCACTGTCGGCCAGAACTACAGCGTCGCGACCAAGGCTCCGAACTTCCAGTACTTCTATGGCGTGCAAGTGACAGGAACCGGGGCCGCGCCTACGGCGGCGGCGGCCAATATCATGGGCCAGAGCATCGAGTTTGACGCCTTCAATGATTTTGGTTGGGGGACAGCCAACGCCCAGCCCGCCACTCTGTCGTTCTGGGTCAATTCCAGCCTGACCGGAAATTTCAGCCTCTACCTTCAGGGTTCGGTGACGCCCTATCGGGTGTTCATTACGACCTACAATATCCCGACTGCCAACACTTGGACGAAGATCGTTGTCCCGATCCCCGCCGACATGACCGTCTCGTCAACGAACTGGACCGGGGCGGGCAACGCGCCGGGCCTCTTTATCGGCTTCGATCTTGGGGCAGGGGCGAACGCCCAGACATCGACCGGCTTGGGCGCATGGCAGAACAGCGCGACAGCCTACGTTGCGTCTGGCGCGGTGAAGCTGGTCGCCACCAGCAACGCCAAGTGGGCGATCACTGGCGTCAAGCTGGAAGCGGGCAATGTTGCTACGGCGTATCCGGTGGAAGATTTGGCGCGCAAGCTGGCGCGCTGCCAGCGGTATTTCTGTGCGCTAACTGTATACGGCACTTGGTTCAACGGGAGCGTAACGAATGCGGTTGCTTATCTTGCCCATGGCAAATTTCCGGTCACAATGAGGGCCGCGCCGACAGTTACTCTTGCCAATACCAACGCAAATAGTTTTCCGGCATCGGCTGGCTCGGCCGGTACTATTTCACCCGATACTTTTCTGGAGACGAGAACCGCATCGGCAACTGGCCCTAGTGGCTTTTTTGGTTCTGCTTTTAATGCAAGCGCGGAGATTTGACGATGACCTATACGCAAGTCTGGGATCACATGCAGGGCCAGCCTCACGACAGCATGATCCAGCGCGACGCGGATCAGGCGTTCATCCCCTTCGATCCCGCCAATCGCGACTACCAGAAATATCTTGCGTGGCTCGACGACGGCAACGAACCGAAGGCCGCCACGCCGCCCGCCTCGACGCTGCCGGAAGTCGCGCCGGTCGAGGATCGCGTCGCCGATCTCGAAACGCGGGTCGACCAAATAGAAATGGACTTGGGGAGATAGAAAATGGCCGACACAACCACTGCGAACTACAAGTTCGTTAAGCCGGAAGTTGGCGCAAGCGCGACGACGTGGGGGACGAAGCTCAACTCCAACCTCGACATGATCGACGCGCAACTGTTCACCAGCGCGGGCGCACTCAACGCCAATAACCTCAATCTGAGCAACAATCCCGGCACCGGGCTTCTGGGGACGCTGACTTTTATCAACTCGACCGTTCCCACCGGCCAGCAAACGCGGTGGGTTCTGGCCGAGGACGCCAGCGCCGAGGTTGGCGGTTCTGCAGGCTCCAATTTCAGCTTGTCCGCCTACAACGACACCGGGGGCCTTCTGTCGACGCCGGTGTCGATCAATCGCGCCAGCGGCACGATTACCTTCGGCAACGCCACCAGCTTTGTCGGTTTGGCGACCTTCAACACCCTCACCGCAACCGGCACGGCGACTTTCAATGGCGCCGCAACCTTGACTGGCGCGGTGACCTTCAGTGGTGTTGCTAGTTTCACCAACACGGCAAATTTCGCCAATCTGAGCGCGGCCGGGACAGTGACAGCCGCCGTCACTTCGACCGGCTCATTGACCGTCTCTGGCCCAGCAACGTTCAACAGCTCGGCAAGTTTCGGCAATATCTCTGCTGCCAGCATTTCCGCTAATGGCAATATCACCGCCACGGGCAATGTCTCCACGTCTGCCAACTTTATTGTGCCTGGTGGGGGAGGTCTTTTTAACGCGAACGGATCTCTGATCTTCGACGGCAGCAGTTGGTTGATGTCCTGCCCCAACGGTAATTTCCTGCTGCAGAACAATAGCGCCTTTAAACCCGGCGGCGGCGCTTGGGCGGTGCTGTCGGACGAGCGCATCAAGACCGTGACGGGCGAGTACGAGACAGGCCTCGACGTGGTGCTTCGGCTTCGCCCGGTGACCTACACGTACAAGGGCAACGACGAGCTGCACCAGCACGCCGCGCAATCGGGGCAGAAGTTCGTCGGCTTCGTCGCCCAGGAGCTGGAGCGGATTGTCCCCACTATGGTGAGCAAGCATGAGGGCGTCATCGACGGCAAGAAAGTGACCGATCTCAGGAGCATCGACACGACCGAACTGATCTACGCCCTGGTCAATAGCGTCAAGCAACTCAAGGCCGAGATCGAGGAGTTGAAGGCGCGGTAGATGTCTACGCAATTCAGGCCCATCGAAATTCCGCCCGGCGTCGTCGCCAAGCCGACGAAGCAGATGAACTCGACCAATTGGGCGGAAGTGAACCTGTGCCGATGGGTGGAAGGGCAGCTCTCGCCAGTCGGCGGACAGGCGCAATACACCAACGTCGTCGACGGCATCGAGACTTATCAATTCGCCTCGCGCTGCAAAAAGATCCACGGATGGTTTGGCCTGGATCAGGTCTACAGAATTGCGTATTTATGCGAAGCAAATCTATACGTTGACGAAGGCGGGACGCTGATCGACATCTCGCCCGGCTCCGCTGCGACCGATGTAAACTACGGCGACGGCGACTACAGCATCGGTCTTTATTCGGGCTCGACCACTCAGCCGATACAGCCTCCTGTCATCGGCGCGGGCGGCTACAGCGACGATCTTTATGGCGCCTCGACTTACGGCACGCCGCGCGCGGAGGGAACCGCCGTCCTCTTGGACAGGGTCCCCGACGCATTCAGCCTCGATAATTTCGGCTCCATTCTCTACGCGATGACCTCGCCCGACGGGCGGCTCTTGATGTGGGACCCGGCGGTTGGCGGCGAAGCGGTGGCGCAGCCGGGCGCTCCCATGGGCCGTTGCTTCGTCGTGACCAACGAGAGGTTCATCCAAATCTTCGGCATGACCGATGACGGCACGGTCGACGGAGGCGGTCCGCGCCGGTTCGGCTGGTGCGATCAGGAGAACCCCGGCAGTTGGAATTTCTCCGATGTCACCTCCCAGGCGGGCTTTCTCGACATCGAGCCTGCGTCGCCGATCATCTGCGCGCTGACGACCCGCAGCGGCGTCCTGTTCTGGACCGCCAAGAAGGCCTATGTCAGCCAGTTCCTCGGCATCCCCTACGTCTACAATTACGTCGAGCTGGCGAGCAATTGCACGCCCTGGTCGCCGCAGAGCATGGCGACGACCGCGTCGCTGACCTTGTGGATGTCGCAGCAGGGGCTGTTTTCGTTCGACGGCACGTCAATCGCGCCGGTCGCCTGCTTGGTCCGCCCATGGATCGACGACGACATCGACCTCCTCAACGTGCGCGAGCAATCCTTCCTGACGCATGTCGGCAACTTCAGCGAAGTGTGGTGGTTCTTTCCGCAGAACGGCCAGCCGTACAACACCAGAGTGGCGATTTATTCCTATAAGGAGGGTTGGTTCTCGCAGGGCCAGATGAGCCGCTCGGCGGGCATCACCGCGTCCTATACCGCTCATACCATCATGGCCGACGGCCTCGTCGCTTACGAGCATGAGGCGAGCAACACCTATCCCCCGAACGTCCCGCTGCCGTGGGCCGAGACGTTCGACCTCAACCTCACGTCGGGCTCGCGGCTGATCACCGTCAAGCAGATGCTGCCCGACATTGAGGGCGATGTCGCCAACCTGCTCTATTCGCTGTTCTACAAAAACAGCCGCAGCGTCATGGCGGACCCGATGAGCGGCCAGCCCGTGCCGGTGCAGGAGAAGCAGACGACGCCGCGCCGGGTCAACACCTCGAACGGCTATGTCGATCTGCGCACGACCGGCCGCGACATTCGGCTGCGGATCGCGCTTGCTGGCCCGCTGGTGAACGCGGTCACCGTGGGGCAGCATCTGATCGACGCCGTGCCGCGAGGAGATCGCTGATGGCGCAGCAGCTTCCCCGCACGCTCCAGCCGCCGCCCGATCTGCCCTCGATGCCGGATGTCAGCGACACGCTGTCGAACTACCTGCGCAATTTCTCGCTCTGGTGCCGCCACGGCTTCGCCGACAAGATCAGCGCGTCGACGGCGCAGCCGGGCGTTCTGCTGCAGGCCGTCGACGCGCCCGCCGGAACAACGCCTTCGGTGTGGAAGTTGGAAGTGTTGAGCAACGGCTCGTTTCGGGTCACCCAGGTCCCGCTGGGGAGCGGCCAGCCATGATCGGCTACGAGCAGAAGCTCGCACGTGTTCTCGACCGCATGGGCTCGACCTATCTGGTCAGCGACATCCTGAGCGCCATCGCCGACGGCAAGATGCAGAGCCACGTCGTCAACAACTCCTGGGGCATCACCCAGGTGCAGGACTTCCCCCGCGCGCGGCAATTGCAGCTCATCGCCATGGTTGGCGACCTCGCCGATCTCGACCCCTTGCACGCGAAAATTGTAGACTACGCGGGCGCGGTCGATGCGGGCTTGCTTTCGACCTATGGGCGGCTCGGCTGGCTTCGCGAGGGCAGTTTCAAACGCCTCGGCTGGCGGCTGAAAACCAAGAGCCACCTCTACCAGAAGGAACTCTGACATGGGCAGTTCCGGCTCGACCGACACCTCCTCGCAGCAGCAGAACATCAGCCAGACGCAATTGCCGCCGTGGGTCAACCAAGCGGCTCAACAAAATTATGCCTTGGCGCAGAATATCGCCAACCGTCCCTTGACCCAGTTTTCAGGACAGCAGGTCGCAGACATCGGCCCGCAAACTCAACAAGCCTGGAATTTGGCGGCGACCAGCGGCGGCGCGGGCGCGGATCAGTACAACGCTGCGCAGGCTGGCTATCTCACGGCGGCCGGGACGCCCGCGACGCAGGTCAACGCGCAGCAGCTCTCGAACACCAATCTGCAGCCCTACATGTCGCCGTTCACGCAATCGGTCATCAACTCGACCTTGCCGTTGATGCAGCAGCAGAACGCCCTGAGCCAAAATCAGGCGGCCAATCAGGCGAACAGCGCGAACGCTTTCGGCGGCTCTCGGCAGGGTATCCAGCAGGGCGTCGCCCAGGCGCAGGGTGCGATGAACATTGGCCAGATGGCCTCGCAGCTCAATCAGGCGAACTTCACCCAGGCGCAGCAGGCGGCGACCGGCGACATCTCGCGCAACCTCGCGGCGCAGCAGGGCAACCAGCAGGCCAATCAGGCGAACATCAATTCGCTGATCGCCGCGAGCGGCGGCCTCGGAGGCCTCGGCACGCAGGCGCAGCAGAACCAAAGGCAACAATTTTTGGAGGAAAGCACGGCGGGCGCGCAGCAGCAGCAGCAGGCGCAAAACCAGATCAACGCGCAGGTGGGTCAGTTCAATCAGGCGCAGGCCTATCCCGGCCAGCAGCTCGGCGTCCTGCAGTCGGCGCTCGGCATGACGCCCTACGGCTCGACGACGATGGGCTCGTCGACCGGGCAGACGCAGACGACGACGACCCCGTCGCTCATGGCCGATATCACGGGCGGCTTGCAGTCGCTGGGCGGGATGTTCTCCGCGCCCGTTGGCGGCACAAGCGCGGCGCAAGGTTTGATGAACATGTTCACCTCAGATCGGCATCTCAAGACCGACATCACCAAGGTTGGCGTTCACCCGGCGACGGGTTTGCCGCTCTACAGCTACCGCTACAAGGGGGACCCCAAGTCGTTCCCCAAGGTCACCGGGCCGATGGCCGAGGACGCGATGCAGGTCGCGCCGCACGCCGTCCAGACCGTCGGCGTGCATGCGCCCACCGGGCAGGCGCTGCATACCGTGAACATGGCCGCGCTCAACATGGCCGGGCCGCCGATGGGCGCGAACGACGCCGGGCCTGCGATCCGCCCGAAGCGCATGCCGGGCGCGAACGGCGCGTTCGTCACGCGCGTGCCAGGGGCGCTCGCGCCGCCGACGCCGATGGGGCTCAACGGCGCGATGGGCGCGACCATGCGACCGGCGCGCATGCGGCCCCAGGCGGCCATGCCGCGCGTCGCGGGAGGGCTGATGAGTGTCTGACTACTGGAACTCGCTCACTGGCGCCGCGCCAACCAACCTGTGGCTTCAACGGCCCAGCGGCGTCGGCGGCATGCCAGGACCGCAGGGAGCGCCATCGCCGCCGGGGCCAGCGCCTCCAGCCTTTGTCCCTGGCACGACTTTGAACACGCCGTCGCCGCTTCAGCAGCCTGAACCGACGCCATCAAGCGCGGGCAGCATGCCGCTGAACCCAGTCGACCGCGATAACCTGATCAAGACCGTCTACGGCGAGGCGAGCAACCAGCCCGCGCTCGGTCAGGCTGGCGTCGCCCACGCCATTTTCAACCGGCTCGCCGCTGGCGGCTATGGCGATAGCATCACGGACATCGTCAAAGCCCCGGCGGCAGGGGTCAATCCCAAGCTCGGCTATCATGAGTTCTCGCCCTGGAACACCGGCTCGGCCAAGGAGGGCAACCCCGTCGCTCAGAACCTTTCGCCCGACAATCCCAACCCGGTCTTGGCCAACGCCTACCGCAACATCGGCGACATCGTCGACAAGGCTTACAATGGGCTGATCCCCGATCCGACCGGCGGCGCAACCCACTATTACGGCTATATGCCTCGCCCGCCGAAGTGGGCGGGGCCGCTCGCCGCGCAGAACAAGGTCAAGATCGGCGATCAGACCTTTGTCGGCCGTTCGACCGGCCCCGGCCAATCGCCGCCCAGCCAATTCTCTGGAGGGGCGTACAATGGCTGACTTCAGCGACCTCAACCCGGTCTTTGCGACGCGGCTCAATCAGCTCCGCGACGCGCTGACCCAGGCGGGCATCGGGAACTCTCTCGTCTCTGGCTACCGCTCGCCTGAGTACCAGAACCAGATGTATCAAAATCATCAGGCGAAGGTCGCCGGGCAACCGCTGCCCTACCCGAATGTCGAAGCGCCCGGCGTCGTCGCGCCGCCGTGGCGCTCGTTCCACAACTACGGCATCGCCGCCGACTTCAATCTCACCAACGACGCCAACTATGCGCGTCTGCAGTCAATGGCGCCGCAGTTCGGCCTGAGCGGGATCGGCATGAGCGACAAGGGCCACATCCAACTGGGTGGCGACCTCGCCAGCGACATCGCTCAATACCATCTCGCCAACTGGCGGCCTCAGAGCCAGCCCGCGCCCGCGTCGGGGGCCATCGCCTACACCGGGCCGACGGCTGCTCCGACCCGCGTCGCCTCGACGGCGCCGGGGACCTCGCTCAATTCGAGCCCGCTGGACATCGTTCTCAATGCCGAGAGCGGCGACCGCAACACCAACAACACCCACCAGACGACATCGAGCGGGCAGGCGCAGGGCAACGCCCAGATCACGACCGGCACGTGGAACGACTTCGCCGCCAAGGCGGGCGTCGACCTGAAGCAATATCCGACGCCCGACAGCGCGCCGCGCGATGTGCAGATCAAGGTGGCGAGCCAGATCCCGCTCAACCGCTGGGCGTCGTCGACCGTGCAGGCGGTCCTGGCCAAATATCCAGGCATCGACACGTCCCAAACCCTCGGCGCGATCCAGTCGGCGGCGATCAACCCCTCAGGAGCCCCTACGACGCCCGCTGGCGGCCCTCCCGCTGTTTCCGGTACTGGACAGCCCGCAGCGCCCTCAGGGGGCTTGGCGGGACAACTGGCGAGCGCATTGAAGCCGGTTTCGGACGCCAAGGGCGGCGGGGGCGGCGGCGGCGATGACCAACCGCCGCCGATGCAGCTCCAGCAGGCCCCCCAGGCGCAGGCGATGGGCGGCCCGATGATGATGCGGCCCGGCGGCCAGAACATCGAGGGCCGCATGCAGGCCGCCCAGAACCTCGCCCAGCAGGGCTACATGATGCAGCCGTCGCTGGCCGCATTCGGCGGCGGCGGCGTCCAGCCGGTCGTCCCCTCGACGATCCAGTCGACGATCCAGCCGATGGCGGCGGGCCAAGCGACCGGCATGCCCGCGATGCCGGGGACGACGCTCAACTCGCCCAGCCAATTGCAGATGGCGCTGATGAGCGGCTCGCTTTCGCCCTATGACATGTACGCCAGACAAACTGGCGGCTTCGGGAGCACATGACATGGCTCAGGACCTCGGCCAACTCACCGACATGTGGATGGTCAACCCATGGATGTTTGACCCGTCCCAGAAGAGCAATCAATTCAGCCAGTACAACAACCAGGCCCTGCCGTGGCCGCCAACCTACAACACGGCGGCGGGAGGCCCGGTCAACGCCGCGACCGGCCAGCCGATCCAGTCGTTCCAGCAATGGCAGCAGCAGAACCCCGGCGGCATGAGCCTCAACACGACGCCCGCCGCGCCAGCCCCGGCGCCGCAGCAGCAGCAATATGGGCGGATTTGGGAAGGCACAGGCACTGGCGGGGCTGCGGGTGGGCAAAACGCCATGGGCAGCGGCGGCCCGACTGCCGGTCAGAACGTCAGCGGATATGGTCCGATTGGCCCCGCGCCGCAGCAGCAGCAGGCGCCGCAGGCCGCCGCGCCACAGGCGACTTGGCAGCAACCGAACAACTGGCAGGCCGCGATCAACGCCCTGAGCAACCCAGGCAAGGTGCAGACGATGGGCGCGAACGTGCCGCAGGTCACCGGCTATCAACCATCAGGCGGTGTAAATCAGGCGTTCTTGCAGCAGGCGGGCGCAGGGCAAGGAATGAACGCGAATTTTTTGAGCGCCTTGCGCGGCATCCAGGGGAGGCCGCAGCAGTGAAGAGGGCCGAACCTTGCGGCTCGGCCCTCCCTTTACCAAGCCGCGCCGGGCCGGGCCGGGCCGCGCCGGGCCATGCGAAGCCCAGCAAAGCCTTGCCCTGCAAAGGAGCGCCCTGCCATTGCCGTGTTACCGGCGGGCCAACTTTAGGGGATGACGAATGCCCGGCATAGGGGATCTTTTGTTCAGGCTCTCTGGCCAGCCCGATCCTTCTCAGCAGCTCGCGGCGATGCTCTCTGGGCAGCAGCCCCAGGGAGCGCCTCCGCAAGGCGCGGCTCCTCCAGGCGTCGTCCCCCCTCAGACGCCAGGAGCCGCTGCCGCCGATCCGAACACTCCAGCCCCGTCGCCCGGCGACCCGGCGCCGCCCAACTCGCAGCCGCAGCCGCAATCGCTCCAGTCCCCGCCGCAAATGAACGCGAGCTATCAGGCGCTCGCTAACCCGCCATCGATCATGTCGCTGTACATGCAGATGAACGCGCGGAACCAAGCGAGCGATCAAATCAATCGCGGGCTCGCATTGATCGCCGCCAACCACAGCCCGCCCTCGATGCGACAGAGCATCATGGAGAGCCTGACCGGCGGCGGGCAGGACGCGGGCCAGACCGTCAACAATTTGATGAGCCTCTACCAGGGGCAGCAGCAGATGGGCGCGCAGCAGGACATGCTGGCGCACGCCTCCGACTACGACACCAAGCTCGGCCTGCCGCCGGGGACCGCGCGCGACATGATCCTCGCCGGGAAAGGCCCCGATCTCGTCGCCAGGATGGAACCGACGAACGAGATGCGCGACATCCAGTCGAAGCACGACATGTTCATCAAGGGAGCCGTCGCGCAGGGCCAGACGCCAGAGGCGGCCGAGCAGGACTGGCAGCGCAATTACTTGCCGTTCATCGTCTCTGGCGGGGCTGGCGGCGGCGACGCCACGACCAAGAGCTGGCAGACGGATCGGCTCATGTGGGACCGTGACCATCCCGGCGAGCCGTACCCGTGGGGCGACAACAATCCCTCCTCCTACGGGCTCTGGAAAACCCAGCAGGGCGAGATGGTCAAGGACCAAGAGGACGCGCGCAACAAGCTGCACAACGGCTACGAGCAGAACATCACCGACCTGCGCAGCCACTTGGGTAGCATCGTCGGCCTCAAGCCCGGCGGCGATCCCAACAACCCCGACGACTACGATCAGTCCAAGCAGGCGCTGCTCAAGAGCGCGTTGTCGAAACCCGGCGCGCAGGCCTACCTCTCAGCCGATCCCAAGGATTTAACCACGCAAGCGGTGGGCGCGGCGTTGACGCCGGAAGAGAAGGCGGTCCTCGACGAGGTCAGGGAGACGACCGATAAAAACCAGTTGTTCGGCACGCTCAACGCCCGCGCGCCAAAGCGCGGCGTCAGCGATGTGACGGCAATCGGTTCTGGCCTTGAGGGCATGCAAAACGTCAGGAAGGGGTTCGACAGGTACTTGGATGGCGTCAAGACGACAATCGGCGCCGCCGATCAGGCGCTCGGCAACGGCTACGGCGCGGCGGGCGAAGCAGAGAACGCGCCCGACTACACCAAGCCGCTGATCAATGACGCCTACCTGCCGGGCGGCTCGATGTACCCCTTCGGCAAGAAAACCACGCCGATGACCGCTGACCAGATTGCTCAGGCGCAGGCCCACATCAAAGCAAATCCCGGCGACAAGGATAAAATCATCAGGATCATCCGAGCCAACAATTTCGACCCGAAGCCGCTCATGTGAGGACCGATGGCGAGCAATGACCCCCTTGCTGGCTACAAGAAGCCCTTGGCCCCAGCCAAGGACCCGCAGCCGCAACCGCCTGCCGCCCCGGCCGCCGGTCCGCTTACTGGCTACAATCCGCCTAAGCCGCCGCCTGCCGCGCCCGCGCCAGCCACGACAACGCCGCCCCCTGCCGCCGATCCCAACGCCCAGGCCCCCGGCGGCTTCGACGTAGGTCAGTTTCATTTCGGGCTTAACGAACAGGGGGTGCCGGGCGTGGCCTATCCGGCGCCGGGGGGCAGTTTCTTCTCGTTGACCGGGCCGGGGTGGGGGGTCGGGTCACAGACCGCGCACGATGTGCAGGACCGGCTCACTAATAACGCCCTCTACAACGCCGCCGATCCTATCACGTCGGCGGTTGGCGGCAGCGACTTGGCGACGCTGCGCGCCCAGCGTCAGGCGATGGATGCGCGGATGCCCGTAGCGGCCAAGGCGACCGCTGACATCGGCGCGCAATTCATGCCGCAGAACATCCTGCTGAACCGCTTCGGCGGTCCAGCGGCTCAAGGCGCCGTGCAGCAAGGGGTGGGGAGCTTCAATGCGGGGAACGATCTCTCGACGGCTGGCAAGGACGCCGTCATCGGCGCCGCGACTGGAAAGGTCGCCCAGCTCGCTGGCGGGGCGCTCAATCCTCAAAACGTAGGCTGGGCGGCTGGCAAAGCGATAGAGAACGCCCCAGCGATGGTTGGCCTCAAGTTTGGCGGGTTCGGGGGCGGGTGGGCCGCCGACAAATTCAGCAAGGGGATCGTGGAGCCAGCAGCCAGACGGGCCGAGGAGTTTGTTAACAACTACATGCCCGACTGGCCCTACGGCAGAAACTTGGTTCAGAATGCGGTCGTCGGGGGCGGGCAGACCGCGCTCGATACGGATGCAGGCACGACAGCGCGGCAGAGCCTGCGGAGCTATCTGTCGCCGGGGGGCGACTGGAGCGCCGCCGGAACAGCGCTCCAGAACTTAAGAGGAATGCTGCCGTTCTAAGAGGCGGCCGATCAGGCTGCGACAGCGTTGGGTCACGTAGCCTAACCCAGCCAGCGCAAAGCCCCAAACAAGGACCACGACGCCGAGGACGATAAGGACAGTGAGAAGGGTTTGCATGGTTGATCTCTTGTTGTCACGGGGCTAACTTATCACCGCGCGGCCCGAAAGGCGGCGCATGGCACGGCAAGGCCGGGCGGGGCACGTCCCAGCGGGGCGTGGCTCGGATAGGCGCGGCAATGCATGGCGAGTGGGGGCGCTACCGTGATAGCGCCCCCACTTTCGCCGTCGCGCGTTGGAGCCAGTTCCTGCAGATCTGGACCGCCCAAACGATCCCGGCCAGCGCAGTGCCTAAGCAAGCGATGACGATGACGATGGTCGCGATGGTTTGCATGGTTGCTCTCTTGTTGGCTTGGGGCTAACTTGTTCACGCGCGGCCCGACAGGGCGGCGCAAAGGCAAGGCGCGGACTGGCACGGCGCGGCCAGGAGCGGCAAGGCGCTGCTAGGCGGCGCGCGGAGCTGCGGGGCAGCGCGAGGCTGGCTGGCTCGGCATGGCGAGTGGGGGCGCTATCACGACAACGCCCCCACTTTCGCCGCGATGCGCAGCAGCAGCCACAGGCCGACGACCGACATGACGAGGTGCGAGGCCGCCATCCAGATCAGCAGTTTCATTTGATGAAGTGCGCGACGGTTAGAATGACGCCGGACATAGCCGCCACAGCGGTTAAGACGATGGCGGCGGCTTTCAGCGCCTCCCACCATGCCTGTTTTCGATAGAGATCAATTTGTACGGTCATCAGCTCGATCCTTAATTGGCGTTCTCGGTCGTCGGTCACATTGTACCCGCGTTGTCCTTGGGCCAACATATAACACTCCGCCCGCGTAGCGCCATGACAATGCGGGCCAAAGATCTGCACCTGCGAGCCAAGTGTGCGGAGGGGTGCGGGATTTCGATGCTGGGGCCGCAGGCATTTGCTTAGGGCGATGTGCGGGAGATTTCGGCTTAAGCCCTTGTTTTCTCTCGATTGTCAGCTTTAGCGTTTAAATCCGCAGCGCAAATTGCTCCCAATGAAAACAGCCACTTAACGACACAAAATCCCGCACGTAATTTGGTGCGGGATTTTTATTTCTCGCTCCTGTCATGCCGAACAGCTACAGTCGAGCATTGTTCGAACCGCTTCGACCAGGGGTCCCCACCATGAAAGCCATCCTTCTCGCGGCCGGGCTCGCGCTCGCCGCCTCGCCTGCCATCGCCGCCACCCAGATCACCGTCGAGGACATCGGCGCCGTCCTCAACCAATCGCTCGCGCTCCCGGCCGAGGACACGCCCGGCTCGGGCATCGGGTTCGAACAGTTTTTCGAGTTCACGCTGCCGGTCAAGGAAACCGTCACGCTGTCGGTGAGCGACAGTGCGACCGGCGCGCAGCGGATCGTCGGCGGCGTACTGTCGCTCAACACCTTCACCTCGACCGCGCCCGTGTCGCCGTTCCAGCCGCTCGGCGCGCTGATCGAAAGCTCGGCGCTCAACAACGTGATCGGCGGCCAGGAGGGGACTGTGACGCCCGACGCGCTCGGGGCCGGGGCGTACTTCGCGGAGGTGAGCGGCGCCAGCGGGCTCGCCCCGATCCACATCGCCATTGACGGCACGGTCACCGCGACGGCGGCGGTGCCTGAGCCGTCGACCTGGGCAATGCTGCTCGTCGGCTTTATTGGCTTGGCGTGGGGGAGCCTGACCCGTCGCCGGGTTCGCGAGCTTCATGCTGCTGCCTGAGCCTCTCCAGCATGCGCTTGTGCGCGGCCCATAGATCGGGGCCGCGCGAGACGCAGATCGCCGCCAGGGCGGCTTGATGCAGTTGGTCTGGACCGATGCGCAGCATCGCGCTGGTGATGCGCTCGATCTCGTCCATGATCCTCGCCGGATTGATGCGCGCCTGGGTGACGACCTCGTTGCAGGCGTCGCAGCAGCGCCCCTTCTGCGCGAGCGGGGCCGGGTTGTTGCCGACGCGCTCGTAGGGCAGGCCGCAGAGGCAGCAGTTATCAGGCTTCTTGGTCATCACAGCTCCCTCATCAGTTGCTTGTCGCCGGTCACGATCACAATCGGGCCGACGAGAATGTCGCGGCCGAGGAACCGAGGCTCTTGCGCGTACCACAGGGCGCTGGCGCGCGAGTTGACGCGCAGGTTGAGGTGGAGCTTGCCATGCTCGTTGCAGAAGGCCACGCACGGCTTGCCATCGTAGCGGGTGAAGTACGGCACGATCTCGATGTCGCCGCCCACGCCGCCCTGGAGGGCCTCCAAAGCAGGCGGGGCCGTCAGCTCTTGCGAACTGACGGCCCCGCCGACCTGGATGATGGTGAGGAGGCCCCTCATCGAAGCGCGTTATTGGCGATGTTGAGCGCCGCTAGCAGCAGGCGGTCAGCGTCGTTGCCGCGCTTGTACGCTTTGTCGATGATTGACTTGTGCTTGACCGCTATGTTGGCGATGTCGATCAGAGCCTCACGCAAGTCCGTCGTCGGTGGTTGGTTGAAGATGTTGGCCATATTCGGCGGCAGGATTTGGCGTTCTCTCACGCGGCCCTCCTCTTCGCCAAGAGGTGGATCTCGGCCTTCGCGATGGCGTCGTGTTCGGCGGTCTGGGTGTAGCGGATCGCCGTTTGCAGGTTCCATCCATAGATCGCCTGCAGCGTCTGGTGCTTGGCCCCGGCCGCCGCCAAGCGGGTGGCGCCCAAGTGCCTGAGGCCGTGCGGCGTGCATTTCGGCACGCCCGCCTTGTCGCAGGCGGCGCGGAACCAACGGCCGAACCGCTCGATGTTGAACGGGGCGCCCGTGTTGGGATCGAGGAGGAAGGTCAGGTCGCCCTTCTCGTTGCAGGCGTCGATGGCCTCCTGCAACACCGGCAGCATCCACACCTTGATCGCCTTTCCGGTCTTTTGCGCGTCGATCCCCGACAGCGAGCCCGTCGTGGTGTGCTGGCGGCCTACCTTGACGACATCGACGCCGCGCTGGCCTGAGTAGAGCATGAGCGCGTAGGCGAGCCGCTCGCGCGTGCCGAGCGGGTAGGCCGCCTCGAACTGATCCACCTCCGCTTCGCTCCAGACATGGTTGGTGCCGCCCTTGTACTTCACGCCCTTGACGCCCAGGCAGGGGTTCTTGGCGAGGTGCTTCTTTTCGACGGCCCAGTCGAACACCAGCCTGAGGTGGGCGACGGCGGTGTTGGCGGCGGTGAGCTTGCCGGTGGCGGCGATGTCATCGCGCAGGTCCGAGATCGTCTCGTCGCTGATCGCGCGGAACGGGACCGAACCGTTCTTCTTGGCGATCCGCCCCAGGACGTTGCGGCGTTGCTTCTGGGTCCCCTCGGCCATCTGGCGCTGGCCCGGCGAGCGCAGGAACTGGTCAATCAGCCACGCCAGCGAGGCGGGGTTCGTGGGCGAGAGGCCGCCCGGCTTCGGGGCCTCGACGGGCGCATCGGTATGGCCATAGGTCAGCCGGGCCTTGAAGTAGGCCTCCTCGAACGCCTGCGTGCCGAACACCTCGTTGATGCGGATGCGCGGCCCATGGCCTTCGCGGTAGGTCCAGATCGGATTGCCGCGAAAGTCGATCTCGGCGTGCAGGCCCTTCGGTCTGCGGCGGCCCGCCCCGAAGGCCTGGGTGCGATGGTCGTTGTCGTCCTGCTTGCGTGAAACGGTTTGCATAGCCCTTACCAGTTAAGTTTTATCTTCGGCCCCCCGTTTAATTCCGGTGCGGGAGGTTGGCCCAGTGCCAACTTCTCCAGATAAGTGTCGTCCATTATCATTACAATAGCCCCCTGGCCGATCTCGATGCGGACCGCTTTGACGCCCGCCCACTTCGCGGCCTTCAGCGCCCGCTTGTAATCCTCCATCAGAGGCCCGTTGTGCTTAGTGGGCATCTGTCGCCTTTTCGGCGAACAGGTCGCCGGTTGGATGTTCAAGTTCGAAGAACCAGTCCTCGACGGCGTTCTGGATGGCTTGAGAGAGCGACCGGATTTGCGCCTCAGTCTCACGCGGCTGGATTTCAGCTAGAAAATAGAGGGCGAGACGCTCGCAGGCTGGATCATAGCTCCATTGCCGCTTCGTCTTAGTGGGCATTTGCAGCCTCCAGGGCGGCCCGTAGGAGGGCATGAGCGCGGGTGGCTTCATCAGCCTCGCCGCCGTCGAGATCGGCCCTGGCGAGGCTGGGAAGGGGAATGTCTGGCTCTTCAGTCGGTAATTGAATTGCCGCCTTTTCCCGACCGACCGGCCGCACCATTTGACGCGCCACGCCGCACCGCTGCGGCCAGGGGTAATACCAGCGGGAATAACAATGCGCCTCGACCGGCAGCGCGATGGCGGCCGACAGAATGGCCGCCATCGCCGTTGCCAAGCGCCGCCTCGCCGGGCCACGCCAAGCATGGCTTCGCGATGCCTCGCCAAGCCTCGCCATCATCTCTCCGGTTCCTGCTGCTTGACACTGAACCGGCGAGCGATCTCTGTTGGTCCCTTGCCTACGACGCGGTGCTTAGCCCCCATGCGCTTCGACTTGGCGATCTCGAACACATCGCGCCTAGTCTTTTTGTCGTGACACTTCAGGCACAACAATTTTCCGTCCTCGGCGGTGAGCGGCGCGCGGTTGTCGTTGGCGGGCCGCACGCCCTCGGCGATGATGTGATCGACCTCGTAGTCGGCCCGCGACAGGCACTCGGCGCCGCACTGCTCGCACCATATGCGCCCCTTCATGTCAGTGGCGCGGCGCTCGATGGCGCGCTTGCTGGCCGACGAGAACGAAATGCGGATCACGCCGCCCCCCTGAGCCGCTCAGGATCGACGCCGATCAATTGCGAGATCCAGCCCAGGATGTCGTCCTTGCTCCGTTGGAACTCGGCCTTGTCCATCCGGTCCTGGCCGTGCATGCGCTGGCTGCGCGCCCAGCGGACAGTGACCGTCGGGCCGCGCGTGACGACATGGCTGAACTCGTCCTTGCTGCGCGCGTAGGCGGCGACCCGCAGCGCCGCCGCCGCGTTGCCAGCCTCGACGATCATCTCGCGATACCAGCCGGTGGCGATCAGCGCCGCCTTGCGCAGGTGCTCCGCGCTGGGAAATTTCTCAACGAGGGCTTCGGGCAGATTGTCCCAGGCGTTGGCGACGAACGCGAACTCATGCCGGTGGCTGATCCAGCTCCTGTCGGACGCCTCTTCAAGCCAGTAATGGCGCCCCGGTTCGTAGGCCTTGGCTGCCGCCAGAGCCTTTGTCGGAACCATGACTTGGCCGTTCCACGTGAAACGCTGCATGGGCGCTACCTGGAGTTAACGGGTTTTGGCTGGTTGTTTTGGGTGGCGCGGCTCATGGGGTTCTCCGTTCCATGAGCCGCGCCCCTTGCCAGCATTGCCACGCCGGGCCTGACCTTTCCCGGCCGAGCCACGCCAGCATTGCCCGGCCGCGCCCAGCGGCGCCTCGCCAGGACAGGCTTCGCCCGTCCCGGCCTCGCCTCGCCAGCCGCGCCCCGCCGCGCCCCGCCGAGCCGTGCCCCGCCTTGCCTGGACCTGCCAGCCCAGCCGTGCCACGCCCGGCCCAGACGGGCCAAGCCAAGCCTGTGCATGGCCTAGCCTTGCCAGCCTCGACAGGCCGCGCCGCGCTTCGCCTTGCCTCGCCTCGACAGACCAAGCCTCGCCTGTCCCGGCCTCGCCTAGCCACGCCAGCCCAGCCAAGCCATGCCAGCCGAGCCACGCCAAGCCGTGCCCGTCCCGGCCAGGCCTCGCCTGGACAAGCCGTGCCAAGCCCTTCCAGCCGCGCAGAGCCGAGCCGGGCCATGCCGGGCCTAGACAGGCCTCGCTTTGCCAAGCTCGCCTCATGGGCGAGCTTCATCCCCGCCGCGAGGCCTTGTGACCCTGCGGCGAAGCTCGCGCCGAGCTGGTTCGATCAGCTCGACGATCTCTCGCAGCTCACGATAACGCTGCGTCCAACTGTCGAGGTCGCGCTGCGCTTGCGCCAGCAGACGCTCGCGCAGATCGGCGCTCGAAAGCACGTCCCTGAATGCCCGATAGCCGACGCCGTCGTCAGCTCGAATGCTCAGGAACGCGGGGCGATAGACCTCGTCGTCGTCGATGACGCGGATGCTGCGGATCAACGCTCGCGCCTGATCCGTCCGGTGCAGCTCGGCGGCTTTCTTGTCGTCCCATTCGAAATGCGGGTGCAGCACGCTCGCCGGGTCGCGAGCGCCTGCGACGACATCCTGCGGATGGAGAGAGCCGCCGCTCTTCACTCTGATCGCGTCGAGCGCCTCGCCGATCAGTTGCGGATCGGCGCGCACGCGCTCAGTGGCCGCGCCATCGAAAGCATACCGGGTCATGTTATTCCGCTGCCTCCAGCATCAGAGTTTCGGGATGGGGCATCGGCCCCTCGCCCTTTGAGAACTTCGTCCAGGCCTCTTCTTCCTCTGCGCTGGACAGATGGAACGAGCCGAACACGCCCCTCTTCTCGTTGCGCCAGTCGCACAAGCCGCACGCGCGCCCGGCCTCGTCGAACAGAAAGGCGAGCGCCTCGGCAGGCACCTGCGTCGGATTGAACCGGCCGGTGATCCTGGCCGCCCACGGGAAGAACTGGGCGCGGTAGGCGAGCGTCGAGGTCTTGTTCAGACCAGCGCCGACGCGCACCATGTCCTCGCGCATCTCTGGCTTGGCCCCATAGATGCGGGTCAGGGGCATGTCGCACACGGCGGTCTCAAGCGCGGGCCTCACCTTGTACATCGAACAATCGAGCCAGACGTTCGACAGGATCGATGTCTTGCTGATGCCCTTGTCCTGATGCGCCGCGCTCATCAGCGCGAGCTTGACCGCCGTCGTCGGGAACGCATAGACGCCGTCGCGGATCTCGTAGAGGCTGTTCCTGTAATCCTCGTCGGGATCGCGCGCTTGGCGACCGGCGGCCTTGACCGCCTTGACCTGCTTGCGCAGCATGTCGAGCCGCGCTTTTTCAGACCAACTATGCGTGATCAGCGGCGTGTCGCCGACGATCCACACATCGAACCTGCTGAAGGTTTGCTTGCCCTCAAGCAGCGCCCGCAGACTGATGACGTTTTCTTTCTTCTCGGCGTCCGTTAGAATGGTTTTTTGCTTAGGCATTTGTGTCGTCCTTTCGTTGTTGAGAACCGGGGGCCTTGCACGCCCCCGGTTCTGTTTCTGAGCCAGCCGCGCCGCGCCCAGCCGATGCCGAGCCAAGCCGGGCCATGCCTCCCTCACGCCGCCATTGCGTAGCGGCGTGCGAGCTGTTCGACCTTCCGGTCAACCTCCTTGATGAACGTCGAGATCTCGCGCTCCAGCTCGGCGATGAGCGTTTGGTCGCGCGGCACGCGCTTGACGAAGAGCTGCATCGCGCGCGGGAAGTCGGGATTGAAGCTTACGAAGTCGCACCAATCGCGGGCGGTGCAACCAAGTTGCCACATCATTTGAACGAGGTAGTCGTTGCTGATCGTCTCGTTGATCAGCAACTCGCCATGAGCCTTCTTTTCAGGGCATTTTAGCTCTACCAAGCCCTTCGCTCCGACAAATCCGTCGGGCGAGCAATGCGCGCCCTTGATTGTGGGATGCGGTACGATGCCCACTTCCAAGACCTCGACGCCCTTGATGATCGAGTACGTCAGGCGCCCGTCTGGCTCGCGCTCGGTCCCCTGGTTCATGGCGAAGCTCTTCGGGATCTCGAACGGCACGCCGGTCACGCGCTCGATGACCTTCTCCCACAGGAGGCTCTCGCGATCCGCCGAATAGCCGCCCGACTTGATGCGCCTCACGACGCGCGGCGCGTCGGAAGCGCCAACCGAACCGCAGCGCGCTTGGCGCCACTCGTCAGTTCCTTGGAGCATTGTCGTTCCCTGGCTTGCGCCTCTGTTCTGCCTTGGCGAGGTCGAGGACCTCCTTCGCGCGCGTCCACTGGTCGATGTTCATGTCGTCGATGTCGTCGACGCCGACGAGCCTGAGCAGCGTCGCCTCGCTGCGGCCGGTGTCGGTGATGAGCATGCGCAGCGTGGTGGCTTGCTCAGGGGTGATCCTGGGCGAGGTCCCGCCCGCGCCGTCGTCGTCGCGACCGGCGGCGAGGCCCAGCGCCTGCTTGAGCGTGGCGCGCTGCATGAAGGTGATGGTCGAGGTGATCGCTTGGTTCGCGCTCTTCTGGCCGCTTGTGTCCTCGACGCCGTCCTGGGGGAACTCTTCGCTGTAGCCGTCGGCGTGGCTCAAGATGCACGTGACGGTGATCTTGGCGCCGTTCTGCGTCACGCGATGGGAGTAGCTCAAGCCGTGCTTGGCGAGGATCGGATCGACGACCTGAGTGATGTCGAACAGGTCCTCGTACTTGTACTTGGTGCGCCCGCGCCCATCCTTGTGGGCGTAGTCGACGAGGTGCGTCTTGAGGATCGGCGGCAGCTCGCCCTTCGCCTTGGCCTTCGCATCGAGGTAGGCGCGCTTGGCGGCGCGGTCCTCTTCGTCGTGCCGCGCCTTGAGCAGCCGGTCGAACACGTCAAGGTTGAGGTTGGGGTTGGTGGCGAGCCGCTCGATCACCGCGAGCAGGCCGCCGCCCTCAGAAGCCAAAGGGGGCAGAGGCTCCGAGGGCGGCGCAGCGGCCAACTGGTAAGGGACCTCGGCCGCTGGCTGGGTAGTATCGCTCATCTGATCCATCCTGCAAAGACCATAGGTTGTCCCCGCGCCATCAAGCCGTCAACGTTTAACAGGCCCTTTCTCCACAAGTATTCGCACGATGTGTTAAACGTTTAACAGGTTGTTAGACGTTTAACATGGTTGTTAGACGTCTAACACCTTGCAGTGTGCGTATGATGTTGGCCCAAAAGCATAACGTTACCTTGTGGACGGCGCGAATAGTGGCTTGACGAAAGAATAGGCCAGGCGCAATTCTACTCCGATGTCCCGACCGCACAAACGCCCACCGTTACAGCCACCGCTCGTCGAGCTAATGCGCGTGCGTCGGGCGCTCTATCCCGGCATGATGCAGAAGGACTTCGCGGCGAAGCTCGGCATCACCCGCTTGCACATGACCTCGGTTGAGATGGGGCGCCGCAGGCCCTCGCTCGATCTGACCTTGCGCTGGCTCGCGCTGCTCGCGCCTGACGCCCGCCTCGAAATGTTCGGCGGCCTGCCTGTGGTCGAGGAGCGGGTCCGCGCGCTGAGAAAACTTCAGGAAGTCTCACCGGAAATCTTCAAAGCAGCCTGAGGGGTTGAGATGGCGCGGCGTCGTCGAAATATTTTTGCGCCGCGCGAAGGCCTGATCCAGGCCGCCGTCATCGACCACTGGAAGGCCTTGGGCGTCCCCGGCTCCCTGGTCGCCGCCGTCCCCAACGCCAAGGCGCACGGCCAGCCTGGGCTGACGCGCGGCCTGTTCGACCTCGTCGTGATGTCGCCCAAGCTCGGCGACCTGACCGGATGGCTCGAACTCAAGGCCGAGGACGGCGTGCTGTCGGACGCCCAGAAGCTATTCAAGCTCGTCATGATCGCGCGCGGCGTCCCCTACGCCGTCACCTATGGCCGCGATCAGCCGATCCGCGTGCTTGAGGAATGGGGCGCCGTCAGAGCGCAAGCGAGGGCGGCATGAGCGACACGCGCGACAGCGAGCGCGTCACCTTCAACGGCGATGGCAAGTTCGACTTCCAGCTCAACCGCGCGCTCGTCGACGAACACCAGCTCGCCCGCCTCCTGCTTGACGGCAAGTTTGAACACAAGTGCGAGCGCCACCAACCGTGGGATTACGGCAACATCTGCATCGAGACAGCCTGGAATGGCCGCCCATCAGGCGTCATGGCCACCGAAGCGGACGTCTGGGCGCAGGAGCTGAAGCATCGCGACCAAACCATCATGACCATGCTCTTTCCAGTCCCCGTGTTGCGCAGGCTCGCGCGCTATTTCGAGAACGATCCGGTCGCCCACAACCGCTTTCGAGGCGGCGATGGCGGCCTCTCCGAGGGCGTCCTATTGCCCATTGGCCCGCTGCGCCACTGGGGCAAGATCGCCCAGGAGATGGAGATGACGGACTTCGCGCGGGAAACGCTGAGATGACCAGCGCAGCTCTGCTCGGAGAGGCATGGCTGTGCCCGGCACAGCGCAGCGCGGCCACGCGCGTCCATGCGTGGCGAGGCTGGCAAAAAGGGAGGGTCTGAAGTAGCCCGAAACTAGGCGAGGCGTTTGGACGATCCTCGCCTAGTCCCAGGTTGATGAGGATTTTGATCAGCTCCTCAGCCAGCCTTTAGCAGAAAATCATCACAACCCCAAGACGCAAGTTCTGGGGCGACGGGAAGCCGTGCGCGATGCTGCCGTGGTCGCGCACGGAGATGAAGTAGTTCCTAACTTACAACCAGTGTTCCTTCAGTAAAGGGGAACGTTTAGGAGGTCTTTCCTTCTCGAATGCCCTAATCTTCTACTGATGATCGTAGAGAGCCATCCCTAATGATTAGCCTTATAGTGCACTATACCGTTGCAAATTTGGGTGTGAAACGCGGAGGTTGTGGGATGAATGAACAAGCAAGCTTCGACCTTCCGCTCCCGAAACATCGACGTAAGGGCGGTCCAGTGGCGACCGCGAAGAACGCTGCCTTAGAGGTCATGCGCGACGCTGCGGACATTCGCCAATGGACGGACGGACCTAGACCGGCGCCGTGGCGCATCTACCGGCTAGCTCAGGCTCTGTCGTCGTGATGCAGCGCATCGACAAGGTCTTGCGGCGGATGATCTTGGACGACATCGAGGCCGTCGCCTGCGTGGCCGAGGATTGCGGGCGGCTGGTTGGCGACGCGGCGTGCAAGCTGGATCTGGCGACGCTCGCGGTGCGGCTTATCCAACTCAGGCTCTGCTGCGTCGCGATGCTCAAAAACTACAACGACGTGGTGAAGCTGATGGAGGCGCGCGATGGTCAAGGAGTGGCCGCAGAAGCAGGACCATCGCACGGCGGTCGTGAGCATCAGCAGCTCACAGATGGAGACGCGCGAGGTTGACTTGAACCAGTTGCTCGCCTGCTGTCGGCGCGAGCTGGCGTTCCGGCAGCGTTGCTATCCGAAGTGGGTGGCTAAAGGCGCGTTATCGGAGAAGAAGGCCGAGAAGGAGCTGGAGCTGATGCGGGAGGTGGTCGAATTTTTGATCCACTGCACTTTTAAGGCGGTTGTTCGCCGTCCCGGTTAGCGTCTTGCTCCCTTGTTGGCTGGGGGCTAACCTTCTGACTGTCCGCGCCAAGGCGCGGACAAGGCAGGGCAAGGCTCGGCTTGGCATGGCTTGTTAACGGCTCGGCTGGTCCAGGCTCGGCATGGCGCAGCGGCGCTGGCCAGGAGGCGGCCGAGCCATAAATGGCTCGGCCGCCTCTACGGGCCTAAAGGTTCTGCCACCAGTTGGGATCTTTGATCGCGTTGGCGACGCGCTTGTTGCGGATGTCGGGCGGCATGACCGGCGGCGTTGGCGCGTTGGCGAGCGGCCCAGGAACGGGGCGCTGCGCCGACACCGGCTGCGCGGCGGCTGCAGGCGCGTTGGGATTGACCGCTGGCGCTCCCTGGCCGCCGCCGAACAGGCCAGCGAGGTTGAGCGCAGTCGCCTGTGGCCCGCCGCGCATGCTGTTCTGCGGGTTGAAGTTGGGCGCGTCGATGCCGACGAAGCGCGGGTTGGAGGTCGCGGCGGTCCCGGCCGCGCCGCCGCCAGCCAGTGGCCCAGGCACGCGGGCCGCAGGCGCGGCGACGGGAGGCGCGGGACCTGTGCCAGTTGGAGCGGCGCTGCCGACGGCTGCTGAACCGGCGACGGCGGGCATGTGAGAGTACAGGCCGCCCGTCGTGCGCCCGGCGGCGTCGGCCGCCGCCATTGGGCCGCCGTAGGGCTGGGGCGCGGGTTGAGGCTGTCCCACGCTCGACGCGATGATCGGCCTTGGCGGCGGGGCAGGCGGATTGCCAACGACCGGCGGCGGCGGTGGGGCAGGACCATCGCCATGACCCGGCGGCGGGTTGAACCCGGCCGGGCCGTTCGCCGCGCTGGTCAGGTCGACCATGTTGACGTTCTGGGCGTTGGGCGACGCCATGTTGGCTGGGTTCGGAGCGCCGTTCTGCATCATCATGGCGGCCTGCTCGGGCGAGATACCGTACATCTGCGAGAGGTACTGCAGCCATGCTTGGCCGTCAGGGCCCCCAGGTTGCCCGCCAGCGCCCATCGGAGCGGCTCCAGGGCCTCCGGTGGCTCCTGGCGCTGCTGTGGACCCACGCGCCCACCAGGGCATGCTGTCGGTCAGATCGGTCACCGCCATGTCAAGCCACCGCTATAGCGTTAGAGGTCGCCGAGGCCGAGCCAGCCGGATTGCTCGCCGTCACCTGACAGCTCACGTTCGTGCCGCTGTCGGCGCCCACCAGGGCATAGGTCGCGTTGGTCGCGCCGAAGATGTTCGTCCCGTTGCGCAGCCACTGGTAGGCGTAGGTCTGCCCGTAGGTCCACGTCCCCTGCGTGCAGCTCAGGTTCGAGCCCACCGTGCCCGTGCCGCTGGCGACCGGCGCGACGGTGTTGGTGGGCGGGATCTCGTTGGCCAGCCCGGCGGTGATCGCCGCCGCCATCGCCGCAGGCGCGAGGTTGCCGCCCTTGCCCGCATTGACGACCAGAAGCACGTCGTTGGTGAAGTGCGAGTGAGCCGGATTGCCGGGCATGAGGGCCGACGGCGCGGTCGTGATGGTCGTGTCGTGGGTGGCGGTGTCGCTGCCCAACGCGGTGGCGATGGCGGTGAGTTCCGCCGCCCGGTTGGGGTACCATTTGTGGATCATCGCGTTGAGCGCGACTTGGCCCGAGAAGTCGGCGATCTGGTAGGACATCGTCAGCTCCGTTTGGCGGGAGGCGCGACGCCTGGGATTTGGGTTTGCTTGCCCGCCCTCACGAACGCGCCGCCGCCTGCCAGGGCATGCGGGTCGAAGGTGGGCTTCTCGTCGTCGGGGCGCTGATCGGTCACCCCTGAGCCGCCATGCGCCTCGACCTCGGCGGCGCGCTGGCGCTGCTCGTCGGCCGAGGTCATGCCGTCTGGTGGCGGCGCGACCTTGGCCTTTTGCGCCTTGCCCGGCTGCTCCCAGTGCGGCGGGCCTGCCTGCGCCTCGAACTTGGCCGCTTGCGGATCGTGGGCGTCGGCGGGCTTGGCGCCGAGAGCCAGGCCTTCGGTTGGCTGCGTCGCAGCCTTGGGTTTGTCCGCTTCGGGCTTGGGCTGCTGCTGCGGTGCAGGTGGAGGCGGCGCTTGCGGCCTCGGTTGTGCGGGGGGAGGCGTGGGCGGCCTCGGTGGCTGCGTCGGCTGGGTTGGCATGGGGTCAGCTCCTTAAAAAGGCCGGGGACTTACCCGGCCCAAGGTCTGCGGAGGCTGACGATATTACGCCGATTTGGCCTCCTCGTCAGTGTTAACAGGCTCAGGCTTGGGCTGCGTGAAGTCAGGCCCGGCGGGCTTGGCGTTGAGGATGAGATCGAGCTGCACCTCGGCATCGCCGAGAACCTTGGCAAGCGCCTGCCATCCCGGCCCGCTCTTGCGCTCGGCTTCGCGCCTGATCAATCTGAGCAGCGCCTCCGGTTCGTCCATGTCGAGCAGCGTCTCGACCGTCCTTTGTTTAAGCTCCATCTGCGTCTCCTGATGTTGGCATGGCCAATATAGGCGTCGCCTTGAACACCTGCGCCACCCAACGCGCATGGCCCTCTTCGGCCTCGTCCCAGGTCGCATAACGCTCGCAGTCGACGGATGATCCGTTGACGAACACCATCGTCTCGAACAGCTCCCGCCGCCCATCCCAACCATGATCGATGCCGAGGAACACCGTCGAGACGCGCACATCGTCGCGCGCCGTGTCGCGCACGTGCCGGTCAGCCGTCTCGAACCACCACGCCCACCACATCAGGTCGTCGCATTTGACCGGCTTGTGGCCCTTGAGGATGTACGTGTCGCTCATTCGCGACCCTCGTCGAAGAACGGAACGGCGTCTGACGCACTGCGCAGGCGGGTCAGCAGTTCGACGAACAGCGTTTGATATTTGTGCGCCCGCATGATCTCGTCGTGATGGACGCGCAAATGGAGTTGGACGGCTGCGTCGTATCGTTGCGCAGGCGGCAGGCGCATGACGGCCTCGACGCCCTTGTCCCACGCGCGCTCCTTGCGCATGTACTCCTTCATGTAGGGCGTTCTGCTCATCGCCTGTGCTCCCGCTCCGCTTCGAGAACGTTGAGCCGCGCCTGCATGGCGTCCTGCGCCTTGACGATGGCGTGCAACGCGGCGACCGCGCCGCCCAGCTCAAGCTTGAGCAGATAGACGAGGTAGCACAGCACGGCCATCACGCCGAGGAGCGCGAGTGTCTGGATCGTGTCGACGATGAAGTCGAAGCCCATAGCTCACGCCTCGCCGATGCTTTGGCTCGCCTCAAGCAAATGCCTGATCGTCGTTTCAAATTCAGCCAGCTCGCGGATCGCCTCGTCCTCGCTGCAACCTCTGTCCTCCATCAGGCCTTCGATCATGGCCTCTAGAAGCCACGGCTGCGTGCGCCGAAACTCGCGCAGGAGATCGCTTAATGCTTTTTCGAAATCGCGCTTGGTGAGCTTCTTTTTAGTCGCCTGGGTCATCCTTGAACGCCTCTTGCGCCGCGATCCGGTTCAGTTCATCCGCCTCGCGCATCAGCTCAAGGGCCTTGTCGCCCGCATTGGCGGCAAGGGACTGGATCACGCTGAGATTGAGCCGCTCGACCGCCTCGTCGATCTGGCGCGCGTAGGCCAGCAGCTCCTGCGACAAGAGTTTAAGCTTTTGCACTGCGCGGCTTCCTTGCTGGCGACAGAACCGACAAGAGCAACGGAAATTCCTTCGTCCGAAAATTGTAGAGGCTGTCAATCAGGCGGCTCAACTCGTCCAGTCTCTGCGCAGCCAGCTTGGCTTCCGTTGTCGTCTGGTAGTTCATTGCGGCGACACGCATGAACATAGCGACCAAGTGGGGATTGCCTTTAGCGTGGCCTGCCCCAAACACGGCGTCGATTTCATCGCGCGCTTGGCTCATCCATTGCGCGGCGTCATCGCTGGCTTTGTTGAACAGTGCGTCGGGCTTCGCCTTCATTCGGACACGCTTAAATAAAGGATGGCCCCGGCGCAACGGCTTCACCTCGATGCACGTTTTTGCTATTGTGCAAAACTATGCCGAAGCGCAGATCAGATGCAGACAATCGCCGTTTTTTCGACGAGTTCGAGTTCGTCAAGGTCAGCCGCTTTCGCGCCATGGGCGTGATCGACCCAGCCAAGCACGAAGCCCTGATCCCGTTCCCCAACGGCAGGGTGAAGCTGATCGGCACTGGTCACGTGCGCTTCCCAAATGGCGGCGGCTGGTCGTTCTTCGTCTGCCCGAAATGCGCCAAGCTCGCAGGCGTGCTCTACCTGATCGACGATGCGCCACTGTGCATTCGCTGCTGCGCCAAGCTCAACATCAAACACGCAAGCCAATACGGCTTCGGCAGGGATGAACGTAGGCGAACCAGCGACAAACACCTCGATCAGCTCATCGCCAAGCTCGAAACCAAGGAACCGCTCAGGCTCAAAGGCCCGTTCAGCTCATGGCAGGGTAAGGCGAAGCTCGTCTACAATAGCCGCAAGCTCACAGAACGCATGCGACGCCGCATGATCACGCTCAGGCTCAATCAGCTCGCCAACCAGCAAACTAAGGACAACGATGTCCACCTCAAGCTGACCAGGGCCTACAAGCCCCGTAGTGACGCACTGGCGGCTATCCCTGAGCTGCAGCAGGTCTGGCGCGCTCGAACCCACGAAACCCTCCAGCAAGCCCTCGACAAAGCCCAAGTCGCCATATTCAAGGCATTAGAGAGCGAACAGCCGAATATCCGCCTCGCCGCAGCTCGCCTCATGCTCCAAACAAAACAGGCCAGAGAGCGCGGCTTAACAGGTGTATGCACATAGCAGCGACCCGCACCAGCTCAAGGCGCCCGAGCGTCTAGAGCCGTAACCTATTGAAATCGTTGAGGTTTTAGAGATACGAATACTTGTTGTGGTACAGTATAGCTGCCAACAATACTTCAACGTACTTTAGTTCGAGCCATTCTTCGGATATTCACTTCGAGATCGGCAATCCGGCTTGACGCAGCTAGATCGGGCTGGTTTATTTAAGCGTGTCCGAGATCTGGCTTACAACCGATTGCAACCGCGCCACAACCGCGCTATCCACGTGAGCCATGCGCCCATCGCATCACACGGACAAATCCCGCACCGTGCGGGACTACAACCTAACGATATCAATGGCTTACACATCGTGTCGGATTTCAAAACTAAATCTTTCGCACATTCAATAGGTTACGAGCGTCGATCATAGATCGTTGATGTGATCAACGTTAGCACAACTGGGTGCGGGGACCCTACCTCACCTTTCTGTAGAACCGAAATTGCCCCCCTATGGTACCCGTGTTGGGGGAGGCCCCCGAAGGGGGGGACCCACCACCCCACTCCCCCCGTTTCCAGACTACATTGCCTAACTGTGAGTAAAATCTAGCGTTACGCCGTTACGCTGTTACGTTGTGTTACGCGGGGGTTTCGTAACGGGGAGTTTTTGGGATGGTTGCTTATGCCAAGGTAAGGCTGTGGGCGGATCGAGTTCGGCTGGTGAAGCGGTATTTAGCGTCGCCGTCGGCGTGGCCCGACGGGATTGATACGAAGTCCGAGCGTTGGCATCAGGATCGGAAGGAATATTGGGCTGGGTTGGTGAGTAATTTGGATGATGGTGGGCAGTGGGTTGGCGGGCTTGAGGATGCGGCGGCGTACAAGCGGTTTGGGAGTGTGGCTCCGGTTCGATTGAGGGCGGTTGCGTTGGCTGATGGTCCTGTGAGTGCGGCGGATCGGATGCGGCGGTATCGTGAGCGGCTGGCGGCGGCTCGGAAGGCTGGTGAGGAGGCGAGCGCCAAGCCTACTTAGGTTTGTTGGCTTCCAGGGCTTCCCTGACGAGCTGGCGGATGGCTTCGGCGCGGGATGGGAGGCGGTTGGCCCATCGGTAGTCGTCGATTTGGGCGATGAGTTCGGCGGGCATAGGGATAGCAACCCGTTCCGGTTCCTGACGTTTTTTGACCATGATCAATTATGCGTGATGCCCCGGCGCGGGTAAATGTTCCGCGTGCGCCGGATGCACCGCTTGCGCCGTTGTGATGTTAACGGCCTTATAGGTAGAACTACCTATTGCGATGGCTGGGGTTGGGGCGCGTGGGTGTTAACAGGGGGTCAACCCTGGCGGGAGTTTTTCCCGATGACCCATGATCGTCTCAACAAATTGATTGAAGAGTGTTTTCGGCGGCGGCGGATGGAGGGCTTGCCGTGCAGCTACGCCAGCGTGGCGGGTTTTTTGGGCGTGACGCCGATGACTTTGCGGCGTTGGCGGGAGGGGCAGGCGCCGATCCCGCGCTCGGTCGAGATTGTGATGGAGGTTTTCCACGACTTTCCCGAGGTTCGCGCCGCCTGGGGTGATGAAAAATCAGAGGCTTAGATCGCTCAAAGCAACGTTATGTTGCTCTAATCTGACGAATACTTGCGCCGCTGAAACGGGTTCTGTTAGACGTTTAACCCTTTCGTGGAGGGTTAGACGATGGATGCGGCGCGGCTGAATTTTGTGATCGAGCAATGTTTACGCGGGCGGCGGCGCGAGGATCGCGCCCTCTTTCACGCCGAGATTGCGCGGTTTTTAGGGGTTCAGCCGATCACGCTGCGACGGTGGCTGCGCGGTGAGCGGCCCGTGCCGCGCCCGGTCGAGATCGTGTTCGAGATCCTCCATAACTGGCCCGAAGTTAGAGCGGAAGCTGTGGATAACGCGATTGAGCGGGCGAACAAGGGCTTAGTCGGCGAAAAGCAACATTGAGGTAATCGCGTAGGTGGTTTTGCCCAGGCCGTAGAACGGTTCAAGTTGGCCCCTCCACATATTTGTGGGTTTACCCGCCCGGTTGTTAGACCTTTTACTGTAAGACGTTTAACAACGGACAGCATTCCTGTTAAACGTCTAACAACTATACCAACCGGGAGGCGAACGCCATGACCGGACACGCTGCCCCGGTTGTGACGGGAAAACGACAGGGAGATGACGGTGGAAAGAGAGACGCCGACTTTTCGGCCGGTATGAGCGAAGCCAAGCCCCAGGAGCCCGGCAACGACAATCAGCCCTTCGACGAGAAGAAATGGCGAAAGGACTACATGCGCGAGTACATGCGCAAGAAGCGCGAGCGGCTGCGCGCGGCCAAGGCCAAGCCCACCGCAGACTGAGCTTCACCGGCTTGTAGGGGAGCCAAGATGATCGCCAACGACAACCACGCCCTTAAGGGTTACGACGCCTGGAAAACCCGCAGCGACCTCGATGACGAGTTGCGCTACGCCTTAGCCGGGGAACGCTGCTTTATGTGCGACGCGCCCTTCCCCGAAGGCTATGTCCCCTGGTCGTTCTGGTCGAGCGCAGGCGTCACCGCCAGCCTCTGCGACGCTTGCGCCCCAGCCCACCTGGACAAGACCCGATGACCCCCTCGGGATGGGTCCTGCTCACCGAGGAGCAGCAGTCGGCGGCCCGCGCGGCGGCGAACCTGATCACCGACGTCGAGCTGCAGTTCGTCATGCTGCTGTTCGGCGAGGGCAAGCAGGGCGCGGTGATCTCCAACATCCATCCCAACAACGCCATCGAGCTGATCGAGGCCGCGCTGAAGGCGGCCAAGAGCAAAATGGTCCTCGACGAAGTGCCGGGGACGCTGCAATGAACAGGAGGTAAGCCATGACACTGACCGCACTCGTCGGCGCCCTGGTGGCGCTGGTCGCCCGGCCGCCAGAGCCGCAGCGGACGAAAGATCAAGAGGAGATCGCGCGCCTCAAACGCCGCGTCGAGACGCTCGAAGTCGAGGTCGAGAGCCTGGAGCGCGAACTCGCCGCCGAACGCAACCTCTTGACCCACTGGATCGGCGAGGCCTCGCGCTTCGCCCGCGAGGCGCGCGAGCAGCGCGAGCGGCTCATCCGCCAAAACTATCAGCCGCAGCAGCAGCTCCTCGCCCAAGACCCGCAGGTGGCGCTCAATCAGGCGCTGCAGGCGCGGGCGGCGCAGCAGCACGCCTACGCGCAGTGCAACAACGCGCGGAACCAGCAGCAGCAGGCCTTCGCAGGCTTCTGCAATTGCGTCCCGTCGCGCGGCCAGATGTTCGACGCCATGGTCGAGCGGCTCAACCAGTTGGGGAGGTAACCCATGGCCAAGTACAAGCGCGGCTTCACCGCCAAGGAGCTGCATCCGTCCGACGAGCGCCCGCCCAACCTCAAGGGCCGGGTCTACAACGAGTTCCGCCCCGAGGTGGCGCGCGGCTCGACCATGCCGCCGCCAACCGGCGACACCCAAGAGCCCCGCATGAGCAAGCGGTTGAACAAGGGCCGCAAGCGATGAAGGAGACGCGCGTCTTAAGGAACGTCATCGTCTGGGACAGCAAGACCGGGCAAGCGGTCGAGATCGACCTCGATGTCGAGATCGACATCTATTGGATCGCTCATCAACTGGCCCCCAAGGCCTACAACAACAAATCGCGCAAGGCCCGCGCCCTGCACGGCCTCGTCGAGGTCCGCAGGCGCGGCACCAAGGCCACGCCGGTCAGGGAGAGGGAAACGGCGTGAGCAAGAAGAAGGACTACCCCACGATGGGCGACCTGTGGGTGATGGCGGCGACCGTTCTGGCCTTCCAGAAAGCGCACAAGCTCTCCACGCGCGTCTACCTTCGTCAGTTTGACAAGGACCGGCGCAAGTTGTTTCGCAAGATCGAGGCGTTCCGGCGCGATCCGGCGAACCGGGATGCGATCATCGCCGAGCATCGTGCGGCGGCCGAGCAGATTGGCCTCAGGGCGACGAAGCAATGAGCGACTTCGACCCAGACCGCTTGCGGCCGATGATCATCGCCAAGAACGGCGACATTCGCGCCATCGCCGACGACCTCGCCGCCGACAGCGAGGACCTGCGCGCCTTCATCATGAACACGCCCCTCCTTCGACGCGCCCTCGACGAGGTGATCGCGCGCGGCGTCGACAAGACGCTCGGCGTCATGTTCAAGCTCCTCGACGACGACGACCATCCGATGAACCAGCTCGCGGCGGGCAAGGAGTTCCTCAAATCGCGCGCAGGCCAGCGGCGCGGCTTCCACCACGCCAACGACATCGAGCTGAAGATGCCCGCCAAGGGCGGCGCGCTCACGCTCACGTGGCTCCCGCCCGAGGACAACCGGCAACTGCCGCCGATGATCGAAGGCACGGTCGAGGATGAGTGAGCAACACGACGATCACATCTGGCTGACCGTTGATGGCGAGGCGTGGGCGATCAAGCGGGTTAGCTGGCCGCTGATCCAACTCTGGCGCGGTTATGAGCCGGAACTCGAATACGCCGTTGTCAATATGAGCGGGTTCAAGGCCGACGCCTATGTCGCCGAGGCCGACGCGGCTTCTGCTGATCGAAGGCACGGCGGTGGAGGATGAGTGAGGAGCCCACCTTCGTCTGCAAGGATTGCGGAGCGAACGTCTATGACGCGTTCGGCGACGTGCGCGAGCGTTGCTATCCATGCCAGTGGGTCGCCGACATTCCCGACGACGCCGAACGCGCGAAGGTCCGCGCATGGCTGATCGAGGTAGGAGCAATCGATGATGTTGGCCCCACGCCATGCGTATCGGTTGTCACAACCGCGTGATAAGCCCGCAGGCCTCCACCGGAGGACCCCCCAAATGGCACGCGCTCAAATTGCTTTGATCATCCCGCTCGGCGATGCGCCGGGCCATATCCCCGGCCTGCACCCAGACCAAGGCCTGCCCGGCGGCGGCTATTACCCTGACCAGGGCCTGCCCGGCGGCGGCGAATATCCCGATCAGGGCCTGCCCGGCTCGCCCGCCTACCCCGATCAAGGGCTGCCAGGACGCCCACCGTACGTCAGCAATCGGCCCCCAGGCTCTTGGGGCCGCCCCGAGTACCCAAGCCACGGCCCGGTGCGCCCAGGCCGCCCCGTCGATCCGAGCTGGGGCATCGAGGAAGGCGGCCCCGCCCGCCCCGATCAGGGCCTGCCCCCAGGCCCGGCGCACCCGTGGGTGCCGCCCGCAGGCGAGGAGCTGCCGCCGCCGCCCGCCGACATCGCCGATCAGGTCGTGTTGCAGATCTGGAACCCCAACACGCAGACCTGGACGGTCAAGACCGCGCCCCCGGTCCACCCGGCCCCGCACGGCTGATTTGTCCTTCGCCGACACTGCAACCCTGACCAGCGACGCCGACGCGCCGCTGGTCATCCCCTACCGGCCGCGCCGCCACTTCCTCAAGCTGCACGCCTCCGAGAAGCGGTGGATCTTCGCCTGCTGCCACCGACGCGCAGGCAAGACCGTCGCCATCGCCAACCATCTCATCCGCGCCGCTTACCTCAACGGGAGGCAGTGGCCGCCGCCGCGCTACGGCTACGTCGGCCCCTCGTTCGAGCAGGCCAAGGATCTGGTCTGGAGCTACCTCAAGCAATACACCTCGACCATCGACGGCGTGCGCTTCTTGGAGGGGGAGCTGGCAATCGTCTTGCCCCACAACGGCGCGATCATCAAGCTCTACGGCGGCATGTCAGCCTACGAGAGAATGCGAGGCATGTACTTCGACGGCATCGCCCTCGACGAATATCCGTTGTTGCAAAAGACGGTGTTCTCCACCGTGGTCAGGCCGTGCCTGGCCGACTATCGCGGCTGGGCGATTGTGAGCGGAACCTCCAACGGAGACGATCACTTCAACACGCTCAGGCTCAAGGCGCTGGCCGACGAGGAGCGGTGGGACGTGTTCCTGATCCCGCTCTCCGAAACCGGCGAGGAGGCGCTCTCCTACGCCGAAGCCAAAGAACTCACCCAGGACATGAGCGCCGACGAATATGCGCGCGAGATGGAATGCTCGTTCGATGCGCCCGTCGAAGGCGCGTACTTCGCCGAAAGCCTCAACGCGCTCGCCGTCCAGGGCCGCGTTTGCAACGTCCCGGTCGATCTTGCCGCGCCGGTCATCACCTCATGGGACCTCGGCGTGCACGACTATTGCTCGATCTGGCTGTGGCAGAACGTCGGCCGCGAGATCCACTTCGTCGACTACGTCATGGCGCAGGGCAAAGGCCTCGACCACTGGGCCGACGTTCTGCGCAAGAAGGCGACGGTGGGCGGCTTCCAATATCAGTGCCACCTCCTGCCGCACGACATCGAAGCGCGCGAGATCTCCACCGCCAAGTCGAGGCGCGCGACGCTCGGCGAGCTGATCCCGAAGGACGAGCCGATCATCACCGTGCCGCGCATCCGCTCGAAAGAGGATGGCATCCACGCCAGCCGCGCCATGCTCGGCTCGGCCTACTTCGACGCCGAGAAATGCAAGGTGGGCCTCGCCATGCTGCGCGGCTACCACAAGTCAGCGATGGGTCTGCCGGTGCACGGCCCCGGCCCGCACAGCCACGGGGCCGACGCCTTCCAGACCGCCGCCGTCGGCTTCCACCTCGTCACCGGCCTCTCCGCCTCGATGCTCAGGCGCGGCGCGATGCGGCGCAAGATCAGGGGCATCGTGTGATGCCGACTAAAGCCCACGTCCTAGCTGAGTTTCGGCGGTTTATCCGCGCAATCGGGTTCAAGGAAACGACTTGCGAGGACCGCGAAAAAGTGGTGGCGCTCATCCTGGAAATGCAAGAAACCGCGCGTAAACGCGGCATGTCGGAATACGAGATGGCCACGACATATGACACCGACGCGCTCCTGGACATCTATCGCGAAACTCTTGACAGGCGCCACTGAGGCGCCGCCATCGGGGGCATCGTTTGATGAGCAACCTGCCGGATGTCGACTACCTTCACGCCAGACTGATGCTGACCGAGAGCGGGCGCGGGGAAACGACAGAATTGCTCGTCGAGCCGTGCTTCGATGAGCCGCGAGTGGAGCTTTCCATACTCGATAAGGGCGATGAAGAGACGTGCGTCGTTTTCAACCGGAGCCAAATCGAGTGTTTGGTTGACTTCCTCACCGCGTGGCTCGTCAGGGATCACGCTCGACGAGCCACCACTGCGGCCGAAGCCAGTACGCCCCCTTCGACCGCTCGCTCCGAAGCCACGCGATCATCGGCGGCATGACAGGGCCTATGAAATCAGGATAAGGTCGCCCCGGTTCGGTCAGCTCCAAGGGACCAGCTTTCCGCTGGTTTGTCCTCCTCGGATTAAGTTGGCCCGCAGCCATGCCCATCGAGCGGCTCTTCACCTTCAAAGACGACAGTACGCCGAACTCGTACGACCCCGGCGATCCCGCAACCTACCAGCAATTCGTCCACGCGCTGATCACCGACAGCCGGGACTATGAGAACAGCGTGCTCGCGCCCAAGCGCGACGAGGCGCAGAAATATTACTACGGCATGCTGCCGTCGCTGAACCCCAACGGGAGCCCCTATAGCGACACGCTGATCGTCGAGGACCCCAACGCCACCTACGAGGAGATCCTCGGCCCCGGCGAAGGCCCGTCCAAATCTTCGTTCGTCTCGACCGACGTGCGCGACGCCATCCTGATGATGCTGCCGTCCCTGGTCCGCATCTTCGCCGCATCCGAAAACGTCATCAGCCTCGTTCCGCGCACGCCGCAGGACGACGCCATGGCCGAGCAGGCGACCAATTACGTCAATTATGTTTTCTGGCAGGATAACCCAGGGTTTCTGACCTTGTATGGCGCCTTCAAGGACGCCCTCACCGTCAAGACCGGCTACATCAAATGGTGGACCGACAACACCCGCGAGGTGAAGCGCAAGAAGTTCGTCAACATCACCATGCAGCAGCTCCAGATGCTCTTGTCCGAGGACCCAAGCGCCAAGGTCCTGCCGGGCTCGCTGCAGCAGAACGACACGGGCGGCCTCGATGTCACCATCGAAGGCGTGACCTCGAAGCCGATCACCCGCGTCGAGGGCGTGCCGCCGGAAGAAATGAGATTGGATCGCTATGCGCGGACGTTCGCCAAGAGCCGCATCGTCGGCCATGAGCGCATCGTCTCCATCGATGAATTGACCGCGATGGGCTACCCGCGCGACCTCGCCGCGAACTACCTGCAGACGCAGGACATCCATAACTTCACCATGGAGAGCATGATCCGCAATCCAGGGCGGGGCATGTCGAGCCGCGTCGGCGACGGCGTCCTCTATGGCGAGTGGTACGTGCGCGTCGACACCGACGGCGATGGCGTCGCCGAACTGCGCTACATCTGCACCATGGGCGAGGACCACGCCCTCGTCCGCGACGAACCGGCCAACCGGATCAAGTTCGCGCTCTTTAGCTGCGACCCCATCGCCCACACGCTCGTCGGCGACAGCATCGCGGACCTGACCGTCGATATTCAGAGGATCAAAACCAACATGACGCGCGGCGTGTTGGACAGCCTCGCCGAGAGCATCAACCCCAAGACCGTCGTCAACGAATTGGTCACCAATTTGGATGACGCCTTGAACGACGACCTCGGCGCGGTGATCAGGACGCGCGGCGACCCAGGCAACGCGGTGCAATTCGCCACCACGCCATTCGTCGGCCAAGCGGCGCTGCCGGTGCTCGAATATCTCGACGCCGTCCAGCAACGCCGCACCGGCTTATCCGACGCGGCGCGCGGGCTCGACCCGAAGGCCCTGCAATCGTCGACCATGATCGGCGTCGAAGCGGTGATCAATGGCCAGCAGGAGCGCACCGAATTGGTGGCGCGGGTCCTGGCGGAAACCGGCTTTCGCGATTTGTTTCACGGGCGGTTCAACGAGGTCGTGGAGAACGAGAACCAGGCCCGCACGCTGAAAATCAATGGGAGCTGGCAGACCTACGACACATCGTTGTTCGACGCCGACATGTCGGTCGAGGTCAACCCGACGCTGGGCAAAGGCTCGGACACGGTGCGGATGATGACGCTGCAGCAGATCAAGCAGGACCAGATGATGGTGTTCCAGCAGTTCGGGCCGCAGAACCCGGTCGTCGGCATCCCCGAGATGCTCAACACGATCAGCGATATGCTGGAGATCGCCAACATAAAAAATGTGTCGAGGTACTTCAAGACGCCGCCGCCGCAGGTCATCCAGCAGATGCAGCAAGCGCCAAAGGAGCCCGACGCCATGACCATAGCGGCGATGGCCAACAACGAGCGGGTGAAGGCGCAAACCGCGAAGGACCTCGGGACCCAGCAGTTCAACGCCCAGAAGCAGGCGATGGACGAGGCCTTCCGCAGGGACAAGCTCGCCCAGCAGCAGGCTTTCGAGGCCGAGAAGATCCGCGTGCAGGAAACCCAGCTCGCCCTCGACCATGCGGTCGATATAGCCAACGTCGTCGTCGACATGGCCAAGGCCACGGCGCCGCCCGCGCCCAAGGGGCCGAGCGGCGGCTTGCCCGAAGGCTAAAAGCGAAGTATTCATCTGAGCAACCAGTGAAGTTGTCACGGGGACAACTTGGTTGCCGATGATGTCATGTCGGCGCTGGGCAGCAGAGAAAAGATCGAGAACCTGAGCGAGCGGCGGGAACTCTCGGCCGCCGCCAAGGCTTTGCTTGCCGACCCGGCCTTCGCTCACGTCTACCGGCAGCTCCGCAACCAGT
>Ga0210387_10000187_pt1 | contig 45066 bp, 46 predicted proteins | sample IncBWC7OmetaG_FD_160108 | JGI IMG/M metagenome (GOLD analysis project Ga0210387, IMG submission 160108) | Forest soil microbial communities from Barre Woods Harvard Forest LTER site, Petersham, Massachusetts, United States - Inc-BW-C-7-O ... | reverse complement strand
GGAGAGCGAGCTTTCGGCCCGATCATACGACTTTGCCGCACCCATCCAACCGAACCTCAAGATAGGGCACCTAAACCTCCGTTTAGTTGAAGCGCCGCTTGGCCGGACCTAGTTTTGCATCAAGCAGCCCGGCCGCCTTCCCTCCCTGGCGCACGCCGCATCACTGCTACGCGGACGGCTTTGCCGTCGTCTCCTCCCCCGGCCCTCGGCGGGAAGCCGTCCGCTTCTTTCCTCACAGATCTTACAAATCCTTCTGGTCCACGGCCATCCACGGCTTCGGCAAGCCTCCGTCACGCTGCGCAGCCATGAGCGCGGAGGCAAGGCGTTATAACCCTGCGTATAAGCCTCCCGACGCTTTTTGATATCGGAAGTTTACCCGCGCATGATTGAGGCAGGAGCCCCGTCCTCTTAGTCTCACTGCCAATCGGACCAGCCGATTGTGAATAACGAACTGCTATCCAGACGACGTTGAACGGAGGCAAAAATGCGCAACTCTTCTCGACATCTTCGTGACGAAGCCAAGCGTTGCCCGATCTGCAGCGGACGATTCGGACTCATCCGGCGCTATTGCTGGCGAACTCCGCTCTGTTCGAAAAAGTGCGTCGATCAATTCAGGGCACGCCGGGAAGCCGACCGCAAGTGGTTGTGCCTGCCCTGCGCCGCCTGACAAAGCCTGCATCATCCCCTGCATCCAGTTGGGAGACATGACATGAGATTCATCCTGGTCAATGGCAGGAGGCCTTGTGCCCAACCTGTTTGCGTGATGTGCGAGAGACCGATTTCATCGGGCTACCTTCGGGAGATCGGAACGCACCTCACCTACTGCAATCACGATTGCTATTCGGACCACTGCAACAGCGCCATTCGGCTCCTCGAAAGCCGAAGGGTATCGTGAAGACTTGCCGGTCAATGCGGACCGACATCGGAAAGGATCACAATGAGCATTCGTCTTACGAGACGTCCCAAAACCAGCCGGGTGGAATCGGCGTTCGACTCACCCACCGAGCGGAACGGCGTCACAGAGTTTCTGACCGATATCAACGGCGTTCCCGTCCTGGTGCGCTTCCTCGTCGCCGACATGTCTGCAAAGTTGCAATCCGATCTCGTCTCCGGAGATACCGACCTCAGTTCGTTGTTATCGGCCATGGTCGAGAAGGCGATCGACAAGATGGGCGGGTCGTCGGTGCGACGTCACGATCATCCAAGACAGGCCGTCGCGACCGTCGAATTGATATCCAGCGCGGAACATTTGGCCCGACTACCTGTGCTATCCAACGACACTGTGCTGCGCGTGGGCCCGCTCGAGCTCGACCTCATTGATCGTACCGCGAAGCGCGGCGAGCGTCGAATTGACCTGAGACCGCGCGAGTTTCAACTCCTCAAGTACATGATGCAACGGAGCGAAAAGCTGCTGACGCGGGCGGCCCTCCTGAAGGAGGTGTGGAATTATAAATTCGTGCCCGAAACCAATCTGGTCGACGTCCACATGGGAAAATTGCGTCGCAAGGTGGATGGACCGAATGAGCCAGCTCTCATCCGCAACGTCCGCGGCGCCGGTTTCGTCCTGGGTGCAACTCCGCTTTCACATTGTTCGATGCCGAGATCGGTCGCGCGCGCAGACGCCTGGTTGCCGTCGAGCGGCTCCTTGCCGGTGGAAAACACGTTGCAATGATGGCGGTTCGTTCATCGCAAGGGCCTGCCAGCTCGGGATTTATGACATGACCTCATTCCATCAGTTCAATGTTGTCGCGGCATCGCGTGGCGACGGGCTCCATCCAAAGCTCCGCGCCTTGTTTGAACGCACGGCCGCTACTCCTTTTTCGGACGTCTTGATCCGCCATGATGGCTTGATCCAGTCCGGACCGAATCCATCGTCAGAAGGCGTGCCGTCGCGCGACACGGTGACGATGCTTCGGCGATAAGCGCGCCGTCAGGAGGCGCTCCTTAAACGGATTTTTAGTGGTGACAGCCCGGTCGTCTCCTATCTGATGAATGTTCCCACAACCAAGGAGAACGTCATGACAGTCATCGCTTCAAGATCTGCGTCCACGATCCACCACAACGAATGGATCAGTTGCTCGCACTGGGGCATGTTTCCCATGCGACGACGGGCGCGTGCGCCCAGGAAATGAGCCACCGACCCCGCGAGGGAGAAGCGCTGGTCGCCAGCATGGCCCGGCCCAAGTTTCTGCCTGACAACTTTACCCTGGCGCTGATCGGCACGCTCGTGGTGGCGAGCGTCCTGCCGTGCCGTGGTGTGGCGGCAGTGGCCGTTGATCATCTCACCAACGTCGCTATCGCGCTGCTGTTTTTCCTGCATGGGGCAAAGCTGTCGCGGCAAGCCGTGATCGCGGCTGCTGGCCACTGGCGGCTGCACACCCTGGTGCTGCTGACGACATTTGTCCTGTTTCCCCTGTTGGGCCTGGCATTCAAACCGCTGCTGTCGCCGCTCGTGACGCCCGCGCTTTACGCCGGCATCCTGTTCCTCTGCACCCTGCCGTCCACGGTGCAATCCTCGATCGCCTTCACTTCCATTGCAAAGGGCAACGTGCCGGCGGCGATTTGTAGCGCCTCGGCATCGAGCATCATCGGCATCTTCGTCACGCCGCTGGCGGTGAGCCTCATGCTTTCAAGTCATGTCAAATCGGCGTCGGCATGGCACACCGTCGGAGAGATTTTGCTACAGCTGTTCGTGCCTTTTGTCTGCGGACAATTGCTGCAGCCCTTTATTGGCGGGTGGATCGAGCGCAACGAGGGCGTCGTCAGCGGGGTAGATCAGGGCTCGATCCTGCTCATCGTCTATTCGGCCTTTAGCGAGGCTGTCAGCGAGGGCCTGTGGCATCAGGTTCCGCCCTCCGCGCTGGCCGGACTGCTTGTCGTCGACGGCATTCTTCTGGCCGCCGCGCTGACGATCACCGCTGTCGTCAGCAAGTGGTTGGGCTTTGAACGTGCCGATCAGGTGACCATCGTCTTCTGCGGCTCGAAAAAGAGCCTTAGCCAGGGCGTCACCATGGCGAAGGTGATCTTTGCTTCGCACACCGTCGGCGCGGTCATGCTTCCCCTAATGCTCTTCCACCAGATCCAACTGATGGTGTGCGCAGCGCTGGCCCAGCGGTGGGGCCGCGCGGCGGTCCGTCAGAACCTGACTTCAGCGGGCGCAACCTCGCTATCGCCACGCTGAGAATGGCTTCTTGAAGGAGAGCCCGTTCCAGCACTGCGAAGCCTCAGCCACGAAAGCGCTCGCGATATTCGCTGGGCCCGGTGCCGAGCCGCCGCAGAAAGGCACGACGCATCGTGTCAGGGTTTGAAAACCCGCAACTCGACGCCACCCGCTGCAAAGGCTTGTCGGTATCCTCGAGCAGCCGGCGCGCGGAATCGATGCGCGCCATCTCGACGAAGTCGGCGGGCGTCATTCCGGCTTCCTCCTGAAACAGGCGCGTGAAATTGCGCACACTCATGGCGGCTCGGGAGGCGAGTGTCTTCACCGTCAAGTCCAGAGGTAGGTGATCGAGGATCCAGTGCTGAACAGCCTGTATGCGCCCCTCTGTCGCGACCTGAGCCGCGAGATGGGCGCTGAATTGCGACTGTCCGCCGGGGCGTTTGAGAAAGACGACGAGACGACGCGCAACAGAGAGCGCGACCTCACGTCCGTGATCGTCCTCGATCAGCGTCAGCGCCAGGTCGATCCCCGCGGTGACCCCCGCCGAGGTCCATAACGAGCCGTCCTGCACAAAGATCTGATCGGATGCAACCTTGGCGGCCGGAAACCTCTCCGCCAGCTCTGCAGCATGCTGCCAATGAGTCGTCACGTTCAGGCCGTCAAGCAATCCGGCGACCCCGAGAAAGAAGGCGCCGGTGCAGACCGAGCCATGCCGACGACTGCGCGGCGCCTGCCGCTGCAGCCAGGCGGGCAAGGCGGATTCGCCATAGGCTTGGGCGTAGTCCGGTGTGCCGGCCACCAGCAACGTGTCGATTGGTCTTTCGTCATCGAGGATAGAACCGTCAGCGACGAGCGACATGCCTCCCGCCTTCACGGCACGGTCCGAACCTATCGATAGCAGCCGCACATCGTAATTGCATATGCCGGGCGCCTGGCGGTTTGCCTCCAGGAAAGCATCCAGGGGACCCGATATGTCCAGCGACTGAGCATTTTGCGGGACGACAATGGCGATCGGCTTGCCATCCATTTCGGCCTCCCTCGGCGGCACCGCCCACACGACGCCCCGCCTCACATTCCAGTTCGATAAAGACCCTATACCGCTGCTCGCGCTTAAGACCGCCGAGAGCGTTCAAAGCTAGCAATATAATCGAACATCGCAGATGTCCTCATGCGAGCGGGGTGAACGACAGATCGGCGCCCGCCTCGCCCATCGAAGCCTGCGCAATTCTGACGCGGGCTTCCCGAACGCGAGGCGCTATCGCCGTCCTTGCCGCCTATAGCTTGCCGGCGGCGAATTTGGCGAGCGCGTCGGCAACGCCCTTGCCATAGGCCGGGTCCGCCTTGACGCAGTTGGCCACATGGCGCTCCTGAATGTGCTTGGAGGCCTGGCCTACCTGGCGGGCGGTGTTGTCGAACAGCGTCTGTTTCTGCGCCGCAGTCATCTTGCGGAACAGGTTGCCCGGCTGCTGCCAGTGGTCGTCGTCCACGCGGTGATCCCAATGCGCCGCGGCGCCGGTGATCTCCAGTGGCGGCTCGTTCAATTGAGGCTGGTCCCGCCATTCGCCGCGCGTGTTCGGCCAATAGGTCGGCGTCCCGCCCAGATTGCCGTCGGTGCGCATCGCGCCGTCCCGATGATAGCTGTGGAACGGGCACTTCGGCGCATTGACCGGAATCTGATGGTGGTTGACGCCGAGACGATACCGCTGCGCGTCGCCATAGGAGAACAAGCGCCCCTGCAGCATCTTGTCCGGGGAATAGCCGATCCCCGGCACGATGTTGGCCGGCGAGAACGCCGCCTGCTCGACTTCGGCGAAGACGTTGCCGGGGTTTCGATTGAGCTCGAAATAGCCAACCTCGATCAGTGGATAATCAGCCTTCGGCCAGACCTTGGTAAGATCGAAGGGATTGAAGGGGAAGTTCGTCGCCTGCTCGTCCGTCATCACCTGGATGTAGAGCGCCCAGCGCGGAAACTCGCCCCGCTCGATGCTGCCGAACAGGTCTCGCTGGTGGCTTTCGCGGTCCTTTCCGACCAGAGCCTCGGCCTCTGCGTCGGTCAGGTTCTGGATGCCCTGCTGGGTCCGGAAATGGAATTTCACCCAGATGCGTTCGTTGTTCGCGTTGATGAAGCTATAGGCATGGCTGCCGAAGCCGTGCATGTGGCGGAAGCTCTTCGGAATGCCCCGCTCGCTCATGACGATAGTGACCTGGTGCAGCGCCTCGGGAAGCTGCGTCCAGAAATCCCAGTTGTTGTCGGCGCTGCGCATGCCCGTATAGGGATCGCGCTTGATGGCGTGGTTCAGGTCCGGAAAGCGCAAGGGATCGCGAAAGAAGAAGACCGGCGTGTTGTTGCCTACGACATCCCAGTTGCCTTCCTCCGTATAGAATTTGAGCGCAAAGCCGCGGATGTCGCGCTCTGCTTCCGCGGCGCCACGCTCGCCCGCGACGGTCGAGAAGCGCGCGAACATCGGTGTCTGCTTGCCGATCTTCGAGAAGATTTTCGCCTTGGTGTACCTGGTGACGTCATGGGTGACGGTGAAGACGCCGTGAGCGCCCGAACCCTTGGCGTGCATGCGGCGTTCCGGAATAACCTCGCGGGCGAAATGCGCCAGTTTTTCGATCAGCCATACGTCCTGCAGCAATGCAGGCCCGCGCGGCCCCACCGTTTGGATATTCACATTGTCCGTTACGGGCGCGCCGGAGGCGTGCGTCAGAAACGGTCGCTTGGTCTCGTCGTTCATGGGACACTCCTGATTTGTAGGGTAAGGAAGTTCGCTGTGCTGGCGCCTTCGCGAGGAGGCGCCAGTCGAAACGGCTTGCGTTGGCTAGGACTGACCGCGCCGCTTTGCGCGCTCGTGAAAGATCGACCCGATGAAATCGAGACTGGTTCTTGCAGCGAGCAGCGAGGTGATGCTGGATGGGTCATAGGGAGGGGACACCTCGACAAAATCCGCCCCGACCACGTCGAAGCGCGTGGCGACCTCGCGCAACAGATCCTTGGCTTCGTAATAGGTGAAACCGCCATGACTGATCGTGGCCGTGCCCGGCGCGATCGACGGATCGAAGCTGTCAATGTCGATCGAGACATAGACACGCTCGCCATCGGCGATGTGGGCGAGCGCCGCCTTGGCGCCGATCGTGCGAAACTTCCGCAACGGCACCACGTGCGTGCCATAGGCCTTGGCTGCCTCGTAGTCCTTCTTGCTGACGGAGGCCATGTTGTGGGGGCCGAGAGTCGTGATGCCCTTCACATGCGCCATCTCCGAGGCGCGACGCATCGGGCTGCCGTGCCCCCAGGTGATGCCGTTGCGCCCATCGATGAAATCGAAATGCGCATCGAGATGCACGATGTGAATTGGCTTCTGGTTCGAGTAGGCCGCGACCGTCGCCATCGTGATCGAATGATCGCCGCCCAGGATGTACGGCATCACCTTGGCGTCGAGCAGCGCCCGCACGGCGAACTCCGCATTGGCCAGGCTACGCTTGGTGTCGGCATAGATCACGTCGCTGTCGCCGGCGTCGACGATATTGACCTCGTCCGCGGTCAGGTAGGTCACCACATCCTCGAAGTCAAAAACGCCCTCAGGACCGAAGCCGTGAAACATCGACACTTCGCGGATCGCGCGCGGCCCAAAACGCGTTCCGACGCGATAGCTCGAGGCGGTGTCGATGGGGATGCCAAGGACGGCGACATCGGCGCCGTCGAGCTTGTCCCAGTCGGTGCAGGCAGGCTGGCCTGCAAAGGTGGCAAGGCCAACAAAAGGCAGATCCATTCGCTCGGACATGTTCCGGCTTACACTCTGCGTATCCATGGTCACATCCTCTTTTCGAAATGGCGAAACACGGTTCGCCTGGTTGATCGTTGAGTTCAGCAGATCTCTTCGGTGACGCCTTCGCGCTCGTAAGCCCGGCGAACGGCCGGCAGCGCGGTGACCTTGTCGAGCAGCCTTGCGATGTTCGGCCGCGAGCGAGGGGGCATGGCCATCGGGCGCGCCCAACGCGCAAGCATGACGAGATAGAAGTCGGCTGCGCTCAGCGTGTCGCCGAGGAAGAGCGGCCCGTTCGCCTTCAGGTGCTGCTCGATAACATCCAGATAGGCGCCGGCGCGTTTCTCCGCGCCGCTCCTGACGACTTCGGTCGCGGCAGCGTCGGTGCCGGTCAGGCGATCCGGATATTGCCAGATCATCAGCTCTTCCTGCAGCGAGTTCGTGAGGAAGGCCATCCATTGGTAGAATTTGGCGCGTTCGGGCGTGCCGAGCTTCGGGGCGAGACCGCCCTCTGGATGCCGATCGACCAGGTGGAGTACGATCGCGGCGGCCTCGAACATCACGAGATCACCATCGATCAGCGCCGGAATGCGGCCGTTCGGATTGATCTTCAGATAATCCTTCGACTTCTGCGCATTCGTTGCACGGTCCACGAGTACGAGGTCGTACGTCTGGCCGAGCTCCTCGAGCACCATGTGGGGTGCTGCATTCGCATTGCTTGGAAAGTAGTGAAGCTGATACATCGTTTCTCTCGCGCTCAGTCTTTGCCTGGTCCGAGAATTAGAAAGCCGAGCGGGTGAGCACAACGAGCGAGATCCGTCGATCCTGGCCAAAGGCCCGCCGATCCTGGCCAACCTGCGCAGCCGAGGCCGTTGTTGCGCGAACGTCCGGGCGATCTGCAAGCAACCGTGCGCTGGAAGCTGACGTAGCGCGGGCGCTGCGAAAGCCGCTTTACTCCGGCATTTCGCGAACGCCCCGGCATCAGATTCGGTGCGGGTTATCGACGCGGAAGCAAAGCACCGAAATGCCGCCGTCAGTTCATCGAGCATTCCCCGAGCCCGCCCGACGCGGTGGCGGCACATTGGCTCCGGCTGGAATAAGAGCAGTCGGTATCGTCGTCTGCGTAGTCATGAAGACACCAAGAGCCGACGGTATTCCTGTCGAGATTGACTCTTGGCACCATCTGCTCATGGCGGATCTGCTCGTATGGTGTTCTCGCGAAGGCCGTCGCGCCCGTTGTCACTGACAAGATGGCTGTGGCGGCAAGTACCTTGAACAAAGTCATGATGAGTTCTCCTGTTGCGATCCTCGTAGATGAGGCGAGGACCGGAGATTGCTTGTTCATCTAATTGCGGATGGGGCGATACATTTCGCGTTCGCACGCCATTGCTCAGGAACAAGGTCGCCGTGATCGCTCGTGAAGATCACCGCCCAGCGAGCTTGCTGAACAAACTTTTAATCGAACTTCCTGGCGCCAACACCATCTGAGAATCACCACAAGCCGCATTCGGCTCGCGCTCTTGCGAAGTCGCGACGAGCCGCAAGCCACAACCTGCATGCCTGGAGTAATGTCATGTCGAGTACCTCAGCAAAGATTGCCCTCGCCCTGGTTCTTTTCACCCTGCCCGCCGCTTCATTTGCGCGGATCGCAGGGGAAGCCGGAGCGGGCAACGTCGCCATCAGCGGCATCCCTCCGGGGCCCGCCAACATCGGCGGCCTCAACAACGTCAACGTCGATCCAAGCGGAATTGGCAATGCCTCCAGGTTGCCGCCGCTGCCGCAGCCGCACATCGGCGTCCCCCAAATCCCGCAATTCCGTTGAACAGTTCAGGAGAGATTCCATGAAAAGCGTTTGTATTCTATGCGTCGCAGTCGGCCTCGGCCTCACGGTCACGTCCGCGTTTGCCCGTGGCGGGATGGGCGGAATGGGCATGGGCTCCTCGCACATGTCCGTGACTGGTGGTGCTTTCGGAACGAGTGCCGCAGCTCCTGGCACCAACTCGCTGGGCACCGCGCTCTCGTCGACCGGAGCCGGCCGTCCCATGAAAGGACCGCTGCTTGGCACCAATCCGGCCATAGACCGCGAGGACGCGCAGGTCGAGAAGATGATCAATTCCATCTGCCGTGGCTGCTGAACACGCGCCGCGCCGAAATTCTCATGCTTGCCGGGCTCGCCGGCAAGCTACACTCTCGTGAAATGCCAATTTATGCCTTTAGATTCTGCCACGCTGCTCGCTTGACCTTCGCAAAGGCACGGGTCTCGAGCTGGCGGACCCGCTCGCTTGAGACGCCCATCGTGCGTCCAAGCTCTTCGAGGGTCGGCGCATCTTCAGTAAGACGACGCGCCACGAACACCCGCCTCTCCCGCTCCGTCAGCACTGCTAACGCCGCGCGAAGCGCGCCTTGTTGCTGCGTGGTCTCGTCGTACTCCGCAACGATCGCTTCGGCATCGGGCGCCGGATCGACCAGCGTGTCTTCCCATTCCATCGCCGCGCCATCGCTGTTGACCGGCGTATTGAGGGACAAGTCACCGCCGAGCCGTCCATCCATCTCGATCACGTCGTGAGGGGTAACTTCCAGCTTTTGAGCGATTGCCGCGGCCGCTTCCGGTGAGAGCTTGGTTGCCTCGCCGGTCAGCTTCTGCATCTCTCGCCGGAGTCTGAAGAACAGCTTCCTCTGGGCCGCGGTCGTCCCGATCTTGACCAGCGACCATGAGCGCAGGATGTATTCGTGAATGGTGGCCTTGATCCACCACAGGGCGTAAGTCGAGAACCGCGAACCGTGGTCGGGCTCGAAGCGAGAGGCGGCGATCACAAGACCTAGATTGGCTTCCGCGACGATGTCGGCAAGCGGCAGCCCATACCCCCTGTAACCGCGCGCGATCTTTGCAGCGAGCCGCAGATGGCTCGTGACCAGCACATCGGTGGCCCGGCGATCCCGCCGCTCCTGCCAACGCCGCGCAAGCTGCTGCTCCTGGCCACGCTCGAGCATCTTGTATCGATTGATTGTCGTTGTGTATCCGCCAAAATAGCCCCGATTTGCGGCGCTGGCGGTGGCTTCCAAACCGTTGGGCATGACATTCGCTCCGTGATTCCGCATCTGCGGCTCCGCTATCTGAACCCGGCACGCAGACAGTGAGCCATGGGCTGCCCGTCGGCCATTAAATTGGGCTTCACGAAACTAAATTCGATTTTAAGGTGGCTCGCCCTCGCCGCGCCCGGCTTTTGGTCGACAATGCGTACCGCGCAGGCAGTCCATGACTAAACTCGTTTTTAATTGAGAACTTCGCGCGCAGTCGCGATCTCGAGACTTTGGAGGCTGACGCGGCGTCGAGGCCGCGCGACCGACCAAATGTCCGGAGCTCAGCATGGCGATATTCTCGCGAGCCTTTGTCCGCCGACGGATCATTTCACTGGCGGCGAGTCTGTCCGTTTCCGCGACCTCGCTTGCGTTGGCCCAGGATCCGGGTGAGGCGCACCACTTGCCCACATCGGCCAACAACAGGAGCGAGAGACAATTCCTGTTCGCCAAGGATGTCGCAGTAAGCGAAATGGCTCAAGCCTCGCTGACGCCCCCGTCCGGCGACGTCGATCGTGACTTCGTTGGGATGATGGCCGCCCGGGATCAGGCGACCATGGAACTGGCGCGCGCCGAGCTCCTGTACGGGCACAATGATGAAATCCGCCGCCTCGCTCAGGATATCGTCGCTCAAGGGCAGCACGAAATATCGGTAATGAGGCGGGCAGTAGGCGACACATCGATGAGCCAGGCAACCGTGCGGTCGACCGCGGCCCTCATGGTCCGAAGTCCGCCCGGCGCCGGTCGGTAACACCACGCCTCCCTTCGCGCGATGCCCCCCGCGCATGCTGCCTTCATCAGGACAAACGAACCTCGCCCGGCGCGTGACGGATTTCATGCGCCCCCGAGTCGAGGCGACGTGCTCAAGACGAGGTGAGGTTTGTAAAGCGCAATTTAATGGGCCACGACGGAGCAACACCCTACGTCTGCACTGACACATCCGAAATTGCGGATGCCCTCCGGAGTGAGGGGTTCGCGCCGGCACGGCATGCCCATCGGGCATCATCGGCCGTGCCGCGTGCAATAGATGGAGAACAGAAATGACTTCGACGAAAACCTTGGTCGCCGCCGCGCTGCTGTCGGCGATGACCGCGACGCCGGTATTTGCACAGGCCGCCATTCAGGAGCCGGGCGAATTTTCGTTCTATCACCCCAATCTCGACGTGTTGAACGGAGGGGCTCCGCCGTGGACGTCGCCCCGTGCGTCTCAGTCGCCGCAGGCGATGCAAGATTATGCGGCAAGGGAAAGCGGCGTCGCTGCTCCCGCTGCGCACCGATCGCGGGCCTACAATTTCCTGGGTGACGCTTATCGCGGTCGAAGCCGCCGGTGAGATTTGCGAAAGCCACACGACCCGCGAAAGCCACCTTCCATCACCATCGGAGAGTCTGATGAACGACAGCAAGATCATTGCGATGCGCTCGGTCGCGCACCTCGCGCCCGATACGCCGCAGATGAATGCGGCAGCATTGCCGGCATTTGGTGTCACCGATGGATCGGACGACCAAATCATCCGTTCCCTATCATCTGCGCTCGAGGCTGCCGAATGCGGGCAAGACCGACATTGCGCCGAAGCGCTGCGCGTGGCCATCGCCGTCAGGTTCGCAGGCTTGAGGGCGGCGGAAGCGGCGGCCGCGGCGGGACCGAGCGGCCGGCCGGTTCGGGCACTACAGAAATGGCGCCTCAAACGGGTGTTCGAATATGTCGACGTCAATCTGTCGAACAAGATCACGCTCCTGGATCTGGCGGCAGTCGCAGGACTAAGCCGAATGCACTTTGCTTCCCAATTCCGGATGGCAACGGGCCTCAGGCCTCACGAATTCGTTCTGCGGCGGCGCGTTCAACGGGCCGAAGAGCTGCTGCGCGACAGCCGGATGGCCATTGTCGAAATCGCGCTTACCGTAGGCTTCCAGACGCAGGCGCATTTCACGACCGTCTTCAAGAGATTTGCAGGCTGCACTCCACGTCAGTGGCGCGCCGCCAGCCAGCTCCCAGGCCTTCCGAGCATTCGAAACGATGTCCAGGCCGATTTCGCGCACGCGATGTGAACGGACCAACGAGTTACCCATGCACAAATCCATTCTTCCCGTAAGGCTCGTTGGCCTGGCCGGCAGCTTGCGCGCGCAATCCTTTTCCCGTGCGACATTGGTTGGTTTGCGTAACAACCTTCCCGACAAGGTCTCGCTCGACATTCTGGATCTGCTGCTTCCCCTCTACAATGAAGACGAGGACGGAGCCGCCGCGCCGGCACAAGTCAGCCAATTTCGAGAGGCGATCGGAAGCAGCGATGGCCTCGTTATCGTCACGCCCGAATACAATCACGGCATCCCCGGCGTGCTGAAGAACGCGCTGGATTGGGCCTCGCGCCCGTACGGCAAGTCCTGTCTCATCAACAAGCCAGCCCTGGTCATATCGATCTCCCCGGCGTTCACCGGCGGGGTTCGAGCTCATGCACCGGTCAACGAGGCGTTGCTTTCGATCCCCGCCCAGGTCCTGGGAGGGCCGCAGGTCGTCATCGGCGGCATCGAGGCAAAAATCAGAAACGGCAGTCTCGTCGATGAGGCGAGCCTGAACTTTGCTCTCGCGGCCATCCGCCGGATGATCAGCCTTTCCCGGCGCAGCTCGCAGTCGCAATTCGCGTAACCTGGAGCCGGGTTTCTCCCCGCGGCGCGGCACAGACGAGGGCCGCCCCCTCAGGCAAGCGCCTTCTCCCTCACCCCGAACCGCTTCTCGAATTCCGTCATGTTGACAATGCCGCGACGGTGGGTGCCCTCGCCGATCTTGCGCGCGTCGTTCCAGGCCTCGACATCGAAGATGACGCTCTTGGCGCCGATCCCGGTCACTCGCGCGATCGCCCGGACCGCGCCGCCAATGGGAGTGGCGGCAAGATGACGGATGTTGACCTCCATTCCGACACTGACGAAGCCGGCCGGCAATGCATCCGCGATCGCCGACCCCGCCGCCATTTCCATATGCAGCACCATCATCGGCGTCGCATAGACATACGGCATGCCGGGAACGAAGTAGCCAATCGTCATCTGCCGCGTCACCAGGAGCTGCATCTCGGCCGACATGCCGATCGTCAGATTACCGAGCATATTCATTTGATTCTCGATTCTTCTCTCTTATTCCGGCTGGAACGTCTCATCCGAAACGCGGCCATGCGAGCGCTCGAGGCGGATCGGAATGCCTTTGGAAGAGGGTGTGAAGCTGAGGGGATCGTGCGCATACAGCGGCACCAGGGGATTGGTTTCCGGGTAGTACGCGGCGCAGCAACCATCAGGAAAGGAATAACCGACCACGCGGAAGTCGCACACGCGCCGCTCCCGACCGTCTTTCGATAAGGTAACGAGGTCTACGCGATCACCCTCGTCCAGACCGCGTTTCTTCATCTCGGATCTGTTGAGGAACACGATGTCACGCTGCCCGAAGACGCCGCGATACCGGTCGGACATCGAATAAAGGGTCGTGTTGTACTGATCGTGGCTACGGATCGTGCTAAGCCAAAGCATACCGGGACTATTCTCGCTGGTGTCTTCTCCGAGCCCGTCAAAGACGAGGAAATTTGCCTTTCCGGACGGCGTGTCCCAGATTCGTTCTCTCGCCGGCGGGACGAGGTGGAAACCGCCGGGAATACGGACGCGGGCATTGTAGTCCTGGAAAATCGGGAACACGTTCTCAATCGCATCGCGGATGAGATCGTAATTTCCGACCATTTCATTCCAGTCGACCACCGTGAGGTGTCCCAGTGTTGCGCGCGCGATGCCCGCGACGATTGCGGGCTCGCTCAGGAGATGTTCCGACGCCGGCCTGTTGCGGCCCGCGGACGCATGGACCATCGACATCGAATCTTCGACGGTGATTGACTGCGGCCCCGAGGCCTGGACGTCGATCTCGGTTCGGCCGAAGCACGGCAGGATCAGGGCGTCCCTGCCATGAACCAGATGGCTGCGGTTGAGCTTGGTCGAGACGTGAACGGTGAGTTCGAGGTTTCTCAGGGCGGCCTGGGTCATCTGCCAATCGGGAATGGCAACGGCAAAATTGCCGCCCATGCCGATGAACACCTTCACCTCGCCTCTGATCATCGCTTCAAGCGCGGTAACCACATTGTGGCCATGGTCACGCGGCACTTTGAAGCCGAAGCGGTGTTCAAGCCGACCGAGGAACTCCTCGGAGGGCGCTTCAGTAATCCCGACCGTACGATCACCCTGCACATTGGAATGGCCACGGACCGGACAGAGCCCGGCCCCCTCGCGTCCGATATTTCCGCGCAGCAACGCAAGATTGGCGAGTTGCTGGACGTTCTGCGCGCCGCGCCGATGCTGCGTAATGCCCATGCCGTAGACGATGATCGCCCGCTCGGCGTTCATGTAGACCTTTGCGGCGTGCTCGATATCTTCGCGCGAAAGCCCCGAGCACCGCTCGATGTCGATCCACTGCGTGGCCTTGAGGTCGTCCACGAGCGCTGGCAGACCATCGGTGTGGGTTCGGATGAAATCCCAATCCAGGACGTCCAGCTGGCCGTTGGTGCGCGCTGCCTCGTCGGCCTCGACGAGACACTTCATGATTCCCTTGATCACGGCGACATCGCCGCCCACACGCACCTGATACAACCTCGAACTGATCGGCGTTGAGGTCAGCGTCGCCATCTCGATCGGGCTCTGCGGCGCCTGAAAGCGCTCCAACGCCCGCTCGCGAAACGGATTGAACGAAATGATTGCCGCGCCGCGCCGCGAGGCGTCGCGCAGGTTGGTCATCATGCGCGGGCTGTTCGTGCCCGGGTTCTGTCCGAAAATGAAGATGCAATCCGCCTTGTCGAAGTCCTCGAGCACCACCGTCCCTTTGCCGACGCCGATCGATTGCGGCAGGCCGACGCTGGTCGCCTCGTGGCACATGTTGGAACAGTCGGGAAAGTTGTTGGTGCCGTATTCGCGCACGAAGAGCTGATAGAGAAAAGCGGCCTCGTTGGAGGTCCGGCCCGACGTATAGAACTCCGCCATGTTCGGATCCGGCAACGCACTGAGATGACGGCCGATCACCGCGAACGCATCATCCCAACTGATCGGAATGTAATGGTCGGAGACCGCGTCATAGGCCATTGGATGGGTGAGCCGGCCGACCATCTCCAGCTGGTAGTCGCTCCACTCCGACAGCTCGGCAACGCTGTGAGTTGCGAAAAATTCGGGCGTGCAGCGCTTCGACGTCGCTTCCCACGCCACGGCCTTGGCGCCGTTCTCGCAGAATTCGAAGGAGGACGTGTGCTTGGGATCGGGCCAGGCGCAGCCGGGACAATCGAAGCCTTCCGGCTGGTTCATGCACCTGAGTGTTGCCGCACCCCTAACAGGGATGTGCTGCTCAATCAGATGCTCGCTGAGCGCCCTGAGCGCTCCCCAGCCACCGGCCGGGTGATGATAGGGACGAATGGCTTTGCGGTCGGACATGAATGTCCCCTTTGCAGCTGACGATCCTCTTCCGTCGCAGTAACATCCAACTGCGGTCGAAAGTCTTTCGAGAATGGCTTTTATCTTTCGAGATCGCACACACGCGCATCACCGCCCGGTGGCAGGAAGGTCGCGCGCCGGAGTGCATTCCGGAAAAAGCTGCTCCGATCGCGGAAGCCGGAACGCAGACAACACCTAATTTCAAGAGGGTGCACCGCGATCGAGCGATCGAAGTGTTGTTGAAAAATTCTCAATCATAGAAGGAGCAGGCAGATGTTTTCGAGACGAGAGCTGTTGGCGGTCTCCGCCATGGGCGCAGCAATGACGGTGTCAGCGGCAAAGGCTGGCTCGTTCGGAAATCCGGATGAGCCGCCGCAGGGCGCGATTAATGCCAAAGGGCCGGGGAATCTGACCGATCCAGGGCCGCAGAATCCGGTGCTTGGCAGCCAGTTCCCGTCAGCGCAAGCGGCGCCGGCGACCGATGTCGGCGGCATGCCCCTGACATGGGCATCCTTCAACAACGCACCCAAGCGCATCCAGAACGGTGGCTGGGCCAGGCAAGTCACGGTCGATGACTTCGCGGTGTCAAAGGAAATATCCGGCGTCAACATGCGGCTGACCGCCGGCGGCATTCGGGAGCTGCATTGGCACCAGGCCGCCGAGTGGGCGATCATGACCTATGGCAATTGCCGCATCACCGTTCTCGACACGCAGGGCCGCCCCTACGTCGCCGACGTGAAGACCGGCGACCTCTGGTATTTCCCGCCGGGCGCTCCGCATTCGCTGCAGGGCCTCGGGCCCGATGGTTGCGAGTTCGTGATCTGCTTCGATGACGGCCACGCCGACGAATTCAACACGCTGCTCGTCACCGATTGGCTTGCGCACACGCCGCCCGAGATCCTCGCCAAGAACTTTGGCGTGCCGGCGGACAGCTTTGCGAAGATCCCCCTTCACAACCTCTGGATCTTCCAGGGTACTGTGCCGGGTGACTTAACCGCAGATCGCATTGCCGCCCAGAAAAATGAGCCGGCGACGCCCTACCCGTTCACTTTCCCGCTCGGTTCGACCACTCCATTCAGGGAATCGAACAACGGCGCCATCCGCATTGCCGACAGCACGAATTTCACGGTTTCCACCGCGGTGGCGGCCGCTCTGGTGACCGTGCCGCCCGGCGGCGTGCGCGAGATGCATTGGCATCCCAATGCCGACGAATGGCAGTATTACCTCAAGGGCAAGGGACGGATGACCGTCTTCAATACCGGCCCCGAGGCGCTGACGATGGATTTCGCGGCTGGCGACATCGGCTACGTCAAGCGCAACTACGGGCACTACGTGGAAAATGTCGGCGACACCGAGATGCAGTTCATCGGCGTCTTCCGCGCCCCGCGCTACGAGGAATTCTCCCTGTCGGATTGGCTCACGCATACGCCGCCGAAGCTGGTGGCTCAGCACCTGAACGTCGATGAAGCGACCATCGCACAATGGCCCTCCAACCGTCCGGGAATCATGCCGAAAGGCTGACGCGCGCTGCGCCCTGACCTTCGGTCACTCACGTAAAATCGGCCCGTGAACACCTCGTTCACGGGCCGAACTTTTGCTGACTGCGATCGCCTGCGTCAATGCATGGACGCCGATCCGACCTTGCCCCCGAAAACACGATAGCCGATCGCGACATAGAGCAGCATCAGCGGGAAGACAAAGAGCCCCTCCCCCCAGAACATGAAGGCGAGACTGGAATGCGGCGCCGCGGCCTGATCGATCGTGATGGCAAAGGGGATCATGTAGGGCCAGAATGACAGCGCGAGCGTTCCGAAGGCGGAAGCGAAGATCAATGCTACCGCATAGAATGGCGATTCGTCGTCGTGATGCAGGATGCTCGTTGCCAGCACGAGCGCCGCTCCTGCACCGACCGCCGGAAATACGAACAGATAGGGTCGATCGATCCAGCGATGCATGATCGGCAGGTTCTCGAGCAAGGCATGCGCGAAGACGATCACCAGGAATACAAAGACCGCCATAGCGAGATACGGGACTTGCCGCCGCGCCGTATCGCGGCACTCCGCGTGGCATTTTCTCACCAGCCACGAGGCGCCGAGCAACGCGTAGCCGAGGCATAGACCAATGCCGCAAAGCACGGAGAAGGTGCTGAGCCAGCCAAAGATGCCACCGGAATACTGGCCATTCGCAAACGGCAATCCTTCCACCAGCGCGCCGACCGTCACCCCCTGCATGAAGCTCGCGATCAGAGAGCCGCCCGCAAAGCTCAGGTCCCAGATCCAGCGCACGCGCTGCGTCTTGCCTCGGAACTCGAACGCCACGCCGCGCAGGATCAGTCCAAGCAGCATGAGGATGACTGGAAGATAAAAGGCGGACAGCAGTGTCGCATAGGCAAGCGGAAATGCGCCCCACAGGATCACGCCGGCCACGATCAGCCAGGTCTCATTGCCGTCCCAAACCGGCGCGATCGTGTTGAGCATGAGGGTGCGGCGGGCGTCGTCCTGCACCAGGCCGTAGAGCATGCCGACGCCAAGATCGAAGCCATCCAGCAACAGGTAGATCAGCATGCTGATGGCAAGCAGAGAAACCCAGAAGGTGATCATGACTATTCTCCTGCGTATTCCGGGGTGGACGACTGTTCGGCGAACGACATCGGACGGTTCGGTGCTGCGCCATATGATGGCTGTAGCGCCAGTCGTGATGGTCCGGCGCGTAGAAGGCGGTAGATGTAGAAAGTGCCGAACGAAAAGATGAAGACGTAGATGGCACCAAACAGGACGAGGGAGGTCAGGGCAGCCGGCGCCGTCAGAAACGGTGTCATGGCATCGGCTGTGCGCAAGAGCCCGTAGATCGTCCAGGGCTGCCGGCCAACTTCCGCCGTGTACCAGCCTGTGAGGATGGCGATGAATGGCAGGGGAAAGCTGAGGAAGATCGACCAAAGCAGAAGGCGATACCGTTCGAGCCGATGCTTGAAGCTCAGATAAGAGCCAAGCCACGCCAGCGCGAGCATGATCAGCCCGCAACCCACCATGATACGGAAGGTCAGGAAGGGGATCAGAACCGGCGGCCGGTCCTGCGGCGGAAAATCAGACAAGCCGACCTCTTTCGATGTCAGGCTCATGCTTCCGATGATGCTGCCCAGGACGGGAATCTTGATTTCATACTTGTTGGTTTCGGTGGCCGAATCCGGAATCCCGATGAGAACCTCGCTTGCGGGCTGCTCGTCATGCCAGCGTCCCTCAATCGCCGCGAACTTCGCGGGCTGATCGTCGTGGACATAGTCTCCGACGAGATGGCCGAAACCCAGTTGGACCGGAATGAGCACGGCGGCAAGGAACAGACCCATCCGGAGCATGACGCTCGCCTCGGCGCGATATCTGTCGCACAGCAGGTACCACGCCCCGGTCGCAGCCACACAGAATGCGCCGGTCAGATAGGCCGCAAGCAGCATGTGAGGAAAGCGGGTCCAGACGACCGAATTGAAGATGATCCTGGTCCAGTCGTTCGGGACGAAATTTCCGTCCTGCACGACATAGCCGACGGGCACTTGCATCCAGCTGTTGTTGACCATGATCCAGAACGCAGACAGCGTCGTGCCGAGCGACACCACCGCGGTCGAGAACAGATAAAACCATGGCGGGACGCGCTTGCGACCGAAAGTCAGGACGCCGAAGAAGCTCGCTTCCAGCATGAAGGCCGTGAAGGTTTCATAGGACAATAGCGGTCCCTGGATCGGACCCGACATTTTCGACAGCACGCTCCAGTTGGTGCCGAACTCGAACGCCATCACCACGCCCGAGACGACGCCAAGGCCGAAGGCAACGCCGAATATCTTCAGCCAGAACTCAAAGAGCGTCTGATAGACGGCGCGGCCAGTCAGCAGATGCAGCGCCTCAAGCACCGTGAGCCACGCGGCGAGGCCGATCGTGAACGCCGGGAAGATGATGTGAAACGAAATCGTGAAACCGAACTGGATGCGTGACAGAAGAAGTGCCGTGGAATCCATAACTGGGACCTTTCATCTAGGCGCAGTTCAGGCCGCAACCGTGCGGCTTTCTGTGAAAATGATGCGATCGGGATGGGTGAAGACTTCGTAGCCGTCCTCTCGCGCGACGGCGACAAGGGTGATGCCGGCCTGATCGGCCGTCTCGATCGCGAGCGTCGTGGGCGCGGAGACCGCGATCAGAAGCGGCGCTCCGAGCATTGCCGTCTTCTGCACTATCTCGACAGAAATGCGGCTTGTGAGCAGAATCGCCCCGCCGGTGCTCGGCAGCTTGTCGCGGAAGAGCGCGCCTGCGAGCTTGTCGAGCGCATTGTGCCGGCCGACATCCTCCCGCACGGCGCTGATTCCCACCGAAGAGTGCCAAAAGGCCGCGGCGTGCACCGCGCGGGTCTTCTGATTGAGACGCTGTAGTGCAGGCAAGCTGCGCATGGCGTTCAAGAGGTCGCGGGCGAGGAACGTCGAACGGCTGCTTACCTGCCGCGGCGCAGCGCAGGCCTGATCGAGGCTCTCGATGCCGCATAGTCCGCATCCAACCGGACCGGCGATAGCGCGACGTCTGGCCGCGACATGTTGCGCCCGATCTGGACGGAGCCACATCCGCACCTCGATCCCAAGCTCATGCTCGACGAGTTCGATATCCGTAATCTCCTCCGAACACTCGACGATGCCCTCCGTGAGGCTGAAGCCGATTCCGAAATCCTCCAGGTCGGCAGGCGTCGCCATCATGACCGCATGGGTGGATCCGCAATAGCTCAGGGCGATGGCCTTCTCCTTGGCCACGCTTCTTGACGCCAGGGTCGGAGTCCCCCCGCACCAGACGAGTTTCCTTCTTTCACTGACGGCACCGTCGACATCCATCTCGCTCATCCCGGGCATAACGCCTCACATTGATCGATCACTCCTTCGGTTATTTTCTCTCTGATCGGCTCGACAGGTTTCCGGTTTGCACGGACGCGACTGAAAGCGATGGAACAGGCGACGACGTGCCACGAGATGCACGCGCGTGCGAATTCGGAAGAACTTCTCGCCAGGACGGTCAATCCTGGCGACACGTGAAGCATGAACAGGATCAACACATGAATCAGATCGCCGCAGCTGAAGCGAGCTTTCGGCAAGTTACCGGCGCGAGGCCGATCGCCCTCGCCCGGACCCGAACCATTCACCAAATGCTGGTGCCATTTCCCGTCGCCTATTTCGCGGCGGCTCTTGTGACCGACCTCGCCTACTGGCGGACGGACGAAGTTATGTGGGAGAGATTTTCGGTCTGGCTGATCGCCGGCGGCCTGGTCATGGCCGCGCTGGTCGCGCTGGCTGCGATCATTGACCTGACTTTCGGCAGGCAAAGGCCAGCCTGGATTCGCGCAGTCGGCTATCTGGTCGCGGTCCTGATCTCGCTCGTGAACGTACTCGTTCACAGCCGCGACGGGTACACCGCCGTGGTGCCGACCGGCCTGACGCTGTCGGCTGTCGTCGTCGCCATTCTCCTGCTTGTTGCAACCTCAGCAACCTGGACCCTCACAAGCCGTCGCCGTGGAGCACGCAAATGAACCGCAACCGCCTATTCACCCGAGATGCAAAACTGTCGCGCATCGCGGCGGCCTTTGCTCTCACCGTCTCCGCACTTGCGCTTGCGGGGTGCGACAATAACGGCGGCGATCCGCGAAAGCAGATTGGTGCCAATCCCGTCCTGCCTGCCGTGCAGCAATATCTGATACCGCCGATCCGGATCGCGCGACCGCTACCATGGGGCAATGACACCCCCAAAGTGCCGCAGGGATTGCAGGTCCATGCATTGGCGACCGGCTTCCAGCATCCGCGGTCACTCTACGTCCTGCCCAATGGCGATGTGCTGGTGGTCGAAAGCAATGGTCCCAAGGCGCCTGTATTCCGTCCAAAGGACATCATCACCGGCTGGGTTCAATGGTTCGCCGGCGCTAAGGCCAAAGACGCCAATCGCATCACACTGCTGCGCGACACCAACGGTGACGGCATCCCGGACACGCGAACCGTGTTTCTGGACCACCTCAACTCGCCCTTTGGCGTCGCCCTTGTCGGGCATTCCCTGTATGTCGCGGACACGGACGCCATCATCCGCTACCCCTATGAGGATGGCGAGACCAGCATTACCGCTCCGGGCGTCAAGCTGACCGATCTTCCCGGCGGCCCGATCGATCACCATTGGACGAAATCGCTTGTGGCGAGCCCCGACGGCACCAAGCTTTATGTCGGCGTCGGCTCGAACAGCAACATCGCCGAGAACGGAATGGAGGCAGAACGCGAGCGCGCCGCAATCTGGGAAGTGGACATCAAGACCGGCGCACACCGCATCTACGCCAGTGGCACGCGCAATCCCACCGGACTGCAATTTGAGCCCGAGACCGGCAAGCTCTGGGCGATTGCCAATGAACGCGACGAGATCGGACCCGACCTGGTGCCGGACTATCTGACATCGGTGCAGGACGGCGGCTTCTATGGCTGGCCTTACAGCTACTATGGCAAGCACCTCGATCCGCGCGTTCAACCGCAGCGGCCCGATCTTGTAGCAAAGGCGATCGTGCCCGATTATTCGCTGAGCTCTCACGTCGCGCCGCTCGGGTTCGCGATATACACGGGCACCAGTCTTCCGGCGAACTACCGGGGCGGCGCGTTCGTGGGCGAGCACGGCAGCTGGGACCGTACGCCGCTGAACGGCTACAAGGTGGTGTTCGTGCCGTTCACCAACGGCAAGCCCTCCGGCATTGCGCAGGACGTGGTCACCGGCTTTCTCGATGGAAATAATCGCACCCACGGACGGCCGGTAGGCCTTGCGGTCGATCGGAGCGGCGCATTGTTAATCGCCGACGATGTCGGCAACACGGTCTGGCGGGTATCGTCGGCGCCAGCGGCCTCCGAGCCCAAACCCGCCTCGTAATAGGGAGCCGGCGGCCTGCTCAATCTGGGCCGCCGGCCCCAATCGGGAGAAATTTGCTTGCCCTGCGGGCAAGTTCAAAACTGCGCTGTCGCGATCGACATCGTTGGCTTCTGTCACGACGTATCTACCAAATGTCCGCCACTTGACGATCGCAACGGCGCGGCCCGTGCCAATAGCGTTGGTTATAGCGCACGGCCGCCGACGAATCGCAACAATCCAACCCCGGCATGAACGGCTTTGGCAGGCGCAGCACCAGCATAACTGGGAATTCGCCGCGCACGAGCTCCACAACCTTCACGGTGCATTTGATCGGCTGGGCCTTGCCCATCCGACCGTAGAGAACACCTCACTTCCCGAGATGATTGCTTCCGTCACCGACCAGCCCTTCGCCGGACTCAAGAGCGCGATCGCGGCAAAAGACGATGCGGCGTTCGTCAAGGCTTATGCCGACCTCACCGATGCCTGCAATTCCTGCCATCAAGCTCTTGATCACGGCGCCGTCGTGATTGGCCTTCCCGACGGCGCCTCGTCGTCCGATTTGAAGGCGATCACGCCGGCGCGGCCATGATCAGTCCTTTGGGCGGTCCGGGCAAACAATCTCCACGCAGCCGCCCGAACCTGGATGGATCAGCAGTTGGAAACCGTGCAGCGTCACGATCGCCGACACCAGATTCAAGCCCAGACCAAAGCCCGGCGTGTTGCGGATCTTGTCGGAGCGATAGAAACGCCGCAGCACGGCTTCGGTTTCCTGTTGACCGATCCCCGGCCCGGTATCGCTGACGCGGACGATGGTCTGCTTGTCGCCGCGCACGAGACCGATCTCGACATTGCCTCCGGTCGGAGTGAATTTGATGGCGTTGTCTACCAGATTGGCTACGGCTTCGAACAACAAATCGCGGTCGCCACGTACCTCGATCTGGCCGGCAGCTTGAACGCTCAGCCTGATCTGCTTGTCTTCCGCAATCGGCTCGTAAACATCGTAGACTTCCCGCAGCATTTCCTGCAGCACCACGTCGCCAAAGGCCGCAGAGCGGCGGCTGTTCTCGATCTCCGCGAGGCGCAACAATGCCGTGATGATGGCCAATGATTGGTCGATGCCGGCGATTGCCTTGTCCACGACCTGTTGAAGCTTTTCCACCGTTGTGGCGTTGGTCCGGCCGCGCTCGAGTGCCAGGCGAGCGCGCGTCAGCGGCGTGCGCAGATCGTGGGCGATGTCGTTACCGACGCCGGACAGCGCGTGAAACATGGTCTCCATTTCATCGAGCATGCCATTGACGATCACGGCGAGCCGCGAAAACGGCTCATCTACGTCGCGATGAGGCAGCCGCACGCTCAAATTCGCCGCGATGATGCGCTGGACATGCTGATTGACCTCATCGACCCGCCTCTGGGCGCGAAGGCTCAACCAAGCGCCGGCCAACAGGCAAAGGCAGAGTGCAGGCAAGAGGCCAAGCGCAAGCGCCTCACCGACCACGTGGGAGATCTCCGCCGTCTCGTCGACATTACGTCCAACCACCAGGGCGTCGCCGTTCGGCAGACGTCGTCCGACGGCCCTGATGAGCGGATCGACCAGCCCCCTTCCGTTCTGTGCGGCCTTTACGCTTTGCGCGGGCGCATCGACCCGAAGCGCGTCCGGCACACGCTCGAGATTACCCGCAAGCGGGTTACCCGCCGGATCAAACAGCCCGGCAAATTGAACTTTCCGCGAATCCTGGTCGAGATGATCCTGGATCGCTCTGACCCGGTGCTCGGGGGGCAATGAGGCGATGAAGTCCGCCTGGGTCATGATCATGCGATCGGACCGCTCGATCAGATAGTGATCTATCTTCACATAGATGAAGCCGAACAGCGCGATGATGAAGACCGCAAGCACGGCGGCCACCGCCAAAGCCCAGCGGAATGTGTTCGAGCGTATGAATTGCACCTGAAGCATCGGATCTCGCTGCCCGATATCTCGCCTGGCACTAGGTGACGCCGCCACCGGAGAACGATCAACCGTCACGATAGCGAGCGAAGGATGAACCCCGCGCCGCGGACATTATGAATCATCGGCGTTTCGTCCGGACCATCGACCTTGTGTCGCAAACGCCCCATATGCACGTCGACCAGATTCGTGGCCGGCACAAACTTGTAGTTCCAGACCTCCTCGAGCAGCATCGCCCGAGTCAGGAGCTGATCACTGCGACGCATCATGTATTCGAGCAGGCGGAATTCGCGCGGCAGCAGGTCGATCTTGCGTTCGCCGCGCATCGCGGTGCGCTCGATGAGGTCCAGTGTGACAGGCCCAACCTGCAAGGTCGTCTCCCGGCTCTCTACCGGTCGGCGCAGCAGCGCCTCTATTCTGGCGATGAGCTCGACGACCGCGAAAGGCTTGGTGAGATAATCATCGCCGCCCATGCGCAGCCCACGGACGCGATCGTCCACCGCGCCCAGCGCGCTCAGCACCAGCACCGGCGTGCGATCATTCTCCTTGCGCAACGCCTCGATAACCGTGAGGCCATCCATTCCCGGCAGCAGACGATCCACGATCATGGCGTCGGGTCGTAAAGATCGCGCCTTGTCGAGACCGTCAACTCCGTTCGAGGACCATTCCACCTCGAATCCACGATCGGTCAGCTCGGCAGTGATCTCCTCCGCCGTCTCGCTGTCGTCCTCGATAAGAAGAACCTTTGCCATCAGATCGGCCTCGATTGCCGCGCGAACATCCCCAGCGCGCGTCCCCGCGCCCGTTGAAACCATATGCCTGGTCGCTGACGAAGTCATAGTGTCAATGCCATCAATGCCTCGGGCGCGAGGAGCCGGACGGCGCCGCCGCCTGCCGGCAGGCAAGGTTAGGCGCGCCGCCCGCTCTGCGGTCATCTCCACCGCCTCGGGCATCAAGCACGGCGGGACCACACCTGAGAAGATTAGAATTACGGTGTGCGCTACGCCATTAAATAGCGATTTAAGATTCTGATTGGCCATCTGAATTCCGCGACATCCGCCGCTGTGCCCACCCACTAAAGCCAAATTTAGACAAGCTCGCTGTCCTTGCGACCTATCTAACCGGTAGCCCCCCAGACAACGGCAAATCGAGGTAGTCATGCTGGATCAATCTTCAGGCGAACTCAGCGCGGATACGACGCGCGATACACAACAGGTCAACGTGAACACCAATCGAACGCTGGGACCGCCATTCGGGAAAATCGGCTTCGTCGGGCTGGGCCTCATGGGCACTGCGATGGCCTCAAATCTCGCCGGTTTTGGACATCGCGTGCACGCTTTCGTACGCCGGCCTGAACAAATGGAAGGACTTCAGATACCCGGCATCGTTCCGACCATGCACATGCCGGACTTGTTCGATTGCGATATGGTCATCAGCATGTTGCCGGACGACCTCGCGGTTCGGAACGTGTTCTTCGGTGCGAGCAATGGCATCGACGGACTTGCCAACCATCTGGCTCCGGGTGCGATCCATCTTTCCATGAGCACCATCAGCACGGCGGCAGCCGCCGAATATGCCGATGAGCATCAGCGGCGCGGGCAAGGCTACGTCGCCGCGCCCGTGTTCGGAAACCCCGCTGCCGCAAAGGTGCGGCAACTCTCCATCATCGTCGCCGGCGACGCTATTCACTGCGAGCGCAGCCGTCCCCTGATCGAAAGTCTCGGACGAATGTTCGTGGTTGGAACGGAAGCGTCGCACGCTAACCTGATCAAGCTGCTGGGCAACATGATGACCGCAACCAGTCTCGAGGTGCTCGGCGAAATCACGACGGTGCTGCGCAAGCGCGGCCAGGACCCGCAGCAATTCGTGGACATCATGACCGACACGATGTTCGGCAGCCGCTTCCACAAGGTCTATGGCAGCCGGATCCTGAGCGGGGACTACGCTCCCGGACTGGCGATGCCGCTGGCGCTGAAGGATGTGCGGCTTGCGCTGGCTGAAGCCGAGATAGCCGGCGCTCCCATACCCTCGGTCAGCCTGGTTCGCGATCGTATGATCACCGCCATTGCGCGCGGTCACGCAACGCTCGACTGGACCGCGCTGGGCCTCGTAGCCCTGGAAGAGGCCGGGCTTTGAGGTGAGGTGCGGTAGCGTCGTATTGAACGGACGTGAGAAGACGTTCTCTTGGGACAAGGTCGGCCACGACGCATTTGTCGCGAGGAAGCCTTGAAGGCTTTTCGCTTCGATGGAGAACTGAATGACCAATGTGAAATCCCTTGTGGTCGCGCTGGCGACCGTCGCCACTTTCGCCACCCCGGCTCTCGCTCGCGAAGGCCACGTCGCTCACCGTAAGGCGGCGGCCACCTACGAGAGCGTTATGCCGGACACCTGTGTTCGGGCGCCGGACGTCGGCGCGTTCGCCTCGGATCCCTGGACGAAGCCGCCGTGCGAGCCCAACACGGGATTCTGAAGGTAGACGGATCGAGCCGGCAACATCCCGGCTCGATCTTTCTGATGTCGCCGCGTGTTGCGCCGACGTCCGACAGACGTCCAGCGAGACCTGCAGGCCTAAAAGCGAATTTAGTGGCAGCACTCTGCGGTGCTCCCATCTCTCAAAACATCAACATGTCGGTTACGCCTGTAGTGGCGCGCCGACGTCCCGGAAAAAATGGAGCTATGACATGAAACGAATGATTGCAATCCTGGCGACGGCCCTGGTGGCCTCCAGCTTGTTCACGGTTGCGGCGGATGCCCGCGGCGGAGGCGGCGGTGGACATGGAGGCGGCGGCTTCGGTGGTGGAGGCCACATGGGCGGCTTCGGAGGCGGTGGCCATATCGGCGGGTTCGGCGGCGGCGCGCACATCGGCGGCCTCGGTGGATTCGGCGGAGGCGATCACATCGGCGGCATGGGACATGTCGACCATTTTGGTTCGGCGCCTCAAATGCATGCCATGCACCATTTTGGCCGGTTTCGGCCTGGCTATGGCTTCTACGATGGCTACGGCCCGGATTGCTATGACCTGAACTACCAGAACCCGACCTATCCCCTGCCGCCGTACTGCGGCTAGTTCGCCACCCAATCGATCTGCGAAAGCCGCGTCCTTGTTTGCCACGCGGCATTCAACAACAAGGAAGATGAACCAATGACGAGAATAGTAATCCTGGCGACATCCCTGATTGCCGCAACCTGCGGCCAGGCGTTCGCGTATTCGAACGTTTCGCCCAAAGAGGCGTCGCAAGTCACGGTATCCGACCAGCAGGAGCCCGGCTCCTTCATTCGCTTCGAACGAGCCAACGCCGTCGACCTGGATGGCTATCGCTACCACGGCGGACCGAAGACAAACGATTGACTGATCCCCATGACCCGTGACGCTTCGATAAGGAAGCGCCACGGGTCGATGTCGCGGCTCACCGGACGTCAGCGGTCGCTGAGCACAAGCCAAATCCACCGCTGACAAATCTCATTTGTCTGACGCGACACGCTCGTTGCCCGCCAATGCGGCCTGCAGCGATTGCCCGAGCTCGCCTGGGGCAGATGGCGCATCACGACATCCAACAGGAGTTCAAACATGAGCAACAATCAATCCCGGCAAGCCGACGTGGAAATGATCGAGATCCCGGGCACCTCGCTTCGCGCGTCACGCATCGCACTCGGAACCTGGGCCATCGGCGGCTGGATGTGGGGCGGCAGCGATGAGACCGATGCGATGCGGACCATTCATGCCGCCCTCGACCGCGGCATCAATCTGATCGCCACCGCGCCGGTCTACGGCTTCGGACGTTCGGAGGAAATCGTCGGGAAGGCTCTGGCCGCTGGCGGCCGACGCACGCGCGCCCTCATCGCAACCAAGGCAGGTCTCGATTGGCAGGGCGGCCGCCCGTTCCGCAACGCGCAAAAGGCGCGCATCATCGAAGAGGTCGAAAACTCCCTGCGCCGGCTCCAGACCGACGTGATCGATCTCTACCAGGTCCACTGGCCCGATCCGAATACGCCGACCGAGGAAGTCGCGGAAGCCATGGGCGCGCTGTATCGCGCCGGCAAGATCCGCGCTATCGGCGTCAGCAATTTCAACCCGGCTCAGATGGATGAATTCCGAAAGGTAGCGCCGTTGCACACAGCGCAGCCGCCCTACAATCTGTTCGAGCGCTCCATCGAAGAGGACGTGCTTCCCTATTGCCGCACCAACGACATCGCGGTCCTCGCCTATGGCTCGCTCTGCCGCGGGCTGTTGTCGGGTCGCATGTCCGCCGCAAGCCGCTTTACCGGCGACGATCTGCGCAAGAGCGACCCGAAATTCCAGGACCCGCGATTTGAGCAATACCTCGCGGCCGTCGGGCGGCTTGATCGCCTCGCTAAGGAGCGATTCGGCAAGCGCGTCATTCAACTCGCGGTTCGCTGGGTGCTCGATCGCAATGGAATGAATATCGCGCTCTGGGGCGCGCGACGGTCCGAGCAGCTTGCTCCGGTATCGGACGTATTCGGCTGGCGCATCGATAACGAAAGCATGGCTGAGATCGATCGCATCCTGGCCGATACGATCAAGGACCCCGTCGGTCCGGAATTCATGGCGCCGCCGGACCGGGTCGCGGCATGAGCGATCGCGAGGCGACGTGTAATCCCTAAACGCTAATTTAGTGGCCCCACCCTCGATGCGAACCTAGCTTCAAGGTCGTAGAGACACGGAGGTGGTGGCCATGGGTGAAATCAATAGCATTCACGTCGTCAGGCCGGATCAATTCGACCTTGGCACGGCGCAGACGCCGGGCTCGGAACGGCGCGCGGCGATCGCGCCGGAGCTCGGTGTCGCCTCGGCACTCTGGGGCGGCACTTTCGAAGTCGAGCCCAGTGCACGCACCGGAGTACACCATCACGGACGGCAGGAGACAATTGCGTTTGTACTTTCCGGAGAATGCGAGATTCGTTGGGGCGCTGAGGGCGAATTCGTGGCGCACGCCGGACCCGGCGACTTCATCCACGTTCCTGCGTATCTGCCGCACATGGAAATCAATCCTTCAAAAGTGCGGCCGTTCCGCTGGGTTGTGGTGCGCAGCACGCCGAGGCCAATCGTTGTCAACATGCCCGATGCGGTTTGGCGATGACGCGGACTGCTGATTCCATGCGAAACGGCAAGTCCTGAAAACGCTCGGCTGACAGTTTCACTCTACGCAATCAAGGTACCGAAGGGAGAAGGCCGGTGAAGATTTTGTCAATTGCCGCGGCTTTGCCGATGCTGCTCGCCGGCCATATGGCCGTCGCGCAAACGATGGTCATTCCGACGCCCTCCATCGGCGCAACCACTCCACTCGACGCTACCAATGGCACGTCGGTCGGCGGCACCGGCATCCCGCTCGGTGCGACCGAAATCACGTCGGCTGGTACGAGTCCGGCACCAGCCAACCCGACCGGCACCATCGCGATACCGGGCAGCGGCATGCCCTGCGCAACGTTGGGCACTTCGTCCGCGGGAATGTTCGGATCGACCGCTACTTACGACGGCGGCGGATTGGCGCTCGGGACCTCCGCGCCCGCGACCGGTATGTCGACGGACCCGTCGGCGACATCAGGCATGTCGACGACCTCGGGAATGTCGCAGAGTTCCGGGATGTCGACCTCCTCCGGCGTACTGGACACATCCGGAATGTCCGGAATGTGCGGATCCGGTTCGACCAGCGTGGCGGCGTCGTCAACTCCCACGTCGTCGACCATGTCCAACAGCAGCGCGCGTGCCGGAATCCCGCTCGGCTCTACCGAGATTGGCAATCTCGGGATCAGCTCGATCGCCGCGGTCCCCACGCCGAGCACATCACCCATCTTCGGTACCCAGAGCATGGTCGCGCCTGCGGTACCCGTCGTCACCTCACCCGTCGCCGCTTCACCAACCGTCGCGGCGGGGGTGCTGCCGTCAACGACGACCTCTCCGATTCAGGCCCTTGTTCCGGGCCTGTCGGGGAGCACGCCGGTTCGCTGATTCAAATTTCTCAAGCTGTGGGCACGAAATATCATGAAAAAGAAAGTGGTCACTTCCATCGGCATCCTGGCCGCGGTTATCGCGGGCGGACTGGTCTATGCCACCCATGCCAGCCTTTTCGAGAAGGCCAAGGCAGCACCAGCTCCGCCGGCGCCGGTGCCAGTCGTCGCCAGCACCGTCGCCCAGCATGACGTGCCGATCTATCTGACCGGAGTAGGCACGGTGATCGCGTACAATACCGATGTCGTGCGCGCGCAGATTCAGGGCCAGATCATCAGCATCAATTTCACGGAAGGCCAGAGCGTCCATGCCGGCGATCTGCTCGCCCAGATCGATCCGCGTCCCTATCAGGCGCTGATTGACCAATACACGGGAAATCTCGAGCGCGATCAGGCTCAGCTCGTCAATGCAGAGGCCAACCAGAAGCGCTACACGCAGCTCGGCAACAAGGGCTGGGCCACGCCGCAATTGGTCGAGACCCAGAATGCGCAGGTCGGCGAGCTGCAGGCCGCAATCAAGGCCGACCAGGCCCTCATCGATGCCGCCAAGGTGCAGCTCAGCTTCACGCGGCTGACCTCGCCGATCGATGGCGTGGTCGGAATCCGGCAGATCGATGTCGGCAACATCATCAGTCCATCCACGACGAACGGCCTCTGTGTTGTCACACAGCTCAATCCGATCTCGCTGATCTTCACACTCCCGGAGACCGTCCTGCCGCAGATCCAGCAGCAGGAGCAGAAAACCAGGAGCCCGCTCGCGGTGATCGCCTACAACCAGGACAACACCATCCGCCTCGACCAGGGGCAGCTCGGCCTCGTCAACAACGAGATTCTGCAGACAACCGGCTCAATCCAGCTCAAGGCAAACTTTGCCAACGCGCAAAACCAGCTCTGGCCGGGCGAGCTCGTCAACGCGCGGCTGCTTCTCGACACGCGTCACAACGGGCTGACGGTTCCGGCGGGAGTCGTGCAGCAGGGACCAAAAGGGCCCTACGCGTACGTGATCAATCCCGACGACACGGTCTCGATCCGCCAGATCAAGGTCGCCCAGGTCAGTGACGGCCGGGCACTGATTGATTCCGGGCTCAACGCCAACGAACGCGTCGTGGTTGACGGCCAGTACAAGCTGCAGCCCGGCACACATGTCACGATATTGCACGGCAAGGCCGCGGAAGAAGCGGCGGCCCAGGAAGCGATGCAGGCGCCGATCCCATGAACATATCCGCCCCCTTCATCCGACGTCCGATCGCAACCGCCCTGCTGATGGTGGGGCTCTTCGTCGGTGGCCTTGTCGCCTACCCGCTGCTGCCGGTAGCGTCGCTTCCGAACGTGAACTATCCGACGCTGACGGTGACGGCCCAGTTGCCGGGGGCCGATCCGCAGACCATGGCATCTTCGGTGGCGTCCCCGCTTGAGCTGCAGTTCGGCGAGATCCCCGGCCTCACGCAAATGACGTCGGCAAGCGCGCTCGGCTATACCCAGATCACGCTACAGTTCGATCTGAACCGCAAGATCGATGGCGCGGTCAGCGACACGTTGTCCGCCATCAACGCCGCGAGCGCGTATTTGCCGACAGGTATGCCCTATCCACCGACCATCCGGAAAGTCAATCCCGCCGACACTCCGATCCTCGTGCTTGGAATCACCTCGGATAGCCTGCCGCTGACGACCGTCGATGCCTATGCGGAAAATATCCTGCTGCAGAAGATCTCGCAGATATCCGGCGTCGGCCTAGTCGGCATTGGCGGGCAGCAGAAGGCGGCTGTTCGCGTCCAGGTCGACCCGCAAGCGCTGGCCGCGCGAGGCATCAACCTGGAAGACGTGCGCACGGTGCTGGGCCAGGCCAACGTGGACCTCGCCAAGGGTACACTCAACAGTCCGCGCCAGACCTACACCCTCAATACCAATGACCAGATCTTCAACCCTGATCAGTACGCCGATCTGGTCATTGCCTATCGCAACGGCTCGCCGGTTCGCGTCCGCGACATCGGCCGCGCCATCAGTGCGCCGGAGAATGATCTGATCGCGGGCTGGTACAACAATCAGCGTGCCGTCCTGCTGGCCGTTCAGCGGCAGCCTGGCGCCAACGTCGTCGAGACGGTCCAACGGATCAAGGACATGATGCCCGTGCTTCAGGCGTCAATCCCGGCCGCGATCAAGATCAACGTCATCTCCGATCGAACCCAGACCATCCGTGCTTCGATCGCGGACGTCCAGTTCACGCTGCTGTTGACGGTCGCGCTCGTTGTGATGGTCATCTTCATCTTCCTGCGCAGCTTCTGGGCCACGATCATACCGGCTATAACCGTACCATTGTCGCTGATCGGCACTTTCGCGATCCTCTACGAAATGGGCTACAGCCTCGACAACCTCTCCCTGATGGCCTTGTCGATCGCGGTCGGCTTTGTGGTCGACGACGCCGTGGTCGAAATCGAGAATATCACCCGGCACATCGAAGAGGGCCTTTCGCCCTACGACGCGGCCATGAAAGGATCCGGCGAGATCGGATTCACCGTCATGGCGATCACGTTCTCGCTGATAGCCGTGTTCATTCCGCTGTTCCTGATGAGCGGGTATGTCGGGTTGCTGTTCCGTGAATTCGCGATCACGGTGAGCGTGGCTCTCGTTCTGTCGCTGGTGATTTCGCGGACACTGACGCCGATGATGTGCGCCTATCTGCTGAAGCCCGAAAGCAAGGAGCACGGCAGGCTCTACCGTCTGTCCGAGCGCGGATTTGATGCCCTCCTCTACGCCTATGAGGCCGGCCTCAAGATCGTGCTCCGGCATCGATTCATCACACTCATGGTGATGCTCGGCACGATCGTGCTGACGGGATATCTTTACGTCATCATTCCCAAAGGGTTCTTTCCCCAACAGGACACCGGCCTGATCATCGCGCAGTCGGAAGCCGCGCAGGACATCTCCTTCCAGGCCATGGCCGAGCGCCAGCAGGCATTGCTCAACGCTATCATCCGCGATCCTGCCGTCGCGACGGTGGGATCGGCAGTGGGCGCCGGAGGCGGCACTTACACCGTCAACGATGGGCGCGTCTTCATCCAGCTCAAGCCGGCGAACCAACGCGAGTCGATCGACAAGGTCATCGCCCGCTTGCGCACGAACCTCGCGAAGATCCAGGGCATCACCCTCTATATGCAGCCCGCCCAGGACATCACCGTCGGTGCGCGCCTCAACAAGACCCAGTTCCAGTACACGCTCAATGACGCCGACCAGGGTGAGCTGAGCCACTGGTCATCCCTGTTCCTCGCGAGGATCAAGGCGCTGCCCAGCGTCGCCGACGTCACCACTGACCAGCTCAACGCCGGCCCTTTGCTCGACATCGCCATCAAGCGCGAGGTTGCCTCGAGCTATGGCATCCTCCCCTACACCATCGACAACACGCTCGACGACGCCTTCGGCCAGCGCATCGTGTCGACCATGTACACCACCTTGCAGCAGTATCATGTCGTGATGGAAGTGAACCCCAAGTTCCAGTACTCGCCCGACGCCCTCAACACGATCTACGTCAGGTCGTCGAGCGGCCAGCAGGTCCCGCTGTCGACGCTGGTTGATTCGGTCGTGAAGGTGGCCCCGCTGGTGGTCAACCATCAGGGTCAATTCCCGTCGGTGACGATCTCGTTCAATCTGGCTCCGGGCGCCGCCATCGGTCAGGCGGTCGCCGCCATCCAGGCCGTCCAGAAAGAGCTGCATCCGCCCCTCTCGCTGCAGACCAGCTTCCAGGGCAACGCCCAGGCGTTCGGCGCCTCGTTGAAGAGCACGCCGATTCTGATCCTCGCCTCCCTGTTCGTCATCTATCTCATCCTTGGCGTCCTGTATGAGAGCATGATCCATCCGATCACGATCATCTCCACGCTGCCGTCCGCTGGCGTCGGCGCCTTGCTGCTGCTGATGGCAGCGCATTTCGATCTGAGCGTCATTGCGATCGTCGGAATCATCCTGCTCATCGGCATCGTGAAGAAGAACGGCATCATGCTGGTTGATTTCGCGTTGCATGCCGAGGAGAACGAAGGCCTGACTACGGAAGAATCGATCTACCAGGCGTGTATCAAGCGATTTCGACCGATCCTGATGACCACAATGGCTGCCCTTCTCGGCGCCGTCCCCATGATGATCGGCACCGGCGTCGGCTCGGAGATCCGCCAGCCGCTCGGCTACGCCATCGTCGGCGGATTGGCGTTGTCGCAAGTGCTCACGCTCTACACGACGCCGGTCGTCTATATCTACCTCGATCGGCTACAACGCCGGCTGTTTGGCGAAAGGCATCACGTGGCCGCGGGGCAATTTGAGGCGGCTCCCGCGGAGTGATCGGGGCGTGCCTTTAGGACAAACCGCACCCGTCTTCGAAAGATCGAGAAGCAAGCCTGCCCTATGTTGCGATCAGTGGTCGGCCGGCAATCCCGGCCAATCCCTGCTCGCCCGAGACGCGCCAACGGCGGCCTCACGCTGAAATCACAAGGAGTTCAAGATGTCCTGGAAAGCACCACAGATCGTTGAAATGCCGGTCGGCATGGAAATCAACATGTATGCCTGCGCGGCGCACGGGGCCTCATCCGCCGGCACACAGCCTCGTGAGCAGCGTGTGATCGCTTGAGCACACGCGACTGCAAGGCCCGCAGATAGGCAACAGCGGAAGGACAGACCTGCTTCCGCGTGCCTTCGGCGCAGGTGACGGAACACTTACTTCAGAGGCAATCTCCACGCGTCAAAAGAGGCCATTCGGATGTCAGCCGAGTCCAGTGCGATGAATCGCGGCGTGAGCTTCTGGAAGAGCGTCACCTGGGTGACTTTCCTGCTTGCCGGTGCGATCTCCATGCTCGATCCGCTCGAGCTGTTTTCTTATTCGGTGGCACCGGTGTGTTTCACGACCGCTGAGTACGTTGGACCAAACATCGATGCAGCGACTGCACTTCCCGGCGCATCGGCTCCAACCGATAAGCAATCCGATCAGCTCTTTGGCATGAATACCGAGCCCGTCAACGCCGGCGTGCTGTTCGACAAGTGGCGTGATACCAGAGCCGGCATCGCCCAGGATCTTGCCGTCGTCGCGCGATGCGAGGCGAATGAGCCTTGTCCCGGGGCAGCACAGAAGCTCATCGGTCTGAGCCTGGAGGGCGCAGGCCGCAGCGAGAGAGCGCGCATCGGACTGATCAACAGAGCCGTCGACCTGGCCATCAGTCCCGTCAGCGACGAGGCGCAATGGGGTGTTGCGGATCGCTGGAGCGACCCATTCGAAACGCTCCGGTCGGATCGGGGCGATTGTGAGGATTATGCGATCGTCAAATACGCCGCGTTGCTCGAGGCAGGGCTCTCCAGGGACGACGTGAAAATCGTCGTCTTCAGGGATCGCAAGTCAAATGAAGACCATGCCGTGGTGGCGGCTCACGTCGATAATCAATGGCTGCTTCTGGATAATCTGACGCTGACCCTTGTTCGCGACAGGGACATCATGCGGGCAACTCCCGAGTTTGTCCTCGGGGAGGACGGTACCAGGCGATTTCTATGGAAGGGTGGGGATCGGGGATCGGCGAGTTGATGTATTCGCGTCGGAAACCGGTTCTTCTGGCGGAGATGCCGAGCTGGCACCCTCGAATCTTCGTGATCACGGGACAGAGACCAATGCTCGAATCTGTCACCCGATACCAAACTTGAAAAAAAGTTTAGTTGGCGTGACCGCGGTGCGGCATACCTGACATTTCATCGATAACGACCGTCGAAGCGAATGGACCGCGAGGGTACGAACCCGAGCGACAGTCCTCGCTACGCGGTCGCTTGACAGGCTCTCGAGAAACATCTTTCCGGAATCAAGATATGGGCATCGTTAAATTTGCACTGAGGTTTCCTCACACATTCTATGTCGTCGCCGCGCTGATACTCTTTCTCGGCGTCACGACCATTTACGCGATGCCGACGGACATTTTTCCGGAGATCAAGATTCCAGTGGTCACTGTCATCTGGCAGTACACAGGATTGAGCACGCCGGAGATGGAGCAGCGGGTTACGACCTACAGCCAATATTCGATCAGCGCCAACGTCAACGGGATCAAGGACATGGAGGCCCAGACGCTGAACGGGCTGTCCATCCAGAAGATCTACTTCCAGCCTGATGTCAACCTCGACCTGGCAATTGCGCAGATCGTCTCGGCGACCAACTCCATCCGCGCCTTGATGCCGCCCGGCATTCAGCCGCCGATCGTGGTGCAATTCAACGCGTCGAGCGTCCCCGTCCTCCAGCTCAGCCTGAACTCGGACAACCTCAACGAACAGCAGCTTTATGATTTCGGCATTTATCGGGTACGGCAGCAACTGGCTCCGGTGCCCGGGGTGACCTTGCCTACTCCCGCGGGCGGCAAGTACCGCCAGATCATGGTCGACATCGACCCGGATAAGTTGCTGTCCAGAGGCCTTACGCCCCTCGACATCGTCAACGCGGTCAACACGCAAAACCTGACGCTTCCGTCAGGGACGGCAAAGATTGACGACAAGCAATATACCGTCCGCACCAACGCGACGCCCGCGACCATCGACGAGCTCAACATGATGCCCGTCAAGTTCATCAACGGGTCGACCGTGTTCCTGAAGGATGTCGCACAGGTACGCGACGGCTCTCTGGTCCAGCAGAACGTCGTGCGGGAGGACGGGAAACGCTCGGTTCTGCTCAGCATCATCAAGAATGGCAACGCCTCGACGCTGGCGGTGGTCAGGGGCGTCAAGCAAGCGCTCAAGAACATCCAGGCCGCCGCCCCCGCGGGACTGAAGATCACTCAGCTGTTTGATCAGTCCGTGTTTGTTACCTCCTCGGTCGAGGGTGTGTTGCGAGAGGGCGCAATTGCCGCCGGTTTGACCGCCCTGATGATCCTGCTCTTTCTCGGCTCATGGCGCTCGACGCTGGTCGTCATGATCTCGATTCCGCTTGCGATTCTGACCTCGCTGATCGTCCTGTATTTTCTTGGCGAGACTCTGAACACGATGACGCTGGGAGGCCTCGCACTCGCAGTCGGCATCCTCGTGGACGACTCGACAGTGACCATCGAGAACACCCATCGACTGCTCACCGAAGAGCACATGCCCCTGGACCAGGCAACGCTGCACGGTGCGGCCGGAATAGCCATACCCACGCTGGTGTCGACGCTCGCGATCAGCTGCGTGTTCACGTCCGTCGTATTCCTCGACGGCCCCGCCAAATACCTCTTCACGCCCCTGGGCCTCGCGGTGGTGTTCGCGATGCTCGCGTCGTATGGCCTTTCCCGCACATTGACACCGATCACCATCGGCTTGTTGCTGAAGGGCGAGCGGCATGATGCGGCGGGCAGTCCAGCACGAGGCGTGTTTGCGCGAATTTCGGCAGCCTTCGAACACGGATTCGAACGATTGCGATCTGCGCACGGCCAGCTGTTGTCGATACTCCTGCGACGGCGCGTCATCGTGCCCATCGCAGCCGTTCTCATAGTGGGTCTTGGCGGCACGCTAACAGCCTTCGTCGGCCGCGATTTTTTCCCGCTGATCGACGGCGGCCAGATCCAGCTTCACGTCCGGGCACCCGCGGGAACGCGGATTGAGACGACCGAGCGAATATTCCAGTCTGTCGAGGACAAGATTCGCCAAGTGATTCCGGAGCGCGATCGGCAGCTGATCGTCGACAACATCGGTCTGCCCGCACGGGCCTATAACCTCGCCTTCGCCGACGGCTCGACGATCGGCATCAACGACGGCGTGATATTGATCGCGCTCAAGGAAGGCCACAAGCCGACGGCGGATTATATTCGCAAATTGCGCGAGGTATTGCCGGCCGCCTTCCCCGAAGACACGTTCTACTTTCAGGCCGCCGACATCGTGACCCAGATCCTCAACTTCGGTCTGCCCGCGTAGATCGACGTCCGCACCGTGGGTTACGGGAAAAACAATCTGCAGGTCGCAAAGGAGCTGCAGCGGCGCATCGCGCGGATTCCCGGCATTGTGGATGCCCATTTACAGCAGGAAACGGATGGGCCCGCCTTCTATGCCGACATCGACCGCGCCCGCGCGGCGCAGCTTGGGCTGAACGCCAGCACGGTTGCGACCAACCTCAACGTCAGTCTTTCCTCCGACGTACAGGTCTCGCCGAACTTCTGGACGGATCCGGCCTCCGGCATTCCCTACTATCTCGCCGTGCAGACCCCCGAATATCGAGTCAATTCGCTGAATGCGCTCGAAAACACCCCGGTTTCCAGCAGTCTGACAGCCACCGGACAGCCCGTCCCCGGCATCCTCGGCAACATCGCAACGCTCTCGCGTGACCACGTCGCGACCAATTCCAACCAGAGCAACATCCAACCGGTATACGAGGTCTATGCCAGCGTGCAGGGTCGCGACCTTGGTGGCGTGGCGTCCGACATCAACAAGGTCACGTCGTCCCTCCAGCAGCAGCTAAAGCCAGGGAACAGCATTCAAGTCCTCGGGCAGATCCAGAGCATGAACGACTCGTTTCGAAATCTCGGCATCGGCTTGTTGTTTGCGGCCGTGTTCGTCTATCTGCTGATGGTGGTGAACTACCAGAATTTCGGCGACCCGCTGGTCGTCATTCTGGCGCTGCCGGCGACACTGTGCGGCATCGTCACGATGCTGTTCATCACCGGCACCACGCTGAACGTTCCGTCGCTGATGGGCGCCATCATGGCGGTGGGTGTTGCTTCCGCCAACTCGATCCTGCTCGTGACCTTTGCACGCGAGCAGCAGCTCGCGGGCCATTCTGCGATCGAGGCCGCGCTGAGCGCTGGCCACACCCGGATAAGACCCGTCTTGATGACCGCAGCCGCGATGATCGTGGGCATGATCCCGATGGCAATCGGCGGCCCCGGCGAAGAGCAGAATGCCGCCCTTGCACGAGCCGTTATCGGTGGCCTGCTGTTTGCGACGCCGACCACATTGCTGATCGTGCCGTATCTGTTCGCCATGCTGCGCAAGGGAAATGATGGCAAGTCCGAACACGGCGTATTTGAGGAGAAATTCGAATGAGCGACACGCAAGAAATATCTGAGGGATCCGCCGGCGATCACCTGGACGATGTCGCTTCGGCGCGCGCCGGCAACGCTCCGGTCGCGCTCCATGCGAAACCGCCCCACCGCTTTGGAGGCAACGTCGTTCTTGCTGCCGCACTCCTGATGTTGCTGCCGGGAAGCCTTGTCGCGGGCGCATTGCGACACCACGAGACTGTGCGAAGCGTGGCGGCGACGGCCGAGCAGCAGCGCTCCTTGGTGCCAAACGTGCGCGTCGCCACGGTCCGTCCGAGCGACGGCATGATGACGGTTTCGTTGCCCGCGACCACCACCGCCTTTGAGGCAGCGAACATATTCGCGCGAACGAGCGGCTACATCGAAAAGCGCTATGTGGACATCGGCGACCAGGTCAAGGCCGGCACCTTGCTTGCCGAAATCATCGCCCCCGAGCTCGATCATCAGATCTCGGAAGCGCAGGCAACGCTGAAGCAGGACCAGGCCACGCTGCATCAGACCGAGGCGAGCCGCGACCTTGCGCGGGTGACCAACGCACGCGATTCAGGCCTGGTCAAACAGGGATGGTTGACACTGCAGCAAGGCGACAACGACCGCCTGACGCTCGCAGCCCAGGAATCCGCGGTTGGCGTTGCCCAATCCAACATTGCGGCTCAGGAGGCACAGATCAAGGTGCTCGGCCAGGAGAAGGACTATCAACGCGTCGTCGCCCCCTTCGACGGCGTGGTCACGCAGCGTTACATCGACAATGGCAGCCTGGTTCAATCCGGTTCGACCATGATGTACACGATGATGCACAGCAACGTGATCCGCATCCAGCTTTATGTGCCTCAGGATGAGGCCTTTGGCGTCGAGCCCGGCGTCAAGGCTGTCGTGCATGTTCCGGAAATACCCAATCGCGATTTCCCGGGGACGGTGACGCGCATTGCGCGTGCGTTGCAGCCGGGCAGCCGGACCTTGCTGACCGAAATCGACGTTCCGAATCCCGACGGCGCACTGAGCCCCGGCATCTACTGTGTCGTCGACCTGCATATCCCCCGGAAGACCCCCTCTTTCGTGGTTCCCGCCGACGCGATCATTTTCAACGAGGATGGACTGCACGTCGCCGTCGTCAAGAACGGCGCGGTCCACCTTCAGAAGATTTCAATCGCCCGCGATTTCGGCAAGCAGGTGGAGGTTCGAGAAGGTGTCGGTGCAGGTGACCTGGTCGTTCTCAATCCCAGAGTGGATATTGCGAACGGTAGCAAGGTCGCACCGCAGTCCGAGCCCGCGACTTCGTGACGAATTCCGGAGTTGATCTGCGATGCGTATTTTCTTCTTGGTCGTAGCAGTGCTTTGGCTGGGCTGCAGCAGCTCGCTTGCCCAGATGTCGACCGTGGGCACAACCGCAATGGCGCTTCCGACGACTCCCGGCGCCATCGTCTCGTCTCCCTTTGCCGGCCCCAGTCCGTTCACCAGTCTTTTCTCGGCGGCTACCATCCCTGGCGCCCCGGCAACCACCCTGGCCGCACCACCGTTGGCGGATGATCCCACTCTGCCCGGAACTAGCGTGAACTGCTCTCCCGCCGCCCAGGAGCTTTCACCATCCGTGATGAGCGTGAACTCTACGACCACGGCCGTCTCCGCAAGCCCGGCCACCACGATGAATTCCATTGGCGCGAGCCTCATGCCGGGCTCAATGACCACACCAATGAGCTCGAGCACGACGGCTCCTGCCGTGCTGCCGCCGGCAATGCCGGTGGCAATCCTCGGCTCTGTCAGAGGCAGCAGCACGGGCACGATTGCAACGGTATCTTCGCCTGGTAACTTTGCGTCAGGCGGCTCGTGCACGTCGGCGCCGGGAAACGCCCTGGCCAGCGCCTCGGCGTTGCCGCCCGTCACGCCCGACATTCCGGCGAGCCCGCCGACAGGAGCCATTCAGTCGCCACTACCTGACATCGGCGACACCAGCATCAACCAGGCCCCAATGGTCATGCCCACTCCGAACTCAGCCGCATGCAACGAGGCCGTTTCGATGAATCTCGCGAATCCGACCATGATGGCTCCCGTCAATGCGACCGCCACAGCTCCAACGGCGGGTGCATTGCAAGCTCCGGGTTGCTGAACGGATTCATCACTCAAACTGAGATGCCCGTTCTGATACCGGAGGAAAGTAAGTGATTGAGAAGATTTGATAGGCGCACCAAATCTCGAACCGGGGAACCGGTGATTAAGAAGCAGCTGCTCCACGAATAAATGGCAAGCGGCCTTTGATGCCGGTCCGTCCGGCCCCTCGGTCCTCAGCCTGCTGCTCAACCAACTCCGGGTTCAGGTTTCTTTTCGCTCAGCCTAAGCGGTCAGCTGTCGCGGGTTGCTTGATCGGCTCGTTAGTACATCCTCGTCGTTGATCTCGATCTCGAAGACTTCGGACAAACCCGCCCTTCCGGACGGCATTAGCTGGAGCGCACGGCTGCCCGACACGGATTTGAGCCATCCGAGCTCCACCAGACGATCCAGAATCCGGGCTCCGACGAGTCCTTTGAGGTGATAACGGCGCTCGCTCCAGTCGAGACAAGGCTGGCAGAAAATCCGTCGAGTCCGCGGCCTCAAATCAACGCCGAACGCGGCAAGGAAACGCGCGCCCGAAGCCGTGACCTCGCCGCCGTCATCGGTGAGCACGATGTGCCCCATGGCGACAAGCGCATCGGTGACGGCGACGCCCAGCTGGCCAGCCAGGTGATCGTAGCAACTTCGGGCAAAACGCAGTGCATCATCGTTCGCGGACCGCGGCTTGCGGCGGGGCGGCACCTCGATGGCGGCGACGACCTTGATGCTCTCCAGCATGGTCGCAACCAGAGGCGACGCGATCCGATAATAGCTGAAGCGGCGGTTGCGGGTGACCGTCAGAAGCCGCGCGGCAACCAGCTTGCCCAGGTGATCGCTTGCCGTCGAGCGAGAGACATTGGCGCAGTAGGCAAGCTCGGTCGCCGTCAGCGACTGGCCGCCCATCAGGGCGTTGAGCATCGTCGCTCGCGCCGTGTCACCCACGAGAGCAGCCACTTCCACCAGATTTGCCGCAGCGACCACCCTTGACCCTATTGCTGATCCCGGAAGCACATCAATCGAAAATAGTTCGGCATGCGCCGAACTGTCGGCGCGAGACAATTGCGAACCTCGTGAGCCAACAATGCGTTGCAGCAGGGAATTGATCCACCGGGAGCTCAACATCATGTTGATCCACACTCTTTATTCCGAGCCAGCAAGCATCATGGCTGCCGTGGCTTGCAGCCTGATCGTCGCCGGCTTCCTGAAAGGGATCATCGGTGTCGGTATGCCGATCGTCGCGCTGCCGCTGCTGTCGCTGTTCATCGACATCAAATCGGCGGCCATGCTGCTGAGCATGCCTTTGATCGTCAGCAATTTGCCGCAGGCGCTGGAGGGCGGAAAGACCGGACAGTGCCTCATGCAATTGACGCCGGTGCTTCTCGGCATGGTTCCCGGCCTGTTCCTTGGCGTTCGAATCCTGTTGGCGCTCGATGCGAACGTTGCAAAGATCATCGCAGGCCTGGTGCTTATCGGTGTCGCCGGTGTCACGCTGCTCGCACTGAGGCTGCAGCTTCCGTCTCGCCTGGTTGTGCCAGCCGGGATTACGTTCGGATTTTTCGGCGGGATTCTGGGTGGCATCGCAGCGATGGCGGGACCGCTTGTCTTCATATTCCTGCTTGCCAAGGGACTTCACGGAAAGGCATTCACCAAGGAAGCCTCGCTGTATCTCGTCGTTTCCGCAGGCCTGCTGGCAATTTTCCTGACAGCCAGCCGCCAGTTCAGCTGGCTTGACGTTTTGGTCTCGACGGCCGCGATGTTGCCCGTCGCGCTCGGCATGTATGCCGGACAACATCTGCGCGATAGAATTGCACCGGAGACATTCAAGAAGCTGGTGTTGATCGCGGTCGTTGCCGCCGGCATCGATTTGCTGCGACATGGTTTCTTCGGTTGACGGGCTTGCCGATGCGGCTACGGTTGGTTCGTCAGGTGCCGTCGCAAAGAAAAGAAAAACACCATCATGAGCAGCTCACAGGCCTCCCTTCTGCCCCACGCGACGCGCGAGCTCGCAAGCTTCGCCGCCAAAACCGGATTTGCCGACATCCCGACCGAGGTGATCGAACGCATCAAGCTCAGCCTGATCGACGGGCTTGGCGTTTGCCTGCATGGCGCAACTCTGCCCTGGACGCGGAAGGTCTGCGAGCTGGTGTTGGAGGAAGGCGGCAAGCCGCTCGCATCGATCTGGGGAAGCGGGCATCGCACCTCGCCGACGAACGCCGTGCTGATCAACAGCACCGCGGGCCACGCCTTCGAAATGGATGACATCCACAAGGAGTCCATCATTCATCCTAATTCGCTCGCCGTGCCGGTCGCGCTGGCATTGGCAGAGGCCGATCCCTCCATCACTGGGCGGGACATCGCGACGGCTCTGGCGGTCGGCTACGAGATCGGACTGCGCATCGGCAACGCTGCGACGATGTCGCTGTTTCTGAACGGCTTCCATCCGCAGGGCACGTCGGGAGCCTTCGTCGCCGCTGCGACCGCCGGCAAAATACTGCGGCTTGATGCCACTCAGATGCAGAACGCGCTCGGCATCGCCGGATCGATGGCCGCCGGCCTGATGGCGGCGCAGGAAGGCGCCATGGTGAAGCGCCTTCACGCGGGCCGGGCGGCGCAAGGTGGCCTCCTCGCCGCCCAGCTCGCCAAGCGCGGCTTTACCGGGATCTCCGACGTGGTCGAGGCCGGCTATGGCGGCTTCCTGAGCTCGTTCTCGCGGACGCCCAATCCTTCGCGCTTGCTGGAAGGAATCGGAGACGACTGGGAAGCCTGCAAGGTCGGGTTCAAGATGTATCCCAACGTGACCAGCATTCACGCCGCGCTCGACGCACTGCGATCGATCCTGCTCGAGGAGAAGCTGGAGGCGGCGGATATCGCGGAGGTTCGTGTCGGATGCGGCCACATGACCTTCGTGCACACGGCGTGGTCCTATCGGCCGGCGGGAGTCACTGCGGCCCAGATGAACCTGTTTTACGGCTTGGCTGTCATGGCGCTCAGGAAGGGCGTGACCGCGGCAGATTATGGCGAAGCCGATATCGCCAATCCGCAGCTGCTGGATTTCATGTCGAAGATCAAGATCGAGGAAGATGCAGAGCTCGAGAGCCGTGGCGCTGCCTTTCGCCATGCCGCCCGCGTCCATGTGCGGACCGTCGACGGACGCTCATTCGCGCGCGAGATCCTGCACCGGCGCGGCAGCCCGGAGAATCCAGTCAAGTGGGACGATGTCGAACGCAAGTTCAGCGCCAATGTCGCCGGACTTCTCGCACCCGACGCTGGGCGTCAGCTGCTCGCTTCCTGCGCAGCGATCGAGAAGCTTGCGAACATCACAGCGATCAACGACATCCTTGCGGCCGCCTTTCCGGCAACGAGCGCCAAGCCTCAACCAGCCGGCTGAAGCGCTGGCAGGTCGACACTGCTCGACGTCAACGGGCTGCGCGTGGGCCTCAAGCCACCGCGCGCGACTTCTTCTTTTGCGGCTTCTCTTCCGCCACGCCGTCGAGCAGGCCGACCAGCCGCTGGCGTATCAGGCGCTCGGCCTCCGTCATCGTCCGATCGACCAATTCCTTCACGGTCGGGACGTCGTTGATCAGGCCGACCACCATGCCACAGCTCCACGCGCCCGCATCCATGTCGCCGTCGATCATGACCTTGGGATAGACGCCGGCCACCTCATCGAGGATGTCGTCGATCTTGAGCGCCCTGCCCTTCTCGCGCTCGATCTGGCGCTCGACGCCCTTG
>Ga0210387_10000185_pt1 | contig 45233 bp, 38 predicted proteins | sample IncBWC7OmetaG_FD_160108 | JGI IMG/M metagenome (GOLD analysis project Ga0210387, IMG submission 160108) | Forest soil microbial communities from Barre Woods Harvard Forest LTER site, Petersham, Massachusetts, United States - Inc-BW-C-7-O ... | reverse complement strand
TCATTCTGCGATAGTAAGATAAGATGCTTCGTTCCTCAGCATGACAAAAGAGGGCTGAAATGCGATGACTGTTTGTATTTTGAAGAGTACTTTCTTATATCTGGGGAGTCAGTTTCTATTTATATTGTTTAGCTGCAAAATTTTAGACATAAAAATCCCCGGCTAAAAAGCCGGGGACCTATATTTTTATTATACTTAGTTAGATAAACCAGATAAATTATTTACCTGCAGAACCTAAAGTATATAAGCTATCAACCTGAGCTGCAGTAATTGCAGTATTGAAAAGTCTGATATCATCCATTTGACCGGTAAAGCTTTCTGCTGCCCATGGATAACTACCTGCACTCCAAGTAGGAGCAAAATTGCCATAACCATCTCCCGCAGAATTTCCGCGATCAAAGAATGATAAACTACCTATATATACTTTGTTATTAGGAACAATACCATCAGTAGGATAATTACCAGTTGGAACTATTCTGAACGTTGTTTGTGAGCCACCTGGTTTGGTAACATCATTCCATTGCGTTGAATCAATCCTATTTCCATTTGCATATAATTCAATTGTTTGATTAGTACCGTTTCCATTATAAGTTTCGGTAAGGAATGTCCATGCACCAGTAGCAGCAGGAACATTAGCCCCAGTTGATACTAAATGAGGTCCTGTACCATCCACTTGATCTTGTCTTGCTGATAATGGCAAAGAATCAGTACCTACACCATTATTAACAAGTTCTAAATCAACCTGACCCCAAATATCTGGGAACTTATTACCAGTGATTTGGAATAAAGATCTTAAAACACCAGTAGTATTATCTGCTGTTGAAATATTTACCCACATGCTTATTGAATAGCTTTCCAAAGCAGTATCAACATTGATCTGTGGAATAGGGTTATAAAGCAAGTAGCCGTTTGTAAATGTTGCACAATTGCCAATTTTACCAGCGCTGGTAAAAGTAACGCCTGATACAGTTGATGCAACATCTCCAGAACCAACTTCGGCACTGTTTGTATCAAATGTCCAGTGAGCCAATAAATTAGAAGAAGCTACACTGTTAGAAGTAATGCCAGCAACAATAGTTACGTTAGTACCTTGAGTACCAATCGATCCTCCGTTTGAAGCAAGTAAAGCACCTGTTGTTGAACCACTTAACACTACCACTTTAATTTCTGTTGAACTAACAAAAATTACAGTTGCAGCTGTACCATTGATGGTTGCAGTTGAACCTGAGGTAAAACCTGTACCTGTTACAGTAAGCGTATCGCCCACAGATGCAGTAGTAGGTGTAGCTCCCGTAACTGTTGGAACAGGTGCTGATGAATTGTGTTTGCTACAAGACATTGTAGCCATCGTTAAAACTAATAACCCACCCATTACAGCGAGCGTTAGATTTTTAAATTGTTTCATTTTGTTTTGAGTTTAATTTTAATTGATAAATATGTAAGAATCGTTGTTGTTTTATTGAAATCTGCCGGAATCATGTGTTTACCTGCAGGCTTCATATAAAAAGTTTTAAACTAGTATATTTTTTTATTGATTGGTTTTTGTAGAACGAGCTGTGATATTTAAGTATAGCGTAGATTTTAGCAATCGTTTTCCTAAACCGGGACACAAAATATATATAATAATTGAAACCAAAAAACATTATTTTTTGGCATCATTGCAAGGTAGTTTTTCATTTGTAATAAAAGTTGTTAAAATTTTACGCTTTTATAAGCAAATACTATACCAATGCTTCATTCTATAGATGCGATTTGTTTAATTCTTGTTGCCTAGATACGTTTTTTAAATCGCAAAGGCCGCTGAGAAATCGCAAAAGGCGTAAAGATTTCTTAGCAATAACTTAAATAGTAAAAGCCGTTTCAATGATCTGCGCCTGCTCTTTGGCATGAACTTTAGCATAACCCGTTGCTGTAGACGCACTTGCAGAACGACTGATCACGAACAAATTGATATTTTTGATGTTCATCCTTAAAAAAGAAGCTGCGCCCATATTTAACGGTTCTTCTTGTACCCAGTGCCAGATGGCTTTACTGTATTTTTTGTGCAATGCGTCCAGCTGGTTTTGCGGTAAAGGATAGATCTGTTCCAAACGTACAATGGCAATATCTTTCCTGTTTTCTTTTTGTTGTTTTTCTGCCAGGTCAAAATACATTTTGCCGCTGCATAACAATACTTTTTTTACTTCGGCCGGCTTTTCAACAAATGTATCATCTATCACTTCTTTAAAACCTCCGGTAGTAAAATCACTCACCGGACTATAACTTCCCGGATGGCGCAGGTTGGCTTTTGGTGAAAAATTGATCAGCGGTTTTCTAAAGTTCCAGGCCAATTGCCTTCTCATTACATGGAAAAAATTGGCCGATGTGGTGATATTGGTGATCACCATATTCAGCTCTGCACACATTTGTAAAAAACGTTCCATTCTGGCGCTGCTATGTTCCGGACCCTGGCCCTCGTAACCATGTGGCAGCAGCATCACAATACCATTCATGCGCTGCCATTTGGTTTCACCGGCGGCGATGAACTGATCGATCATGGTTTGCGCGCCGTTGCAAAAATCACCAAACTGCGCTTCCCAAATTACCAGTGCATTGGGATTGGCCATGGCATAACCATATTCAAAACCTAACACACCATATTCGCTCAATAAAGAGTTGTAGATCCTGAAAGATTTTTGTCCGGTTGCCAGGTCATTTAAACGGTTGTATTCCGTATTGGTATTTTCGTCATACAAAACCGCATGTCGATGGCTGAAAGTCCCTCTCTTCACATCTTGTCCGCTCATGCGTACATCTTTTCCTTCGGTCAATAAACTGCTGTAGGCCATTAATTCGCCGGTTGCCCAATCTATTTTATTTTCTTCTTCGTATAATTTTATTTTATCCTGTAATAGTTTTTCAACTTTACGTAATGGTTTGAAATCTGCCGGCCATTTCATCAATCCGTCAAACAATAATTTTACTTCGCTTTCTTTTATGGCTGTTACGGGAGAGGACTCAAAATCTGCCAGCGTAGCGCGGCGTAAGCTTTGCCACCACAATTCGGGTGTTTGAAATTTGTATGGTAATGGATTTTGTTTTACTTCGTCTAGCCGTTCCTGTAACTGTGCTAAAAAACTTTGTTCCATTTCCTTGGCCAATGCCTGCGCATCGGCCTCGCCGTTATTGATAAGGTATTGCGTATATACTTCTCTTGGATTCAAATGTTTGTCGATCAAAGAGTACAATTGCGGTTGTGTAAACTTAGGCTCATCACCTTCGTTGTGCCCGTGTTTACGGTAACACACCATATCAATAAAAATATCGTTATTAAATTCCTGGCGATACTGCGTAGCGATCTGAACCGCTTTAACCACGGTTTCAGGATCATCACCATTTACGTGTAATACAGGCGCATTCACCATTGCAGCGATAGACGTACAATAATCGGAACTACGGGCATCATCAAAATCAGTGGTAAAACCAATTTGGTTATTGATCACAAAATGAATGGTACCGCCGGTATAATAACCTTTCAGCTTACACATTTGTAATACTTCATACACAATTCCTTGTCCGGCAACAGACGCATCACCATGTATCAATATCGGTAATATTTTGTCGTACTCGCTGCCATATAAAACATCTGCTTTACTTCTCGCAAAACCAATTACAACCGGATCTACCGCTTCCAGATGCGATGGATTCGGACACAGCTTTAAATGAATTTTATTGCCCGAAAATGTCTCTACTTCACTGCTATAACCCATGTGGTATTTCACATCTCCGCTGCCCATCGTTGTATCTGGCGTTGCTGTTCCTTCAAACTCACTGAATATTTGTTCGTATGTTTTGCCTAAGATATTTGCCAGCACATTCAATCTTCCGCGATGTGCCATGCCGATCACTACTTCCTGCACGCCTGTTGCTGCGGATACGTCCAGTATAGCGTCCAAAGCAGCGATGGTCGTTTCTCCACCTTCCAGCGAAAAACGTTTTTGGCCGATATATTTTGTGTGAAGGAATTTTTCAAACATCACCCCTTCATTCAACTTTTGTAATATTCTTTTCTTTTGGTTTAATGGTACCGGTTGCAACATGGTATTTTCAACCGCATTCTTCAGCCAGTCTCTTTTTCTTCTGCTGTTGACAGAACTGAATTCAACACCAATATGTTGTGTGTAACATTTATTTAGATGCGCTACAATATTTGTAAGTGATGTTCTTCCCAGGCCAACAAATTGCCCTGCTTCAAACTCAGTGGAAAGATCAGTTTCATTGAATCCGAAATTGCTTAATTCGAGATTTGCCTTGCGGTCTTTTCTTTGGCGTATAGGATTTGTGCTGGCGATCAAATGCCCTTTTCTGCGGTACGCGAGTATCAGTTGATACACGCTGAATTCTTTATCCAGGTTGGCTTTTGTAAGTGTAGCAGCACCATTTCCATTTCCGTTATTACTATGAACAGCACCGTTAGAAACGCCACCATTATTGCTTACCGCAAAATCAAACCCCTCAAAAAAACTACGCATTTCCTGGTCTACGCTGTTCGGGTCTTTTAGAAAGTCGTTATATAAATTTTCGATGTAGGCCGGACTGGAGTTAGTGATGTACTGGAAATCTTTCATTTGTAGAATATTTTATGATCTTCTGTTAGTCGAAACCCGTTACAAAAACGGCAAAATAGCAATCAAATTAATTAATAAATTCGTCTGCAAATATCGGTGTTTATAGATGAAAAAGCCATGATTTTTGCTAAAATCGGGTAAAAATGTTGCCAATTGGCTCGTATTAGTAATTTCATCTTTTCTTGTTTATTGATAAATATTGCTGATTTTTAAAAATTATCCGCTACCAATGCTCATTTCTAATTATATACCCTTATCTTTGCAGCCCAAAATTTGATTTAAAATGGCTAATCACTCAGCAACGAAAAAAGATGTGCGTCAGAGCACTAAACGCAACGAACGTAACCGTTATTATGGTAAAACTACCCGTAACGCAATACGTGATATCAAGGCAATTGATGATAAGAAAGGTGCTACAGCAAAATTACCTGAAGTTGCTTCTATGATTGATAAATTGGCAAAACGTGGTACGATCCACAAAAACAAAGCAGCAAACCTAAAAAGTAAGCTAGCTAAAAAAGTGAATGCTTTAAGCAAGTAATTTCTTTACTTGTTGCTTAATAATATCTTAAGCCTGTTCAAACTATGTTTGACAGGCTTTTTTTGTTTTTGTAATCTTTTGCAAAAAGGGGCATTAAGTGCTTTTAACATGGCTTTTTCAATGCCCCAATTCAATATCTTTGCGCGACTAAAACGCTTATAATCAGTATAAAAAAATAATCAATAATGTATCGTTCTCATACTTGTGGTGAATTAAGAATAGCAGATGTAAAAAAAGAAGTAACCCTTGCCGGTTGGGTGCAAACCGTGCGTAAGTTTGGCAGCATTACATTTATTGATCTTCGCGACCGTTATGGTATTACTCAATTGTTATTTTCTGAAAGTCTGAATAACGAGTTAGATGCAAATCCATTAGGAAGAGAATTTGTTTTGCAGGTAAAAGGAACCGTGAACGAAAGAAGCAACAAAAACGCCAATATTCCAACGGGTGAAATTGAGCTCACAGTAACTGAATTTACTATTTTAAATAAATCAGCAGTACCTCCATTTACCATTCAGGATGATACGGATGGCGGAGATGAACTGCGCATGAAATACCGCTACTTAGATCTTCGCAGAAATACAGTGAAGAAAAATTTAGAATTGCGTTATGCAGTTGGCCGCTCAACAAGAAATTATTTACATGAAAATAATTTCATGGATATTGAAACGCCTTTTTTAATTAAATCAACACCCGAAGGCGCGAGGGATTTTGTAGTTCCTTCAAGAATGAATGCGGGACAGTTCTATGCATTACCGCAATCACCGCAAACATTCAAGCAATTACTAATGGTGAGCGGTTATGATCGTTACTATCAAATTGTAAAATGTTTTAGAGATGAAGATCTGCGCGCAGACAGGCAACCGGAATTTACACAGATAGATTGCGAAATGTGTTTTGTTGAGCAGGAGGATATTCTAAACATGTTCGAAGGTTTGGTAAAACGAATTTTCAAAGATGTAAAAAATATCGACTACACAGATAAGGTAGAACGCATGAGCTGGGAAGAAGCTATGTGGCAATTTGGTAATGATAAGCCTGATATCAGATTTGATATGAAGCTTTGCAACTTGAAAAAACCTGCAACTGTTTTTACAAATAAAACTGATAACGCGGCATTAATTAACGGAGTTGATTTTAAAGTGTTTGATGAAGCTGAAACTGTTATCGCTATTTCAGTTCCGGGCTGTAGTGAGTACACCAGGAAACAAACGGACGAACTAACGGAATGGGTTAAACGTCCGCAAATTGGAATGAAAGGTTTGGTATTCATCAAAGTGAATGCAGACGGAACATACAAAAGCAGTGTAGATAAGTTTTATGACGCGGAAAAGTTAAAAGCAATAGCTACAGCCGCAAACGCAAAAGCAGGTGACCTGATTTTAATCCTTGCCGGCGCGGAAGAAAGAACACGAAAAGCGGTCAGCGACCTTCGTTTGTATTTAGGAGAAACATTGGGCCTGCGTAAACCAACAGAATTCAAATTGTTATGGGTGCTTGATTTTCCTTTGTTTGAATATGCAGAAGATGATAACCGCTGGGTAGCGCGCCATCATCCGTTCACTTCACCAAAACCTGATCATATTGATATTATGATCAAGAATAATCCTGTGATAGAAAATGCAGAAAAATATTTAGAGCACCCTTACGCAGGTATTAAAGCCAATGCGTATGATATGGTTTTAAATGGTAACGAAATTGGCGGTGGCTCTATCCGTATCTTCCAGAGAGAATTACAGGAAAAGATGTTTGCTGCTTTAGGAATGGATACAGAAGAGCAACAACATAAATTCGGTTTCCTTTTAGGTGCTTTTGAATATGGCGCACCTCCTCATGGCGGACTGGCATTTGGTTTTGATCGCCTGTGCGCACTATTGGGTGGCAGCGAAAGCATCAGGGATTTTATTGCGTTCCCTAAAAACAACAGCGGCCGCGATGTAATGATAGATGCGCCAAGTACCATTGATGCAAAACAATTTGATGAGTTGCAGATCAAGTTGAATCTTAAAACACAATAATTATATTAATTTCATTTTATAATATCATATAATGTCAACTTCTATTCTTATAACCGGCGGAGCAGGATTTATTGGTTCACACCTTACGCGGTTATTCGTATTAAAATATCCGGATTATAAAATAGTAAACCTTGATAAGCTTACTTATGCAGGCAATCTTCAAAACTTAAAAGACATTGAAGACAAACCAAATTATCATTTCGTAAAAGGAGATATTACCGATATAACTCTGTTACGAAAATTATTTGAGGAACATCAATTTACTGCAGTGTTACATTGCGCAGCAGAAAGCCATGTTGATAGATCGATCACAGATCCATTAGCATTCATCAATACAAATGTTGTAGGTACAGGTTCTTTGTTACAAACGGCTAAAGAATTTTGGAAGGCTGATTTTAACGGAAAACTTTTTTATCATATTTCGACAGATGAAGTATATGGCTCTTTAGGCGCTACAGGTTTTTTTACAGAAGAAACAGCTTATGATCCACGCAGCCCCTACTCCGCTTCCAAAGCATCTTCCGATCATTTGGTAAGAGCGTTTTATCATACCTATCATATGCCGATTAAGATCTCTAACTGCAGTAATAATTACGGGCCATTTCATTTTCCGGAAAAATTAATTCCGCTTTGCATTCATAATATCATCAACAATAAACCGTTGCCAATTTATGGTAAAGGCGAAAATGTTAGAGATTGGTTATACGTAGAAGATCACGTAAGAGCAATCGATATTATTTTTCATAAAGGAAGGATCGGTGAGACCTACAATATCGGCGGACACAATGAATGGACGAATATCGACCTCGTAAAGGAATTGTGCAAACAGATGGATGGCAAATTAGGAAGAGAAAAAGGCACATCGGAAAAATTGATCACTTATGTAAAAGATCGTGCAGGCCATGATCTTCGCTACGCGATCGACGCTACTAAATTAAAAGATGAATTAGGTTGGTTACCATCATTGCAATTTGAAGAAGGTATTTCAAAAACAATCGATTGGTATTTGAATAACGAAGAATGGTTAAACGGTGTAACAAGCGGCAACTATCAAAACTATTACGAAAAACAATACAGTCAGAGAGTTTAGTAGTATAGAGTTGAGTAGTTTAGTGGCTTAAGAGTTATTAGAAAATCTGAATATTATGTAACAGTACTCCTTTGAAAAACTAGAAGTATGGAAACTTGCAAAAAGTTTGTGTATTTATGTTTATGATTTGACAGGAAGATTTCCTGCCAACGAAAAATTTGGTCTAGTTTCTCAAATGAGAAGATGTGCGATTTCTATTGCAAGTAATATAGCAGAAGGAAGTAGTAGAGTTAGTGAAAAAGATCAGTCTTATTTTTATACTATTTCTTATTCAAGCACAATTGAGTTATTAAATCAATTAATAATTGCAACTGAATTAAATTTTATTTTGCAAGACGATCTGCAAAATGCCAGAACAAAAATTGAACATATCACAAAGGGAATTAGCGGCTTGAAAAGAGCGGCTCTAAACCCTAAACTATAAACTACTAAACCTAATGAAAGGTATCATATTAGCAGGCGGATCAGGTACAAGATTATATCCTATCACAATGGGAATAAGCAAGCAGCTTATGCCTATCTATGATAAACCGATGATCTATTATCCGCTTAGTACTTTAATGCTCGCTGGAATAAAAGAAATATTGATTATCACAACACCGGAAGATCAGGCACAGTTCATCCGTTTGTTAGGTGATGGTTCACAATGGGGTTGTAAATTGGAATATGCTATCCAGGAAGTACCAAATGGTTTAGCACAAGCATTTGTAATTGGTGAAAAATTTATCGGTAAAGAAAGCGTTGCTTTAGTTTTAGGCGATAATATTTTTTACGGCAGCGGTTTTAGCAAATTATTGCAGGCATCAGCTGATCCTACAGGAGCGGTAATTTTTGCTTATCCTGTAAGCGATCCCGAAAGGTATGGCGTGGTAGAATTTGATAAGAACTTTCAAGCGCTTAGTATTGAAGAAAAACCTGCAAAACCTAAAAGTAATTATGCCGTTCCGGGATTATACTTTTATGATAATGAAGTTGTAACGATCGCGAAAAATATTCCACCTAGTCCGCGTGGTGAATATGAAATAACCGATGTAAATAAAGTATATCTGCAAAATAAAAAATTAAAAGTGGGCGTATTGGACAGAGGTTTTGCCTGGTTAGATACAGGAACTTTTGATTCTTTAAGCGACGCAAGCGAATATGTACGTGTCGTTGAAAAAAGACAAGGGTTGAAAATTGGTTGTCTTGAAGAAATTGCTTGGCGCATGGGTTATATTAATACAGAACAGTTGTTAGCTCATGCAGAGAAATTAAAGAAAAGTGGTTACGGAGAATATTTGAAAAAGATTGTCATTTAAGCAAACTCATTCAGCTTAGTAAAACACTGTTGTAGATTTACCAACAAAAAGATCTTCATAAAATTACCGAAAGCTTTATGCAAGTAATAATAGAACCAGGCCGTACAGAAAAAAATTACTGGAAAGATCTCTGGCGGTACAGGGAATTATTTTATATACTGGCGTGGAGGGATGTGAAGGTACGTTACAAACAAACCGTTATTGGCGTATTGTGGAGTATCATTAGGCCATTACTCACGATGCTGGTATTCACTATAATATTCAGCAAGATTGCAAAATTGCCTACCGATGGAACCGTTCCTTATGCCATATTGGTTTACACGGCAATGCTTCCCTGGCAATTCTTTTCAACCGCGTTAACAGAAAGTAGCAATAGCCTTATTATTAATAGCAACCTGATCTCAAAAATATATTTCCCAAGGCTCATTATCCCTGTAAGCGCTGTCATGGCAAGCTTTGTAGACTTCATGATCTCTTTTATTATACTCTTCGGATTGATGGTGTATTATCATTACACACCTCCGTTGCAAATTTTATTGCTGCCATTTTTTTTGATCTTTGTTTTCATTACATCTTTTAGTTTAGGATTATATTTAACCGCAGTAAATGTAAAATACCGTGACTTCCGATATATCATTCCATTCATCGTTCAATTCGGTTTATATATTTCGCCGGTAGGTTTCAGCAGCAATGTTATTCCACAAAAATGGCGCATGTTGTATAATTTAAATCCAATGGTAGGCGTAATTGATGGCTTTAGATGGTGTATTACCGGTAGCTCGTTTACACAACAAACAAGTAATAGTATGTTACTCTCCATGTTCATTACTTTGGTCACATTGATCTTTGGTATCTATTATTTTAGAAAAACAGAAAAAACGTTTGCAGATATTATTTAAAAATGAGCGACACAATAATTAAAGTAGAAAATCTCAGTAAAAGCTACCTCATTGGCCACGAAAGGCAACAAGGGTATATGGCTTTGCGGGATGTTGTTGCCAACAATGCAAAAGGGTTTTTTAAAGGAATAAAAAATATAGTGCGAGGAAAGGATCTGGTAGATGGACAAGAAATAGAAGAATTCTGGGCATTAAAAGATATAAATTTTGAAATAAAAAAAGGTGATGCTGTTGGAATAATAGGAAGAAATGGCGCAGGCAAAAGCACTTTGTTAAAAATCTTAAGCAGGATCACCGAGCCTACCAAAGGCAGAATAGAACTGAATGGAAGAGTGGCTTCTTTATTAGAAGTAGGAACAGGTTTCCACCCTGAATTAAGTGGCAGGGAAAATATTTATTTGAATGGAGCTATATTAGGCATGAGCCGAGCCGAAATAAAAAGTAAGTTTGATGAGATCGTCGATTTCAGCGGTGTAGAAAAATTTTTGGATACGCCTGTTAAACGCTACAGTAGCGGCATGTATGTTCGACTGGCATTTGCTGTAGCAGCACATTTGGAACCAGAGATATTAGTGGTGGATGAAGTGCTTGCAGTAGGCGATGCCGAATTTCAAAAAAAATGTTTGGGAAAGATGGATGACGTATCTAAAAAAGAGGGCCGCACCGTTCTTTTTGTCAGTCATCAAATGGGTACGATTTCGCAACTATGCAATACCTCTTTATTATTGGATAAAGGCAGCTTAATTAAAGCAGGGCCAACCTCCCAAATAATTGATCATTACTTACAACATCGCGCTGACCAGGTAGAAAAAATTGAAAGAAAAGATGGTTTCCCCGGAAACCATTTCAAAACAATATACATGGCAGATAAAAATTTATCACCAAAAGTCGATTATGGTTTTGAAGAAGAGATCGTCATAAAACTACAAGTGGTTTTGCCGGAGTATAATCCAGCGTTAGAACTCGCATTGCGCTTAATGGATAAACACAGAAATGCCGTTTTTACTATTCACGAAAAAATTGACACATTCATAAATGGCGAACCAGATATCAATTTGGCCATTTCAATCCCTCCAAAATTTTTAACACCTGGCCGATACTCCTGGGTGATGTGTATCAATCATCCCGGATCAAAGCTGTATGATCTTCAGGATGATATCTTACCCTTTACTATTATTGAAACGGGATCTGACTTTGCCCGGTATGAAGGAGCCAATTATGGAAGTGTATTTGCTAATTATTCAATCAACAGAATCTAATAATGAAAAAATTAATCAAGGGCTTATTTCACATTTTTGGATTTGAAATATCAAAATATATTCCATATAAAAAAACAAAAAAAACCAAGAGCTTAAAGTTATACAAAACAGTTACGGGTAATTATTATTTACCCGCAGATGCATATGATGATGTTGTTGCCAATACAATAAAAAGCGATCAAATATTTGAAAAGGAAGTTGTTGAGCTGGCATCAAAATATATCAAGCCCGGAAATACTATTTTAGATGTAGGATCGAATTTTGGCCAGATGAGTATCTTATTTTCTAATTTGGCAGGAGAAAACGGCCAAGTACATGCTTTTGACGCAGATGATTGGGTATATGAAATTCTAAACAAAAACATAGCAGCGAATAATAAAACAGGAAAGATCATTCCTCATTTTGGAGCCGTCCATAATGTAGCAGGTGAAACACTTATTTTTCCTGATCAGGATTTTAAAGAATATGGCGCTTATGGTGCTTACGGTATTGATTATACAGCAACGAATGGCAGAGAGGTTAAAAGCATTACAATCGATAGCCTGAATATTGAAGCTCCTATCAGCTTTATGAAAATTGATATTCAAGGCGGAGACCTTCAGGCAATGCAGGGTGCGGTTAAGACAATACAAAAAAATAAAATGCCGATCCTATTTGAATATGAATATCATTTTGAAGAAAAATACAATTTATGTTTTCAAGATTATGTAGATTTTGTTGAAAGCATTCAGTACAAATTTCATAAAGTAATAAATGGTCATAATTTTTTAATTATTCCACGATAATATTGAATATGAAAAACAGGGAAAAAATTAAGCGGTTTTTAAAAACGATCGGTTTGCTATCTTTAGCACACTGGATTTTAAAATTGCTGGCGCCTGTTAAAAAATTCTTTTGCGCGTTCTCTTTTTACTTTTATAATTCTTTTCTTACGAAATTTCCTAGCTATACACTAAGGACTTTCTACCTGCGAAAAATAATAGGCATATCAATAGGTAAAAATACATCCATACATATGGGGTGTTTTTTTGCAGGCAAAAATATTGTCATCGGCAATAACAATGTAATTGCAAGAAATTGTTATTTAGATGGCAGGGTAGGTTTGATCACAATTATGAATAATGTTAGCATTGCACCTGATACCTGTATCATATCATTGACGCACGTAGTGAATAGTCCTACTTTTGAAACCATTGCTAAAGATATTATTATACAAGATTATGCGTGGATAGGAACCAGAGCAATGATATTACCGGGAGTAACAGTGGGCAAAGGAGCTGTTTTAGGGGCCGGCGCCATTGCTACAAAAGAGTTATTACCTTACTCAATCAACGTAGGAAATCCCGCAAAAGAAATTGGTAAAAGAAGCGAAGATCTGCACTATACGCTAAATTATTTCCCATACTTCAATTCTGATATTCAATAAAATGAGTAAGAAAATATTGATCATAACTTATGTGGTTCCTTACCCCGCTTCTGATGGCGGCAAGATCAGTATTTTTGGAACGATTAACTACTTACGACATTATTTTGACATCACTTTAGTTGTAAGAGTATATAGCGATAAAGAAAAAGAAAATATAGAAACCTTACAAAAAATGTGGCCCGAAGTTTCTATAGAAAAAGTAAATTATTATTCCCAAAAAACGAAGGGTAAAATAAAAATTAGTCTATACGAATTGGCTTACAAAGTAAAGGAGCAATTAAAAAAAATACTATCCTTTTCATCGTCAGATAGTATACAAAGCGGAATTGATTTTTATCCCTTTCTTCCTGCCGATGCAAAATTTATCAATTTTTTGGAAGCCTTATTTTCGAAAAAAAAATACGATATCATACAAGTCGAGTATACAGGCCTTCTTAATCTAATAAATACACTACCCGATAATACAATTAAAATTTTTGTACAGATCGAAAACAGGTACACGATCGTGCAGGATTATTTTAATAAGATAAATGATTCGAGTGCTTATGCTAAATACATTGTTGAAAATATCCGATCATCAGAAACAACACTGATGAATAAATATGATTATGTAATTGCTTTAAATAAAAATGACAAGAAGAACCTGGGCGAATTTTTGCCTGCCGATAAAATAATAGTAGCGCCTTTTCCCATTTTAAATACCTTAACCGTTGTAGACACTACTACAGCTTTTAGCAATGAAAAACTTAATAAATTAATATTTTTAGGATCTCAGGAACATGTGCCGAACGAAGATGCTGTGAAATGGTTTATAGAGAATATATATGAAGAAATATACCAGCAATATAAAATAAAGCTGTACGTAACAGGTAAATGGAAAAAAGATTTTATTAAAAAATACCCTCAGGTCATCTTTACCGGATTTGTTGATGACATTTCTTCATTAATTAAAAATAGCATTGCCATTTCTCCTATACGATTGGGTGGTGGTGGTGTAAGAGCCAAGGTGTTACAGGCAATGGCAATGAGGGTTCCGCTCGTGTCTACGACTTTAGGATGCGAAGGCATTGAGGAAATAAAAAACAATGAGACTATTTATATAGCGAATAATGAAAAAGAATTCATCTCATCCATCCAAAACATTGTAGAAAATGAATCACAAACAAACCGGGTCATAAACAATGCGTTCGAGTTAATACAGAAACATTATACCGAGCGTGCTGTTGGAGAAATAAGAAAGAATATCTATAACAGTATAATTGGTCATGAAATTGACAAATAAATTGAGTAAGCTTCCTGTCATATCTGTTATCATAATAAACTACAATACATTTGAACTAACGTGTAAATGTATTCAGTCTGTTTATGATAAAACGGAGAACATCTATTATGAAATTATATTAGTTGACAATGCTTCGGTAGAATGTAATGCGGATTTATTTAAACAAAAATTTCCTCTCATTACCGTCATTAAGAGCAATACAAATCTCGGATTTGCAGGAGGTAACAATTTGGGTTTAAAATATACAAATGGCGAATACATTCTTTTGCTTAACAGTGATACAGAATTGTTAAACAATGCGATTGATATTGTATATAATAAAATGAAAGAAGAAAAGGTATTGGTTGCGGGATGCAAGACCTTTAACTATGACGGCAGTTTGCAAAACACCACAGAGATGTTTCCTTCTATTAAAGGAAGCATATATAGAATTTTTAATCTCAATAAAATTTTTAATATTGTAGGACTCAACAAAATTCAGTTAAAATACAATCACCAAGATGACTTTTACCCAGACTGGATCTGGGCAAGCTTTTTTTTCTTTAAGGTTGAGGTACTACAATTATTTGCGGAGCAGAAATTACCCGATGAATTTTTTATGTATGGAGAAGATATGCTTTGGTGCTATCTTCTCAAAAAAAAACAAGTACTTGTTAAATATTATACCGAAGCGCATATAAAACACTATTTTTCAGGAGATAAAAAATATAAAGGTTTTGACAACAACCCGGGGTTCAAAAACGGTACACTCTTTATGAAAAGATATTATTCCTCCGGTACTTACTTAATGATCATTTTGCTGGATATGGTTTTTGACATAACCAGGTTAAGATGGACGGATCTTTTTAAAAAAATTAAATATTATCTGCCTGAATGATCACTATTTTAACAGCACCTAGCGCAAAGCCTGGATATAAGATATCTTCCTTTTTAAAAAGAAATATAAAAAGGTATTTACTCAATAAACCAATACCTAAATATTCGGGGCACTTTGCTGTTACACGCAGTTTACTGGAAGGATTAAAAAAAATAGATATTTCCTATAATTATAATCCGTCTAAAAAAAGTCACTATGCCGCTCATGTTCATGTACTGGCAGGTGTTGAAACGCTTCGGTATGCAATCAAATTAAAAAGGTCGGGCAAAATAAAACGTTTAACAGCCGGCCCTAATATAGTAATAGCTGCCACAGATTTCTCGGGCCTCATCTGTTCACCGGAGATAGATCAATACCTGGTAAATTCTGAATGGACAAAGAAGGCTTATCTTTTGGACGCTCCTATATTAGAGAACAGGATCAATTACTTTCCTTCGGGCGTTGATGCTCATTTTTGGAATATCACTAAAAAAAGTACAGGCCAATTACATCTCTTATTCTATAATAAAAGGCCGGATCCTGTTTTATTTGACCAATGTATATCCATCGCGGAAAAATATAATGCTCATATAAGCGTATTAAATTATGGAAGTTATACGTTGGATAACTTTAAGCAAAAATTACAGGAAACCGATTTTGTTATTTATTTTGTAGACCAGGAATCACAAGGAATTGCGATGTTTGAGATATGGGCAACCGATACACCTACGATGCACTGGAATCCTGGCTATTGGATACATCAACAAAAAAAATACGAAAGCTCTTCTGCACCTTATTTATCAGATCAAACCGGCCGTTTCTTTTCAGATGCCGCAGAATTTGAGAACTTATTTATAGAAAAAAAATTGACTGTAGCTTTATACTCGCCTAAAAAATGGATACAGCAAAATGGCACTGATGAAATATGCGCCCAAAAATTTTTAACTGCTACAAAATATAAGCAATGAAATTAATAGACAGAATAAATTATAAATTGTTCGGCTTTCAACCAACATTTTCGCAATGTGGTGAAGATATAATTCTGGCACATCTTTTCAGGCAATTAAAAAAAGATACTATTCGCTTTTTGGATATTGGCGCCAATGACCCTGTAAAATTCAGCAATACATTTTTATTCTACAGGAGCGGCAGCAGTGGCGTATGCATTGAGCCCAATCCTACCTTGTGCAAGCAACTGCAAACCGGTCGTAAAAGAGACCTTTGTTTAAATGTAGGGATTGGAAAAGATTCTTCAGGAGAATTGGATTTTTATGTAATGAACCCACATACCCTCAGTACGTTTAACAAAAAAGATGTAGATCATCTTATAGAGAACACTGCCTATACAATTGAAAAAATCATCCGCGTTCCGTTACTATCCTTTAATGATATAATGATTGCTCATTTTTTGCAGCAGCCCCCGGACCTTGTATCGATAGATGTTGAAGGCTTGAATGAAGATATCGTTGAAGGAATTGATCTAACGAAATACCGGCCAACTGTCTTTTGTATAGAGACGATCTCCTTTTCGGCTACCAACCAGCAACAATATAAGCTCGATCCTATTTTCAAGAAAATGCTGGCGAACGATTATGAACTGTATGCTGATACCTGTATCAATAGTATCTTTATAGACAAAAGAAATAAAAGCTTTTAAAGATATGATCGTTGCAGAGTTAATGGGGGGAATGGGAAACCAAATGTTTCAATACGCATTGGGAAGGCACCTGGCAATAAAAAACAATACCGGCTTATTTTTAGACACTCATTTTTTGTTGGATAGAACGCCCCGTAATGGTTTCACCTATCGTAATTATGATCTAAGCATTTTTAATATTAACGAAAATTTTATCCATGCTGATATCTCAAAAAAATACGGGCATAGCAGAAGTCACATAAAAAAAACATTTCAAAAAGTAATCAATCCAGGGAAACTAAAATACATAGCTGAAAAGGAGTTTATATTTACCCCCGGCGTTTTAAATAGCGAGGATAATATTTATCTCCACGGTTATTGGCAGACGGAGAAATATTTTAAAGACATTGAAAATATACTACGGTTAGATTTTACCTTTAAAAATAAAATAGGAGAAAACACAAGAGCGATCGTTCAAAAAATAAATAATTGCAATGCCGTATGTTTACACGTAAGAAGAGGTGATTTTGTAACGAATCCGACACATGGTGAAACATCTATCGATTATTATATAGAGGCCGAAAAAATTATCCTGCAAAAAATAAAAGAACCGGTATTTTTTATTTTTTCTGATGAAATAGAATGGTGCAAAAAAAACATTATGCTATCGAGTGAAATGGTTTTCATCGGAGAAGAATTTACAGGTGAGAAATGCAGGGACTATTTTGAATTGATGACCCTGTGTAAACATTTTATAATCCCTAATAGCAGCTTTGGCTGGTGGGCAGCCTGGTTAGCCAAAAATAATAATAAAATTGTTGTTGCGCCGAAAACCTGGTTCCATAATTCACGATGGCAGACAACAGATCTAATACCTGATACATGGATAAAAATATAATACCTCCTCTTTTCACAATAGTAATACCAACTTACAATAGGGCACTATTAATTGATAAAACGATTAATAGTATATTAACGCAATCATATAGTAACTATGAAATAATTGTTGTGGATGATGGCAGTACCGATAATACGAAAGATGTAATAAGCAAATATATAACGGCCAATTTTACTTATGTAAAAATACAAAATAGCGAACGGGCCGCCGCAAGAAATTACGGAACAAAAATTGCTAAAGGCAGCTATATAAACTGGTTCGATTCTGATGATATAATGTTCCCTAATCATTTAGCTGAAGCTGAAAAAATGATCAGAAAATATAATAACCCCGAAATATTTGCTCTGTCTTTTCAAATACAAAGAGTAGATGGAATTATAGTAAAGAATACGATTCTCCCAATGCCGGTAACTAATTCGCAATTATTTAAAGGAAATAATTTAGCATGTAACCCGGTTTTTGTTCGTAACGACGTAGCTTTATTGTTTCCTTTTAATGAAGATCGTAATTTATCCGGCAGCGAAGATTATGATCTGTGGATGCGCTTATCTGTCAGGTTCCCTGTTTATTGTAGCAAAATCATTACATCAGCCGTTACAGAACATGATAACAGAAGTATGAATTTGACAAGCGCTGAAAATATGTTAGGCCGTTATAAATTAATAATAAAGTATTTACAGGAAGATGAGGTATTTAGTAAAAAGTATTTAAAAAAAATATACCTGGTAAAAGCAAGCTGTGCTATGATGGTCGCCTTATATTTTGCTTTAGAAAAAAAGAAAAGGCAATCAATAAAATATATAGCAGAATCTTTAAAAAATCAACCTTCTCATTTTTTCACCAGACAAATGATGGCTGTTGTAAAATACCTGCTTATTAATTAACTGGACCAGATTCAAATCATACTATAAACATGGATATCGTTTTTCAAAATCCTTTTACTAAAAAACAGATTGCAATAAAGCCGGAAGGATTAGTTGAAGGAGAGACAATTTTATTTCCCTATATCAAAGGATCTTACAGAATTGTACAGCAAAATAATTACACAGATAATTTTGGTTATCAATGGAACAAATTTGTAACTACGCAAATAGACCGAGCATCAAAAATAGATATTAGTAAAGAACGGTTTTTTTCTGCAACCGGATGGGATAAAGAAAATCTAGAAGGGAAAAACATATTGGAAGTCGGTTCGGGAGCCGGGCGTTTTTCGCAAATTGTTTTGGACCATACCAAAGCGAATTTGTACAGTATTGATTATTCAAATGCAGTGGAGGCAAATTTTGAAAACAATGGAGCGAATAAAAGGTTACAGCTCTTTCAGGCCAGTATTTATGATATGCCCTTTGTAAAAGCACAATTTGATAAGGTATTTTGCTTCGGTGTATTGCAACATACGCCAGATGTAAAAAAATCTGTAGCATCGTTAGCAGAGATGGTAAAACCGGGAGGTGAACTAATTGTTGATTTTTACCCAATCAATGGGTGGTGGACAAAATTTCATGCAAAATACTTATTCAGGCCTTTTACGAAAAAAATGAGCCACGAAAAATTATTAAAAAAAATCGACTCTAATATTGATTGGCTCATAAAGTTATATCGCTTTAATTCAGCCATTGGTATTGGTAAAATAGTAAACAGGTTCTTACCTATTTGTGACATCGATGGCACACTCCCCAAAAATATCACTACACAGCAATTAAGGGAAATGTGTGTGCTTGATACTTTTGATATGTTTTCTCCGGCATATGATCAGCCTCAACGTATCAATACAATCATAGACTGGTTCAAAAAATGTGGAATGAAAAATATCTGGGGAGGAAAAATAGTATACGCTGATAATATAGAACTTACAATAGTAAAAGGTATCAAAAGTAGCAGTTAATAATTTATAAATTAAAACACATGTGCGGTGTCGCTGGATATATCTCTCTTACTAATACCATTAAGCCTGACGATTTAAAAAAAGCAGCGTCACTGATAGCACATCGTGGCCCCGATGCTGAAGGATTTTATTTTACAGAAGATAATAAAGTCGGATTAGCACACCGTCGCTTGTCTATTATAGACCTATCTGCTTCTGCCAATCAACCCATGTTCTCTGCCAATGGAAGATATTGCATCGTGTACAATGGCGAAGTATATAATTTCAACGAGTTAAAAGGACAGCTAAAAGATAAAGGGAGTTCATTAAAAACAACAAGTGATACAGAAATAATTTTAGAATTATTTATTCAGGAAGGCCCGGCTTGTTTTGCCAAAATGAATGGCATGTTTGCATTGGCTATTTATGATACGAAAGAAAAGATCATTACATTATCCAGGGATCATGTGGGCATTAAACCACTGTTTTATTATCAGGATGAAGCAACTTTTATTTTTGCATCAGAATTAAAAGTGATAAAATATTTATTGTCAGATAAACTGGCGATCAACAAAAAGGCGATCCCTCATTTTTTGCATCTTGGTTTTATTCCTCAGCCGCTTACCATATATAATGACACCTACAAATTCCCATCCGGACATTATGTACAAATAGATACCGAAGTAAAAACATTTTCTAACATCACTCAAAAAATTCAATCATTTTGGAAATTAGAAAATACTATTGCTTCTACCAAGATCGATACCGAGGCGTCAGCAAAACAACAATTAAAGGGTTTATTATTTGATTCTGTTGAAAAACAATTGATCAGTGACGTTCCTATTGGAACATTTTTAAGCGGAGGAATTGATAGCAGCCTTGTCACTGCCATTGCTTCCAATATCTCACAAAATAAAAAAATAAAAACATTTAGTATTTCGATCGATACAGGAAAGTTTAATGAATCTGTTTACGCAAAACAAGTCGCCGATCATTTACAAACGGAACATTACGAATTTCATGTAAAAGAAAAAGAGGTAGTAGAACTGGTAGACAAATTATTACCTACCTATGATGAGCCCTTTGCCGACTCTTCTGCATTTCCTACAATGATAGTCAGCAGACTGGCCAGGCAACACGTAACAGTAGCATTAAGTGGTGATGGTGGTGATGAGTTATTTCTTGGGTACGGCATGTACAATTGGGCAAAACGATTGGACAATCCATTAATAGACATTATAAAAGAACCATTGTTTCATGCATCAAAAATAATGAGCAGCCGGTATAAACGAATGGGTCATATGCTGGCATATCAAAATAAAAAACATCTCACCAGCCATATTTTTTCACAGGAGCAATATTTTTTTACAGAACGGGAACTGCAATCTTTATTAGTATCTCCTCATTTTAATTTTGGAGCCTTAAATAATTTACCTGCAACAGCAAGAAATTTAAGCACTGCAGAAAAACAATCGTTTTGGGATTTCAATAATTATTTAAAAGACGACCTGTTAGTGAAAGTGGATAGAGCAACTATGCAATATTCATTAGAAGCACGAGTACCTTTATTAGATTATCGATTGGTAGAATTTGCTTACAATCTTGATGATAAACTAAAAATAAATAACGGCGCCATGAAATACTTATTAAAAGAAGTATTATATGATTATGTGCCAAAAGAAATATTTAACCGCCCCAAACAGGGCTTCAGCATACCTTTGAATAAATGGTTAAAAACAGATTTGAAATATTTAGTAGATAGATATACTGCTGAGGAAATTATCCTAAAATACAATGTGGTGAATTATACCAACGTAAAAAAATTAAAAGAGAATTTCTTTAATGGTATGGATTATTTATACAATCGCCTATGGCTTATAATTTTATTACATTGGTGGCTGGAAGAAAACAATTAAATAATAGTTTAGCGGCAATGACGGCAAAAAAGATACTCTTTATTTCTTATGATGGCATGACAGACCCTCTAGGTCAAAGCCAGGTTATTCCCTATCTCATAGGATTATCAGGTTACGGATATGAATTTACTATACTAAGCTGCGATAAACCTGCTTTATACATCGCCAACAAAACATATGTAGAAGAATTGATAGCTCCTTATCCTATTAAATGGATATCCCTTCCTTATCACAAAAACCCTCCCGTATTATCTTCATTGTATGATTTTTATCAACTAAATAAAAAAGCAGATCAACTTTATAAGCAGCATACATTTGATATGGTACACACAAGAGTAGGACTACCAACGCTTGTAGCGCTACAACTCAAAAAAAAATACGGGATAAAATTTTTAAACGACATCCGCGGATTCTGGGCAGATGAAAGGGTTGATGGCGGAATCTGGAACATTAAAAACCCATTATACAAAGCCATCTACAACTTTTTTAAAAATAAAGAAACGGAATGCCTTGCCAGTGCAGATTATAATGTTTGTCTTACTTATGCTGCACAAAAAGAAATACATTCATGGAAAAATATTCCCAATCAACCTGTTCCGCTTGCTGTAATTCCGTGTAGTGTTGACCTTCATCTGTTTGATCCCGAAAAAATTGACACCGATTTAAAACAAAAATTTAAAAAAGAATTAAATATCAGCGATGATGATTTTATCATTAGTTACCTGGGTTCTATAGGCGGTTGGTATTTAACAAAAGAAATGTTACGGTTCTGCAAATTATTAAGTGATAGCATTCCCAAAGCAAGATTTTTGTTTATTTCGCCGCATCACCACGATATAATCATATCGACCGCTGCAACATTCGGTTTGTCTCGCGATAAATTAATTATTAAACATGCTAAAAGATATGAAGTTCCTGCATTGTTATCATTCAGCAATTACTCCATATTTTTTATAAAGCCTTGTTACTCAAAAATATCTTCTTCTCCTACAAAACATGGAGAAATAATGGCCATGGGAATACCGGTAATAACAAACACCGGCGTGGGCGACATACAAAAAATTGTTACGGATTATAACAGTGGATATCTGGCGAATGATTTTTCCTACGAATCATTTACATCTATCATTGAAAAAATAATTGCAGCCGCATCATTTAATGAATTGGCTATAAGAAACGGAGCCAAAGAATTTTATAATTTAGATACTGCAATAACCACTTATAAAAAAGTATACGCTGCTATATTTGACAAATAATGGAAAGAAGAAAAAGAATTTTAGTCATTTGCCCGTGCCCTGAGGATGTAGCTCCTGCACAGCGTTTAAAGTATGAACAATATTTTAGTAATTGGCGCGCCAATGGTTTTTCCATTGAAGTGTCTCCTTTTTTTAGCGATCGGTTACAAGAAATATTATATAAAAAAGGCAACACGGCGGAAAAAATATATTGGGTTATAAGAGGTTATTTAAAAAGATGTAAAGAAATATGCACGTTACACAAATACGATCTTGTCTATATTTTTTTATGGGTAACTCCTTTTGGATTTCCATTGATGGAGCGTTTATTTGTTTCCAGAAATTCGAATATAGTTTACGATATCGATGACCTTATTTTCATGCGATCGTTGAACAGCGCCAATACAAAAACTGATTTTTTAAAAGGAAGAAAAAAACCTTTCTTTTTAATGAAGAAGGCAAAACATGTAATAACCTGCACCCCATATTTAACCGAAGTAGCAAATAGATACAATAACAAGGTAACGGATATTTCTTCTACCATCAATACAACTACTTATCAGCCGGTTAATAGATACCAAAACGATCATACATTGGTATTAGGCTGGAGCGGCAGCCATAGCACTGCGCCGCTTTTATATTTGTTGAAAGACGCATTAATAGCGCTTCGAAAAAAACATGCCTTTAAATTAGTAGTAATGGGCGCACCTGAATTTTTTATCGAAGGCCTTGATATTGAATTGGTGCCCTGGTCGGTAGAAAATGAAATTCCTACCCTTCAGCGATTTGATATTGGCTTATATCCTTTACTATTAAACAATGACTGGATGTTAGGCAAAAGCGGATTAAAAGCTTTACAATATATGGCCGTTGGCGTTCCGGTAGTGGCAACAGCGTTGGGAGCAAATTATCGTATCATAGAAGAAGGTAAAACAGGTTTTTTGGTAAAGACAACCGAAGAGTGGATCGAAAAAATAGAATTTTTAATGACACATCCTGAAATCAGAAAAGCAGTAGGATCAGCCGGTCGCGATAATGTTGTAAAATATTATTCTATCGATGCGAACGCACCTGTTTATCTGGAGATCATACGATCAGTTTGCAAATAACCGGTCTACTTAAAAATAACATATACGAGCCAGCTCATAAAATAAGCTAAGCCTGTCATATATACGAGTTGTATCAACGGCCATTTCCAACTGCGTGTTTCTCTTTTTACTACTGCTAAGGTGCTCATACATTGCATTGCCAATACATAAAATATTAAGAGTGAGAGTCCTGTTGCCAGGTCATACACTTTGCTTCCATCGGCCCTTACAGCGGCCTGCATTTTTTGACGAAGGGTGGTATTATTTTCATCGGCATCTTCACCCACACTGTACAAGGTAGCCATCGTTCCAACAAAAACTTCTCTTGCAGCAAAAGAAGTGATTAGAGCAATACCAATTTTCCAATCGTACCCTAACGGAGATATCGCAGGCTCAATTGCTTTGCCCAAAGTGCCGGCAAAAGAATTTTGCAACAGCGCCGTTTTACGTTCTTTATTTAATTCTTTTGCCTGTTGTGGATCGTTATGCAATAACAGATCATATTTAGCTTTAACAGCAGCCATTTTTTTTGGAGGGCCATACGTACTAAGGGCCCATAGCAAAAGGCTTATCACCATGATAACCCTGCCTGCTTCAAAAGCAAATATTTTCGCTTTTTCAATCATGGTGGTTAACGCATTTTTCCACCTCGGACTACGATACACCGGTAATTCAAGAATAAAGAAACTCTTTTCTTTAATATTAATGAACCATTTCATTACATAAGAAACGATCAGTGCCATTACTGTTCCTAATAAATACAGGCCCATCATTACTAAACCTTGCAGACTCAAAAAACCAAAATACAATTTAGATGGGATCACCAAAGCTATTAAAATGGTATATACCGGAAGCCTTGCACTACAACTCATCAATGGCGTAACCATTATTGTCAGCAATCTTTCTTTTCTATTTTCAATATTTCTTGCAGTCATAATAGCCGGTACAGCACATGCAAACCCACTGATCATTGGCATTACACTCTTTCCATTTAACCCTACTTTACGCATTAGTTTATCCGTTAAAAAACTAATGCGCGCCATATAACCGGTATCTTCTAACAAAGTTATAAATCCAAATAAGATCATGATCTGTGGTATAAAAACCATGATACCGCTCAATCCCGCAACTACGCCATTGATCAATAGGTCGCTCCACCAAACCTGGGGTAAAATGCCTGAAAGAAAACCACTGAATTGCCCGAAGGCCCATTCAATAAAATCCATGGGATATTGTGCTACCCAAAACACGCTTTGAAATAATAAAAATAAAACCGCTACCAATATAATATAGCCCCATTTGCGATCCAATAATATATTATCCAGTTTTTCTGTGAAGAGTGCTTTTTGTAATGGATCCGCTTCAATTACGGTTTGTTGCATGATATGCTTGATACGGCCATATCGCTGCATGATCTCTTCTGCCTGTGTTTTGGTAGGATTGAATTTTGTAGCTACTTCAATCGCTTCAATGCTGTTTTGTAAAGAAGTGCTTAATTCAAAATTTTCATGATTGATCAAATAATGTAAAGCGGTATAATCACTAACGAAAGGCAATAACGCTTTTACAGCATCGACGGAACTTTCTGCCAGGGCATTACTATTAATAAATTCCCGCGGTGCTATAAAGTTAGCATTGGCCGTATCTTCAATTACCTTCTTTAATTGCGGTATCCCTTTATTTTTTCTTGGATTGATTACAACCACCTGAACACCCAGTTCTCTTTCCAATCCGCGGATATCTATTTGTGTACCTTTTTGATTGGCAAGATCCATCATCGTCAATGCGACCACCACCGGAATTTTCAGGTCAATTATTTGCGAACAAAAAAGTAGGTTACGTTTAAGGTTACTGGCATCGGCTACCAATAAAACCATATCAGGTTTAATATCTTCATCCTGTTGTAATAGTACACGGTAAGCCACCCATTCATCCGCACGCTTAGGATACAAACTATAAGTACCCGGAAGATCTATGATATTAGCAGAAAATGTAGCTGAAATAGTAGCATTGCCCGTTTTTTTATCTACGGTAACACCTGGGAAATTACCCACCTTTTGATTCAATCCCGTTAAAGTATTGAACAATGAGCTTTTACCGCTGTTAGGATTACCTACTAATGCTATATTTATTTTTTTGGCCACAGTTATAATATGCGCAAAATTAACTGTATTGGTTTGCATCCACTTACGATTTAAGAAAGATGCAACACTTAGATAAAGATCTATGCTCTAACTTTGAAGTGAAACAGGCAAAACGACTTGGATGAAATTAAAAATTGATAATGACGCATTGATCGAAGAGTTTTTTGAAGGCACTCTTCTGTTAGGGCTTGTTGCGCCTATTAAGGATTATCAATTTAGCTGGCAGCTGAACCAAACACTGGGTTTTGATTTTAGAATTAATAACGAAATAGAAATTCAGCTAAATAAAAAAGCACGCACCTACTTTTTCTCGATCTATCAATATGCTGTACCATCTACGTCTTTGGTGCATTATTTGTATAATAACCAGTTTGATGGAGAATATCTATTGCCCGAATTCAAGCACCTCGATTTTTTATGGTTGATACAGGGAGATGAAATAACTCCTGAAGAATTAAACGCCTTGATTCAATCAATCAGGTCATTGCCCGGCGTTCAATTGGTTACTGAAATGACCAATGAAAAAATAAAAAATAAACAGCACCTGATATTTTAAAAAAATAGGCCGGTGATAAAAATCACCAGCCTTCTTACCTCTGAAACCACAAGAAAAATAATTTGTATATAAATATATTATTTTTTACAATATTACAGTGTACAACCTGTTTTGGCTAATTAACATTAGAATAACGTTAAATTAAGCTTTTTTATTTTGTTTTCCTATTATTTATATCATATTAATAATATTTAGCATTTATTCGTATATAATAGCCAGATATTACTAAATACCAAGATGTTTAATCAATTGCTGTTGCTCACGTTATAATAAATTACTTTTGCGCCACAAATGGAAAAATCAAACTTTATAGATTACATCAGAATCTTTTGCCGTAGCGGACATGGCGGCGGTGGCAGTCGGCATTTTATGCGCACAAAATTCGATGCAATGGCAGGACCGGATGGTGGTGATGGTGGCAGGGGCGCGCATATTATTTTAAGAGGCAGTTCGCAACTATGGACATTATTACATCTGCGTTACTACAAAAATGTATTGGCAGAAGATGGACAACACGGAGATAAAAATAATAGCACCGGCAGAAACGGTAAGGATATTATCATTGAAGTACCATTAGGCACCATTGGAAAAGATGAGGAAACCGGACTAAAAGAAATAGAAATATTAGAAGACGGGCAAGAAATAGTTTGGGTAAAAGGTGGCCGCGGTGGTTTAGGCAATAGCAATTTTAAAACATCAACTAACCAGGCGCCCGATTACGCACAACCTGGTGAAGACGGAAGCGAAGGCTGGAAAATATTAGAGTTAAAAGTATTGGCCGATGTAGGTTTGGTAGGATTTCCCAATGCAGGTAAATCAACATTGCTATCTGTAATAACGGCTGCCAAGCCTAAAATTGCAGACTATGCATTCACCACATTAACGCCACAATTAGGTATGGTTGATTATCGTGATGGCAGGAGTTTTTGTATCGCGGATCTTCCCGGAATTATTGAAGGCGCTGCCGAAGGCAAAGGGCTTGGACATCGTTTCTTACGCCATATTGAGCGTAACTCTATCCTGCTTTTTTTGATCCCCGCAGATTGTGCCGATCACAAAAAAGAATTTGAAATATTATTGAACGAATTGGAAGAATACAATCCTGAAATGCTGCAAAAAGATTTCGTTATCGCCATCAGTAAAAGCGATATGCTGGATGATGAATTAAAAGCAGCCATTGCAAAAGAGCTTCCTGACAATGTACCGCATATTTTCTTTTCATCAATTACAGGACAAAATTTACCTGCACTAAAAGATCTATTGTGGAATACTTTAAATGCACCGAAAGATTAAAATGTTTGTTCGTTAATAACAGCTTCTTCAGGTGATGTTCCAATTTCATTACTGGCTATAGTATGAACATCACCATAACCAAGAGTAGAATTATTTTTTAATCCAACACGGATCTGATTATTATCTAAAATTTCAATAAGCATACAGGGAATGGCTTCATTCATTCCAAAACTTATATAGTAAGTGTCGCTAACTATCAATTTAGGCGCTGTGCGCAAACTTAGGTGTATCGGCTTTACACTTTTATGCACACTAATAGTTCTGGCATTCTTTAATTTCATATCGTTTGATCAGGAGCTTTAATTTCCAGGATCGTACTTCGTAAAGGCTGATAATTTTCTTTAGAGATCACTTCAGGTTTACCAACCAAAACCGCAGTAATTTTGGACGAGGGATTTTTTCTTTTATACTCCTCAATAATTCTATCCTTTGCCTGGTTGGGCCTATAGTCGGTTGATTTTGATTCAACCCCTATCCTCACCGGATCTTGTATTTTCCCATCGATCACCACCTGATAAGTTAGTATATAATAATTCATTGTCATAATTTTTGGTTGAATGGTTTAGTACAAAAAGGATGCCTACAGATATCGACCAGTAGAAATAAAAAAGCCCGTAACAATCGTTACAGGCTTTAAGCTGTAGGGGGAGGGATCGAACCTCCACGAAGCAGTTAGCTTAAGCACAAAGAGTTAGTGGTCAATCCTGGTCGGCCTGACAGGTCGGCTCTATGCAAAAATTTATTCTGTTATCTCCACCCCCGAGACAAGAGGGCATGTCTGCCAAAAATTTCATCACCCCACAATTTTTAGTAGTTTTTCAACTACCGTAAGAACTTTGATAACACAAATCTACATAAACCTGCCATTACTTAGATATAATCTAAACATTATTTTAAAAATATAGATAATATTTAATAATTAATATGTAATATTGAATATTAGTTAAAAACACACCTCAAAATGGCAGCTAAATTAAATCTTGACAAATTAGACCTGCAGATCATTGATGCAATGGTAGCCGATGCAGAAATATCTTATGCAGAATTAGGAAAAAAATTATTTGTAAGCGGTGGCACCATTCACGTACGCATAAAAAAACTCGAGGAATCAGGTATTGTAAAGGGTAAAAAAATAAATGTGGACCTGAAACAATTGGGTTATGATATCACCGCTTTTGTTGGCATTTATTTAGAAAAAAGTTCTTTGTACGATACTGTTGCAAAAGAGCTGACAAGTATTCCGCAAATTGTACGATTAAACTATATCACAGGCAACTATAGCATGTTTATTGAAATTGTATGCAAGGACATTTCTGATCTGCGTTATGTGTTACACGATGCCTTACAAAAAATAAAAGGAATAGAACGTACAGAAACTTTTATTTCACTTGAAGAAGGATTTAATAGAAGTATACAAGTTGGTAATTGAAGATATTATTACGTCAACTAATTTTTCACATCAAGCGCATCTCTCAACCCATTGCCCAATAAATTAAACGAGAGCACCAACAACATAATTGCAAAACCGGGCACCAATGCTAACATTGGATTATGTGTGATGATAAAATTATAATTCTCTTTTATCATTAATCCCCAACTCGGTTGTGGCGGTTGTACACCAATACCTAAAAAACTTAACCCTGCTTCTACAATAATGGCAGTAGCAAAATTACTTGCCGCAATAACCATCACCGGACCAAAAATATTTGGTAAAATATGTTTTACAATAATTCGTCCGTCCTTTAACCCTAAAGCTTTGGCGGCTTGTATATATTCTAATTCTTTAATCGCCAGTACTTGTCCGCGAATTAAACGTGCCACGCTAACCCACATGGTGAGGCCCACTGCAATAAATATTTGCCAGAAACCTTTGCCTAATGCCAATGTAATAGCAAATACCAACAATAATGTAGGGATGCTCCAGGTTACGTTGATCAGCCACATCACAATGGCATCAATTTTTCCCTGATAATACCCTGCTATAGAACCTAATAAAATACCCAATGTCAATGATATCATCACGGCGATCAATCCAACAGCTAAACTCACTCTTGTGCCAATGATCAGCCTGCTCAAAATATCCCGGCCAAATGTATCTGTACCTAACCAATATTTTTTTGTGCAAATATTTTGTGAGTAAAGATTTTCCGGATGATGTTCAGTAAGCTGGTCAATGGAATATTGTTGTACCACAGCCGTATCATCATCTACATATTTATTTACAAAAAGCAGGTCGCCTTTTATTGAATAATTATTGATAGGAACATAACGATAATCATCCCGTTTACCTTTGATCAATTGTGTGAACCAACCGGTATCATTATTTTTTTTATCGGGAATTTTTAGAAAGAGTTTTGTATAGCCCGGCTTTTTAGCTTGTATCTCCACTGTCTGCAGATCCGCATTGGGTGAGCCATCCGGAACAATCAGATAACCGAATATAGAGATGAATATAGCCGTTGCAATGATGATCAATCCTAACAATGCGCCTTTGTTTTTTATCAATCGCATCCAAACCTGCCTGTTAAAAGAAAATGATTGCTGCATAATGTAATTTACAAATTTGCGCTTAATGAACTTTTCTTTCTTTCCATTGATAAGAACCGAATTTGCCTAACCAGCCTGCTATAATCGTATATAGAATATGAAAAGGTTGTGCAACAGGAAACCACCACAACAGTTTTTGTTTGGAGAAAAATCTGGCGACAGGAAATGTGAACAGTAATTCTATTATCGTTTTAATGATAACTATGCCAAGTACAACATACAATAACGAACTGACAGCATCATGCAATGCTGTAGCAATTAACCCGATCATTCCCAGCAAAAATATCCAGACATTAAAAAAATAGACCAGTACTAATACAAAAAAGATCCGCTTGTCATCAAACTTACCGGATTTGCTTGCCCAACGAATGCGTTGATTGAAAAAACCGCCAAGCGTATCCATTGCCTGCGTTTGTACAATAGCTTGTTTTGACTGTAAGAATTGTATTCTTTCCGGATAACGTTGATAAATTTTATACATCAACAACATGTCATCTCCGCTTGCGATGTTGTCAATACCTTTAAACCCTCCCACTTCATCAAACGCTTTTCTTTCATACGCAAGGTTAGCGCCATTGCACATACTGTGAAATTGTTTATGGACCGATGCGCCTGTAATACCCTGTAGCGTTATAAAATCTAATGACTGAAATATTTTTAAAAAACTATTTTCATTATAATAAGCTACAGGCGCCGCTATAAACGCAGGTGTACATTTCTCATAAAAGGTAGCAATGCTTTGTAACCATGTTGCCGGCACAATGCAATCTGCATCTGTAGTAACGATCAATACACCTGATGATTGTTGTATGGCAATATCGATCGCTTTTTTCTTATAAGAATTAAGCGGTGTGCCGTCAGTATAATTTTGTAATGAAATGAGCCGCACATTATCTACCAAAAAACTATTTACAACCGCAACGGTTGCATCTGTTGAATGGTCATCTACAACGATCACTTCAAATAAATGTGCAGGATAATTTTGTTGTAGAATAGTAGTAAGGCAATTCCCTATATTTTGCTCCTCATTTCTGGCGGGAATAATGACGGAAATTTTGGTATGATTTATTTCTTTCTCTGAAATAAAAAATTTAGGAATGGATAACCAGCTTTGACGATAAAATAGGATGAGTCCAGAGTAGACAAGGAGAAAGAAAAGGCTGATGCTATACAGTAAGATCATAATTGAATGGATATGGCAAGATAGCAGCACCAAAAATACCTGAGGTATTAACCCTTCTGACTTACCGCTTCATGCTTACGATTCTATTCGTCTTCTGTGCTGCCTTTGGTAAAGCGTTTGATAATACCCCTGCCGCTTTCCCTGATGAAGGTTACTATCTCATCACGCTCATCTGTTGCTTGTAGTTCTTCTTCAATGAAATTAAGCGCCTGGGAGGTGTTCAATGACTTATTATAGATGACGCGATAAATATCTAATATTTGATTGATCCTATCCAAAGAAAATCCTCTACGTTTTAAACCTACAGAATTCACACCTGCATAACTTAAGGGCGTACGGCCTGCTTTAATATATGGTGGCACATCTTTGCTAACCAATGAACCCCCGCTTACAAAAGCGTGCTGACCAATCTGCACAAACTGATGAATCGCACACATACCACCCAGTATTGCATAATCACCCAAAACAACGTGGCCTGCCATTTGCGTGTTATTGCTCATAATACAATTGTTACCAACTATACAGTCATGCGCAACGTGGCTATAAGCCATAATAAGGCAGTTATTGCCAACTTTTGTTGTCCACCTGTCCTTACTGCCACGGTTAATGGTTACAAACTCACGGATGGTGGTATTATCACCTATCTCAACAGTAGTTTGTTCGCCTTCATATTTCAGATCCTGTGGAATAGCCGCAATTACAGCTCCCGGGAAAATGCGACAATTTTTACCAATTCTTGCACCTTCCATTATTGTTACGTTACTACCGATCCAGGTACCTTCGCCGATCTCTACATTCTGGTGAATAACGCTGAAAGGATCAACCTTTACGTTCGTAGCAAGCTTAGCGTTAGGATGTATGTATGTATGCGGATGAATCATATTATTTTGAGTGGCCAGTTGTATAACTTTGCCCGTTTCTTGATTTAAAGGTAATGAGTTTTTCAAATTCATTGGATAAAGTTAACTGATTACTAAATTAATAACCAATTAATTACGTTTTACTATTTGAGCGGTTAAATCTGCTTCTGTACATAGCTTGTTACCTACAAATACACTTCCCCTCATGCTACAAATACCTCGTCTGATAGGTTCTGTAAGCTCCATTCTTAGCAACATTGTGTCACCGGGAACAACTTTTTGTTTAAACTTACAATTCTCGATCTTTAAAAAATAAGTATCATAATCTCCTACCGGCATTGCATTGATACACAAAATACCGCCCGTTTGCGCCAGTGCTTCAATTTGCAGCACGCCCGGCATAATTGGATTTCCAGGGAAATGGCCCTGAAAATAATATTCATTGAACGTTACATTTTTAACCCCTACTATTACAGAATCGGTCAATTCAATGATCTTATCCACCAATAAAAAAGGATAGCGATGTGGCAACGTTTTTTCTACCTGTTGTGTAGTATAAATAGCCGGCTGGTTAGGATCATAAATAGGAAAATCCTTTGTGTGCCTGTTTTTTTTGATGTATTGTTTGATTTTCTTAGCAAACTCCACATTGCTGCTATGGCCGGGGCGATTGGCAATAATGTGCCCTTTGATAGCATATCCAACCAAAGCAAGATCTCCTATCACATCCAACAGTTTATGCCTTGCTGGTTCGTTAGGAAAACGCAGTTCCAGGTTATTCAAATAACCTTCGCTTTTTACTTCAACATTATCTCTGCCGAATGCTTTGGCCAATCTTGCCATTTCTTCCTTGGTCACAGGCCTGTCTACCACAACGATGGCATTATTGATATCCCCGCCTTTTACAAGGTTATGGTCGAGCAACATTTCCAATTCATGTAAAAAACAAAAAGTGCGACAAGGCGCTATTTCTGTCTTAAATTCCTGTATATTTTTTAGGCTGGCATGCTGCGTGCCTAATACCGGAGAATTAAAATCGATCAAGGTAGTTATCTTATAGTCTGTAGAAGGCAAAGCCGTCATTTCTACTCTTTTCACTTCGTCGTAGTAAGATATATTGGTATCGATAGTGTACCAGATCTTCGCAGCCTCCTGTTCTATTACGCCCGTTTCTTCAATGATCTCCACAAATGGCTTACTGCTACCGTCGATTATAGGAATTTCGGGGCCATTTATTTCAATAAGGCAGTTATCTACGCCCATACCTACCAATGCAGCTAAAATATGCTCTACAGTGCTCACTTTAACCGGGCCTTGTTCCAGCGTAGTTCCTCTTGATGTATCGGTTACAAGGTCACAATCCGCCTTAATAATAGGCATTCCCGGTAAGTCTATTCGTTGAAATTGAAAACCAAAGCCCACATTGGCCGGTCTAAGGGTCATATCCACATTAATTCCTGTATGAAGTCCTGTTCCTGAGATACTTACAGCGGCTTGAAGCGTATGTTGTTTATCTGGATTAAAGTTATTATCCATGCTTATTTCAAAAATTTTGTTGGCAAATATATTTAAAATTAAATGCCTATCGTCTTTATGGGCAGATAAAACGAAACTCTTTTGATTAAAATTGAAAATGGAAGCTTCCAAAAATACCAAAACTAGAAGTTCTTGCATCCGTTGGCAATGGAGTTGGCGCAACTCTCCAGACAAAATCAAGGCGTAATATTCTCAAAATATTATCGATTCCAGTACCGACCTCTACGTAGGTTCGGCCGTTTAATGTTTTGAAAGTATTGGTTGAATTATTAAGAGCGCTATTGGCATTATCCAAAGAACCCCAAAGCGCTTTTACATTCCAGAATTGTCTCCACTTTAATTTTCTGGTAAGCGGAATAAAACGAAATATTCCTGATCCGAAATTATGTTCCACATTAATACCTGCGTACTGATCACTTAAATATTCAAACCGGTTCATCAAGTTGAATGATTCAGGATTATAATAATAAAGATCATTGCCCGGATGGTTCTCTAAAAAAGTATAGGGCACCGTTCCGAAAATTTTACCTGCGTATGCTTTGTATGTTATAGAACCATAAGGTGATATTTTGATAACATCCCTGATCAAAAAAGAAAGTTTGGTGTAAGAATAAGCACTGTTTAAAATACCGGGTATACCTTGTTCGGCCATCACTTCAACAGTAGGATATCTTGTTCCCAATGAATATTGAAAATAATCGCCATCCAGGTATTGTTCCAAATAAGCAAAACGTAATTGAACGGCAACCGCAAAACTTGATAGTGGATCTCCCTGTGTTGTAGGGAATGCACTTTTTAAAGGCAAATTTTCAAGTGGGGTATATTGCCTGTTGGATAAAAATATTTTTGAAGAAAACCCTCTTCCCAATTCGTTGTAGGCATCTAACTGCACTTCTTTATAAGCTATAAATTTTCTTGGGATATTAGGCTTACGTATAGCTACGGTAAAGATATTATCTTCACTTACCTGCCCTAGCGTGCTGATACCATTATCAATATCGTTGGTATAACTAGCATGCAACATAAAACGTTTTGGCAGGCGATTGACTACCCAATACGCTTCTCCTTTACCCTTCCATACCTGATCAGTTGTTCCATATGCCAGGTAGCCATGCAGGTAAAGATTTTTAAACAGTTGGGGTGTTGTACCTAAATCAAAGCGATACCTTGTTCCTTCCCACTGATTTACACTCAACCAATTAAACCACGGACCGATCTCAAAATTGCCATATTTTCTATAGCCCGTTGCTAAAAATTGTAAATCTTTACGCAGGCGGGTGAACTTAGGCATTTGCAATAGCTTATCCACGGTACTATAAATTGCCTGCTCATTTTTTGATAAGGTATCATGCCGGAGTTTGTTCCAGGTCGAATCGCTTTTCCCTGTTACGCCTGGTTCGGTTATGGTAAGATCTTCTATTTTTTGATTCTTCAAAAGGTTAGTTAGAGAATCGCTATTGACGACAATATTTTTGTACGAGGTAGTTTTCCTTCCAATGAAAGTAAGTGACTGTTTACCGAGCACATTAAAATCAGCAAAGAATTTATCGCGCGTTAAAAAATAAATAGAATCATTGAGCGGCGTGAACTCCTGGAAAACACTTATCCTAGTAATGTAATTGATATTAGCATCTTTGCCGAGATAGAGAGATATTTTTGTTATCTGGTACGTTTTTTCCATGATCCAGGCATCGCCCTGAAAGGTGCTCTGCCCAGGATGTTTGGGACTAAAAACAAAATGATATAATTTTTTTCCATTGACAACCTGTGTATCAGGCGAAGAGAAATTATAATATAAATAAGCTTCATCATTTAAAGGGCCAATAAAATCTTTGTCGATAACAGTTACATAATTGCCATACACATTTACATTCTGATTCATTACTCCCAATAACTTGCTGATACTTTCATTCTTAAATCCTTTGGTATTACTTGCCTTAATATCTTCATAATATCTTTTGGGACTTTTTAAAAAAGCATAATCACTAATTGTTTCTAAAAGATAGGCGGGTAAAAAAGGATCTTTTTCTGATGTGCTATCAATATTATTAAAAACAAAAGTGAAAGGTTTTAGAAAAAAAAGTTTCTGCACCCTGTTTGGATTGAAGTTTTTTATATCTACTTCTAATTTATTATAAGCTTCGTATGAAAAGTTTGATAAATTATACCGGTTGTACTGCTTTTTCTTTTTCATCATCATGCGCCACAATATCAAACCTCTTCCTATCGATCTTCCTCTTACAACAACTTCGGGCGCTGTTTTTCCACGTTGCAAAAGAACAAGAATGTTTTTATTGTTAATGGTAGAATTGCAGGGAAGCCTGAAATCCTGGTATCCTATGTAACTTATTACCAGCGTGTCATTCGTAAAGTGTTCGAAGTGGAAAGTAAAATTACCCAGGCTATCGGATGTTTTACCAAAACCCGTTTTTGCCATGTAAACAGAGGCGTAACTAATGGGCTCTTTAGTATGCCCGTCCTGGACAGTACCTGAAAAACTAATGGCGCCCGAATCGGTTGAAACTTTTTCCGGTTGTAACAAGACAAGCATATTCTTATTCTTTACTAAAGAATCGCAGGGAAGCCTGAGCTCCTGGTATCCCTCGTAACTTATTATAAGAGTATCATCAGCAAGCTCATCAAGATCAAGCGTAAAATTTCCAAGGCTATCAGACATTTTACCCAATCCTGATTTTGACATATATACCGATGCATTACTGATCGGTTGTTTTGTAATGCTGTCCTGAATAGTGCCGGAAAAACTAACCGTCTGCGCGTTTATCTTTATTGATATAAAGAGTATCGAAACGAGCAATAAAAATTTCCCAATAAAATTCAATTTGTGTAGTTAAGTGTCTGTAAATGTTTTTATTTTTTAGCCATTATATCTTCTAATAGCTTTTCTAATTCTTTTACTCTTTTTTCTAAATTGGGCAGATGGCGTGCCGCAGCCTGACTTCGAAGCGCTGCTGTATAATCATATGCAGGTGAGCCGGTAAGAACCGTATTAGGTGTTTTAACCGATTTACTCACGCCGCTTTGTGCATTTATTTTGCTGCCATCAGCAATTTGAATATGGCCAACAATACCTACTTGTCCACCGATCATTACATTTTTACCAATTTTTGTACTGCCGCTGATACCACTTTGTGCCGCGATCACTGTATTATTTCCCACTTCTACATTATGCGCAATTTGCACCAGGTTATCAAGTTTTGCCCCTGCCTTTATCAATGTGCTACCAATTGTTCCTCTATCGATCGTTGTATTGGCGCCGATCTCAACAAAATCTTCAATGACCACATTACCTATTTGTGGTACTTTTTTAAATGTGCCGTCTGCCAGCGGAGCGAAGCCAAAGCCATCCCCCCCCACAACAGTTCCTGCATGTATCACTACATTATTACCAACAATGCAATCATGATAAATTTTTACACCGGGATGAATGATAGAGTTATTTCCTATCGTAACGTTATCACCAATAAATACATTAGGAAAAATTTTAGTTCCGTTTCCAACAACAGCCTTTTCGCCAATATAGGCAAAAGCCCCTATAAATACATTTTCACCATGTTTTGCTGTAGCGGCGATATGTGAAGGTTGTTGTATCCCACTTAATTGTTGGGTTTGTAATTGCTGGTATTTATCTAATAAAGTTGCAAAAGCACTATATGCATCCGGAACCCTTACAAGTGTTGCAGCAACAGGCTGCTTTAATTCCTGCGAAGCATTAATTAAAATGACAGATGCTGCTGTAGTATATAAATATTCTTCGTATTTAGGATTAGCCAAAAATGCCAGTTGCCCAGGCTGAGCCTCTTCGATTTTACCAAAAGAGCCAACCGATACCTCTGTGTTTCCTTCTACATTGCCATTAACGATCATGGCTATTTGTGCTGCGGAGAATTGCATATATAAAGTGCTATTTTTATTGGTTGGTTTTGACTTTTGCTATAACAATATTAGAATAATTATAGACGAAACGGATAACTCAAAATAGAAAACTATCTTAAATAACAAATGTAATATTTTTTAATCTTGCCACGCAGGTTTTGATGAATAAGTGCATTATCTACTTCCGAAATGTCTCTTACCTGACCATTTTTAAACAGTATATGAATGTTTTCATCTTCAAAATCGTACGTACTACTAACCACTTCTCCTGTAAATACTAACCAGCTTGCCTCTTCATCGGTCAGGTTCATTTTTTTACAAGCTTCTGCCTGTTTTTCTTTTATTAAAGATGGCGGAACAGGCTCTCCAAAATAGATGATCTTCAATAATTGCCTGTCGATGACCCCTTTGCATAAAAAAGATAATATTTTATCGTCATGGCTACACCATTCTTTAATAGCGAAAAGTACATCGCAATCATCCAGGTTACAAAATTCTTCTAATGTAAAAACATCAGACTGCTGAGAAATGAATTTGTTTAATAAACCGGGTGCCGTTGCTTTAATATATTTGGCTCTTTTTATTATCCGGTGTAACATTTGTTCTGCACATAAAACTGTTTTATGCAAATACACCTGCCAATACATTAACCTCCTCGAAACTAAAAATTTCTCAATGGAATAAATCGCCTTTTCTTCTACCATCAATCCGCCATTGTGCACAACGATCATTTTTAATATCCTGTCATAACTGATCACACCTTCTGTTACCCCGGTAAAAAAACTATCTCTCGATAAATAATCCATTCGGTCAACATCCAATTGTCCGCTGATCAATTGATGCAAATATTTTTTAGGATAGCTACCCGTGAAAATATCCAGAGCCATTTGCAATTGTCCATCAAATTTTTTATTCAGCTCCTGCATTAATTGTAAAGAGATCTTTTCATGAGGCGTATTTTCGATCAATACATTTTCAAGTGCATGACTAAAAGGTCCGTGGCCAATATCATGTAACAGAATCGCAATTTTTGCTGCCTGCTCTTCCTGTTCATTTATATCAACGCCTTTATTTTTTAATTCATTTAACGCAATGCACATTAAATGATAAGCGCCCAACGAATGGTGCAATCTTGTGTGTACAGCACCCGGATATACCAAATGCGCCATCGCCATTTGATTGATACGACGCAATCGCTGGTAATAAGGATGTGAGATGATTTGATAGATCAATTCATCGTCTACCGTGATAAATCCATGAACCGGATCATTTATGATTTTTCTAAAGGCCATTATTAAACGATAATTTACAGTTGCTCAACCAATGAAAACTATATTTGTTAAAAGATGTACAAAGTAGCGCAAAGCTACGAAGCATCCATCTAATAAATTAAATTTGTAAGTGCTGCGGTATTTAATAACCATCCTAAAAAAACAATATGAGCATTGCTAAAATACTTTGGGTAGATGATGAAATAGATAGCCTTACCTCGCAAATAATGTTTTTAGAAAATAAGGGATATGAAATGCACACCAAAACTAATGGTTTTGATGCAGTGGAATATGTAAAAGAAAACATTGTTGATGTAGTATTGCTCGATGAAACAATGCCCGGTATCTCCGGATTGCAAACATTGCAACAAATAAAAGAGATCAACAGTAATTTGCCGGTTGTTTTAATTACGAAAAATGAAGCAGAAAATCTGATGGACGAAGCCATCGGAAGTCAGATAAGCGATTATTTGATAAAACCTGTAAACCCAAACCAGGTATGGCTTAGCTTAAAAAAGATAATTGACAATAAAAGATTGGTAGCTGAAAAAACGACCTCAGCCTACCAGCAGGAATTCCGTAGTTTGTTTATGGCGCTGAATGATAACCCCGATTACAATCAATGGATGGATCTCTATAAAAAAATAGTCTATTGGGAATTAGAGATGAAAAAAAGCGATAGTCCCGAAATGCAGGAAGTTTTTCAAACACAAAAAACAGAAGCTAATACAGAGTTCTTTAAATTCATTTCGAAGAATTATTCATCGTGGGTGGGCCCTAAAAGTACCGGCGGCCCTATCATGAGCCATACCATGTTAAAGTATAAAGTATTTCCTCATCTTGAAAAAGGAAAATCTTTGTTTTTTGTTTTGATCGATAACCTTCGGTTTGATCAGTGGAAAACAATTCAGCCGATCTTCAGCGAAAGCTTTCGCATTCACGAAGAAGAAACTTTCTACTCTATACTGCCTACCGCAACACAATATGCTCGTAATGCCATATTCGCAGGTATGCTGCCGATCGAGATAGAAAAACAATTTCCTGTACAATGGAAAAATGATGATGATGAAGGCGGTAAAAATTTATATGAAGAAGATTTTTTTAAAGCGCAATTAAAAAAAGCCGGAAAAGGTGACCTCAAATATTCCTATACCAAAATCACGCACAATACTGACGGACAAAAACTGGTAGACAATATCCATAACATGATGCAAAATGACATCAATATCATTGTTTACAATTTTGTCGATATGCTAAGTCATGCCCGTACTGAAATGGAAGTATTGAAAGAATTGGCTGGTGACGAAGTAAGTTACAGAAGCCTTACCTACAGCTGGTTTGAGCATTCTCCACTACACCAGGCACTTAAAAAAATATCTGATAAAAACCTAACGGTGATCGTCGCAACCGATCATGGAGCAGTAAGGGTCAAAACACCGAGCAAAGTAATAGGCGATAAACAAACTACTGCCAATCTTCGATACAAACATGGAAGAAATCTAAATTATGAACCTAAGGAAGTATTGGCATTTAAGGATCCTCGTGAGGCAGGTTTGCCAGTACCCAATGTAAATTCTTCTTATATTTTTGCGAAAGGCGACCTCTTTTTATGTTATCCGAATAACTACAATCATTTTGTAAATTATTATCGAAATACCTTTCAACACGGAGGTGTAAGTTTGGAAGAAATGATAATTCCCGTTATCCGAATGACGAATAAATAAGTAAAAATGAAATATTACCCTCAAAAAATGCTGTTATGCATTGGAATTGGTAAAAGAAGATTTCAACTTATGGTGATAACTTAAAAAGTAAAAATGAATGCCTATTATTAATTTCGTTAGTAATCTTTGGGATTTGACTTTTAACTTTTGAATTTATAATGAAGTACACACAAACTATATTAGATAAGATAGAAAGAATTATAGAGGAAAGCGGTTATGTTATCCGATATGAAAGAGGGAATTTTCAAAGTGGCTATTGCATTTTGCAGGCGAAAAAAGTAGTCGTTCTAAATAAGTTTTTACAAGTAGAAGGACGAATTAATACATCTATAGAGTTAATACCCCAGCTCGATATTCATTTCGATGCGCTAACTCATGAAAGTCAAAAAATGTATGAAGAAGTATTAAGTGCCGGCGTTGAGAAGTAAGCCGGCACTGTTAAATATTTTTATCCTTTATTTCAATCTTACCAAACGTTCCTCGGACAGGTATTATCAGAATATTTATTACCAAAGATGAATCCTACTATGATCTCATGTGTTCCACTGCTCACTGTATTGATCTTGGTCGTAGAATAATCATACGAATACGATACCGATACCGCACTCAGGATATTTAAACCCGCAAACGCTGCAAAACCATAATTACCCCGGTAAGTACCCCCAAACCAGAAATTATCACGGTACGTAAACTTTACATTCAGGTCTACCTGTGAAGGTAGCGGTGCTACTGTCTTTACCATGATCGAGGGCATTACATTCAGGTCGTCTCCCAATAAAAAACGGTAACCCGCTGTCGTGAAAAAGTGAGGTACCATCTTTCCCTTCGCCGTTGATTTGATCGAATCAGGATCCGAAAAATCTATTCCCTGCGGTAATAACTGCTGAGCCGCAAAGCCTACAAAATAGTCTGCTGAATAAAGCCAAAGACCCGCATTCATATCCAAATTCGTTTTACCTATCACACCGCTCGTGTATACAGAGGGATCTACTACTGTATGGTCCACTCCATTGAAGGAGGTTTTGTTTTGATCGATCGATACTCTGGTGCCGCCGATACCGATACCTGCAGATAAATTCGTTCGTTTGCTGATCCCTATATGGTATGCGTAAGTACCGAAAACCGATACCGTGCTGAATGGGCCGATCACATCATTGCTGATCTGTAAACCGATACCGTGATGCGGGGGCGATGCCGTGTAATCATCCCAATATTGTTTACCTCTTGGGTTATCGCCATCTATTGAGGGAAACAACGTTGTTGCATTGGTCTTATAATCCTGCTTGCCTATCGGGCCCTGGATCGTCAGGTAAGTCGTTACAGGAGCACCATTCAAACCTACCCATTGCGTACGGTTGCCGATTTTTACATCTGTATAATTCTCTATCCCTGACAACGCAGGGTTGATGCTATATTCATTTATGACATACTGCGTGAACTGCGTTTTTTGCTGCGCAGTTACAACTGTAGTAAAAAGTAAAACTACTCCTAACAGTGAGAAAGATTTTATTTTAATTAGCCTTGTCATCTTGTTTTATTAATCTGATTTAAATATTGTTTTTTGTTCCCTTGTTTCATTATTATCTAACGATCGATACTGGTCCGCTTAGTGGCGCCGCATCAGGTGTTGTTTTGATAATATAGAAATACGTTCCTACAGGTAATGGTTGTCCATGATATGTTCCGTCCCATGGTGTATATCCTCCTTCCGTAGAATTATAAATAAATTGACCGTACCTGTTAAATATACTCACCTGTGCCTGAGGATATTCTTCGATGTTGCCAATATACCAGTGTGTGTACTGGCCTTCGGCATTAGGTGAAATTATATTAGGAATGATTAATGGCTCGCGTACTATTATTGCTACCTCTGCGGTATCCTTACAATTCTGTGCAGAAGTAATTATCAATTTATATGTAGTAGTTTTTGCTGAATGCGTTGGACTAATACCATTATACAATATAGTGTCACGTCCGTCAGATTCTGCGGTTGCCGAATAATCAGGAGCCGTTGATAAAACTCCGCTATAGCCATCCGCTGATGATAACCATTCTAAATCATCTGATGTATTTGCAGTAGAAACTAGAAGAACTGTTGTGCCCGAATTGACATCTGTCGGATTAGCATTTCTAATAGCTACAGAAGGTTGTGGAGCTATGCTTACAACAATATGAGCTTTACCGCTTGTACAACCATTACCATCGGTTTGTGTTACATAATAATCATATGTCACGCCTCCAATATTGGTAGGTGGCGTAGGTGCGGTATTGCTACTGTCTCCTTGTGTATACCATTCTAAATTTGTTCCACCTGCAGTTAATGGAAGAACCGTTAGGTTTTGACAATATGTTATATCACTAACTGATGGTGGCCCAGGTAAAGGATTTACTGTTACTATTACAGGTTTGATATCACTACAGCCAGATGGTGTTGCAGCTTTAATATAATAAGTTCCACTTGCTGGGATTGCTGAAGGCATTGCTAACGCAACTGTCGCTGCTGCATCTGTGTAGTAGCCAATTGTTGTACTCGCCGGTAAGGTACTGCCCGATGTCACAGCTGGCACCGTGATATCTATTGTTCCTGGTGAACATACTCCTGCCGGACTAGTAATGACTAATACTGGTGTTGGATATATTACAGTTGTTATTGAACTGCTTGCTATACATCCCGCACGTGTTGCTGTCACTGTATAAGTACCGCTATCTGTTACTACTACGTTTGTTATACTTGGCGTTGCCGATGCTGAAGTAAAGGCATTAGGCCCTGTCCATGCAAGTGTTACTCCGCCTGCTGTTGGGGTATTAAGATTTAACGTCGAGCCTTCACATAACGGCCCATTACTGCTCGCTGAAGGTATAAATGGCAGTGGGTCCGTCAAGGTAGCTGCTTTTGCCGCTGAAGTACAACCACTTATTGATGTTGCTGTAATGGCAGTATAACTACCTTGTGTTAATCCACTCAATGCGATCGTACCTGCTGCATCAGAATTTAAAAGTTGAGGCGCCTGTGCTACACCACCTTTGTTATAATTGATCGTGAATGTTGATGTTGGTATTAATCCACTGATCGTAATCGTACCATCACTACCACTACATGTTGTAGGATCAGTAGAAGCTACTGCAATAACAGGTAGCGGGTTGATCGTTACTACAACAGGTTTGATATCACTACAGCCTGATGGTGTTGCAGCTTTAATATAATAGGTGCCGCTTGTTGCTACTGCTGCTGGTGTGGCTAATACTACCGTTGCTGCTGCATCTGTGTAATAGCTAAGTGCTGCACCTGCCGGTAATGTGCTGCCCGATGTCACAGCTGCCGCTGTGATATCTATTGTTCCTGGTGAACATACTCCTGCCGGACTGGTAATAGCTAATACAGGCGTTGGATTAATCACAGTTACAACAGAACTACTTGCTATACATCCCGCACGTGTGGCTGTTACTGTATAAGTGCCGCTATCTGTTACCACTACGTTTGCTATACTCGGTGTTGCGGATGCTGATGTGAAGCCGTTTGGCCCTGTCCATGCAAGCGTTACCCCCCCTGCTGTTGGAGTGTTTAAATTCAAGGTTGCTCCTTCGCATAACGGGCCATTGCTACTTGCCACCGGTATGAATGGTGTAGGATCTGTCAAGGTTGCTGTTTGCGCTGCTGATGTACAACCACTGCCTGATGTTGCGGTGATAGCTGTATAACTGCCTTGTGTTAAGCCACTCAATGTAATCGTACCTGCTGCATCAGAATTTAAAAGCTGAGGCGCCTGTGCTACGCCACCTAAACTATAATTTATTGTGAACGCTGTTGTTGCTGTTAAGCCACTGATCGTGATCGTACCATCACTACCGCTACACGTTGTAGGGTTCGTTGATGTCACTGTTATCACAGGCAATGGATTGATCGTTACTACAACTGGTTTGACATCATTACAGCCCGAGCCGGTTAATGCTTTGATGTAATAAGTACCGCTTGCTGCTACTGCTGCCGGTGTTGCTAATGCTACTGTTGCTGCTGCATCTGTGTAATAGCTAAGCACTGTACCTACTGGTAATGTGCTGCCCGCTGTTACCGCTGCTACTGTAATATCTACTGTAGCCGGTGAACATACCGCTAAAGGATTGCTAATTGTCAATACAGGTGTTGGGTTGATCACAACATCTACGGCGCTGCTTCCTATACAACCAGTTATGGTTGCAGTTATGGTATAAACACCACTATCTATTACCACCACATTTGCTATACTCGGTGTTGCTGATGCTGATGTGAAGCCGTTTGGCCCTGTCCATGCAAGCGTTACTCCACCTGATGTCG
>Ga0210387_10000184_pt1 | contig 45334 bp, 69 predicted proteins | sample IncBWC7OmetaG_FD_160108 | JGI IMG/M metagenome (GOLD analysis project Ga0210387, IMG submission 160108) | Forest soil microbial communities from Barre Woods Harvard Forest LTER site, Petersham, Massachusetts, United States - Inc-BW-C-7-O ... | reverse complement strand
CTTTAACACGGGCGACAACGCCGCCTGCAGCGCCATCTTGGCCAGCATCGTCGCGAACTCCTGCGCGATCTGGTCGAACCCTTTGGTCGACGTGCCGACCAGATAGTCGACCGACTCCGACATGGCGTTGGTGATGCCGGTGAAAACCTGGCCGCCTGCAGCGAACGCGTCGTTGGCCTTGGCGTAGGCGCGCGCCGCCTGATCGAACCCCGCGCCGAGCGCGTCGAGACCGTTGCCGACACGCGTCGCCTGATCCTGCTGATCCTTGTAAGTGTCGGTGATGTTTTTCATCTGCGTGGCGTAGGCGACGCCACTCACGCGGCCGGTTTCCTGTTCGAGATTGAGGTCCTTTAGTGCCTTGGTGCGCGCGACCGTGCCGTCGCCCAGCTTCGATTCGAGCGCTTCGGCCTGCACGTTGACGTCCAGCAGCTTTTGCTCGGCGGCGCGCTGGGTCTCGGCTCCGGTCACGGCGTCGGTCAGGCGCTGTTTCTGTTCGGCGCTGATCTGGATGTGTTTGGCTTCCAGCTTGCCCGTGATGTCGTCGACTTGCTGCTGCACCGTGACTTGGCGCTTTAGATCCTCGACGTTCTGCGCGTTCGACGCGCTGATCGTGGCCTGTGCCTTGGCCGCCGCGTCGGCCAGCGCCTGATAGCGCCTGATCTGCGCCTCGATGTTGTCGGCGTCGGTGTTGCCGCTGCCGCCCTTGGCGGGCGGGTTGCTGCCACCGGCCGGAGCCGTCGTCGTGACCGTAGGCATCACGGGCGCGGTCGCCTGCGCGATCGACGTGTTCAGCTTGTCGAGCTGAGACTGTTTGTCGGCGATCTGTTTCTGCAGCGTCGTCGCCTGCGTGCCCTGCCCCTCGCTTTGGAGGCGCGTGAGCCGCGTCTGCATCTCGGCCAGGTCGGTGTTGAGCTGCGCCGCGTCCTTGACCCAGATCGACAGCGGCGAGGTGCCTTGCGGGTTTTGCGCCGAGCCCACCGCGCCGTAAAAGGCGGCGATCTTGTCTAAAATGCCTTCGTAGGCCGACGCCGCCTGCAGGCCGCGCGTGATGTCGGCGATGTCGCTGTTCACCTTCGCGAGGAAGTCGCCCTTCACCTCGGTATAGAGGACGCTCAACAGCTTGGAGAGTTTGGCTTCGGTGAGGTCGCTCTGTTTTTGAATCTCGACCATGCGGTCGATGGTCGCCTGCGGGATGATCCCGTCGGCGAATTTCTGCGACAGGTCGTCGACGCTTTTGTTCAACGACGGCAACAGGGCGTTGAGGTCCTGCCCGGCCTTCCCGAACAGCGCGATTTCGAGCGCCGCGCGCTGCGCGCCCTCGGGCACTTTGAGCAACGCCTGCGCGACCAGCTGCAGGATGTCGGCTTGCGATTTCAGCTTGCCGTTGCTGTCGAGGATGGTGACGCCGAGCGCGTTCAGCGCGTCGAGATGCGCCTTGCTGCCCTGCGCCGCCTGCCCGATCGACACGTTGAAGCGCGCCAGCAGCGACGTCATCGTTTCGACCGACTGCCCGGCGTCGATCGAGGCCAGCTTGTACGCCTGCAGCGCCTCGACGCTGATCCCCAGCGTCTGCGCCTGCGTGTCGAGCGCCGCGCCCGCTTTGATCAGCGCGTCGCCGTAGGCGATGATTTGCTCGATGCCGAGCGCGGCGATGCCCGACTTTAGCGCCGTGAACATCGACGACAGCGTCGCGCCGGTTTTCTCGGCCTGCGCGCCGAAGGCGGTCAGCTGTTTGGTCGACTCCGTCATCCCCGCCACGAAGTCGGCGAAGTCGGCAGCCAGTTTGATGACGACGTCGCCCGCAACAGCCATCGTCAGCCTCCATACATGGCGATGCGAAAGCGCTCGGCGGTGCTGATCTCGGGCACCACGGGCTTTTTAGGTGGCGGCGGCGCGGGCTCGCGTCGCTTCAACATCAGGAAATCGCCGAGCTGCGCGGGCGCCTGGTCGGGCGAGCGCGTGACGTTGGCGATCATCAGGCAGATCAATGCGTTCAGCCAATCGTCGCGCCGGTCGGGCAGCGGCCATTCGGTTTCGAAGCGCATCCAGTCCATCAGCTCGCGCGTGGTCATGCCGCGCTCGATCTCGCCGACCGTCTTGCCCAGCGCCAGAGCGAGCCGGTGGAGAAAAAATCGCTCTGGCTTCAGAGGGAAGGGCCAGCGGCCTCGTCGTGCGCGTGACCGTTCGGCTTGGGCGGTTCCTCGGGCAACAGCCCGTTAAGCCGCGCCGCCTCCATGCCGATCGCCATCAGTTTCATGTAGTGGCGATTCGGCAGCGCGCGGATCGTCTCGACGCTGTCGAACACCCGCGCGCCCGTGTCGACGTAGAACGCTGACGCCTGCAGCGCGGCATAGACCGCGCGATTGTACTGGCGCTCGGCGAACGCCTCGCGCGAGGGCTCGCCGTCGTCGACGGTGAACTCGACCAGCCTGATCGCGCGCCCTTCCCATTCGTGGTTGCTCATGCGTGCGCCGTCTCAGGCACTGGCGCGTCCGCCTCGAGCCCGCTTGGCGCGGGTGCCGGATAGAAGCTGACCAGCCCGTCGACGTTGCCGCCGATGTTGTTGGCCACCGCGGCGTTGATCCCCATCGTGATGTCGAACACGTTGACGTTGCCCGAGAACGTGATCCCCGAGCCGTCAGGGAAATGCACGTCGAACGCCACGAACTCGCCCGTCCGGTAGTAGTCGCGCGCCACCAGCATCGCCTGATCGTTGCTGTCATAGAAGCCGTTGGCGGCCCACGTCGCGATCGCGGGCAGGCCCGACGTGATGCGATGCGCCATGTCGCACAGCGTGGTGACGTCGATCACCGCGCCCGCTGGCATGCTGACGTTGAACGTCGAGCGGCACAGCTCCAGCCACCCCGGGACCACGACGGTGCCGAGCTGGATGGCGTCGACCTCGTTGGTCGTGTCGCTGTCGACCAGCGTGATCGCGACCAAAGTCACCGCGCCCACCTTGAAGGGCCGACCGTCGAGCGACGCCCAGCCGGTGTTCTGCGGGATGACGATGTCGCCGACGACGGGACCGGCCGCGCCGAGCGTGATGACGCACGGCTTGGCCTTGGTCGCCGACGCGACGTCCGAGGACGTGGGCGCGACCGCGCTCTGAATCATGATCACAGAACCTTGCGACGAGATACGAGACATGGCGTCCCCCTTCACTTGGGAAGTTGATCGGTTTCCTGCTGCAGCTCCCGCAACAGCGTGTCGCGAAAGGTCTCGATCGACGTCTGCGCCGACGTCGAGAAAGCGGGCCGCACCCACGAGCGACCGGAAATGCCGCCGCGCGACGGCGAGGCGTTGAACGCGGCGAGCCTCTTTTTCTGTCGATCGGTGCGCTTGCTGACGTGGCGCGAAAACGCGGGCGTCCGCATCGCCCGGCGCGGCTGCGTGCCGAACTCGAGGAAGCGCCACCAGAACGCGACCTGCTGCAGCTGGATCGGCTGGCGACTGCGCCGACGACGGTGCGCGATCACCGCTTTCCGAAACGCCATCGCGGCGGCCGACGTGCCGATGATGCCCTGCTGATACTGCACGACGTAGGCGTCCAGCTCGGTCGCGGTGTGCGGCTGCTGCGCCACTTGCACCGAGAAGCCCGACTGGATCGCCCCGGTAAGTCTGTGAAACGTCGTGTAGGTCGCCCCGCGCACCGCCTTGGCGATCGTCCATGACGCCTCGCGCAGCGCGTCGCGCGATAGTTTCAGCTGCACGTCTTTCGACAGCTGTTGAAGGTTCGCCAGCGCCTGAGAGAGTCCCTTGATCTCGATGCCCGCCACGTCACGGTCTCGGCAGCGGCGGCGGTGGCGTCTCGGGGAAGCCCTCCCAGCCGCCGTGCAGCGGGTCGGTGCCATCGCGCCGCGTCTGGAACGTGTAGCGAGCGATCATGCCGACCTCCCACCACTCGCCCTGTCCCTCGGGATCGATGTCGTGCGGCCCGTCGACCTCGACGATCAGCAGCCCGTCGCGCCGTGCGCCATGGAAAACCTGGCGCACGTAGTCGATCGCCTGATCGAGCGACGCTGCGCCGGTGCCGCTGCGCGTGAGAAGGCCGATCTGGAAGGAGCCGGTTTCCTCGACCCACGGCTGCGAGCCCATCGTGACGTCGCGCCGGAGCTCGGGCTGATAGAGCGCGCAGGCCCAGAAGTCGGGCAGATCGTTGGTGTCGACGCCGTAGTTCACCGCCTCGACGTAGGTCACGACGGCGGGCGGGATGTTTTCGTTCCAGATCGCTTGGAAGATTTCGAGGGGCGTCATTGTTGGCCCCCTCGCACCAGCAGCTTGAAAAACACCGGCTGCGCATCGTTGGGCGCGCCGCGCCATTCCTCGACGCTGAACGATTGCCCGCCGACGACCGCTCGATCGTAGCGACGCGGCGTCGCCTGCCCGATCGTGCTGGCGAACACCGCCGCGTCCATCTCCAAAACGCTGTCCTGCTGCATGGCCGCGGCAAACGTGTCCTCGCTTCGCAAGCCCCGCAGGAACGCCGGGATGGTGAAGTCGCCCGCATTGCCCGGCCGATAGGTGATGTCGCGCGCGAACAGCAGGAACCCCGCGCGCCACGTGCCCGCGCCGAAGTCGACGAGGTTGAAGCGCGCGGCCATCACACGCTCGGCACGATCAGCGAGCCGCGCGGGATCGGCGTGCCCTCGGCGACGACACCTGTCGCGCCGTAGTTGGCGAGCCCGAGCTGGTGCACAGGCGTCGAGACGTCGATCGACGCCACGCGCATCCTGCCGAAGCCCTGCACGGTGATCGGATACGCCGTCGTGGCCCAGCTCACATCGTCGAGCGTGATCGCCGACACCAGCGTCGCATTGTCGGGCGGCGGCATGTTGAACGAATTGATCATCGTGGCGAACAGGCCGATTTCGGTCGACGTCGGGAACGTCGCCAGCCCGAGCGACATGCGCCAGTCGACGTAGTGATCGAGCGTCGCGGTGTAGGGTCCCAAGATCGGATCGACCGCGCCGGGCCCGCGCGCGTTGGCGCTGCTGACGAACATATTCGCGCCCGCCATCTTGAACGAGCCGACGTCCTGCACGCTGACCTCGGAGATATTGCCGCCGCCAATCCCCGACGCCTGCGAGGTGCGGCTGAGCCACATCTGCTGAACCGCGCCCAGCAGCACCTCATAGAGATCGCTCGGCAGCTCGGCCCAGCCCGCGAGATAGGTCACACGCGCGCGAGCGCTCGGCAGCAGCCGCCCGAGATCGAACGCCTGCCCGCCGCCTGCGCCCGTGAGGTCGAACAGCTTGCCGCTTTCGCCGTCGAACATGGCGTGGCTGGGATCGATGATGCTGCCGTTCAGCTCGATCGCGTTGATCGAGATCACCGGGAACTGGCGCAGGAACACCGAGCCTCGATTGTGGCCGTTGGCGAAGTGCATCGGCGGCTGGAGGTGATAGCGATCGTTCAGGATCATCTCCCCCCAATCGTCGACGAAGCCCATCGGCGGCGCGCGCAGGCTGCGCGACGTGTAGGTTTCCATTGCCGCCCACACGCCGTTGGCGCGGCGCTGCAGCCACGCGTCCTGCGTGGTGTCGTCGGCCGCGATGCCGAGATCGTCTTTCAGGATGGCGAGGTCGATCGGCGCGTCACTCATGGCCCAGGTCCGTTGCCGTGGCGCTTCACCAGCTCGTCGAGCAATCGCGCGACCAGCGGCTTGATCGAGCCGACGACGCGCCCGCCCTCGCTGATCTCGCCCTCGTCGTCGATCGACAGTGCCAGCGTCGAGCGCGCGTTTTTGCCGCCGACTTTGAGCCACGCCGTCTCGCTGCCGGGCGTGCCGGGCTCGACGCCCTTGCTCGGCTGCTGGGCGTGAAACTCGCCGAAGCGAAACACGCGATCGCCGATGTCGTAATCGGCATCCGCCGACCAGTAGCCGCGCACGATCGGCACCGGGATGTGCCGAGTCAGCTCGTAGACCGTGCCGTCCGACAGCGCGGCGCGAAAGGCGACGTCGCGCTCGCCCGTCCAGCGCAGATCGAGCCCGGCGATGCCCACGACCAGCGGCAACCACGCGCCGTCGTCGCGCCCCGGCTCGGTCTCGGTGTCGCGTCGAGCGACAAACAGTCCGTTGCGATGACGCACCGACACGCCCGCGCCATGACGTCCCTCGGTCCACGCCTTCGGCGGCACAAACGGCGGCAGCGCCTTGCCGTCGACCCGTCGATCGATGCGCGTTTCCAGCTCGTCGCGCAGGATCGTCAGCTCGCCCGCGAGGACGTCAGACACCAGCGCCAGCATCTCGTCACGGTTCATGCCGCCCTCCGCAATCGTTGGCGCACGGCCGCGCGCACCCGCGCGATGTCAGCCGCCGCCTCGGTCGGATCGGGCGCGGGCGCGGGATCGTCGTCGCCGGGCACGGGCGGATCGCCCGGCCCCGGCCCGATCGGCGACGTCGCAGGCAGCGGCGGCGCGTCAATCGGGACGTATTGCATCTGCACGCGCGGGACTTCGCCGCCCTTGACGGGCGTCAGGCCCTCTTGCGCGCGGACGTCATTGATCGACTGCCAGCCCGAGTTGAGCGCCTTTTCGTAGGCTCCGAATCGCACGTCGATCTCGGTGCGCAGCAGCGCCGACAGATCGAACTGAAACACGAATTGCGGGCCGAACTCGAAAGCCCGGGCGAAGCGTTGCTCGATCGCCGCGACGTGGCTCGACAGGCAGCCGTTGAGATAGGCGCGGCTCAGCTGTTCGGTGTTGCGATAGGACACCTTGGTCATGTCGCCCAGCATGAAAGGCGGCACGCGAAAGACGCGCGCGACGTCCTCGACCGACCAGCGCAGCTGTTCGATCAGCTGCGCGTCCTGCGCGGTGATCGTCAGGGGCTCCCATTTGAAGCCGTTCGACAGCACCGCGATCTTGCCGAACTGATCGCCGCGATAGGCTTCGTCCCATTCCTGTTTGATGCGCGTCGCCTGCGCCTCCTGCACCGGGCGATCGGTGACGAGCATCCCCGAGGGGCGCGAGCTGTTGGCAAAGAACGTCTGCGAGTTCTGCAAAATTTTCAGGCCGACAGCGCTCGACGCCGCAGCGGCGAAAATCGGCGTGACGCCCACCAGCGGATAACCTGGCAGCAGCGGCAGGCGATGGTGAATCATGTCGCGCTCGGGCACGACCTCGCTCACGCCCAGCCCGGCCAGAAAATCCTCGCCACAGCGATAGTAGATCGAGCCGTCCGAGGCGATCAGCGGCTGCACCCTGTAGGGATTCAGGACGTGCATCTCGCTGACTTCGCCGCGCGCGTTGCGGCGGCAATAGCAGTAGGTGTTGCCCTGAAAAAGATAGGACTGCACGAAGCTGAACAGAAAGTCGGGCAGCGTCTGGAACTGATTCGGCGCGCCCATCAGCTGCACGTAGTAGTCGGCGCGTCGCGGCGTCAGCGCGCCCGTCGTCAGATCCTTCGAGAACACTTGGACCGGCAGCTTGGCGATGTCGGTCGAGATCGTGTTGATGCAGGCATAAACCGCCGAGAAGGCGACCAGCTCCTGTCCCATCATCCGGTCGTTGCGGTTCATCTGCCACGAGCCGGGCGGCCCGCGATCGCCGTGCCCTGTGGGCCAGAACCATTGACCGACCGGCCCCACCGAGCCGGGCGAAGCGCGCAGCACCGCCAGCGCCGCCATCACCCGTTGCAGCAGGCCGCGCCGCGCGATCTCGGGCATCGATCAGCCCTCGGGCGGCGGGTCGCCGACGATCGGCGCGCCGTAGGGCGTGCCTTGCGTGCTGCCGGGCCACGGCGGGCCCCACTCGTTGGCGTTGCCGTCGAAACGCTGCACCCATGCCGCGCCCGCGACGACCGGCTGATTGGCCAGCATCGTGTCGGCGTAGGCGCGCGGCACGTTCACCCGATTGCCGGGGAAAAACATGCGCGGCTGCAGATACGGCGGGCCAAGACCGGTGAACGTGTAGTGGAAACACGTCGGCCCGGTGGCCTCGAGGATCACGACGTCGGCCATGTCACTCTCCCTCGGCTTGCATGTCGCGTCGGCGATAGGTCGCCTTGGGCGCGGCCAGCTTTTCGTCGATCAGCTCTTTCGCCTCGCCGGGCGTGACGACGAGCGTCTGCCCGGCGAAGTAGGGTCGCCCCTTCCACGGGAAGCGCAGCAGCGCCTCGACCTCGACGGTGTCGGGGGTTTTCGATTTCGCCATGTTGTCCTCGCTGAAAAAGAGTCGTCGCCGCCCCGCTGGCCAAGACAGGGGAGGAAGGGGAAACGGGGCGACGACGAGCCCGCGTGATCAGGGCGCGGGATTCGGGAAGCCGGTGATCGACACCGAGGCGGCCGCGCGGCGCAGCAGCCAGAACAGGTAGCGCTCGGCTCGCAGCGCCAGCATGTTCTGCTGCCACAGCGAGATCATCACGGTCGCCGCCACGGGTGGCGTGACCGGCGCGCTGTCCATCTGCAGCGACGCCTCGTTCGACGAGTCGATCACGATCTGGCCGTCGTCGGCGAGATAGATTTGCGCGCAGTCGACCAGCACGATGTCAGACACGCCCGCCGCCAACGGCACATTGTTCGACACCACGAACGGGATGCCGAACAGTCGACCTTGGTTCATCTCCGCTTGGAAGGCGAACGAGTCGATCGACGTGCGCATCGTGTAGAGGAAGTTATAGGCGTGCGTGTGCATGATCCACGCCGGGCGCGCCATCGGGATGTTGGCGTCCGACATGACTTGGGTCGCCGCGACCAGGTCGGACGTGACGTGCGCCACGCTCGACCCCGAGCTGGGGATCGTCGTGTTGCCGTTGGTGATCGAGCCCGGCCGCACGCCCGCGATCGGCGCGACGGTGCGATCGATGAACTGCTGATCCATGTACTGCGCGATGGTGGCCGCCAGATCGTCGCGCACCAGCATCTCGGCTGACGGCGTCGACAGACGCGCCAGCTCGTCGGTGATGACGACGATCGACACCATCTTGGCAAACGGGATCGTGACCATGTCGAACGCGAGTGCGCTGATCGGCTTGGAGATGCCCTCGCCGACCCAATTCGCCGTTGCGCCGGAAATCTGACGCGGGATTTTCGTCATGAACGGCACCGGCACCATGTCGGGCAGTCGCCCGAACAGCGTCTGGGGTCGGAGGTATTCGATGAACTCCGACGCCATCACGTTGTATTGCACCAGCGGCCCGGCCCACGCCGGGTCGGTGGTGGTGCCCGCAGCGACCGCCGCGCGCAGCACCGCGCCGACTTCGGGCGTCTCGTTGTCGAACCGCTTGGCCAGCTCGACCGCCATCATCAGATTGCCCTTGGCGCGCGCCAGCGTCCCGGCGTAGCGGGCGAACGCCTGCCCCGGAAACGGCTTGAACTTCTTGACCTCGACGCTGGGCGTCGGGTTGAGCGGGTGGGCGATCTCGCGCGCGCCATCGGCGATCGCCTTCTCGGCGGCCAGCAGCCGCTCGACCGTCTTGTCGATGTCGGCGATTTCGGCCTGCGTCTTGTCGAACTCCTTTTGCTCGTCGTCGGTCATCAGCCGATCGGTGATCGCCTCGGACTGCGCCGACAGCTGATCGAGCGTCGCCCCGCGCTTTTTGCGCAGCGCGGTGATCTGGGTAGCGAGTGACATGGTCGCCTCCTATCCGGCGCGCAGCCGGAGAAGGTTGATTGATCGACGCCGCCTCTCCGCAGCGACGCGGGCCGATGCCCTCTCGTCGGCGGGGAACAGCAGGCGTTGCGTCGCTTCGGACAGGCCGAGCGACTTGGCGATGGCGAGGGCCTGCGGGTTCGCGGGCACTGGCACGACCGACAATTCGAGAAGTTCCTGCGAGGTGAACTCAAACCCCGTCCAGCTGCCGTTCTGGTCGATCAGCTGGTTGATCGGCCCGGTCGGCGCGAAGCCGACCGACACGGCGCGAAGCGCGCCAGCGTCGACGCACGCCCACACCTCGTCGGCCATCTGCGTCGAGCCTTCGTCGAGAAACTGGCAGTCGGCGATCAGCTGCGTGCCGACGACTTGGATCGGGTCAACCTGGCCAACCGGCAGCGCGCGCGACTGATGGCCGAACAGCAGCACCGGATTTTTCCGAAAGTTGTCGAGCTGCCAGCCGTTGGCGCGAATGATGTCGCCATAGCGATCGACCGACTCGTCGCTGGCAATGAACCGCATGTGGCGCTCGCCGTCCGAGACCTCGGTGCCCGAGATCAGCGCGTCACGGTGGAGAAGCGCGCCCGGCTTGGGCGCTTCGCGTTGCATCATCATGGCTTGCTCCGGGGCTTGGGCTTGGCGAGCGCGCGGCTGGTGACGCTGCGCGCGGTCTTGGTCTTGGTCTTGATGCGACTGGTCTCGACGCTCGACGTCAGACCGACTCGTGAACTCGGTCGCGGCCCTTTGATGACGGCTGGCATGGGTTTTCCCCGCTGTGAGTGAACATCTTGTGAAGTCGCTCGCGCTGGGCGTATGGTTGCCGCTCGGAGGGACTGAGATGCCAAAGGCCGACGACTACGACCGCCATCGCCGATTGCTCGGCGCGCTGCCCATCGCGCTGTCGCCGATGTTCGACCCCTTCGTCGAGCTGCTGATCGAACTCGACGCGCCCGCGCTCGGCTCGTTCTCGATTCGCAAACTCGACGCCAAGGCTGACGCGCGCCTGCGCCTGCTGTGCATCCCGTTCGACGATCACGCGTCGGCGGTGGCGTTCCTGCTGCGCCTGTTGGGCGAGGCGACGCAACGCGACGTGATCGACGAGCTGCTGGCCAAGGTCGGGCCCGGCGCGATCATCGAAGTCGACAAGACGAGTCTGCTGTTCTGGTTCGGCCTGATCGGCGTCGAGATCACGAGGCACTGATGAAAAAAGCGGCCGACGATCTGGTCGATGCGGTGCGCGAATGGCTCGCCGCCCACGAACAGCTGCAGGCGTCAGCGGTCTACAGCGAAAGCCCGCGTTGCATCAAAGCGCGGATCGAGGTGCGCAAGGCGCTCCAACGCTACGAAACGGCCACCAAGGGGATCAGCAAATGACGACGAGACGCGCCTGCGGCGACTGCATGCTGTGTTGCTCGCTGCTGCCGGTCGAGGAGTTCGGCAAGCCAGCGGGCGAGCGCTGTCGTCACGCCAAGTTCGGCAAGGGTTGCTCGATCTATTCGCGACGCCCCGGCAGCTGCGCGCTGTGGAACTGCCGCTGGCTGGTGAACGACGACACCGCCGAGCTGCGCCGCCCCGATCGATCGCACTACGTGATCGACATCATGCCCGACTTCTGTCGCGCCGTTCACAACACCGACCCGGCGCAATCCTACGCGCTCGAAGTAATCCAGGTTTGGGTTGATCCGAAATATCGCGACGCTCACCGCGACCCGATGTTTCGCCGCTATCTCGATCGGCAGGGCAAGTGCGCGCTGATCCGCTACGGCTCGCGCGAGGGCTTTCTGCTGGCTCCCCCCAGCGTCACGGGCGCGGGCTGGGTCGAGCACGAATCGGGCTTTGACCAAGAGCCGCAACACACGCTGCAGCAGATCGCCGCCACGCTGGGCGGCGAGATCGCGATCGACGCCGAGATGAAAAGCGCGACAGTGACGACGGCTGACGGCGTCGCGCGCAAAGTCGCGGTCGACGATTGGCGCGGACGCTGAATTGTGAAGGCATAAGCCGGTCAGCGCCAAAAGTGCGACATCCCGCGGCCCGACAGCCAACGGCGCTCCAATAGACTCTTTGTTGAGCGACGAACTTCGTCGCTTGTTCAGCCACGTCGCTGTCCTGTTCTTTGTATCGTGAATCAGACGCACGCCGCCGCGCAATCCCGCGCGAGCCGGGTCAACGTGCGTCTTAATTTTGGAGATAGAAAATGGCTACCAAGACTGACGCTGATACGATGCTCAATCAGTCGAACATCGTGCGCCCCGCCCCCAAGGCGAAGGCGAAGCCCAAGGCAGCAGCTGTGAAGGCGAAGCCCAAGGCGAAGGCGAAAGCCAAGACGAAGGCGAAGAAAGTCGCCAAGTCGAGCGCGCCGAAGAAAGACTCGCTCGTCGACAAGCTGATCGCGCTGATGTCGAGCGCGAAGGGCTGCACGAATGAGGAAGCGTTCAAGGCGCTCGGGTTCAAGACAGCTCAGAGCGTGCGCGGGACGATCAACGGCCCCGTGAAAAAGCGCCACAAGGTTGTCGTCGAGAAAGACGACAAGCGTGGCAACGTCTATCGCATCAAAAAGTAAACTCCACCCAAAGCCCCGCCCCGTGCGGGGCTTTTTTTTGGCTTGCCCGCCCCCGCTCGGCGCATTCCGAGCGGGGGCTTTTTGCTGCTGGGGTTATCTTCTCGATCAGCTCTTGGGCTGCGCTGTCGGTGGCGTCTGACCGGGCAGCTGGCCCGGACGCTCGGGCGCATGCGGTGGCTTGGGCAGTCCCTGCCCCGGTGCTGGCGGGTTTTCCAAGATCACCCAATGACGACCGTAGCCGCGAATCCACACGAACGCCCAGACCTTGCCGGTCGGTGCGCCGGGCGGCAGCGGCGGCCAGATCGTGCCCGGCTCTGACGGCAGTCCCTGATCAGGCGCTCCCGGCACCACAGGCGGCACCGGCTGAATCGGATGCGAGGGTGTGCCCGGCGGCCCGATCGGCAGGCCCTGATCAGGCCCCATGCCTTCGTCGACACCGTAGTCGGGATCGGTCGGGCGATTGTGGCCCGGAAGGCCGTGCGAGGGATGACCGCCGCCGACTTCGTGCAGCTCGCCCCAATAGAGTTTCGCCATGCTGTTTCTCCTTCAAATGATGTGAACATCGGGAACGCCCTCGTCGATCCGCGCCATTCGACGCCCGATCGCCATGATCAGCGCGGTCATACCGTCAATACGCCCTATCGAGTGCGACTTGTGCGGCATTTCGTTTAAGTTTTTGTCGCGCGCGACTTTCATGTTCGACGCCATCATCGTCAGAACGGGATTGTCGCCGTGGTCCAGCTTGCGCCCGTAGACGAGCGCCGACAGCTCTTTGGTCGGGGCCGTGTAGGTGCGCATGCCTTGCGCGAACTCGACCGCCTCGATCCCGCGATCGTTCAACTCGACGCCGAGCTGCGTCGCGTTCCACGGGTCATAGGCGACGCTGTCGATCTCGAAGCGTGCCGCCTCCTGCACGATCGCGCTCCTGATCTCGCTGTGGTCGATCACGTTGCCCGGCGTCGCCTCGATAAAGCCCTCGTCGACCCAGCGGCGGTAGGGCATGCGATCGCGATCGGCGCGATCCTCGATCGTCGCGGCTGGCATCCAGAAGCGCGCCGCCACGCGCATGATGCCGTCATCGTCGGGCGCGAACAGCTTGATCCACGCGCTGATGTCGATCTTGCTCGACAGGTCGAGCCCGCCCCAGCATTGCACGCGCCCCAGCTTGTCGGGATCGAACGGCCCGCGCGAACACTCGCGCCACATCTGCATGTCGATCGCGCGCTCGGCCTCGCTCGATCGCACGTTGAGCCGCAGCCGCTTGAAGGCCGACAGCGCCGATGGTGAGCGCGACGCCTTGCGCGCCTGCCGCGCCAGATCGTCGAGTTTCACCGAGACGCCCAAGTTGGGATTGGCCTTGGCCCACGCGGCGGGATCGTCCCATCGATCGCCCTTGTCTATCGTGGCGATGAACACGAACACGTCGTCATCGTCGACAATCTGTTCGAGGACCTTCGTGGCGTAGTCGTTCTCCTGCGCGTAGACCGACTGCGGCGCGTCATCGCCCGCCGTGGTGATGATCCACAGGATCGGCTGACGTCGCGAGCCCATCGCGGTGTCCAGCACGTCGAGCAAAGCGCGCGTCTTGTGACGGTGCAGCTCGTCGACCAGCACGCAATGAGGGTTGAGCCCGTCGAGCGTGCGTTCATCGCTCGACAGCGGTTCGAATTTCGAGCCGGTCATGTCGACCGAGAGGTTCAGCTTGAAGCGCGTCACGTCTTGGGCCAGGTCGGGCGACGCGGCGACCATTCGCTTGGCCTCGTCGAAAATGATACGCGCCTGATCGCGCTTGGTCGCGGCGGCGTAAATCTCCGCGCCGATTTCGTGATCGCACAACAGCATGTCGAGCCCGATGCCTGCCAGCTTGGTCGACTTGCCGTTTTTGCGCGGCACTTCCTCGTAGACGTAGCGAAAGCGCCGCGTCCCATCGGCGCGCTTCCAGCCGAACACCGAGCCGATGACGAATTTTTGCCACCAGCTGAGGGCGATCGGCTTGCGCGCCCACTCGCCTTTCGAGTGGTGCAGGAACTTGGCGAAAAAATCGATGTGATACTGCGCCGAGGCGGGCCGCCAGATCAGCCCGCGCGACGCCCCGTCCTCGAGATCGCGCAAGTGTCGCTCGCAGGCCAGTCTCACCAGCTGACAAGCGACGACCTCGCCACCGACGACAGCGCGCGCGTAGCCGGTCGCCTCGTCAATGGAGCGCATCCGGGCTGCCCTCGATGTAGTGCGTCAGCTTGGAACTGCGCGCGCCCGCGCCGGGCACTGGAGCGCCGCGCGTTGCCCCGATCGAGGCGCGTGACGACGGGCTGAATCCCATCTCCGAACCCGAGCGCAGCATGATCATCGCCTGTTTGTTGACGATCGGCAGGAACGGATTCTGAATCAGGTTGCCGTCCTTGGTTTTCACGATCAGCCCGGCGCGCGTGACTTCCTGCACCGCCTTGGCGTGGAACACGGCGGCGACGCACCACGTGATCAGACACTCGCGATCGGTCTCGGTCAGCAGGCCGGGCGGCGCGGTCAGCACGGCATAGCGCCATTGCTCGCGCTGCGCGTCGTCCATCCACTCGGGCGCGGCCCACAGCTCGCCCACGCCTGCGGGCGCGTCGTCGGTGATGCGCCGCCCCCGCGTCGGGCCGTGCAGCTTGGCCAGCGCGTGTGGCTTACGGACTCGTGGCTTTCGACCAGCCATTTGTGGCACCATTCAACGATGCGTGAAGCGAAGCCGATCGAGCGCCCGCTGTTCGTCCCGCTCTACGGCGAACACTTCGACAATTTCGCGCGCGGCACCAAGACCGCCGAATATCGCCAATACGGCGCGCGCTGGAACGAACAGACGTGCCGCGTCGGCCGTCGTGTCGTGCTGTCGCGCGGCTACTCGGGGCCGCGCCTGATCGCCAAGATCGTCGCCGTGCACCTGGTTCCCGCCCGCGACATCCCGAAAGACGTGCGCGGTCTGTTCCCGGTCGGCGCGAAGCTGATCAGGATCGTGCTTTCACCTCCGCAGAAAATGCTGGATCAGCCAGAGCCGCGCCCGAGTAGGAAAACACCGCGCACGGACGGCCGCCGCCGCCCTTGACGACGCCCGTCCGCCCCGTCGCGGGTGAGAACACGCCCGGCCGCTTGCGCAGCCTCCACGTCGGCGAGCGATCGAACGAGCGCACGAACGACGGATGGGCAGGATACATGCGCAACTCCCAGCCGCGCGATCGATAGAGCCCGCCCAGCACGTCGCACAGCGCCATCGCCAGCCCGAGCCCCTGCCAGTCGGGCAGCGTGACGACGCGGGAAATCCCCTTGATGTCGTGGCGCGCCGGGTGCGGCCGGTGGATCACCCCGGCGAACGCGGCCGGGTGGCCCTCGACGAACAGGCACCAGCACGTCGCCGCCTTGTTCAGCTCGGCGGTCAGATAGTGAAACGGCGCGAAAAGCTGCCACGCGCCAAAGTCGACGCGGCGTAGCTCAACCGCAACGTCTGGTCGTCGTTGAACCGACCTCCATTGAAACGTCATCGTCGCGGGCTCGAGGACCCAATCCGGCTGCAGCCAGTCGACGATGTCGTAATGGCAGCTGGCGGCGACGATTTTCCGGCCGGATTTTCGGACGTGCCGTTGCACCGCATGCGCGCCGATCTTGGCGACTTGGCGATCGACAACCGAGGTGAACTCGTCGAGCGCGATCAGATCCCCGCCCTCCAGCAGCCGCCGCGCCAGCTCGACGCGAAAGCGCTCGCCGTTCGACAGCACCTTGAACGGGCGGAGCCACGCCGGGATCGTGTTGAAGCCGACCGCCTGACACGCCTCGGCGATCTCGTTCATTGAACGAGACGGGTCGAAATCGTCGATCACCGACGCCTTGCCCCACACCAGCGGCGGCGCTTCGCCGAACACGCGCGACAGGATCGTCGACTTGCCGCTGCCGCTCGGGCCCACGATCAGCCCGACGTTCCACGGCTTGGCCTCGATCGGCAATTCGCCGTGCCATGCCAACCTGGCCCGCTCCTGCGGCGGCACGTCGAACATCGCCGACAGCTGTTGCGCGCGCACGCTCGACGACAGCTCGGACTCGACTATGAGATCAACGGTCGGCACGTCAGCCCTTCCCGCGCAAAGCGCTCCAACAGTTCGGCTTGCTGCCGTTCGCTGGTGCAATCGACGATCACGCGATGCGTCAGGCCCTCGCCCAGCTGCGGCGCGCTCGATCCCTCGTCGGGGGCCAGCAGCTTGCCGAGCTCCTTCACGCCAAAGCCGATGTCGGCGACGCTGAACTCGGCCTTGACCAGATCGGCCAACTCAACCCGCAGTAGGTTCTCGTCCCACGAAGCGTTCAGCGGCAGCTTGTTGTCGGCGATCGCATAGGCGCGCTTCTGGTCGACGCTCCAACCGCGCGCCGTCATGCACGGAACCTCGACCAGCCCGAGCTGCTGCGCCGCCATCACCCGGCCGTGCCCGGCGATGATCTCCCCCGTCTCGTCGATCAGCACCGGCATCGTCCAGCCCCAGCGCTCGATCGAGCGGGCGAGCTGGGCGACTTGCTCGGGCGAATGGTGGCGGGCGTTTTTCGCGTAGGGCACCAGCTTGTCGACGCGGCGGCGCGTGATCTTGCTCGCGGGCCACTCGGCCACGTTGTCTGGTGCCATTTCCTAGCCCCCATTGTGGTTTTTTCGACGAGGGACGGCGGGAGCGTCGAGGGGGGTTTTCGATCGCCGGGGCCGTAGGTGACCCCTCCCCCCTCCAGATAGGGTGCGATGCTGCCGGGGCTGCACAGCGCACGATCAACGGCAGGGCGGTAAATTTGACCGGCACGGCATGTCGGCTGATCGAGGGCTAGGCATGGGCCAGCCAAGGCGGCGATGTGGTCCAGCGGTCAGATTTACCCGGTTGCTGATGATCAGCGAGGGTCATCGATCGAGACGATGCCAGATCGCGAGCGACGGCGGGCAAAGCCTTGGTCTCGGGCGGTGCGGCGGGCGTGGCACGAATGGCAGAAGGATCGGAGGTTGTGCCACGCCAGCCGGAGGTCAGGCCGCACCCGGATCGATTGGAGATGATCGACGTCAACGGCTGCACGGATGCAGCCCGGTGACTGGCAATGTGGGAAGGCCAAGAGATATTCTCGACGCAATGCACGCCAGTCGCCATCGTAGCCGCGCTGGTGCGCTGTCGGCCTGCCCGCGTCCTTGTCGGCCTGTCGAGCCGCCTCACGTTGTGCAGGGGTTTTCTGGCCGGGTGCGAGGTGTCTGCCGGGTCGAGTTGGCATCACATCGAACCCTCGTCGGTATGCGCTGGGCGCAGGTATTCACTAAGCACGCACTGTCCAGCCGATGACGGCTTGATGTCAATGGCCTGATGCAACGATTTGTGGCGCACGGCGTTGGGCGCGCCGCTCGCGGTCATGCACCTCCCGGCAGCGGTCCCAGAGGTTGAGCGAACGCCGCAAAAGCGGCACGTCGCCGAGGTTTATCGTGCGTTCGTCCTCGATCCATTCGACCACGGCATGCGGGCTGGTGTGGCACCAGTCCTGCAGCGAATGGCCCCAAGCGAGGTAGATCGATGCCAGCCGTTCGGCCTTGGGCGACATCTCGGTCGAGCCCGGCGAGATGCGGTCCAGGTTCAGCGGCTTGAAGCCGAGATGGCGGGTCAATTCCCGAAACGCCTCGACGATCAGCGCCGCCGCTTCGAACTGATCGGCGTCGATGCCGCCGCCTTCGGGTCCAGCCACCAGCAGCTCGCGCAAGGTCCACGGTCGCAGCTTGGCCAAGGTCTCGGGCGTGGCCGACACGCGATCGCCTCGATTGACCGTTCGACGTCGGCGCGATCGCCGGATGCGGGCGTTGGCCATGTCACGGCCCCGCTTTCGCGTCCATGAACGCCTTGAAGCCGTGGGCGCACGGCGGGCAGAGATGCGAGGGCGGCGTGCCGGGATCGGTGCCGACGACGATCGCCAGCCATTTCTCGGGACCGGCCTGTCGAACGTGCCCGGGCGAGTTGGTGAGCGCCACGTTTTCGGTTCTGCCGCAGCGATCGCAGCTGAACGCCGTCAAAGGGTTGGCTGTCATGTTTCGACCCCAGCAGCCCAACGGCGGGCTAGAGGGACTCTTGACCCTCCCAAAGGGAGGGCGAGGGAAAGATCCCTCGCTAGGGGGTATGGGGGGATTTGTGTGCGCGCAGCGAGTATTGAGCAATTACAGGGACTTACCGCCAGCATTTGTGACTCCCAAAAAAAGTTGTGTGTGACTCACTTCAACCTTGGTTTTTCTCATGCGAAGTCGGGCGCAATCCAGACGCTCCGCGCGGCTTGCGACTGGTGTGGATTCGCCCGTCGCTGATCAGGCGCTCGATCGCCGCCTTGGCCTCGGCGACTTTCATCTCGCCGCGCTTCGCCAGCTCCTTCGGCAGGTCGCGCCGCCCGATTGGATCGCCTGCGCCGTCCCACCGTTCCTTGACCAGCTTGAAGGCGATCTCGTCGTGTTTGCGCTGCTGGATACTGGCCAGCACGCCCTCGGGCTCGACCTTTGGCAGCAGCACGCCGTCATCGTTCCAAGCCAGCCCGATCGGCTCGACCGCGCGCGTGTAGTTCGGCGCGATCAGTGACAGCTTGGCCTCGCCGTCCTCGACCGATTCGAGCAAAAGACCGGCGCGCGCCTGTGCCACCCATGCCGTCGAGCCACTGACCATCGATCGCGCGTCGCCACGGCTCGACCTCGAGGTGTGGGCAACGAGCCCGATGCTGCCGCCGATGAGAACGGCGGTGCGGTTGAGATAGCGCATGAAATCGGCGACCGGCCGCCGTTTGATTTCCTCGGCGTCGAACGTGAGACTTGCCGAGTCGATCACACCGACCGAGGTTTGACCGCCCAGCTTGGTGATCTCGTCGACCAGCGCCAAGCCATGCGGTGTCGGGCCTCTCTCGTTGAACAGCCACATCTCCTTGTCGGCGATCGAGCGCACCAGCAGATTGTCGCCCACGTCATCCCACGAAAGGTCGAGCGCCTTGAAAATCCGCAGCTGTCGGGCGTGCAGGATGTCGTCGCGATCCTCGCCCGTGACGTAAATCGCGCGCCCGTGGCGAACAGCTCGACCGAGAAACGGCCGATCGGCAGCGACGCACGTGCAGAGGGTTTGCATCAGGATGGACTTGCCCGAGCCCGAGTCACCGCCGATCAGCCACGCTGTATTGTGCGGCAGCAGCTCGGCGACGGTGAACTCCATCGGCTGCAAGTCCTGATCGCGCCAACGCACAGCACTGGCGGTCGCGAAATCGAAAAATGGCAGCGCCTCTTTGTCGTGGCCGTTGGCATAGGGCTTCGGTCCAGGTTTTGGCTTCTCCGCCGCCTCACGCTCGGCGCGGCGTCGCTTGGCCTCGTCAAGGGTGACGCCCTTGGTCATTCGTCGGGTGCCAAGATGATCGAACGTCGCGACGGCGGAAAAAACGCCTGAACGCGCTCGGTCAGTTCGATGGTGCTGCAGGTGATCGCGGCGACGCCGTCGAGCGCGATCGGGGCCTCGCGCAAGTCGAACAGATAGGCCGTGTCGACCGGGCGGCGAAGCCACGCGAGCGGTCGATCGACGAGCTCCAGATCGCAGCAGCCAAAGCGCGCCTTTTCGACGGCGTCGAACCCCAGCCCGTGGCCTAGCCCGAGGCGCGTTGCCCAACGCTGCGATGGCAGCTCGATCGCGCAAAGGTCGATGGTGTCGCCGCCCTCGACGATCGGCACGATCACCGACATGGCGGGGCCATCGGCGCGCGGCTCGTATCGCCTGCCCTCGGGCCCGTAGTATTCGACGCGGGCAATTCCCCATTGCACGTGACGCGACAGGCGCATGTCGACGAGCTGCGGGGCGACCAGCTCATGCCGGGCGAATTGCATCGCCCGCCACAGCTCGGCGTGGAGATCGACTTTCACGCTACCGCCTCCCGCTGATCACCGAACCATTGCGCCGCGAACGCGCCCGCGATCCCGCTGAACGTGCGCGAGCGATTGTCGCGCCGCTCGGGGCCGGGCCCTTCGCGATGCACGCTTTCGCGGATGTCGAGCGGCGCGGGCTCGAGGAAAAGATCAGCGCCCTCGCGATGCGTCGGCACCAGCAGCCGAAAGCCTCTGATCCACAGGCACGTCGCCTTGGACTCGGGCTCGCCGAACATCCACGGCTGAATGATCTGGTCAGGCGGGCGCCAGAGCGACGACAGGCGGCCGATCGGGTTCTCGATCGCGACACGCTTGATCGGCATTTTCCACAGCGCCTTGACGTGGTGCACGGCCGACAGCTGCGCCTCTTGCCGCCATTCGCTGTCGGCGTTCCAGCGCGCGCCCGAGACGGTCAGGAACGTGCAGTCGGGGAAATAGATCGCCGCGTCCCAATGCTGGCGCACGACCTCGTTGTCGAAATACGAGCATTGGAGATGCTGGCCCGGCCGTTCGCTCGGGCGCACGTCACACGACCATGCGTCGTGTCCGAGCGCCGCCGCCGCGTCCCGGCACCGCCCGCTGAACTCGCCGCCGAACAGCAGGCGCATCAGCTGATCCCCAAGTGTTCGTAGGTCGCGAGCGCGACGCCGATCGCGTCGGCCTGATTGTCGTCGGCGACCTGATGACCGAGGCGCAGCGCGGCGGCGATCATCGCCGGTTTTTTCGCCCGATGATCGCCGACCAGGCGCAGCTTGGCGGTGCTGTTCGGCACTTCGATGCAGCGCACGCCGTGCCGCGCCGCCACGGTCTCGGCGATCACGGTGATGCCGTGCAGCAGGCGCATCGTGCGCGTGTTCGACTTGGCAAACGGCATGTTGGGACTGATCGGCGCTTCGAAGGCGATCGTCAGCGGCCGATGATTGCGAATCATCCCCGCCAGCCAGAAGTCGAACGCCAGCCAACGCGTGCCCATGTCGTCGGCGGTGTTGCCCTCGGGCATTTCCCACGTGTCGAAGTCGACCACACGGTGCGGGTGCGCAAATAGCGCCCAGCCCACGTGCGTTGACGTGTCGAGCGCCAGCAGACGCATGGCCTACGCCAAAGGCAGCGCCGCGCTGTCCCCCTTCAAGGTCTCGCGATTGCCCTGCTGCCCGTTCTCCCAGCCAGCGGCCCAATCCATGAACGCCTCGGAGCCGGGAATTTCGGGATTGTCGGTCGCCGGATCGCCGCGTTGCCCGGCCTGCTGGCCGCGCAGATAGGGCGACGTGATCTCGGGCCGCTTGACGTCTGCGAACAGGTCGATCGGCGATTCCATCAGGCGCAGAACGCGACCGACCTCGGCGAACTCGATCGCGAGCTGGGCGCGATCCTGTTTGGCGAAGCCGCGCGCCCGATGGATCGCGTCACGGTGACAGCCATCGTTGCCAGCGGCCTTGAACACGCTGGCGAGCTCCGACTTGCGCTTTTTGGCGATCTTGGCGGCCGAATCGTAGACCTTGGTGGCCAGCTCGATCTTAGGGAGCCAGCGCTGATAGACCTCGTCGGGCACTTCGCCGCTGTTGTGGCCCGCTCGGGCTACCCCGTTTGCCCCTTTGACCTTTTTGCCCTTTCGACGGGACCTTGCGCGCTCTGCCATGGCCGTTCCCCTTGTTCGCTGTGGACGACGATCGAGCGACAGGCGCGATCTGCCACTCGACGGGGAGCTGCGCGCCGTGGCCGTTGCACAGCCGCCAGACTACCGGGCGAGACCGCACGGGGATGCCACGCTTGCGCCAGTTAACCAGTGCCGAGTTGGAAATGCCGAGCGCTTCGGCGAGCGCCAGCTTTGCGCCGATCTTGTGTTTCGTCGTGAAGCCCTCGCCGAACTTCGCGATCAGAAAGCGGAGAGCCTGTCGGTCGGTCATCATGGGGCGGCATCCTGCCGAGGATCGCCGGCGCGAGTCAACGAAACGTGAAAAATCATCCCCCGCGGCGTCTGTTGCCGGTTCGTTCGTTGTCAGCCAGACGAAATCTCTCGGCACTTTTCCACAACTCGCATGGCGTGGTAGCGTAGGCACGGGTTCACAGAATGTTGAACCGTGTTTGCCAATAAAAAGGATCGCGTAGGATGGTTGCCAAGAACGAACACAAGCGCCGCCGTGAACAGCTCGATCGCGAGGTCGCTCAACGCTTGCGTGAGACGCGTGAAGCCATGCAGTATCGCCGCACAGATGTCGCCAAAATGCTGCGGATTTCGGTCACTCGTTATTCCAATTATGAGGAAGCGGTGCGCGGCATGCCGTTTCATTTGCTCGTCGATTGGGCGAAGATCGTGAACGTCTCGACCGACTACCTTTTGCGCGGCGTCGCCCAGCCCGGCGATCACGCGATGGTCGAGAAGATCAGCGACCAGATCGGGCGCGACGGTCGACGAAAACCCGACTGAACGATCCACGGGTCAAGCGGGAAATCTGTGCAAAGACGCACCGACAGACCTCCCGCAATGGCAGCGAGCGACGACGCAACATTTCGTTGACTCGGCCCGGCGGCGCGGCCCATCGTCCGCCCCTGCGAACCTGCGCGGGGAGGGGACGATGGCCGGTCTCAATTGGTCGCGACTTGGGCATGGTGGCGCGATCACGTCACCGCTGCGCGTCCGCCGTTCGTTCTGGCGCTGGCTGCTGCGCTGGGCGCACTGATGGCCCGCGAGCTGCCGCCGCTCCTGCCCTGTCCCTGCGGCACGACCAAGCGACCCCAAGTCCGGCGACGCGGCTCGGCCACGCACCTGAGCGCCGTCCAGTGCTACGCCTGCAAGCGCCGCTCGATCGCGGCGGCTGACCCCTTCAAGATTTTCGAAAACTGGAACGACATGGTGCGCTCGCTGCTGCGCGCCGAGGCGTTTCGGTCATGAACGGCATGTGGATTCTGATCGGGACGACGCTCGGCGTGCTGGCCGTGGCGTGTCTCATCATCGCCGGTTTTCAGGTGTTGCGATGATGATCAGCCCCGGCACGCCGATCGCGGGCTACTACGCGATGCGCCTCGCCAAAGGCGGCATCAAGGTCGCGGTGCGCGTGTGGTTCGGCCCGCCGACCATTGACGGCGAAACGCAGGATCGATCGCCGCGCTGGTGCTGCAGCGTCGACGGCATCACCGACAAGCTGGTCGACGGCGTGCGCGTGCCGCTCGACCCGATCGACGACGAGGTGTGGCCGTTCTGCGCCTTGCATCCGATCGATCAGACGGAGTTCCTGTTTCTGTTGAAGCGCACAACCTGGGCCAGAACAGAATCGCCGGATCATCCGGCCGCCAACCCGCGCAAGCCGATCGATCTGCGCAAACTCAAACCGGCATGGTGACGTGATGGCCAAGCGCAGACGCCGCCGCAGCTCGTCGCAGCTGATCGCTGCCCGCACGCTGATCGACATCAAGGCGAGGAAGCGCGCCTTTTTGAAAGAGGTCGGCGCGATCCTGTCCGACGCGCTGGGCTTCACCGTCAAGGTGCAGCTGGTCGCCCCCGATCGCCTCGCCGGTCTGTCACCCAGCCAGCGCAAGGCCGCGCGCATGACGCGCAGCGAGGCCCGCCGCCAGATCGCCGACGCTTTCGCACCCTTCACCGCCGAGCCCGAGTGATGACCGACCTTCTCGACGATACCCCGCAGCCGGGCCACAACCAGCCGCCACCGAGCGACGCCCTTGAACGCGCCGCCGATCTTGTCAGCAATGCGAACCGCTGGCGCAGCGAGCGACCCGAAATCGCCAACGAGGAACAGGCGGGCGCGGCGTCGACCTTCGTTGAACAGCTGCGCAAGGTGCGTGACGATCTCGAAGCCGACCAGAAGGCGATGACCGAGCCTTACGAGTCGACCATCTATGCGATCAAGCTGCGCTATCGCGACCCGCGCGATCTGGTGCGGCTGGCGCTCGACGCCATGCAAAAGCTGTCGACGCAATGGCTCGACAAGGTCAAGGCCCGACTGCAGCGCGAGGCCGACGAGCGAAGCGCAGCCGCCGAGGAAGCGCAGCGCAAGGCGACGACGCTCGCATCATTCGCCAAAGGCGAGGGCACGGTCGAGGCGGACCTGGCCGCGCAACGTGCGGTCGAGGAAGCGGCGCGGCTGAAAAAGGCGGCGGCGAAGCCAGTCGAGCGGCCATCGGTCAAGGGCGACTATTCGAATCGCGCGATGGGTCTGCGCCAGTTCTGGCACGCCGAGATCACCAACGAGCAAGACGCGCTGCGCTCGTATGCCAAGCATCCGAAAATCCGCGAGGCTGCGCTGATCGCCGTCAGACGACAGGCCAATCTCGACGCGCGCTCCGAGAAGGATGCCAGCAAAGCGCCCAAGGGCGTCGCGTTCGTGGCCACGGAGAAGGCGGTATGAAAATGCGCCGGGTTCGCTGCGCCCATTGTCGCCGAGCGATGCCGATTGACGCGCATCATGCGGCGGCGACTTGCTCGATCGAGTGCAGGCAGGGGCGGATCGAGGCGCAGCTGCGACGCTATCGTGAAAAACAGGAGGAACGTCGGCGACGCGAGGCCCCGATCCGCGAGCGCGCCCACGTTCGCCACATGGCGCACCGCGTCACCGTCTGCAATCAGCTCGCGGCCAAGGCGGCGAAGGGCGGCGGCTGCGCGTGTGGATTCAAGCGCGTGCAATATCTGCGCGGCGGCCCTCTCGAATGTTCGACGGTCTGCACGCGCGAGCGCCCGGACTTCGATCGTCACATCGCGCAGTATTTCTGGCACTGGCACAAATGGCAGACACGTCATCCGTCGCGACCCGCGCCGGAACCTGTCAAGCCGGTTGTCGAGCCGCCGATTTTCCTTCTCACGATCGAGGAAGCGGCCGAGCGCTTGAACGTCACGATTGATCAGATCAAGCGCCACCTCGGCGGGCACGCCTGCCAGTTCGGGCCGCGCACCATCCGAATCCAAGGCTGGCGACTGACAGCGCTGGCGGCGGCGATTCGAAACGAGACACCGATCGAGCGAGCGCGCCAGCACGCCGATAACGCTGAGGCCCGTCGCGAGGCGGCCCGCGCCTATCAGAGCGAGCGCTATGCCCGCCGCCGACGACTCGCGATGCTTGGCGCGATGGTCGAAGCCGCAACCATGGAGGACGCCAATGACAGTGCCACCGACACGCTCTGAACCCGACGAGGCAGCGACACCCCATCGTGCGCGTCGTCTCGCGCCTTCGCCATCTGAACATCTATTGCGGATGCGCGATCGGGAGCCCGAGCTGATCGAGTCGCGCGATTATGTAGGCGTCGCGTCTGCAAGTCCGCCCGACACGCTGATCGCCGCCGCTGCGGCTCATTATCAAATGATCTGGAACAAAGTGTTGAATCGGACGGGTCGATCGCATGGCCGATCAGCTGCGCAGCGCGCCGCCGATCGCGCGGCCGATCGACAATGGGCGACAGACAAGCTGGGCGCGTTCATCGATGCCATTTATGATCGCATTGCCGACATGACGAAGTCGGAAGCGATGCGCGAGATCACGCGCGACGTCCGCGCGGTGGCGACGATCCTCGACGGGCTGAAACGTGGCCAGCGCCTGCGCGATGCGATGACACGTGAACAGTTCCGAGCGCGCTATCTCGCCCTCACGACGCGGCGCAAGGCATGAAACGCCCACGCGACTCGACGCCCGGCCGCACGTTCATCGGCTTCGGCCCGCGCGACAGCGCCATGGTCGAGTGGTGGGCGAAGCGCGAGCGCATCACGTTCGACGAAGCCGTTCACCGCGTGTTCGACAGTTTTTTCTCGGTGGTCAGCGCCGAATTTGAGAGGGACCAGCATGGCACAGGCACCGCAACCGAAACCGACCATCCCCGCCGAGCCCGACGAGGACCCCGTGACGCGCCACGAGCGCATGGCAGCGATGGCGCAGGAGGCCCCCAACAAGGGCGCGCTGGTGCGTCGGGAAGTTCTCGACGTGTCGACGGCAAGCGTGATCTGGGGCACGACAATCACCGCCAAAAAGGTCGAGATCGAGCGCGACGAGGCGAAGATCCTCGGCAAGATCAAGACACGCGCGGCGGCGGCCGGTGACGAATGGTTCTACCGCTTCCCGGTGAAAAAAAAGGGCGGCGGGATCGACTACATCGAAGGGCCCTCGATCAAGTGCGCGATGGCTGTCGCCTCGCTGTGGGGGAATTGCGAGGTCGATTGCCGTGTGATCGATGGCGGCGACGCGTGGCTGTTGTACGCCCGGTTTGCCGATCATGAGACCGGCTTCTCGCTGATCCGGCCGCTTGAAGGCGACAAGGAGGCGTCGCGCCTCGGCGGCGACGATCAGAAGCGCAAGCGCGCTGCCGCCATGTCGACCGCCGTGTCAAAAGCCGAAAGGAACGTCGTCGTGAACGCACTCGAATCGTTCTGCTGGTTTGGCTTTGAGGAAGCGAAAAAGAACATCGTCGAGCGCGTCGGCAAAAATATCGAGCGCTATCGGACGCGGCTGATCGAGCGCATCGCCGCGTTGGGCGTCCCGATGGCGCGCGTCGAGGCGCAAGTCGGCCGCCCGGTCAAAGACTGGATCGCGACCGACGTCGCCCGTGTGATCGCCGAGCTGCAGGCGGTGCTAGACGGCATGGCGACGATCGACGACACATGGCCGCCGCCCGAGAGTGCCGAGCCCCGTCGAGAGAACGTGACCGACGTCGAGGACACGAGCGGCCCGCCGCCGCCCCCAGCCGCGACAAGCGACGCACCCCAAGAGCCCACTCGCGACAAGCCGTCCTCGAGCCCGCCACCAATTAACGATGACGACTGGCGCATCCCCGACAATCTCGTGGGGCAGGACAACGTCATCGCCTCGCTGGTGCTGCGCCTGCAGGAGGCGCGTCTGCCCGCGCACGTCGAGGCGATCGAGCGCGTCAACGCCGAGCGCATCGCCAAGATCACCGGCATCAAGCGCCAGCAGCTCGACACGCTGATCCGCCAGACGCGGGAAAAGCTGCCATGAGGCCGAAGCCATTGCGCCAGGTTTTGACGCTCGGCGATCTGCAGCTGTCGTGGCATGTCGGCATGCAGCGCTCGATCAACGCGATCGTGAGCGACGCCGATGGGGCATACGGTGGCCCCGACGCGTTCGACCCTGCCAACGTGATCGGCGCGATCGGCGAGCTGTCCGTGTCCAAGGCGTTCAATCTTGCGTGGGTCGATCACACGCTGATCGGCGGTGTCGACGTCGGCGGCTTGGTCGACGCGCGAGCCTCCCGCAAGTTCCCAATCCACGGCCTTGTGGTTCACGACGAGAACAAGGATCGGCCGTTCGTGCTGGTCGATCTGTCGCCGTTGCCCAAAAATATGTATGTCGAACTCGTCGGCTGGGCGCATGCCAAGGACGTCAAGGCGCGCCCGAAAACCCACCCCCAAGGGACGCGCGTCCCCGATCATTGGATGCCGCTCGATCTGTTGAAAGACGTGCGCGAGCTGCGCTCGTGGTGCCACTGTCAGCTGGTTCTGGAGCCTGTCGCAGAGACCATGGTCAAGGAACTGGGCGGATGAGCCTCGACGACTACCCGATGCCCGACCGGATCAAGGCGCTGCATCGCGCGCCGAACGGCTACCCCGTGCCGTTCTTTGTGACGTGGCTGGACGACGGCAAGCCCCAGCGCGAGGGCGTCGGACTGCCCGACTTTCGCATCGTCGATCCCGAGAAAATGGCGGCGTGTTTGCGGCTCAACCTCTGCTGGATTTGCGGCGGGCCGCTCGGGCGGCATCACGCTTTCGTGTTGGGGCCGATGTGCGTCGTCACCCGAGTCACCAGCGAGCCGGGCAGTCATCAGGACTGCGCGCTATATGCCATGCACGTCTGTCCCTTTTTGGCGCACCCGAACAGGCGACGCAACGAGCGCCCGTTTCAGACAGAGATCGTGGCCGCGGCGGGCGAACACTCGCTGGCAAACCCCGGCGTGATGGCGCTATGGATGACGACAGGCGCGATCCCGTTCAGGGCGCAGCGCGGCCAGCCGGGCGTGCTGTTCAATGTGAACCCGCCGACCAGCGTGTCGTGGTGGCGCGAAGGCAGACCAGCGACGCGAGGCGAAGTCGCCGACGCGTTGCACGTGGCCAGGCCCAAGCTGCGCGCCACGTGTGAGGCTGACGGCATGAGCCCGACCGAGTTCGACGTGATGTTCGCGCATGCGATCGACTATCTGCCGAGAGGGGAAACCGATGGACAAGACGAGCAATCGGCCCGCGCCTGAAACGCTGCAGGGCCAGATCGCCGAGCTGAAACGCGAGCGCGCGATGCGCACCAACGTCTATCCTCGGCTGATCGACAGCGGGCGGCTGACGGTGGCGCTCGCCGCCCGACAGAATACCGCGCTCGACGCGGCGATCGAGACACTGATCAGATTGGCAGAGCGTGAGGGAGGGCAACATGCGAGTCGGTAAATTCGAAGTGGTGACGACTCTTGCGACAGGGGCAATGCAGTTCGCCGTCGTCGAACACGACGACAAGGGGCCGATCCTTCGGCTCGGGCCATTCGACGGCCAGCGCTATGCCGAGGCGCGCGCGATCGACCTGCACGCGCTCGATCTGAACCTGTCGCCGCCGCGCGCCCGGAGGCTCCCATGACGATCGATTTCAACGACGCACGGCCCAACGACGGCGGGGTCGAACAGATTCTGGAACATTGCATGGTCGCGATCGAGGCGATGATGCGCGCCAACGGTCTCGTCAACGAGGATGGCACAACCTGGGCGGCGTCGCTGGCGATCTGGCCGCAGGGAAAATCCACCATCGATCACATCAGTCGCGGCGCGACGACACTGGAGACGGCGACCCAGCTCGGCATGATTGCCGCCGACATGCTGTTCTGATGACGACGACGAACCCTCGGCGCGTCGAGCTGCGCGAGCTGCGGCGACGATCGCAGCCACGCCGAGGGCTGCGCGCGGTCGACGCGGCGGTTTATGTCGGCGTCTCGATCGAGAAGTTCGACACGATGGTCCGGCGCGGCTCGATGCCGAAGCCGAAGCGGATCGACGGCCAGAACGTGTGGGACATTGATCAGCTCGACGTCTATTTCGACGCGCTGCCCGAAGTGCACGAAACGTCGACAGGATCGACGCCGCGCGATCTCGCTGGGAATGGGTGAAAATTCGCCTTTGGCCGCAACGACTTCACATAGTGTTTACTCGATTTCACTCAACCTGTAGATTGTGTGTTCTCACCTCTTGCACAGGAGAACACAGTGACCAGTAAGTCGAAAGTCGATCTCGCCTACACGATCCAAGGCGGCAAATACTACCGAAGGCGCTCGCTCTACGGCGATCGCAAAATCCCCCTGCCCCTCGACCCTGTCGCGCGCGTCGCCGTGTGGCAGCAGCTGAACGAGGGCGTCGCCGATCTCGACGCGTTCGTCGAGGGGCTGCAGTCACGCGAGCGACCCAAGATCGCAGCGGGGCGCAAGTCGGGCACGCTGCGCGACGTCGTCGAGCTGTACGTCGCAAGCGAACACTTCAAAGAGTGCGCGCCTCACACGCAATACTGGAAGCGCGGCATCCTGTTCGACGTCTGCGACACGCTGAACGCCGAGTCGAACATGCAGCGCGGCGACATCCCCCTCGCGCACTACAAACCCGTGAACATCGCCAAGATCAAACACGCGATGGCAGCTCCTGACACGCGCGACACTGATCGTCGTCGTCGCGAGGGTCGGGCCAATCGTGCGTTGCTCGCGCTTCACAGCATGTTCACTTGGGCGATGCGCAAGGGCCACTATCCGGCGGGCTTCAATCCCTGCAAGGGCGACGACTGCGAACCCTTCGTGATCGATTCGAAGGGGCATGCGCCATGGAAGCCCCAGCACGTCGAGGCGTTTCGCTCGACGCACAAGATCGGCACGAAAGCGCGCCTCGCTTTCGAGCTGATGTTTCGGACGGGCGTGCGTCGCTCTGACGTCATCAAGCTGAACCCGCGCGACGTCGAGGACGGCGTGCTGTCGTTCGTCGAGACAAAGAACGGGTCGAGCAAGTGCACGGGGCAATTTCGTCGGCGCATCCCGAAGAAAAACTCCGTCCTGATCGACGACGAGCTGCGCGCGATCATCAAGGCGACGCCCCATGTCGATCAGCTCGACGCGTCGCGCGATCGCTATCTCCAGCACGACGGACGCCCATACAAGAGCGTCGCTTTCGGGCGACACTTCAAAGCGTGGTGCAAAGAGGCGCGACTGCCCAACGAGCTGCACTGTCACGGCGTGCGCAAAGCGGGCGCGACTGATCTCGTCGCACGTGGGGGCAGCCACGAGGATTTGATGGTGTTCGGCGGCTGGTCGAAAGACGACGTCGCCCGGCTCTATCTCGATCCGTCGCGTCGCATCGAACATCGTCGGCGCATTTCGCGCCTGCGTTCTGCCAGCTGATCAACTTGCCAACAAAAGGAACGAGTCATGACTTGCACAAACGAACAGCTTGAAAAGATCGACAACGCCATGGGCGCGCTGCACGGCTACGTCGAGCAAATGGGCGGCGGGCTCACAGCGTGGTGGATCAATCTCGGCCCAGCCGGGAGCGACGAGCCGTCAAAGCGCTATGCGCTCGTCACGCATCACGAGAGCGATCACGAGGGCGACCCCGACGAACCCGTGTGGATCGCCGGGCTCTACAGCGAGAACTATTCGATCGGCGACGCCGAGGAATATCGCGCTGACGTCACGTTCGACGCTGCTGTCGAGATCGTCAGGGGCTGGCGACTGATCGAGCTGCGCGCGCATCGTCGAGCGACGATCGTCGATCGCATCGCGCGCGACTTCGTCAAGCTGCTGCGTGAGGGTCTATCTGACGCCGCGTGGGGACAGCTGCGATTCGACAACATCGCGAACATCGGCACGGGCTGCTGCGCGTCGCACGATTTCTGCGACGCCAACATGCCGATGGCCGAAGCGTTCGAACGTCACGTTGGGCATGAGCCCGAAGGCGACTGCGAGCGCGACGCGTCATTCTGGAACGACGCGTGGCGACTTGCCCAGCGTCGCGATCTCACTGAACAGGGCTCGATCGGCGCGTCGCACGTGTTGCTCGACGAGGGAGACAAGTCGTGACCCATTATTGGCTGATCACTGAGCCCGCGCGCGGGACATCGATCAGGATCGCCGTGCCCGAGGGCGTCGATCCCGAGACTGCGATCGAGACTTGGGCCGACGAACACATGCAGACGCGCGACACGCTGATCGGGTGGCGCGAGCGCTGCGCAGCTGAACGCGACTTCCACGAGCGCTTCTCGACGTTCTATGAGGACGAGAGTGGCGAGCGCGTGCAGCTGATCGACGAAACGAATAATTGGAGTCCGTCATGAGAACGAGTCAAAAGATCGGCATCGGCGCGCTCGCGCTGATCGCTGTCGCGACTGTTGTCGCGATCAAAAACCCGATGCAACGCGCGACGACGTTCACGTCGTCGTCGTCGGCTGAACCCGACGTCATGCCCGCAGCGATGCGCAAGCTGGGCTCGATCATCACGCTGCAGGGCGCGCCTTGTGGCGATCTCGTCGTCGCGCGCAACGTGGGCGACGACATCGTCGGCACGTGCACGAATGGGCTCGTTTATCGCGCTGTGAGCGTCAAAGGGGGCTATCTGCTGCAGCGGGGCAGCTGATCGATCGGACACGCTCTGGTGAGCCCCGCAGCTCGTCCTAGAGCGTGTCCCAGACACGACACGAAGCGCGCCCTTGTGGCGCGCTTTTTCGTGCGTGGGGCCCAGAAAGGGGCCCAACCCGCAAAGGGTCCCAAAAATGTTGTGTGATCTCAACGCGCTATAGCCCCCCAACATTCTTGGGCGGCGAGACGCGCACGAAGCGATTCCAATGACTTAGCGCGCTCGGGCCCCTCGAAAACATTCAAAGGGGCCCAGCTGATCGAGCGCTGATCATCTCGCTGCGGGCCCCTCTGCGCGCACAGCTCGACGACAAGCGCGCATATCTCCACACTTTGTTCACAGCAGCTGCAGCCCTGCGCCCTCGCAGCGCTGTGAAGCGACGCACTCTTGACGTGTGGTGCATGCCCCTGCCACACGTCGACCGTTGCTGACAGCGACTTCACGTTTCGTTAAGTCTCTCGCTTCTATCTTGCCAAAAAAGGAGTGACGACAAGTGAAGCTGCCACGACATCAGGGGCATTGGCTCCAATTCAACTACATCGACGAGACAGGGGAACACGCCATCATGAGTTTGCCAATAAACGGGCTGAACTGTTTCGAGGACACGGCGCAAGAGCGCGTCGCGATCGTCGAGGCGTATCGCAAGCGCGATCAGCGCGAGCGCAAAGCGTTGGGACGTCGAGGCGCTGTCGGGCGCGTCGTCGTCGAGCTGCACACGATCGAGCGACGGCCCGATCGCGCCATGCTGATGATCCGTCTGCCCGACGAGGGTCGATCGATGGTCGGCATCGCCACGCTGCAGCTCGGCCAGGTTTTCGATCTGGTGTCGGCATGAGTAAAAGGATCGACGGCCTCGACGTGCACAATGCGTCGACGGCGATCAGACTGAACGTCACGGCGGCCGACATCAAAAAGGGTGCGCCGAAAAACCCCAACGCGTGCGCGATCGCGCTCGCAGCTGTTCGACAGATCAAGGGCGCGACAGCAGCCAAGGTCCATCTGTCGTGCGTTTACGTGATGATCAGAGGCGAGTGGCGTCGCTATCGAACGCCCGAGTATGCGACGCGCGAGATCGTCGCCTTTGATCGAGGCGGCACGTTCATCCCCGGCGAATACGATCTGCTGCCGATCTCGACAGCGTCGCTGGTGCGCCGCGTCGATCGCATCAGGGGCAAAGCCGCCTCGCCCAAGCGAACGAAGTCGCGCCCTCGTCACGTCACGCTCGACGTGCGCGAGAGTGCCCACGCCAACGAACCACCCGCCAACAAGGAGAAGTGAGATGCCGCGAGCAACATCAGGACAGGGACCCACAGCGCCGATGAAAGCGCCGCCGACCAAAGAGCTGCAACAGCTCTTGAAGGCGCGCGCCGAGATCGACGAGCGACTGATGGCCGAGCGCGAGCGATCGCGCTTTTTGGCCGAGCTGCGCGCCTTCCTCGCAAAGCGCCCGCTGATCAGGCGCGACGACTTGCTGATGATCGCGAAGGACATGCGCGCTCGACGCGCCAAGCGCCCGGTCTCGACCCTGAACAAAAGCGCGGGAATCGGCTCGCCCAAGCCGCCCAAGGGCGCGCTGGGCATCGCGATCAACAAGGCGCGCGAGGCGAAGGGCCTCTCGCGTTCGGCGCTCGCCGACAAGATCGGCTGCCACAATTCGCTGATCAGCCATTGGGAGCGCGCGATCGGCAAGCCGGGCGCTGCGTTGCGCCCGAAGGTCAGCAGGGTGCTAGGGATCGATGTCGAGGCGCTGATCGCCCGCGAACAGGCCAACGGGCACGCCGCGCCGTGATCGGGATCGGCAGCGCCATGGGGGCCTCCCCCAGAGCAACAGCCCCGAGCGCTGTCGAGACCTCGTTTCCCGTGAAACGGGGCGGCCCTGTGCAAGAGGGCTGAAACGCCCTGTTGGGTGCGCCGAGTCCCCCTCGGTCATCAGTGCGGGAAACACCCTCGCGATCCGCTGTGATCGCGGGGGCTTTTTTTGACTGCCTGACACGCTCGACGCTGTTCAGCAGCTGATATGCCCCTAGCTAGGGAATAGCGCCCAGCGAGCCCCGCAGCTCGTCCTCGACACGCAAAAAAAGGCCCGCTCGCCCCGGGGTGGGGACGAGCGGGCCAATGGCTGCTGATCGAGCTGGGAAGTCACGAACGGAAACGTGGGCTTTTCTCGATCAACGCCCCCTCTACTCGAAATGTCGGTCGACGTCAGGTGATCGTCGCGTGTCAGCGCGCGGTCTGGCCCACGGGCGGGTCGGCGGGCAGCGGCGTCGGCTTGCCGGGATCGGGCGACGGCGGCTCCGGCGCTGGCTGGGCGTCGCTCGCCGACTTCTGGCGGCCGTAATCCTCCTTGAACTGGTTGAGGTGCAGCTCCGTCTCGGCGGCGTGCGGGTGATAGGCGGCGACGCGATCGTACAGCCACGGGTCGGCGGTCAGCCGAAAATCATAGAGGTCCTTGGCGAGGCCCGAGGGCGGCACGGCGGTCGCGCCCAGCACGGGCGCGGGCTCGTGGTGGTGATGCACTTGCTGCGGCGGCTCTGTCGCCGGGCGTGGCGCGCCCTGTTCGTGCTGCTGATCAGCGATCGTCATCGGCTTGACTTCGGCCATTGGGGCCTCCTCGAGTTGGTTAGCGTTGGGTAGTCAAAGTTCGACGGCCACGAATCGTTGCGTTTCTAGGCGACGATCCCCGATTGAGTGCCCCGGCTGTCGATCGTCAGGCACTGGTGACGAGGCGTGGTCGACGGCGGGATCGCCCGGCCGATATGTATCCACGACCCGTTTTCATAAATCAGCTGGTCGATCCCCAGCTCGGCAAGGTGGGGCTCGATCGCCCGGCAGACGTTGAGAACGCTGCCAAAGGCGGGGATGGTGAAGTCGCAGGCCGCGCCGTACAGGTGCGCGCTGTTCGACGCGCCGCCGACCGCGCTGTTCAGCTGCGGGCAGCGAAAGCCCGACGAGATCATGACCGGGTTGCCGCCGCAGATCGAGCGCACGCCCTCCATGGTGTCGTTGGCCAGATCGAACAGCTGGGCCTCGACGGTGCTGTCGGGCGTGTTGTCGATCCCCTGCATGGCGGCGGTGTCGGAGGCGATGAACTCGGCCAAGGTGAAATGCGGCGACAGCTGGCCGGGCTCGGGCGACGGCGCGGGCGGTCGGACCAGGAAGCCAAGCGCGGCGTTGGCCATCGCCTCGTTGTCGCGCGACAGATCGAGGACGCCTTTGCCCACGCAGCGCAGCCAGAGTTCGACCTGATCGAGCGTGATGGTGGCTTGCGGCATGAATCACTCCTTTGGCGGTGGTGGTGGTGGCGGGCCGCGCATCATGCCGCCCGCGAAGGCGAGTGCCGCTGACAGCGCCGCGCCCAGCAGCTCGAACAGATGACCGTCGGCATCGCATTTGAAGTTGCCGCCGACGATCGTCTCGCTGTGCCAGACGCACGTGGCGACGCCGATCAGCACGATGACGATATGCGCGACCAGCACGAACGCCACGAGATAGAAGGCCGACCGCACCGGGTCGAACGGCGGGCGACTCATGAGGGCGGCTTCGGTCTGTTGAAACCGCCCGCAAAGGCCAGCGCGGCGGCGAGCGCACCGGCCAGCAGATCGCCCAGACGGCTCGACGGATCGCAGCGCTTGCCGTCGACCAAAGGCATCGACGACCACTCGACGACGCACAGCGTGGCCCCCGCGAGGACGACAAGACAGTGCACAGCGATCACTCCCGCCACCAAAAAGAAACAGGCGCGCACCGGGTCGAACGGCGGGCGCTCGCTCATGGCTCAGGCTCGTCGAATGATCACGACCGCTGGCACGAACTGGATGGGCTGGGCGTAGTATTGCCAAGCCGTGCTGGTCTGCGGCGCATAGGCGATCGGGCCGGGGATGTGCATGGCGGCCGACTGGCCGCACGCGAGAAGCGCTCCGACGATGCAAGACAGCATGACGAGCTCCTGATCACTGGCGAGGCTGGAATCCGAATTGCTCGGCTTGATAGGGCGCCAGCATCGGCAGCTGGTTGGTCGGCGGCGTGACCGTTGGCCCCGCGCCGATCGCCGGGCCGCCCGTCGCCGGGTTGATCACGATGCCCGAGCCCGCAGCGTCGGCGCTTGGATCCGCGACGCCGTTGCCGGTGATCACTTCACCCTCGGGCGTGGTCGTCTGCCAGAAGCCGTTGGCGCAGGCGATCGTGATGTTGACGCCGTTCGGCACGTAGCGACAGGGCACCGCGTTCTGCGCCATCGTCGCCGTGATCAGCAGAACGACGAGCGCGAGCGCCAGTGCGAAACAAAGACCCTGCCGCAGCGTCAGATGTAGCCGCACGACGAGCCCGCCGTGCCGCTCGGGACCTCGCGACCGCGCGCGTTCATACAGGCGAAGCGGCCGGACGGCTGGAACGGCTGCGCGCTGGTCGTGCGCGTGATCGGCGTCGGCTGCTGCTGCACCATCGGCGTCGGCTGCGCGGGCCCGTCGAACTGCGGGCGCGGATTGCACGGCGTCTCGGTGCCGCGAAAGGCGAGATAGGTCGCCTTATCGTTGCACATCAGCTCGCGCGCCGCCTTGGCATATCCGGCATTGTGGATCATCGCGATTTTTTGGCGATCGGCGCAATCCTGGTCCACGAAAGTCCCGCCCGCGGCGGCACCCCAGCCGATCACCGAGACGCCGCCCGAGACCGCGAGCGTGCACGGATTGCCGCCGCTCACCGGAGGCGCGTAGACGGTCGGCGTGGTGCGCACCGTGACGTCGGACTGCCCGTAGAAAGGCTGGCCGGTCGAGCCGCCCGGCGTGCTGCTGCCGTTCGCGGCGTTCGTCGCGCCGGGAGGGTCGGCCGCGCCTGCACCGTTGAACGTGATCGGGACGCTGGTGCTGTTGTTGGTGATCGCGTTCTGTCGCGTGTTCTGGTTCTGCCGATTGCCCGACGTGCCCGAGGTCGTCGAGCTGCCGCTGGTGCTACTCGACGTCGAGCCCGAGGCCGAGGTCGAGGTCGAACCGGAAGTCGAGGTCTGCGCCTTCGCTGGAAGGCTCTGCAGCGCCAGCGCGGTGACGGCCAGCGCGGCGAAACTGAAAAGGGCTTTCATGATGGGTTGATCCTGACGAGACCGAGTTGAAGTGCGCCTTCGCTACACGCCGCCCTCGCGCACAGGGAGGGGCGAGGGCGGCGGCAGCACCCGATAGCCTGACGTGTCAGGCCGTCAGGCTTAGGGGAGCGGGCTCAGAACGATGGTGAAAAAGTTGCCGGTGGTGGCCGCGCCGGAATTGCCGTTGGCGTTGGCCGCCGAGCCCGCGAAGTTCGCCGCGCCGCCGATCGAGAAGGAGGCGTTATTGGCCTGCGTCTGCGACGTGTTGCTGTGGTTCGAGGTGCCGGTCGTGCCGCCCGGCGTGGTCTGCGACGTGCCGGTCGCCGTGCCGACATTCTGCCCCGCGCCCGACGTGGTGCCAGCGGAGACGCCCGCGATGGCCGTCACGCCGACCGAGGCGCTGGCCGAGTTGGTGGCACCCTGACTGACGGTTTGGCTGCTGCCGGTGGCGAGGGTGAGCGAAGCCGCGTGAGCCATGCCCGACAGGGCGAGAAGGGCGGCGATGGCTGCGGTAGCGAGTAGATGTTTGCGCAATGGTGTCTCCCAGAACGTGAGCGGGTCACAGGGACATCCTGCGACCGGCGCGGCTACTTATCACGTTGGGCGCGAAATTAAGTGGCGATCAGCACAACCGGCCGGGAAAAGTGGCGGCTATCGCAACGGCGGCCCGAACACCTGCCAGCCCAGCAGGGCGAACAGCAGGAACGGGATCAGCGCGACGCCCAGCACGCCGTAGGTGCCGAGCATGGCGAAGTGCCACGCGATGCCGACGATCAGCCAGATCAGCATCAGAACCCAGAACGCGAGACCACGTGTCATGGCGAGCCTCCCTTGATTTCGGACGGTGGCGGCGGCGTGTCGAATGGCCCTTTTGCCAGAAAGGCCGCCAGATCAGGGTCGTCGTCGGTGATCGGCGTCGGGTCGAACCCCTCGATCAACGATGTCGCCGCCGAGACGATAACGCCGCCGTCGCGCAGCACGAAGTATTGAAGCCCCTGTGCCATCAGTCGAACCTCCCGCGCGTGTCGATCCAGCCGTAAGTGTCGGCATAGATCGTGTTGGTGGTGCCGCCGCCCGTGACGTAGCGGAGCTGCCCGAGCGCGTCGGACATCACCGAGTAGAACGCCGACCCCTGCTGACCGCTGGGCACGCCGATCACGCCGTTGTTCTGGCCGGTGGTGCCCGGCGTGAGCACGTCGATAAAGAACGGCCCCGACGCGTTGCTGGCGTTCATGCGACCCTGCACCATCACCGGCAGCGGCGGGATGCTCATGCGCACGTTGATCGGGCTGGTGGCCGACAGGTTCATGTTGGAGATGTCGCGAATCGCCGTGAGCCACAGGAACATATCGTTGACCTGCAGGAACGGCAGCAGCTGGCTCGACGCGTTGGTTTTGACCGAGCCCAAGCGACGATAGGTCGTGGCACCCGCTGGCTTGTTCGCCGCTGTCAGGCTGGTGTCGAAATAGGCGTCGACCGACGAGCCGACGCCGATCGCCATCGCGTGATACCAAGTGTTCGGCGCGACCGCGAGACCTTGCCCCATGCCGTTGCTGCCGCTGCCCGAGGCCCACGCGCCCGAGATCGACTTTCGTAGCAGGCCCGGCAGCGTGAGCATCGTCGAATGAGCGGCGTCAGAACACTTGCCGGGATTGAAGTCGAGAACGGTGGCGGGCGTCGTGGCATCGTTGGCGATCGTGAGGCCGTTGATCAGGCCCGGCACTTGCGTCGCCGCCGCACCGGCCGCGACCGCCGCCTGGACCATCGCGGTCGTGGCGACCGCTTGCGAATTGTCGTTGGTCGGCGGCGTGATGGCTTGCATCAGCGGGCCGAGGGTGATCGTGCCGGTCGTGGTGTTGAGCGTGAACCACACGAGATCGCCCACCGTGGGCGAGATGTACTGGCTCACCACCCAAGCGTTCGCGCCGCCGCTGTCGTTGACCCACAGCATGCCCGGCACGATGTAGGTCGGGCGCACGCCGCCCCGGTGCAGCGAATAGACGGCGTCGCGCCACTGGTTGAGCATGTCGGCCAGCTCGACGCCAACAGTCACATAGGGGTCGATGACGCCGAAATCGTATTGGCTCATGAATGGCCCCCGTAGCCTTGAACGAAATAGTCGATCGCACCGCCGCCGTGAGGCGCGCCCGCAGCGTCGACGCCCTGCACTTCGAAGTGATCGCGATCGCTCGCGGCGATCAGAATGTTGCCGCCCGGCGCGACGCTTTCGCGCGCGGTGAGCTGCACCGTGGGCGTGACGAGGAAGGGCGCGACGTAGGCGATCGACAGATGCCCGGTCACGGGATCGAGCGGCACGTCGGAGCCCTGCACGTTGCGCAGCGGGACCTCGATGATCACACCCGCCGTCACCATCGCGAGCGTGGTCTGCAGATCATAGATCGTGCCGACCAGTCGCCATTTGGCCGCGCGCATGGTGATGACGGTCGATTTCAGCGGGAACCACGGCTGATAGGTGATGCCGTCGAGACTGATCGACGCTTCGACGTGGGCATCCCAATTCCGGCTCGAGCCCAGCGCCAGCGGAATCGCGGTCGCCAGCGGTATCCACGACGACATCGTGTAGTTGGCACCCATCGCCAGCGGCTGCGCGCTCGCCAGCGGTTGCCACTTGTCCATCGTGACGCCCAGCCACTGACCGAAGCCCTCGCCATAGCCCGTCATGGTGACGAGGGTCGACGCGCCGAGGTCGAACGTGTTGGCGAACTCGTAAACCGCCGTCCTGGTCGGCGTCGAGTTGAGCGCCAGCCCGCGATCGCCGGGAAACACGCTGGGATCGACCGGCTCGGGCGCGGCTGGCGGCGGCAGCCAGATTTGGTTGAGATTGTGGTGCCAGTTCGTGCCGAGATCGCCCGCCCAAGTCGGGTCCTCCGACTCGTCGAAAAACACCGACGTCTCGGTCTGCTGCGGCAGCAGGATCGCCTCGGCCCAGCTCACGCTCTGCTGACCAAGCGAGTCGATCGTCTTGACCATGAACGTGCCCGCGCGCGTCGGCGTCGAGATTTGCGTCGTGTTGCGATCGACGCGCGCGATCGAGGTCGCCGCATTGTCCCACGTCGCTGTGCCATCGGTGCGCGGCGACCACATGATCCAGAAAAACACGACGTCGATCTCGCCCGTGGGAATCCATGTGAGCGTCGAGAGATTGCCGCCCTGTGGCTGGATGTAGAGCCCAGCGGGCGCTTGTGGCGCAGCGCTGAGGCCGGTCGGCAGGAACGTGTAGGTGATCGGGCTGCTGCGGCGGCCGATGTTGTCGAACGCGCGAATCGTGGCCGTCCATTGCCCTTGGCGCATCAGCGGGACGTCCTGCTGAACGCCGACGACTTGGCGGAAAATCCGGTAGTCGCCGTTCGGCCCCGACATCTCCAGCTGATAGTAGGCGACGCGCGCATCGGTCGACGACGACCACGACACGATGACGCCGAACTGCGGCGTCCCCGTGCCGTCGAGGTATATATACTCGGTGTCGGAGACGTTGGTCGGCCCCTGCAGCGCGCCGGTCGGGAACAGTGAGAACGAGGGCGGCGCGACCAGCGTGCCGTCGCGGATGTAGTCGAACTTTTCCTGCGTGAACTGTGTCGCGAGGATCGTATATTTCGAGCCGCCCGCATCCGTCACCGTGGCCACGCGCCACCACGTCGGCTCGACCAGCCCCGAGTGCGCGATGTACTGGCAGCCCGCCACGACTTGCGAAGTCTTGCCGCTCACCTGAACCTGGTTCCCGGCGAGCCACGCGATCGGCGTGAGCCCGATCACGTTCACCGTTTCGGCCTGCGCCGGATCGCCGACTGAGACCAGAATCTGATAGATGCCGCCCGCGTCGGTCGGTGCTGGCGCGTCGAGCGTGATCGTGTCCGCGCCCTCGTCGTCCAGCAGTCGCCCGCCCATGCGCGCGCCCGCGCGCGACGGGTCGGCGATGGCGATGATCTCGCCCGGCCGAAGATCGCAATTGTCGAGCCCGACCGTGAACGACACCGCCTCGGTCTCGTATTGGCTGGTATAGATCAGCCAGCGCCCCATGCGCTGCGCCTGCCCGCGCGACGTGCACCCGAAGGCGGTCAGCTGCGTGTCGCGATAGCCCTGCTGGGCGACGAGGACGGGGTCCTGCACCAGCTCGACGGCCGGTGTGTATTGCTGCGATGGGTCGATCCACGTCACCGCCACCGCGTTATACATCGAGCGGTAGTCGCTGCCGGTGTATTCGAAAAGCCCGCTCTCCACGTCGCTCGACGAGAACAGCCGCGTCGGCGCGTAGGCTTGCCGATCCTGCACCAGAAAGACGGTGCCGTTGGCGAAGTAAAGCGACCCGATCATATTCGACGCGACCGCCGTCAGCACCTGCCACGCGTCCTGCACGGTGTTGATCACGCAATTACACGTCCAGATCACCTCGGTCCCGCCGAAGCCATCGGGCACGCCCTGATCGTTCCACACCGCCGCATCGTAGAAGGACCACTTGTCGATCGAGTTGGGATCGAGATCGCGGCCGAGGCCCCAGCGCTCGTTGGTCAGCAGCGCGTAGAGTATCCACGCCGGGTTGTTGGTCCACTGGATGTAGAACGAGCCATCCCAATCGCCGTCATAGCCGTGCGTCCGGCCGTTATAGTTGGTCGGGATTTCGACCATGATGCCGTCGAGCCAGTAGGCGCGCTGCGGCACGTTGGGGAATTGCTCGGCGTCGACCGCCATCGAAGCGATGCACGTGTCGTCAAAGGCGAGCTGGCCGTCGACGATCTCGGTGTAAGAGGTCCACGTCCATTCGTTCACGTTGTTCGTGACATTGTTGAAGTCGAGCCGCTCGATCCTGATCTGGCACGTGTCGGTGATCGGCGAGGGCAGCGTGACGCGCACGCTGCGCTGATAGGGCGACATGCACTTGCCGAAAACCCGCTCGGTGACGGCGTTCCACCACGCGCCGCCGTCGATCGAGATGTCGAACGCGTAGCCGACCGAGGACTGATCGACGTCGCCGTTTGGCTCCTGCGTGTAGAGCGCCGGGATCGTGATGGTGTAGCGGACGCTGGTGATGTTGGTGTCCGAAAGATCGCGCACGATCGGCGTGGCGTAGACGGCATCGACGCCGACGCTGAACTCGGCCTCCGATTGGCTGTAGCCGGGAATCCAGTCCTGCGACGGGTAGCCGTAGCGAAAATCGCCTTGCGTGATGTTGAACTGGAAATTATTCGACGCGTCGGCGATCGGCGTGTTGTCGAGAAACACCGAGTTCCAGAACGGCCCGCCAAGTGCGGCGGTGTGCATCCCCGCGACGACGCCCTCGCTCAACACTTCCAGGATTCGCGCCGTCGCGAGCGAGCGCAGCGTGTCGGGGCTGTCGACCGGCTGGTGCGGCGTCGTCGTGCCGCCCGAGTTGGCACCGCCTGACTTGCCGTCGCCCTTCGCCGCGATGCGCCGCATGCGCGGACGCGGGTCGGCGATGCGCTGCACGTGGACGTCGTCGTTTCTCATACTGCGATGTCCTCCGCCCAAATGCCGGCCGACACGACGACGGAGCCCACGAGATGCGTGCCGAACACCAGCGGCACGGGCCCGCCCTGCTGGCTGTTGTTCGTGACGCCGTTGAACAGGAACGACGGCGAATTGCCCGCCGGGGCCATCGCGGTCGCTTGGGTCGATTGGGTCTGCGCGGGCGGTTGCGTGAGCAACGACGAGATGCCGCCCAGCACCATCGACGCGCCCGCCAGCGCAATGCCGCCGTAAGTCAGACCCAGAATACCCGTGCTGGCCCCGAGCGCAGCTCCCGCGCCTTCAAGCGTGGCGAACGCGGCGAAGCCCGCTGGCGCGGCCAGCCCGGCCGTGACGATCGACGCGCCGATCAGCGCCACACCCGCGACCGCTTTGCCGACGCCGCCGCCACCGCCCGCGCCTGCTGCGGGCACGATGTGGATCGGCTGCGCGCCCGCCCTCATGTTGAGCTGCTGCAGCTCGATCGCGTTGGCGAGATGCGGCGGCCCGACGATCATCCGCCAGTAACCGCGTCGCAGCAGAGCGCGCAGGCCCGGCCGCAACGTGATCAGCGCGCGCACCGCCTCGGCAGGGCTGGCGACGTGCAGCCGAAAGTGCCGCCCGAACTCACGCCCGGCCGTGCCGTGGAGATAGATGTCGCGAATCATAGGTCACGGTGGCGCAGCGCGACCGACGCGAGGCGCACCATTCGCTGGCGCGGCACCATGGTCGAGAGCCGCGTCGCGTCGACCGGCTTGATGCCCGACGCGTGATGCAGGATCAGATCGTGGTCGATCACGATCGCGCCGTGCATCGGCACCGGATAGTTGAAGTTGAACAGCAGCAGATCGCCCGCGCGCGTCGCCTCGCTGCGATCGATGCGATCGAAGCCAGCGGCGGCAAAGTTCTCCATGTAGAGGTTCTGTCTTTTCGACCACCACTCCCAGCCGCGCGGCTGGTCCCACAGCTTCGTGATCCCCTTGGCGACATACCAGTCGCGAATCAGCGAGTAGCAATCGTGGATGCCGTGCCGAAAGCCGCGACCGATCAGCGGCGCTTTGTCGAGCTGTTCACCGAAGGCGAACACGTCGTAAAGCGGCAGCGTCATGCAGACGAACGGGATGCCGAGCTGCTGCTGGTAGATCATGTCCTGTTCGCTCGGGCAGCCGTGGCCGTTGGGATGGCTGTGAAAGAACAGCTCGGAACCCGAGACGCGCAGCAGCTGGGCGTCGTCGAGCTGCACGTCGTCCTCGGGCGTCTTGGAGAGATTGTCGAGCCGCACGAACTCGCCGCCCTCGACCACGCCCGCCGCTTCCTCGGGGAACATGGCGAGGGCGTGCGTGTAGGCGGCCTCGGCGATCTCGCGCGTCCAGGTCGCCGGGAATTTCGGCGACAGCGGCACTTGATCGATGCGTGTGGGCAGCTGCATCACTTCACCTTGCCGACGCCGGGGAAAAATCGCGCGGGCAGCACGCCACCGCCGAAGCGCTGCGAACAGCCGACGATCGTGCGACTGCAGGCGTCGAGCTGCGGCGGGCCGGGATTGTTGTTGGGGTCGGAGAAAAAGTTGCCGGTGTAGGGACACGACGCTTTCGAATAGTTGAAGCCGCCGATGTTCGGGTCCCAAAACCGATAGGTGTGCGTGCAGATGTCCCGCAGGATCAGGCGGCGCGGCAGCTGCGTGCCCTGCTGATCCATTTTCGTCGCCAGCTTGAACACGACCGCCAAGGCCGTGTGCGAGGTCTTTTGCGCCACGACGTAGACGTCCCACGTGATCCACGCGTTCGGGTCGGGCGTCGCGCCATCGTCGAGGAAGCGGCGCAGCGTCTGGATGCGCCCGACCATCGCGCCGATCAGGCCGTTGTAGGTCATCAGCAGCTCGGTCGCCGCGCCATAGATGTTCGACAGCGTGATCGTCGGCTGAACGGGCGGGCCCTTGGTCGTCATTTCGAAGCCGCTCGCGTCCATCGGCAGGCCGACGTAGCGATTGCCGCCCCACATGATCTCGGTGTCGAAATCCTCGGAGCTGCTGAAATAGAAAACCTGCCCCTGCGGCCCGAGCATCGTCGTGTCGAGGTGCCACAGCGTCAGCAGTTCGGTCGTCGCAAGGTCGGTCATGGCGGCGCGTTCAGGGGCTGCGGGTTGAACTGGCGCACGAACGTCGCCTGCAGAGTGCCAACGATGCCCTTCGCGCGATTGGTGTCGGCGATCGTCGCCGACCACGTGTCGCAGCTCACGAACAGGTCGTCGGGTCCATCGGGCGGCGTGAACCAGAAGCCGATCGCCGCATATGCGACGAGGAACGAATCCATCGTGTTCAGCTCGTCGAGCCCAACGAAGGGGACGACGAGCGACCACGCGGGGCGTGCCGGGTTGATGCCGCGCGTGGCGCGATGGTTGTAGCCGTCGCCGTAGTTCGTCTGGTCGATCGCGAGCGTCGTCGTGCGCGCCGCTCCCGCCTGCGGGCACCAGCCCCAATACGGCGTGTTGTGCGCCATGCGGCCCCCGGTATCTAATTAGACGCTAATTAGGTCCTACGCTGTCACGCGGCTGTAGAGCGAGCCGCCCGGCAGCTTCTCATTCTGGATCACGTCAGAGACCGCCGCCTTGATCTTGCGACCGAGTGCGACCGCCTGCTGCGGGTTGGTGCCACTCGTCGACTGCTGGCCGCGCATGTCGAGATTGACGGTCACTCCCCCCGAGCCGCCCGCGATCGGCGTCACCTGTCCCGCGCCGCCCGGCACGATCAGCTCGGGGCCATTCTCGCCCACCAGATAGGGTTGCCCCGGCATGATCGGCCCGCCCGTCGCGCGACCGAAGATCGAGCCGATCCCCGACAGCAGCGAAGCGAACAGGCCGCCGCCGCTCGACGACGCGCCCGCTGTGCCATACGCCGACCATTGCGCGATCTCGCTGTCGATCCCGGTCGGGCCTGACAGGAGCCCGCTGACGCCTGAGCCGATCGCCTTGAACACGGGCGACAACGCCGCCTGCAGCGCCATCTTGGCCAGCATCGTCGCGAACTCCTGCGCGATCTGGTCGAACCCTTTGGTCGACGTGCCGACCAGATAGTCGACCGACTCCGACATGGCGTTCGTGATGCCGGTGAAAACCTGG
>Ga0210387_10000182_pt1 | contig 45575 bp, 39 predicted proteins | sample IncBWC7OmetaG_FD_160108 | JGI IMG/M metagenome (GOLD analysis project Ga0210387, IMG submission 160108) | Forest soil microbial communities from Barre Woods Harvard Forest LTER site, Petersham, Massachusetts, United States - Inc-BW-C-7-O ... | reverse complement strand
ACGGGGATTGCGCTCGCAGTGGCTGTGATCCGCGGGATCGCGCGGCGCGAAATGGAAACGATTGGAAATTTCTGGGTCGATCTAACGAGGACGATCCTCTGGGTGCTTTTGCCCGCTTGTATCGTCGTTGCTCTCTTTCTCGTTTCGCAGGGAACGGTGCAGTCCCTGAAGCCGTATGCGACGGCAAAGTTGCTCGACCCGCAAACGGTGCAAACCACCGGCGCGGACGGAAAAACAACGACTCAACGAATCACCGAGCAGACCATCACGCTCGGGCCAGTAGCGTCGCAGGAAGCGATCAAGATGTACGGAACGAATGGCGGCGGATTTTTCAACGCGAATAGCGCGCACCCGTTCGAAAATCCCACGCCGCTGACCAACTTCGTGCAAATGCTGCTGATTTTTGCGATTGGCTCGGGGCTGACCTACACATTAGGCCGGATGACCGGTTCGCAAAAGCACGGATGGGCCGTGTGGGGAGCAATGGCAACCCTTTTTGTCGCCGGAGTGATTTTCACTTACTCGGCGGAGGCGCGTGGCAATCCGGAATTGCGCGGACTCGACCAGCACGTGAGCGCCACGCAATCCGGCGGAAACATGGAGGGCAAAGAAGTTCGCTTCGGCATCGCGAGTTCGTCGCTCTTCGCGACGATCACCACCGATGCAAGCTGCGGCGCAGTGAACGGAGCGCACGATTCCTTCACGCCGCTCGGCGGCATGATTCCGATGATCAATATGATGCTCGGTGAAATCGTGTTTGGCGGCGTCGGCGCGGGGCTCTACGGAATTGTGGTGTTCATCATTCTCACGGTTTTTATCGCCGGGCTGATGGTGGGCCGCACGCCAGAATACCTCGGCAAGAAAATTGAAGCATACGACGTGAAAATGGCGATGCTGGCCGTTCTGATCTTTTCGATGATCATCCTGGTTTTTACAGCCGTCGGCGCTGTCACGCCCGATGGTAAAGCAGGCATCTCAAATCCGGGCCCGCACGGCCTGTCGCAGATTTTGTACGCCTACACGTCCGGCGCAGCGAACAACGGCTCGGCGTTCGCGGGACTGAGCGCGAATACGCTCTGGTACAACGTGACGATCGCCTTCGACATGCTGCTCGGAAGATTCTTTATGGTGATTCCAGTGCTCGCAATTGCAGGCAACCTGGCCAAAAAGAAAATCGTGCCGGAGTCAGCTGGAACGTTCCCAGTTACGACGCCTCTGTTCGCAACGCTGCTTGTCTCGGTGATTTTGATTGTGGGCGCGTTGACATTTTTTCCGGCGTTGAGCCTTGGCCCGATTTTGGAGCAACTCCTGATGCACGCAGGAAAGGTATTCGGGGGATAAGCGGATGAACGCGGAAATGACGATGACTCCTGAAATAATTAAAACGCCAGCTGAGGGCAGCAAGAATCCGAAACCAGCGAAGAAATCGCTGTGGACCGGCGGAATCGTGGGCGGCGCGCTGAAAGATTCGTTTCTCAAACTGAATCCGCGCACGCTGATGAAGAATCCCGTGATGTTCGTCGTGGAGGTAGGCGCGGTCGTTACGACTGTTGACTTGCTCCATGAGCTTCCGCATCACTCCAGCGAATTCGGCTTCGCGCTTCAAATCACGCTGTGGCTCTGGTTCACCGTGCTCTTTGCGAATTTCGCCGAAGCGATGGCAGAAGGCCGCGGAAAAGCGCAAGCCGAGACGCTGCGCAAAGCCCGTTCAGAAACGCACGCGCGCCGGATGAAGGCCGACGGAACGTTCGAAGACGTTCCCGGCTCGCAACTGCGAACGAACGACATGGTGGTCGTTAAAGCCGGGGAGTTCATCCCCGGCGATGGCGAAGTCGTGGTCGGCGTGGCGTCGGTGGACGAATCCGCAATCACCGGCGAGTCCGCTCCCGTGATTCGCGAATCAGGCGGCGATCGTTCGGCAGTTACCGGCGGCACGCGCGTGCTATCCGACGAAATCACGGTGAAGATCACTTCTAATCCCGGTGAAACTTTCCTCGACCGGATGATCAAGCTCGTAGAAGGCGCCGAGCGGCAGAAAACGCCGAACGAAATCGCGCTGAACATTCTGCTCGCCGGGCTTACAATTATTTTCCTGCTTGCGGTCGTCACCCTACAGCCGATGGCAGTTTATTCCGGCGCGCCACAATCGATCTACGTCCTGATTTCGCTGCTCGTCTGCTTAATTCCGACGACCATTGGCGGCTTGCTCTCCGCAATTGGCATTGCAGGAATGGATCGCGTGGTTCAGCGCAACGTTCTCGCAATGTCCGGACGCGCGGTAGAAGCCGCGGGGGACGTGGACACATTGCTCCTCGACAAGACAGGCACCATCACGCTCGGAAATCGCCGTGCAACCGAGTTCATCGCCGCTCCGGGCGTATCGGACGCGGAACTGGCCGATGCAGCTCAACTCGCATCGCTTGCAGACGAAACGCCTGAAGGCCGCTCCATCGTGGTGCTTGCAAAGGAGAAATACGGATTGCGCGGGCGCGAACTCTCGTCGGTAGCCACAAATTTCATTCCGTTTTCTGCCACCACGCGGATGTCTGGCGTTGATCTCGATGGACGCGAGATCCGCAAAGGCGCGTTCGATGCAATCGCGCAATATGCGGGAGGAGCTGGAAATAAAGTACCGCTCGAGGTGGAAGAAGCCGTGAAAGCGATTGCCAGTGCGGGCGGAACCCCGCTATTGGTGGCGGAAGATCGTCGTGTCCTCGGGGCGATCTACCTGAAGGACATCGTGAAAGGCGGGATGCGCGAGCGGTTTGATCAGTTGCGCGCGATGGGAATTCGTACCGTGATGATCACCGGTGACAATCCTCTGACCGCCGCAGCGATTGCGCGCGAAGCAGGCGTCGACGATTTTCTCGCGCAAGCAAAGCCAGAAGACAAACTTGCGTTGATCCGTCGCGAACAGGCGAAAGGAAAACTCGTCGCGATGACCGGCGACGGAACGAACGACGCGCCCGCGCTCGCTCAAGCCGATGTGGGCGTCGCGATGAATGCCGGTACGCAAGCCGCGAAAGAAGCCGGCAATATGGTGGACCTCGATTCCAATCCGACGAAGCTGATCGAGATTGTCGAGATCGGTAAGCAGCTCTTGATTACACGCGGATCGCTCACCACCTTTTCAGTGGCGAATGACGTGGCCAAATATTTTGCAATCATTCCGGCGATGTTTGCGGGCGCGTTTCCGCAGCTCGACGTGCTGAACGTAATGCACCTGAAGACGCCGCAATCGGCAGTTCTCTCAGCCGTAATTTTTAACGCGCTGATTATCATCGCGCTCGTGCCGCTTGCCTTGCGAGGCGTGAAATATCGGCCGCTGGGCGCAGAAGCGCTGCTGAGGCGGAATCTGCTCGTCTATGGCATCGGCGGCATCATCGCGCCGTTTCTTGGAATCAAGCTGATCGATTTGATTATTACGCACATTGGTTTGGCATAGGCTGTCGCGGCGTGATCCGGCGCCGCGCAAGTTGAGTTGACGTGAGGACAACATGAAGCGCAATTTCTTGATCTCAATCTGGATGACGCTCGCGACTACTGTGCTGCTGGGAATTATTTATCCTCTCGCCGTCACGGCGCTCGCGCAATTGCTGTATCCGCGACAGGCGAATGGCGAATTAATTCAGCGCGCCAATGGAGAAATCGCGGGATCGAGTCTGATCGGCCAGCCGTTCACATCGGCGGGATATTTCCATTCGCGGCCATCGGCTGCGGGAGCGGCGGGCTACGATCCAATGGCCTCGGGCGGATCGAATCTCGGTCCCACCAATAAAGCTTTAATCGACCGCGTAGCTGGCAGCGTGCAATCGCTCGGCCCCGAAAATCCTGGCGCGCCAATCCCGGTGGACCTTGCGACCGCATCCGGTTCCGGGCTCGATCCGCATATTTCTCCGGCGTCCGCCGAGTTTCAGATTCCGCGCGTAGCCCGGGAACGCGCGATCAAGGAAGATGAAGTGCGAGCGCTCGTGCTGCAACACACCGAGCAGCGGCAGCTTGGGTTTCTGGGCGAACCACGGGTGAATGTGCTCGAGCTGAACCTTGCGCTGGACTCAGCTCATCCGGCGCACTAATCGTAGATTTACGCGCTCAATCCTTGGATTTTTTTTCAGCTCGTTCAGGCCGAGCGGCGCGGGATTTTTCACTCGGCGGCTCAAAGCGGTATCCGATCCACGGATCGGTAAGAATGTAGCGAGGAGAATGCGGGTCGGGTTCGATCTTCTTCCGCAACTGATTGATGAACACGCGCAGATATTCCGTCTCTTCGCCGTAGTCGGGACCCCAAACAGCCTGCAGTAATCGGCGATGGCTGAGCGATACTCCTTGATTCGTGACGAGCTGCCGCAGCAGCTCGAATTCCTTCGGCGTCAAACGGACAGGAGTTCCTTTCACCGTCACCGCGCGTTTCCCGAAATCGATCGACAATTCCTCGGAAGTAAACACCGGAATCGATTCACCGGGCGCCGCGCGCCGCAGAGCCGCGCGAATCCGCGCCATCAGCTCTTCCGCGCCGAAGGGCTTTACCACGTAATCGTCGGCGCCCGCGTCGAGAGCCTGCACCTTATCCTTTTCCGTGTTTCGCACCGTAAGCATGATGATCGGTACGTCGCCAGTGCGCCGGATTTCGCGGCAGGTATCGAGGCCGGAAATTCCCGGCATGTTTACGTCGAGAAGAATCAAATCAGCGCGTTCGGCGCGAAGTTTTTCAAGTGCTTCTTCGCCGGATTTCGCTTCGATCACGGCGTAGCCTTGCGACGTAAGCGTGGTGCGCATCACGCGGCGAATTTGCGGCTCGTCGTCAACGATAAGAATTGTCGCGGAGGTCATGAAATCAGGCCACGGCGCGGCCGCGCTCGATGGGCAGCGTAAACGAAAATACCGAACCGTGGCCGCGTTGGCTGGTGAGGCTGATCGTTCCGCCGTGCGCCTGGACGATCGCTTTGGCGATGGGAAGGCCCATACCCGTTCCCTCCACGCGATATCGCTGGTCGCGGCCCCGATAAAATTTCTCGAAAATAAGATTCTGCTCGGGATCGTCGATTCCCGCGCCTCGATCGGCAACGCTCGTGACCACACAATCTCCGTGATGCTCAGCTGAAATCGTGATGGGATCTTCGGGCGGCGAATACTGATTTGCATTTTCGATCAAGTGGACGAGCGCCTCACGAACCCGCGTCAAATCAACTCGAACGAGCGGCAAATCTGCAGGAATGCGCAAATCAACGCGCCGGTTGCCGAGAATGGTCTTCGTTTGTGCCAGCGCGGCTGTAACAACATCCATCAGAGGACGCGCCTCGAGTTTCAGCACCACTTCGCCGGCATCGAGCTGCGCCATCTCTGCCGCTTCGCCCACAAGGCGATTCAAGCGATCGCTTTCCTCATTAATGATTGTGAGCAACTCCGCCCGTTGTGCATTGGTCAGTGCGGGATTTGAAAGCAAATTCGTCACTGCGGCTTTGATCGACGTCAACGGAGTGCGAAGGGCGTGCGTTACAGAATCGAGCAACGCCGTTCTCAGTCGCTCGCCTTCGTGCGCCGCTTCGGTTTGCCCCAGTTGTTCGACGGCCCGGGCGCGCTCCATCGCAACGGCAATCAGTGTTCCAATCGCTTCGAGCGTCTGCCGCGAGAGTATCGTCCCCGATATTCCCAGGCTTCCAATCGGCCGCACTCCCATTCGCACGGGAACGAAGCAGAGGCTATTCGCGGCGTCAATCACCGGCTCTTCGCGCACCACCACCGCCTTGAGGCTTTCCAAATCAAGCGCAGGCATCACTGGGCCGGAGCGATAGACTTTCTGCTTGTCCGCAAGCAGCAACGCCGCAGCGCCCACCTCAAAGGTATCCACAATCTGCGCCGGAATTCGGTTGAGTAGCTGAATCACATTGCCGGATTCGAGCAAGCCTCGGCAAAACGAGTAGAGTCTTTCTACCTCGCGGCGGCGGGCGGAAACATCCTGAGACTGCTTGCGCGCGCGATTCGAAAGTTGGCTGGCAATCACCGAAACCACGAGAAACGCAAACAGTGCCACCCAATTCTGCGGATCAGCAATTGTGAGGGTTCCGATGGGCGGCAGAAAATAATAGTTGAAAGCCAGCATCGCCACGATCGACATAAAAACCGACACAACGATGCCCCAGGCCGTGGAAACCGCTAAAATCGCGAGTAGAAACGTGAGGGCGACGGTAGTAGCGTTGACCGGAAGCACCTTGCGGTAAAAGAAAGTAATCCCGAACACGATGGCGAGTGCCGCGGCGAAATGGAGTGCACGGTTGAAAACAGATTCGCGCATTGCGTCATTCTATCGTAGCTTTCCGCGCACTCGTAAAAGAGAATAGCCCGCATGGCAAAGACCCCAGAACAGTGGCTTGCGGAATCCCGCCCGCCCGAGAAAGCCAAAGGCGTGATGAAGCTGTTCCTCGGCTACGCACCCGGCGTCGGCAAGACCTACAGCATGCTGAGCGAGGCGATCCGGCGAAAAAACCGCGGCGAAGACGTGGTGATTGGTATTGTCGAAAATCACGGGCGCAAAGGCATCATCGAACTCGCTTCCCAGCTCGAAGTGGTTCCGCGCAAGAAAATCGACTACAAGGGCACGCTCTTCGACGAGATGGACACCGACGCAATTCTGGTGCGCCGCCCCGCTGTGGTTCTGGTAGACGAGCTCGCACACACAAATATTCCGGGAAGCAAACATCGCAAGCGTTACGAGGATGTCCTCGAATTGCTCGAAGCCAAGATCGACGTGATTTCCACCGTTAATATCCAACACATCGAAAGCATCGCGCCCACTGTTCACGCAATTACGGGAGTCGCTGTTCGCGAAACCGTGCCGGACTGGGTGCTGCAAGTGTCGGAAGAAACCGTGATGGTGGACCTCACTCCCGAGGCGCTTCAAAACCGCATGAAACGCGGTGATGTCTATGGCAAAGAGAAAGTGGATCAGGCTCTCAAGAATTTCTTCCGGCGCGGAAATTTAATTGCGCTCCGCGAACTGGCTCTCCGGCAGGTCGCCGAGCAGGTGGACCGCAGCCTCGAATCTTACATGGTGGAAAAGGATATTCAGGAGAGCTGGGCCGTACGAGAACGGATCGCCGTTCTGATCAGCGCAAATCCGAAGGCGCAATACCTGGTGGCAAGAGCAGCGCGTATGGCGCGGCGAATGGATGCTGATCTGTACGCGGTGCACGTGGATGTAGCGATGGGCGATTTGAGTGAGCAGGATCAGAAATTGCTCACTGCGAATATGCAGTTTGCCGAAAGCCTTGGCGCCAAGACCGTGCGACTGAAAGGAGACAATGTAGCGGACGCGACGGCGCACTTCGTCCGCGAGAAACACATCACGCAGGTGATTTTTGGGCGAACAGCTGTGGAAGGCTGGCGGAAACTGCTTTTCCTGAACGCGATCAATCGGTTCTTGCGCGATGCCCCCGCCGTGGATGTGCATATCGTTACGCAGGAACCGGACTGACTTAACCCTGAGCAGCCAGAACCTTTTTACGAAGCGTCGTCAGTGGGAATATCGAACTGCACCAGGTCGGATTGGAAACCCTTCGTCTTTACAGCGCCGTACGCGATTCCAACAGCCATCCAGACCGTTCCGAGAACAATTGCGTAGCGGCCCAAATTTCGCCAAATGAAAAAGCAAATCGCGAATCCCAGAAGCGGGAACACAAGGTCAGTCCAATTCCTTTCTTTCGCTCGTAGATAGTACCGGACAAACGCTGCCGCATTGACGCCCATGAACGCGATGAGGGCGCCAAAATTCAGCAGCTCGGTGCCGCGCTCGTAGTTAATCAAGAACGCGCCAATCAGCGCGATCGCACCGACGAAAATCACGTTATTGCGCGGAATGCGGTTCTTCGGATCGAGCGCGCCAAAGAATTTCTTCGGTATGCCATCGCTGCGGCCCATTCCGTAAAGCAGGCGCGCCGCCCCAAGCTGCGCACCCATGCCCGAACCAATATTCGCGATCAGTACGGTGAAATTGATCAGATGGAAAAGGAAAAAGCCGCCAATCTGCCGAGCCACCAGCGGAAATGCGGATTCCACCATCTCCGGCGGAAATGGCTTCGATCCCCACACCAGCTGTGCCGCATACACTTCGAGCGATGAAAGTACGCCCGTGATCACGCAAACCAGAACGGTCGCAAGCATGATGTTGCGCCGCGGATTTTCTACCTCTTCTGAAAACGTGGAAATCGCGTCGAAGCCGATGTACGTAAGGACCGCGATCGAAGTGCCACGGAATACGCCCGCATAGCTGAAAGTTTGGGGGTTGTAAAACGGCTGCGTGAAAAACCCCGCGCCGTAGTGCTGAATTCCCCAAACGAATCGAATTACAAAAGCGAAAAACACGATAACGACAATCGTCATTCCCGCCGCAAGCACGTCGTTGATTCGCGCCGACGTTTTTACTCCTCGCAAGTTCAACATCGTGAATGCTGACGCATAACCAACTGCCAGCACCCAGTACGGCACGCCCGGGAGAATATTCTGCGTCAGCTTGCTGGAAATCACCGTGCAGATCAGCGGATTCAGGATGTAATCCATCACCATCGCCCAGCCGGTGAGGTAGCCAAGCGCGGGATGAATTTCCTGGCCTACATACGTGTAAGCCGAACCGGCGCTCGGATACGCGCGCGCCATTTTTCCGTAACTGATCGCGGTGAAAAGCATTGCGACCATGGCGATCAGGATCGTGGTTACAACGTGCCCGCGTGCTTCGTTGCTGATTACGCCGTAGATTCCCATCGGCGCGATGGGTTGAATGATCACGATGCCGATGATGATGAGGTCCCACAGGCCGAGAACTCGTTTTAATTTGATGAGAGAGCCTGCGGAGGCGTTCAACTCGCTCATTCGGTGACGACAGCCTTCACAAGATTCCGTGGATGGTCCACATCGCAACCATTGAGAACCGCGAAGTGATAAGCAAATAACTGCAGCGGCACGACTTCAAGGATCGGCAGAAGCAGCTCTGGCGCAACAGGGACGGAAATCACGTGGTCGGCAATCATCGGCAATTCGCGATCGCCTTCCGTCGCAATCGCAATTACGGTGCCGCCACGGCTTTTTGCGTATTCGAGCACGGTGAGCGTCTTCTGGTAACGCAGCATCGAGTCCGGGTCGAACACGTCGCGCGTCGCAAGCGCAATCACCGGCAATTTTTCCGCCACGAGCGCATTCGGGCCATGACGTAGCTCGCCTGCAGGCATTCCTTCAGCCTGCACGTATGAGATTTCCTTCAGCTTCAATGCCCCTTCCCGCGCGATCGCATAGTGCACACCGCGCCCCAGAAATAAAAATGCCTTCGAGTCCGCTATCGCGCGAGCTGCGCCTGCAGCCTGTGCGTCCCAGGAAGGCAGGGACGTCATGATCTCTGCCGAGATCCCCGAGAGTCGCGCAAGATGGCGGCGCGCGACTTCCGGCGTCATCCGCCCTCGCTTGCACGCAAGAAACAGCGAAAACAGATAGAGCAGCGTCAGCTGCGCGGTGAAACTCTTTGTGGCCGGAATGGCCAGCTCCGGCGCGGCATACGTGATGAGCGTTGAGCTCGCTTCACGCGCAATTGTGGAGTCAGCTACATTTGAAATCGCAACGGTCTTCGCGCCGCGATGCAATGCCTCACGTTGCGCAGCAATCGTGTCGGCGGTCTCGCCCGATTGCGTAATCAGCAGAACAATCGGATCCGCGCCCGCATGTGTGGAGCGGTAGCAATACTCGCTCGCATATTCCACATCCACCGCGACTCCCGCAAGGTCCTCCATCATGATTTCCCCGGCAAGCCCTGCATTCCGACTCGAACCGCTGGCAGCGATGATTATTTTCTTGAACGCGAACAGCGCGCTTTCGATGGGCTGGAGCGCAGACGGAAAAATCACGTCGCCTTCCACGTTGCGCTGGATTGTTTCGCGGAGCGCCTGCGGTTGCTCGTAGATTTCACGCAACATCATGTGCGGAAACTCGCGCACGACGGCCGCCGCCTTCGAATTCTGCGACTCGCCGGACGTATTATCGGGCATTCGCGCCCACTCTTTGCGTATCTGACGTGCTCGTAGTCGCGCTCGCACCGGTCGCACCGGTCTCGCCGATCGCCACCGACGCGGGCTCCACGTTCCAACCGCCGATCACTAACTCCGGACTTCCCTTCAGCGCTTCGGCCGTGAGATAGCGCGCCGTAAGCTCCCGCGATTCCCCCGGCATCAACTCGAAGTAGTTGTCTTCCCAAATCACTGGAAGAATATCAGCCGCTTGATTCTTCTGCCGAATGCCAAGACAAATCTGAAACGCAAGATGGCTGCTCGGATTCGAAATCTTCACACGAACTCGCGGCCCGCCCGCCGTCTGCTCCACAGTCGAGGCTGCATACACGCGAACGCGCGGCAACTGATTGAGCGAACGCAAATCGTCATACGGCGACGCAGGCGTATAAATAGAAGTGGAATTCGTAGTATCAGGGGGCGGCGGATCATCGAAATAAACCGTTTTCGCCCATTCGATTTTCGCCGGCTTGCTCGAAAGCCAATAGAAATTGGAGCTGACAATCTTCCCCGCCTGATCTTCCAGCCGCAGTCGCACGAAAAATATCGGCGACGTGGAGCCCGCGAACTCCGGAATCGCGACCACGCGCTTCACATCATCCGCTTCTACATCGACGGAAGCCTGCTTCGTAAATATTCTGTCGAGCGCAAAGTTGTAAACCTCAGCCGTAACCATCGCGCCAGAAATCTTCTGATACGAATTGTTCACCACCACCACGCTTCGGTCATCGTACGAATATTGAACGTGCAGCGGCTCGCAAGCTTTCTTCGCGCCAAAATACCCGCCAGCCGGCTGCAGGTAGTAGTCGTAGAGATGCCAATAGATCGAGGGCCACGAATTATTCAGCATCCACTGAATCACGCCAGTGGAGCTGTATTTATTGCGCGAGTAAGCCTCGAACATCGCGCGTTCGCCGTCATACGTCATCGCCTGCGACTTGAGAAGAAAATCATCCAAACCTGTAGGCGCACCGAACATTTCGTTCATCGCCTTCGTGAATCGATCCGGATTCGAAAAACTTTCCGACGCAGCGTGGTAGCTCCAAAACTCATCAATCGGCCACAGATGCTCGGCAGGTAGCATTTTCTGCAGGCTTCCACGCGTGGGAATCGCCGGGCCCGGGCTTGTTTCCGTGTTGAAGCCGCTCGCGCCGCCATATTTTCCGGGATCTGTCAGCCAATACGCCGGCGGCACGTAATCATATGGCCCAGTCATCTTCACACCAGACCGCCCGGTAACCTCCGCGGAAATCGCAGAAGCAGACGAAAGGGACGGATTGGGCCAATCTGTTTCCTTCAAAACCTTCAAGTAAGCGCGCTCGATTTTTGCAGGCGGCGGAATGTCGCTCCCATTCAGCCAAACGAAAACGCTCGGATGATGCCGCAGCCGGAAGGCCTGCGAACGGAGCGATTGCGTCGCGATCGGAAGATCGCCGGGTTTCCATTTTTCCCAAAGCTGCCAGTATGTGCAGCAAACCCAGCCAGGCATGAGCAAAATCCCTTTTTCATCCGCGAGGTCGTAAAAATCCTCGCTTTCGATCTGGCCTTCGAGACGAATCGCGTTGAGATTCATATCCAGAATGTACTGAAATTGCGCTTCCAGCCGATCGCGCGAGCGGCGCAGAAGCATATCTTCGGCCCAGCCGCCCCCGCGAATCAGAATTCGCTTCCCATTTACGCGGAACACACGGTTGCCCTTGTCCGTCAGCTCCGAAGTGATTTCGCGAATTCCAAACCGAATCGTTTGCGTGTCAGAAATCTCGCCACCGACCGTAAATCGCAATGCAAGCTCGTGAAGGTTTGGCTGGCCCATCTGTGCAGGCCACCAGACTTTCGGGTTCTTCACGCGCAAATCCGGAAACGCATCCGCCGAAAACTTCACAGCCCGCGTCTCGCCGGGTTTCAATGTTACCGGCTGCTGAAATTTCAAATTCTCGATACTGCCCTCAAGAGAACCGGTAACCGCCTTTTCCGTCGCGTTGTACAGCTGCGTCATCACGGTAAGATTCGCCCCGCCGTTTGACGCATCTGTGAAATGTGTCACCACCTGCGGATAGCGAATTTCCACCGGTCCGCTCGTTCGCAGGTAAACGTCGCTGTAGATCCCCATATTTTTGTCGGGCGGCGCCGGATTCCAATCCTGCCAGTTAATGCCCAGATCCGTTTCTGTCTGCGCGAAGGTCTCGACGGCCAGCACATTCGCGCCTTTTCGTGCAAGCAGCGATGTCACGTCGAATTCCCAGATGCGATACGTGCCAAGCATCTCCGCCGCGCCCGCGAGCTTGTGGCCGTTCACCCAGACATTCGCGCGGTAATTAATTCCATTGAAATGCAGCCAGACGTGCTGGCCCTTCGCACCATCCGGTGATCGAAATTCTGTGCGATACCACCACGAACAGCGGAATGGGCTGTCCTTCGGCATCGGCAGCTCGGCAAAATTTTTTCCAATCGGATAAGAGGTCCCGGGAATTTTGCGAAGATTCATTCCGAAATCCGGGTCGGGGTACGTTTTATCGGCCACCAAAGCTGCGACGACGGTGGAAGGAACACTCGTCTGATGCCATCCGGACGTCGAATACCCAGCGGCGGAGATTCCCGCGCCGGTAGCTTTGATCTTGCAACCTGACTGAAGCGTCCAGCCATCGTGAAGGTAGATTTTTGAATTTTGCGCGCCGCCAGAATCCGCGAAAGATCGAACAGGTAGGAATGCCAACAGGAAAAACAACAACAAAGCAGCGCAGCACTGCAAGTTTAGCCGCCCGTTTCTTCGCTCGGCTGCCATCGATGGGACCGTCACCTTCAGGGCCGTGCTCCGCCGCCAATCACAGTTTTATTAAACTTTATTAAATCGAACTATGATTCCAGCGGCTCAAGGTGTCAAGCCCAAATTTCCCTGCGAATCGCACGGTGCGCCCGCATTACGTCACCGCGCGCGTTGACTCCCGCACCACCAATTCCGGCGCGAGCTTGCGGTGCAGCGGCGCAAATTCCCGGTCTTCCGTGGCCGCATTGATTCCTTCCATCACGATCCCAACGGCCGCGCTACCGAGTGCCTCCATCGGCTGACGTACCGTGGTCAGCGACGGAAACGAAAGCCCCGCCGGAATCACGTCGTCGAATCCAATCACGGAGCAATCCTCCGGAACCTTCAAACCGGCGCGCGCCAGGCCGCGAATCGTTCCGAATGCAGTCATGTCGTCAAACGCCATCACTGCGGTGAAGCGCTTCTTCTGCTTCAATAATTCTTCCGTGAGTTTGAAGCCGCACTCGAATCCGGAATTGTGGTCGAGCGAATCGGGCAAGTTCACTATGAGCGCAGGATCGATCTCCAGTCCCACCGATCGCGCAAACGAGCGCACGCCTCGCCATCGCGGCGCGCTGTCGCCCAGCATTTTCGGCCCGCGAATGAATGCGATTTTGCGATGCCCCAGCGAATACAGGTGTTCCATCGCGAGATGAGCGCCCGCTTCGTTGTCCACCATCACCGAACTCACGTTTCCGGTCTTCAGTTCCCTGCCAATCATCGCAGCGGGAATATTTCGTTTTTCGAGATCGGCGAGCAGATCGATATCGACGAAGAGCCAGTTCGCAACGATCACAAGCCCTTCCACCGGCGAAGCCAGCAGCATTTCCAGATAGCGGTCAAACCGGCCGCGCTGGTTGTGCACGTCGGTGAGAACTGGCAGGTACGACGCTTCGTAAAGTGAATTCTCGATGCCCCTCAGAACAAGCGTGCAAAAGGGATCCGTAATATCGAAAACCATCACTCCGACAGAACGATTGCGCTTGGCTCCCAGAAACCGCGAATGAATTTTGGGCTTGTAGCCAAGCTTCTTCGCGGCTTTTCCGATGCGATCTTTCGTCGAAAGCGGAATATAACGCGCGAGCGGCGCATTATTGAGGACGATCGAAACGGTCGCCGCCGAGACGCCGCTTGCGCGCGCGACGTCACGAAGCGTGATTCCCGATCCCCTCGTCTTGCCCCGGCTCATGATTGGATCCCCGTAAAGCTGCGCGTTCGAATGAACGATGGAGCGCGCTCATGTTTACCACAAGCGGCGGAACGGAGCTAGCAAGACAGGCGGCGGAATGTATCCACCGTGAAACGACCCGCATTGGCAACAGCAAATTGACGCCGGAAACTAAACGTGAGGAATTTGCGAAACGTTCCAGCCGCCGCCAATCGCCTTCACCAGCAGCACGCTCGCCGTCATCCGGCGCGTTTGAATGCCCACTTCGGTTACCTCATCGGAAAGCGCAGCATTTTGCGCGGTAATCACTTCCAGATAGTTGACGATTCCGCCTTTGTAACGATTATTCGAAAGCGCCAGCGAATGTTCGGCGGAAGTTACGGCCGATTGCTGCACCACTTCCTCCTCGTTCAAAATGCGGAGCGCTGCGAGATTGTCTTCCACTTCCTGAAATGCTGTCAGCACCGTTTGCCGGTAATTGTCGATCGACTGCCGGTACGCCGCTTCCGATTGCTGCGTCACCGCGTGGCGCTTCCCGGCATCAAAAATCGTCTCTGTCGCAGCAGCGCCTATCGACCACAATCCGGACGGCCCCTGTATCAAAGTAGTGAACACGCCGCTTTCGAATCCTCCGGCGCCGGTGAGAGTGATCAGCGGGTAGTAAGCCGATTTCGCCACGCCAATCTGAGCGTTTGATTCTTGCATGCGGCGCTCGGACGCAGCGATATCCGGCCGTCGCTCGAGCAAATCTGAAGGAAGCCCCGGCGGGATTGCAGGCGGAGCCGCGCGCAGCGGCGAATTCGGCAAACTGAATTGCGCGGGAGGTTTTCCGACCAGTACTGCGATCGCGTGCTCGAACGCTGCGCGGTTCACGCCCACGTCGATCGCCTGTGCTTGCGTTGTTTTCAGTTGAGTTTCGGCTTGCGCTACGTCCACCGCAGAGGCCAGACCGGCCTTGTAACGATTCTGTGTCAGGTCCAGCGCCTTCTGGTACGCGATTACCGTCGAATCGAGCAGGTCTTTCTGTGCGTCGAGGCCCCGCAACTGGAAATAGTCCAACGCGAGTTCCGCGTGAAGACTCAAGCTCACATTCGCCAAATCTGCGGCCGTCGCTTGCGCTTCGGAGCGGCTCGCTTCCACCGTCCGGCGCACGCGGCCCCACAGGTCAGGCTCCCACGACGCATCAATCGGGATTGCGTAATCGGAATAATCAGGCTTTGTCGAACCGTGCACGAAGAGCGGCTCATTGCTCGATACGTGAATGCGTGCGGCGGACGCGTTGCCTGTGACCGTTGGATAGTAATTCGATCGCGAGATTTGAATCGCGGCGCGTGCCTGCGCGAATTGTTCCTGTGATGCTTTCAGGCTCTGGTTGGAAACTTCGATCTGTTCCTCGAGGGCGTTGAGCTGCGGATCCTCGTAAACTTCCCACCACTTGCCCTTGGCAAGTTGGTCGCTGGGCTGCGCAGGTTTCCAGTTTCCCAATTCCTTGTAATCCACGGGAGCGTCCGCAGGCGGGCGAACGTAATTCGGTCCAACCGTGCATCCGAAAAGCACGAATGCAGCGCCCAGACCAAGAGCAGCACACGCCGCCTTGCGCGGAAAATTAGTTTCCCGCGAAAATTCGAATCGAAATCTCCCGCTCACTTCTTGCTCCCTCCTGACGATGGCTGGCTCTGTGGCGGCTGTCCTTGTGTCGATTGACCCGGCGTAGCTTGGCCCGGCGTCGCATTGGCCGGCTTAGCCTCAGCCACTCGAACCGTTTCGCCAGAAATCAGCGAGTCTGGCGGATTCACGATGACTGCATCATCAGCCTGCAGGCCGGACACGACTTCCACTTCCCCTCCAAAATCGCGGCCAAGAATCACGTTTACAAGTTCAGCGCGGTTTCCATCTTTCACCACTCCCAACTGCAATCCCTGCGCGCGGAAAATTAATGCGGCGGCTGGCAAAATAAACGTTGGAGCGCCCGATGAAACGGCCAGATGGACTTCGGCAAACGCACCTGGCAACAATTCACCCGTGGGATTGTCCACATCCACTTCGACTAGGAGAGTCCGCGTCGCCAGATCGATGGCATTCGCAGTTCGAACGAGCTTTCCCTTAAATTGCCGCCCGGGAAATTCCTGTAAAGTCAGGGTCGCGCCTATACCCGGCTTGGCTGCCGGCGAAAATTGTTGCGGCACGTTGATGTACACGCGAAGGGTGTGGATCGCTGCAATGTGAAACAGCTCCGCAGCCGTTGTGCCGGCACCGGAATTGATCAAGTGACCCACATCGGTGTTGCGCACTGTGATGATCCCGTCAAACGGTGCGTATATCTTCCGAAACGACTCGAGTTGTTCGAGGTACTTCACCTGATATTCGGCGGCGGCTACGGTTGCTGCGTTGGCCCGCTCCGATCCCAGGGCGTTGTCTACGTCCTGCTGCGCCACCGAATCCGTATTTTTCAGTTCCTGATAGCGATTCGACGTGATTTGCGCGAGGTTGTAATTCGCTTTCGCAGTATTCAGCTGCGACCGCGCTTGCTGTAGCTGTTGATCCACTTCCGGCGTCTCAATCTCGGCAAGCAGCTGCCCCGCTTTCACGCGTCCGCCAATATCCACATACCATTGCTTCAGGTAGCCATTGGTGCGCGCGTAGATCGGCGACTCCGTGAAAGCCTGCATGTTTCCCGGCAACACGATTTCGGTTTGCGGCGCACCCTGTTTCGGATGCATCACGTTCACTGTCGGCACCGCGAGGTCGTACGTCTCGTTCTTGAGCCTCGATTTGGCTCGCAACCGCGGAACGATACCCATCGCGACGACTCCGGCCACGATTAGCAGCACCACCACCGTGATCAGAATCCCGTGCTTCGATCCGGTCTCGGGAGGCGATTGCGAGCTTCCTCGGTCCGGTTGTTTTACTGCCTCTTCTGTCTGAGCCATATGTCCTCTTCTACTTCAAAAACGTACCGCACGTGAAATCCTCACTGCTGGCCCGTTCTACTACGCCGCCGCATCCGGCGACTTACTCTGCCGCCAGCTATGCACAAAACTGAAAAACACCGGTACGAAGAATAGGGTAGCAACCGTCGCAAAAAGAAGTCCGCCGATTACGGCGCGTCCCAGTGGCGCGTTCTGCTCGCCACCTTCTCCCAGCCCGAGCGACATTGGAAGCATGCCGATGATCATCGCCAACGCCGTCATCAGCACAGGACGAAAGCGCGTGAACCCTGCATTGAGCGCCGCTTCTCCGGGGTCTTCGCCCTCTTCCAGCCGTTCCTTCGCGAAGCTGATTACCAAAATGCTGTTTGACGTGGCCACGCCCATGCACATGATCGCTCCGGTCAACGCCGGCACGCTGATTGTCGTTCCCGTAATAAAAAGAAGCCACACGATTCCAGCAAGCGCGGCCGGCAACGCCATCAGAATGATGAACGGATCGAGCCACGATTGGAAGTTCACGACGATTAGCAAATACACGAGCAAAATCGAAAATCCCAATCCGGCGAGCAATCCAATAAACGACGACCGCATCGTCAGCACTTGCCCGCGCTCCACAAGCAGCGAACCTTGCGGCAAATCCTTCCGCGACGCATCCAGAATCTTGCCGATGTCCCGCGACACGCCGCCCAGGTCGCGCCGGTCCACTGCACCGAAAATATCGATGACCGGCTGGATATTGTAGTGCGAGACGACGGCCATCTCCGACCCGCGAGTGAACGTTCCCAGACTGGCCATAATCTGCGGAGGAGCGGTTCCATTCGTGATCGGAACGTTTTGGAGGTCTTGCAGCGAATCCACGCGATACTGCGGCGTTTGTGTTGCGATGTTGTAGCTCACACCCGTTCGCGGATCGAGCCAGAAAGTCGGCGTCGTTTGAGAGCTGCCGCTCAGCGAGATCAAAAGATTGTTCGCCACATCTTTCTGCGTAAAACCCACCTGGCTCGTCTTCGTTCGGTCGACCTCGATATGAAATTTCGGGTAGTTGAATGGTTGCTGGATGCGAAGGTCGACCGCGCCGGGAACAAATTTCAGCTTGTTGATCAACTGTTCGGCAAACAAGCGGTTTGCTGCCAGATTGCGCCCCACAATCTGAATGTCAATCGGCGCAGGCAAGCCGAAGTTGAGAATCTGCGTTACGATATCCACCGGCAAATCGTAAAAAGTTACACCGGGAAAATCGCGGGCCAGCTTCGAACGGAGCGCACGAACGTATTCCTTCGTCGGCCGGTGGTCATGCGAAAGCTCCACTTGGATATCCGCATCCGCGGGCCCGATCGGAGCGGACGTGCTATAGGAAAGATTGATTCCGCTGTACGGAAGCCCGATGTTATCAATGATCGTAACGAGCTCTTTCGGCGGAATCTCGCGGCGAATTTCGTCTTCCACTCGGTCGCAAAGCGCCGCCGTGTCTTCGATTCGAGTACCCGTCGGCGCGCGCATGTGCAGCTTGAATTCACCGCTGTCAACGCTTGGGAAAAAGTCCTCGCCGACAAATGGAAGCAGCAAAAACGACAGCAGGCAAGCCGACAGAAACACCACGATAAACAATTTGCGATGCCGCACCGACGTCTCGAGCATCCGGTGATACTTCCCTCGAAACTTCTCGAAACTAACTTCAAATCTCTCCTGCATCCGCACGAATGGATTGCGAGAAGTCCGCGAAGCTTCGCGCCGTTCTTCTTCCGTCACCGCCACAAGCAGATATCGCGCCATCGTCGGCACGAGCGTTCGCGACAGCAAATACGACGCCATCATCGCGAAGCAAACTGCTTCAGCCAGCGGCACGAATAAATACCTCGCGACGCCCGAGAGAAAAAACATCGGCACGAACACGATGCAAATCGATAACGTCGATACCAGCGCCGGCACTGCGATCTGCGAAGCGCCGTCCAGAATCGCCTGCACGATTTCCTTGCCCTGATCAAAGTTCCGGTTGATGTTCTCCACTTCCACAGTCGCGTCGTCGACCAGAATCCCCACCGCCAGCGCCAGCCCGCCCAGCGTCATGATGTTGATCGTTTCTCCCAACGCGCTCAAAACGATCAGCGAAGTGAGAATTGACAGCGGTATCGACACCGCAATGATCACCGTGCTCCGCCAGCTTCCCAGGAAAATCAAAATCATAATGCCGGTCAGGCCCGCTGCGATCGCTCCTTCGCGAACCACCCCCTCGATCGACGCGCGCACGAAGAGCGATTGGTCAGACACCGCCTTCACGTCCACCTTGTCCGGTATCGACGCCTGAATCACCGGCAGCTTTGCTTTGATCCCGGCAATAATATCGAGCGTCGAAGCATCGCCCGACTTCAGCACTGACATCAGCACCGCGCGCGATCCATCCACTCGAACGATATTCGTTTGCGGTGGAAATCCGTCGCGTACGAATCCTACGTCGTGAATATAAACCGTCGAATCTCCCACGCTTTTGATCGGAAGATTATTCAGATCAGTTACAGTCACCGGCGCGCCGTTCATATCCACCTGATATTCAAACGTGCCAATCTTCGCCGTCCCCCCCGGCAGGATCAGATTTTGATTCGTGATCGTGTTCACCACGTCGCTTGGCGAAAGCCCCTTCGACTGCAACTGCGTCGTGTTCAAATCGATTTGGATCTGCCGCTGCTTCCCGCCGTAGGGATATGGAATCGCAACACCGGGCACCGTAATCAGTCCGGTGCGGATAAAGTTTGTTCCCACGTCGAAAAGTTGCTGCTCGTTGAGTGTCTTTCCCGAAAGCGCGAGCTGCAGAATCGGTACTGTCGAGGCGTTGTACTGGATTACAAGCGGCGGCGTCGTGCCTGTCGGAAATTGCCGGACGATTGTTTGAGAAATAGCCGTTACTTGCGCGACGGCGTTTCCAATCTGCACTCCCGGGTGGAAGAACACCTTCGTAATTCCGATTCCGTTGAATGATTGCGATTCGATGTGCTCGATGTCGTTCACCGTCGTCGTCAGCACGCGTTCGTAAATGTACGTGATCCGGTTGGACATCTCCTCCGGCTCGAGTCCGCCGTAATTCCAGATCACGCTGACAACGGGAATATTAATGTTCGGAAAAATATCAGTAGGCGTACGGAGAATTGCCACCGGCCCCAGAATCAAAAGCAATATTGCGGCCACCACGAACGTGTATGGCCGCCGTAACGCGAGTCGAACAATCCACATCGATTACACCCGGTCCTGACTGGTTTACGAGAAGTTCGCTCTGCTGTGCCGCGCCGAACCGCACCAAACGAGAGTTCTGGCCACGCCCCAAAACCCTATTATCGCACGCGGAATTCTAATTTCTAAGATTCATCGTCGAGAACTTAGACTCCTATAGATGTGTTTGGCGCCAATGTGGTTTCAGATTTCCGCTGGCTGTTTCACGGCGGAACGCACAGAACTGAAGCGTTTTCCACTTCAGAATCACAAGTTAAATTCCAAGCAGATTAGATCGAATTTTCGTGTAGCTGTGTTCCTGTGCCCAAAGATTGAGCGGGATCGTCGCGAGTTCGTCGACCACCGGCACCGCGTTTCCATCCTTCGTCATGTCTACCGTCTTGATGTATGCGCGGCACGTATCGCACGCCTCCACGCGCACCGACGGAATTTCCGTCGCACTGTAAACCGCGAGTTTGTGCACGTCCTCTTCGCCGCAGCCAGGGCAGACGAGCCGCCGGTAATTCCATTCCGTCGCGCACAACGAACAAATCAGCGAACGTTTGCCGCCGTCGCCTTCAGGCCGCAACACTCCCACAAGCGGCTTCGATGAACACAGTGGACAAATTGGCGGCGTTTCGTGAATCGGTGGATGCACGGTGTAGTCCGCGAGATACTCCGCGTAAGGTTGCAAAAATATCCAAGCAAACAGAGTTTCTAATTCGGAAGTCGAGTTCGACTTCGAATCCGCCCTCGGTCCCGCGCCCGCCCCGGCATCGAGTTCGTTTCCCGCCTGCCAGAATTGCGTCAAAACTTCCTGCCACATCGTCCCGCCTCCCGACTGCAACTCTGCCGCAGCATCCCTGAGAGGCAGAGGCGAACTCGTCCCCATCGCCCCTAAAAACGCTCCGAAGCGCGGCAACAAAATAAAAAGATCAAGCTCCTTCCTCAGTGTACCGGGCTCGCGCGCTACTTGCGCCGTCCCGCACTTCGATTCAATCTCTGCGTACAGTGATTTCTGAAATTTTGCGACGTGCTCGTAGAATTGAAGGCCCTGCGATGCGGATGGAAATTTAGCGGCTAGATTACGAGCCCTGGCGATTCGAACATCCCACTTGCCACTTCTCATTTCCTCGGCGAGCTTTCTCGCAACACCTTTTCAAGCCAAATTCCGTGATATCGCCTCGCCCAGTTCATTGACACGTCGCCGCGAATCACGGAACCGAACGACCCTCGCTCGAGGGCTACTCCCATGTATACATGAATGATGAATAGGCCGATCGTGAGTAGCGCCGCCGACGCGTGCACCAGGATAGCGGTATACCGCAAGAAGCGAAGGTTCCAGGGAATCAAGTGCGGAAACCACAGAATCAGCCCGCTGAGGAACAGCAGAATGCCGCACGAGAAAAATCCCCAGAAAAGAAGTTTCTGCCCGCCGTTGAAACGCCCAACCGTCGGTACCTGTTCCTCTTCATTTCGAATGTAGTGTCCGACCGCGTGCCACCACGTCTTGTCAACGGGTTCCTCATGCATTTGCGCGGACCACATCCGGTGCATCAGCAACACCGCGATGACGAAAATCAGGCCGATCCACGGGTGCAACTCGCGGGCGACCGTCCCGCCGCCAAAAAGCACGGCAATCCAGAAAAGCCACGGCGACCAGAACGCAAGTCCGGTGAGCAACAGGTACACGTACGAAAGCCCTGCCATCCAGTGAACGAACCGCTCGTGAAACGTGTACCGCAATACCCGGCCCTTCGGAAGTATGTAGGCGTCGCTCATGCTTGTGCTCCCGGTCCCGGACCAGGCTCCTGGCCCGGCCGCGGCGTCGGTGTCAACTTCTCGGGCTCATCTTCCGCGATAACCTTTGGACCGAAGCGCAAATAGTGAATCGCCACGCCGAGCACGCCGCCGATCATCGCAAGATTGCCTAGCCATTTCAGCGGCTTCTTCCAGAGTTGCACGCTCCATGGAATGTGCGGATCGGCAGGCAATCCGCCATACAACTCCGGATTTTTCGCGTCGTGCAGCACGTAGATCACATGCGTCCCATTCACGCCAGCCGGATCGTAAACTCCCGCATCTTTGAAACCCGAAACGTCGCGCAGTTGCTTCGCTCGCTTTTCAGCGAGGAACTTCATGTCTTCTTTCGTGCCGAAATGCAGGCAGCCCGTCGGGCACGACTTGATGCAAGCTGGTTCGAGCCCCGCGCTCACTCGGTCCACGCACAATGTGCATTTGAATACCTTACGCGCGCCCGGACTGAACTTCGGAATGTTGAACGGGCAGCCCGTCATGCAATATCCGCAGCCGATGCAATGCTCCTGCTGGAAGTCTACAATTCCGTTCACGTACTGCACGATCGCGCCATCCGCCGGACAGGCCGCGAGACATCCCGGATCCTCGCAATGCATGCACTGATCTTTGCGCATCAGCAGCATCAAGCCATGCTCGGGATGCTCGATTTCGCTAAACCGGATCAGGTTCCAATAGTTCCACGACGTATTCGGCATCGTCTGGTACGAATTGTCGAACACCGTTTCGCTGAACGAATATCCGTTCCACTCCAGGCAAGCCACTTCGCACGCCTTGCAGCCGATGCAAGTGGACGTATCGATCAGCTTGCACACTTCAAATTCGCGTTTGAGCCCTGTACCGGGAGCCGGCCCGGCATGGCCTGAAATTGCGCGGACTTCCAGGTTCACTTGGCTCATGCCTTTTCCACCTTTACTAGAAATCCCTTCGATTCGGGAGTATAGGCATTGGGATCGACGACCGTCGGCGTCAACAGATTCGCCGGTGTGCGCGCGTCCCTGTCCTCGTCCTCTTTAATTCCGCGGAATCCCTGGTGAATCGGCAGCCCGATCTGATGGACCTTCTTGCCCTGAATCATCATGGGCTTGATCCGCCGCGTGACGAAGGCTTTCGCGATGTACGTGCCGCGAATGCTCGTCACCTTCACCTTGTCGGTTCCGCGAATCCCCATCTCGTCCGCCAGCTCGACGGACATCTCGACGAAGGGCTCGGGGATCAACTGCACGTTCATTGGATTGTTCTTCGTCCAGTAGTGATATTGCTCGGTTAATCGATAAGTCGTGCACACTACCGTGTAGCCCTGCTCGGGCGAAGCGTACTTGTCCGCCGGCGTCGTGAGCTTCTTTACCACTGGGTTATTGGAATGTTCCGGATGCAACGGATTGGGAATTGGGCTTTCGATCGGCTCGTAGTGCTCCGGGAAAGGCCCGTCCGTCACCGCTCCGATGGGTACGAACAGCCGGCCCACGCCCTCCGGGTTCATGATGAAGGGCCCCATGTGATCTTTCGGATGGGAGTCGGGCTTGAAATCAGGAACGTCATTGCCGACCCATTTCTGGGCGTCCTCATTCCACCAGACTTGCTTGCGGGAAGGATCCCAGGGCTTCCCGTCGACATCGCAGGAAGCGCGATTATAGAGAACGCGGCGATTCGCGGGCCAGGAGAAGCCCCAGTTCTGGTAAATCCCAAGCCCGGAAGGATCGTCCGTTCCGCGGCGAGCGGTATTGTTACCGGCCTCGGTGTAGGTGCCTGAATAGATCCAGTTGCCGCACGCGGTGGTGCCGTCGTCTTTCAACCAGGCAAAGCCCGGCAATTGCTGGCCGGTCTTGATCTCTACCTTCGTCACTGGGTCTTGAAGGTCGGCGAGCGCTTTCCCGTTGAGTTCTTTCAAAACCTCAGCGAGGGATGGATGCTGCGGGTCGGTATATGCCCAGGTGGCGTGCAAAATCGGGTCTGGGAATTTTCCGCCCTCTTTTTGGTAGAGAGCCCGAACCCGCAGGAAAATCTGCGCGAGGATGTCCTGGTCGAGGCGGCATTCACCGGGGGTCGGCACAGCGGCGTTTTTCCAGAGGACCCAGCGGGCGGAATTCGTCATGCTGCCATCTTTTTCCGCGAAGCCGGCACACGGGAGACGATACACCGTGGTATTGATCTTCTTCATCTCGTCAGTTGTCGTACCCGGCGCCCTCCAGAATTCGCTGGTTTCGTCCGGATAGATTTCGCCGACGACGAGCCAATCGGCCTTCTTGAGGGCATCGATATTCTTCTGCGAATCGGGGCCGACCATCACGCCGTTCATCCCAACTGCATACAGGCCCTTGACGTTGCCCCGGTACATCTGGTCCCAGAGTTGCGTCCAGGAGTAATTGCGGTCGATTTTCGGCAGGTAGTTGTAGGCAAAATCGTTTTGCTTGGTGGCCGCATCGCCGTAATACGCCTTGAGCAGCGATACGAAAAACTTGGGCGTGTTCGAATAGTAGTTGAAGGAATCCCACGCGCCGGGTTTTGATGCCGTGGGTGTGACTCGCTTGAGGTAGGTGGCCAGATCCACATCATTCGGGTTCGGCACTTTCAGATAACCGGAGATATTGTCGAAAATCCCGGCCATGTCCGTCGCGCCCTGAATGTTGGAGTGGCCGCGCAGAGCGTTTACGCCGCCGCCGGCGCGCCCCACGTTGCCGAGAAGCAATTGAATCATCGCGGCAGTGCGTATGATCTGCGTGCCGAAGGTGTGTTGCGTCCAGCCCACCGCGTAGATGATGGTGGCGACTTTCTTCATGTCGCCGTCTTTGCGAACGGAGGTGAAGAGATCGTAGGCTTTCAGCAACTGGTCTTTGGGAATTCCGGTGATTCCGGAAACAACTTCCGGCGTGTAGCGCGAGTATTGCTGCTTCATCAACTGGAAGACGCAGCGGGGATTTTCGAGATTCAGGTCGTAGGCCACATTCCCCGGCAAGAGGATAGGAGGCGGGGGTTGTCCCGGCGCGGGCTTTGGCAGCGCCACCAGGTGTGCGGGCTCCGCCATCGGCACGGAGGGCTTGCCCGTGAGGTCGCCACCCTCTTGATAATTCCAGGTGGTTTTGTCGTAGGTCTTCTTCTCGGGATCGAATCCCGAATACAGCCCGTCTTCCGGAAGCTTGAAGCCGTCCTTTACGACAAAAGCTGCATTCGTGTAGTTGGCGAGGTAATCCTTCGCGAAGCGGTTGTTTTCTATCGCATAGTGAATCAAGCCGCCGAGGAAGGCGATGTCGGAACCGGCTCGGATCTGGCAGAAGAGGTCGGCGGTGGAAGCCGTTCGTGTAAAGCGCGGGTCCACGACGATCAGTTTTGCGTTGCGGTTCCGCTTCGCCTCCATGGCCCACTTGAAGCCGCAGGGGTGGTTTTCGGCAGGATTGCCGCCCATGACCAACATCATGTCGGTGTTCTTGATGTCGATCCAGCCATTCGTCATCGCCCCGCGTCCGAACGTTGGTCCCAAACTTGAGACCGTGGGGCCGTGTCAAACACGGGCCTGGTTTTCCAGGTAGCAGACCCCCAGGCTGCGCATAACCTTGACCGCGAGATAATTAAATTCGTTGGTGTCGGTGCAGCCACCCGTGAATGCGAACCCCTCGCAGCGGTTCACGGTCTTGCCGTTGGCATCCTTTTCGACGAAGGTCTCGTCGCGCGTCTTCTTCGTCCAGCCAGCGATTTCATCGAGCGCCTTGTCCCAGGAAATATCTTCCCAGTCTGTGCCGCCCGGTCGCCGCACCTGCGGTTTCAAAAGGCGCCGTTCATTCAAAATATCCTGTTCCAGGGACGCGCCCTTGGGACAAAGGGTGCCGCGATTAGTAGGATGGTCCGGGTCGCCTTCGACGTGAATAACCTGAGCTGTAACGTTCTTGGCTTTGTCGCCCAGCGTGTAAATGAGGATGCCACATCCCACGGCGCAATAGGGGCAGGTGGATCGAGTTTCGGTGGCTCGCGCGATTTTCAATTCGCGGAGTGCTGCATACGCCGGCGCGAGATCAAATCCGAATACCGTCGCAGCGGCCCCGCCGAGTCCAGCTACCTTCAAAAAATCCCGACGACTCGTCTCCATCGCTCGATCCTCCACTCTCCACTTTTCAATTAGTAGCCCAACGGTCCTGAGGGCGGCTCCCAACAGACCGATAGATATACGAAAACACTCTGCGGGTACATCAAATACGAACGAGTTCTTGTGTTAGCTTGGATCCCTGTAGGAACGGCTGCGGAATAATGGCGTGCAATGCGAATAGCGCGAACGGAGCGTTCGAGCCAGCTGCCGGGATTGAAAATCGGAGTAATCGTCCACTCCAGAAAAATCAAAATCCGTCAACGGCCGTATTATGTCCAGCGGTACATACGCTGTCAATTTGTTTTGCGTAAACCACGTGCCGAAGGGTATTCGGAGGATTGGCAGGTAGACAATAGGCGCTGCGTGTTTCCCATACATGTTGCTCGGCAGGGCCATTCTGCTCGACGATTTTCATCGTTCCGGTGCTCAGAGCAATGATCACACGGGGATGCTCATGGCGATGCATCGTGAGCGGCGCGTTCGGCATTACGACCGAATTCCAGACCTTCATATCGTCGTTCTCAAACCCGGGAATCCGCTGAGTTTGCCCGGAGCTCTGCTGCGAATACATCACGACAATAGCTCCCAGCAGAATTGCTGCAAACGACGCGGCACGTCCAAGAACGGTCTTCGTCTCTTCCTCCGGTCGAGGATGCTAACATCTTCTGGGAGATATGCCATAAAAAGGACATCTGGAACTCTCCGCATCAGCTATCTCAAATCGCAGAGTCCCCAATCAATACCGTAAATCGATTTTGCGTGGTGTTCCGCTCACTATTGTCATCACGGCGCTTTTCAGGGCATTCTTCATAGGGCCATCCATGTTCACCGACTACAGCGACATCACCGAAGGAATTGCCGAGCCACCAAAGTGGTTTGACGAGCATGGCGTTCCGCGTTATGGAGATTTTGCTCCGTACAGAGTAGCCAACATCTATGCCATCGAGGTTGCGCTGGTGGAAGTTGCTTGTCAGGGCTGCCGCCACCAATTCCACGTAGCGTTTTCTTTTCACACCCAACCGGGACTCGAGGAAATGGTCGGGAATTGCAGCAGCCTGGCGGAAGCGATTCGGAAGGGCGCGCTTCGATACGGTGACCTACCGATTTACGGTCACTGCCGCGATGGCGCGGCAGACACCTGCTACGAAGTTCGTGTGCTTCAGTACTGGACACGCCCGAAAGGCTGGGGCGAATGGGTCCGCGATTCGCAATTGGAAATTGACTTGCCAGACGCCAAATTTCTCGCTGAGGAAGATAAACAATACGAAGTGCTGCGAATCATTTCGCTGTTCCCGGATATTCGAGGCAGGTAAAAAGGTCCGAGGCTGATGCTCCAAAGAAAAGTCTGTCTGCTCGGCGCTCAAGGTGTTGGGAAAAGAACGATTATGTCGAGATTTGAATCGAACTCGTTCCGCGCCGATTACCTCACAACGATCGGTGTACAAATTGCCAAGAAGGAATTCTTCGTAGGTAAACAGACCATCACGATGATGATTTGGGGCGTGGCGGATCACGAAGGGTTCGAGACGACTGAAATGAGCTTCGCGAGAGGAATGTCAGGGTATTTTCTTGTGGCCGACGGCACTCGTCCCCCGACACTCGAACGTGCCTATCAAATCTACGAGCGGCTTTACTCCTTTGAGCAGCCGCCGCCCGAGGTGCCAGACCCGAATGTGCCGTACATCCAATTCCCTTTTCGAAAGATCCCTTTTGTCCTGTTGTTAAACAAGTCCGATCTGGCCGAACAATGGCGGTTTGAAGATAGATTCTTGGACGTGTTGAGGGGCAGAGGATGGCCGGTTCTGAAATCCAGCGCGAAGGAAAATAAGGGGGTGGAAGAGGCGTTTCTGAGCCTCGTTCAAAAAATGTCGAGCTAGTTTCATACGGTCGCAATCGGAGGCGCATCCTTGAACGACTGGATCGCGCCGGCTTCATCTTCGTAAATATCAAATATCTTGTTCAACCTCGCGAATTGCAGCCGGGCACAGAGCGTCTTGCTCACTTTTACCAGCTTGAGCTGGCCTCGCTGATTGCGAGCTGCGCTGAGGCTCGCGACCAGTTCCCCGACTCCTGAGTTGTCGTGTCTCTCCACTCCTTTTAAGTTCAGCACGATCTTCTTGTTTCCCTTCTGCAACAACTCGGTTACGAGCGGGCTCAGCACGCGTGCGGTATTATCACTTCTAGGCTGTAGATTGCCGCTCACATCCACCACAGTAATCCCTTCTACTTCTCGAGTAGCGATCGCAAGCGACATTGATTCACGCCCCTCATCATGCATTGCGTTACAGAAATGCGAAAACCGTCATGCCTGCCCGCGGTTGCGAGATCCGTTTTCTTCACTCCGGCCGCGATATTGTCAAAGCTCGGAAAACTCCGGGGGGAGGTTCAGAAGATCCAGAACAACGAAACAAAGTATCGCGTAGAAAAAAGTGTTGCCGAAGAAAAAAGCCCACCACCAATCGGGAGTTCCATTTCCTGTTTGGTTACCCACAAGATAAAGTAGGCGCGCAACCTCGGACCCGGGGAGCGTGAGTATGTCGGTGATGCTGTCGCGGATCGTGCTGTACGGCTGCAATTTGTCGAGAATATAAATACTTTCAGTAACAAAAAACCCCAGTATCGCGCTCAAGACGATTCTTGCCGCAACCCGCAGGATCAACTCCCGGTCATATTGCACGCGAGGCATCCATGGGACTCCTCAAACGCCGCTACTTTCGGCCTCGCCCTCGCCGGCGCCTGGATATCGTCTTGGCCGAAGGGCTAGGGGCCCTCCATAGCATCGATTGTTCGTGGAGTCGAGAAGGTTGTACGGCGTAAGAACGCCGGGAGCGTAGGTGTCAGACCCGAGCCAATGCCTCCCTGCGAAAAACTTCCAAGCGCCTGTTTCTCTCCGTAAGATTTTGCGATCCGATGAATCTTCACTTCTTGTGTACGTCGACATCGCAGGTTTGTTCTACAGCCGTCGCATCGGGCATTTCAAACTGCATCACCACTTGCGAACCATGGTTATCTTCCGCGGTTATTTCCACGGTCTGCGCTCGAAGCATCTTCCCGAGCGAGTCTTTAGCAAACGAGGCAGAAGTCTTATCCGCTCCTGGAGTCCAATTTTCCTTCTCCACCTTGCCGTCGTTCAGGCGATATTGCACCGCAACTTTTGGAAAATAAGATGTTCCGTGAATCTCTTCCGGCTCAACCCAATCGATCTTCAGCGGGTCGCCGACCACCAGATTGCCCCGTACGAACTTGGATTTGTGTGAGCGATTATTAGCGCTGCAGTCCACGACCAATGACGGGCGGCTCAAAGTATCGCCAGTCGGCGATTTCAGGAATTTACCTGCCAAACTGAACCGCGTGTACGCACCACGCACCGAGTCTGTCTGTTGAGTCTGCCGCCAGCTCGCTGACGGTGAGGATGATGCTTGCGGCGCAGCCATCGCAGGGTATGCGAGCGATGCCCACCCAAGCGGCGCAAGAACTAAAATTTGGTTTACTTTCATCGATTCAACTCCTTTCCGTCTTTCGATCGTTCCTCATAAAATTACGAGTGTCTGCTCGAAGGCGAAGAAACTTTGACAAAGAAACTTTTTGAGAACTTTCGGCGCTACCTCTCACTCTGAGCGTCGGGCCTCGTCGCACACGGTTCAATACGTTGACTACGGTATATTTTATTCAGGGCGACCTGGCAAGCTTTCTTCGGACAGTCTGGGGCCGTCTGGAGAAGTTTGGGGCGTTCTGGGGAGCGACGAATGCGTTCAACTCCGCACTGTGGTAATGGGCGAGCGGGCTTCGCTGATCTACTTCAATTCGATCGCGATTGCCTCATAGGGAAAATCGCTTAAGTTTTCGGGAAGGTGCTCGGAAGGCGGTAACAACGAAACCTGTCCGGCTTTGGAGTGTGTGCTTTCTATTCGTCCGTCAGAATAAGTGACTTTAAGATGCGCAATCGTGAGGTTCACCTGGATGCAGGCTGGATGCTCGTGCATCACTGATTTCTCATGCGGTCCATATCTCACGCGAAGCACTCTTACTTTCTCATTCTCGAGTTCAACTCTGTAGTGGTCGGGGTCAAGTGTGACCGGATCCAGGATTCCCATCTGGATTTTCGACGCTGTAGACATGCGTTCCTCATTGACAGAGCTTAGAAAACTCGCAAGGGCTGAGACGGCGCGAACCTCTAGTGGCAGCTCGCGTCCAAATATCTCCGGTGGCTACTCCGTCAAATAATAGTGTTCCGAGGAGCCAAACCGTTTCAAACAATTTCACTCGGCAAAGCGCTACTGGGATTTGTCCGAGGATTCAACCGGGGCTTGAGCGGCCGGCGCATGTTCTGATTTTTCCGTCTCTGCCGAGTACACTGTGAAATTGCCGCTTCCGTCGCGTACTTGAACGGTTTTCGTCTGCTGCGAGCCGGACGCAGCGTACTTCACGGTGTATTTTGCTTTTGAGCTTACTTGCAAACCGTCCGTCGGATTGCCCGGGTTAGGCTGCTCCACATGCTGCACGGTTCCTTTATCCGAATCCTTGTTCTGGACCGTCGTCACTCGTTGGTCGAGATGCAGGCTGCCATCCACCACCACTCCAGCGCCATCCGTAGAATAAGTTTCGACGGTATTGTTTTTTTCTCCGGCGGCAGTTTCTGTTTCTTTGGCGACAGTCCTCGAAACTACTGAAATCCTGCCCTCCAGGTCGGGACGCGAAACGCGTTCGTCGCTGACTCGATTCTTTCCGTCTTCCGTGATCGTTTTTTCCGTTACTCCGTCGACTTGCCAGTTACCATTCGCCCCCGGCACCAGGATTGTCCTCTTTACTTCAACGCTGCGGTCCGCGTTGCTCTTTTGCAACTCTTGCGTCTGCCGGGACGCAGTAAAGCCGCCGTTTCCATCCGCAAGGTACACAGTCGTTTTCGTCTCCTGCGAATCCGGGCTGGTCTTTTTGGTGTCCGCTACCTCGCGTTGCACGAGCTGGAGGTTTCCGTTCACGTCGCGACTTGATGTCATGCGCACCACCTGATCATCGCCGCCAGATGACTTTCTCGCTTCCTCTTCAGTTAACAGCACCAGATTTCTTTGTCCATTGGCATCCCACTTGTAAGTGCGCACCGCAGTGCGAGTCGTCGTGGGATTCACGCGTATCGTTTCTGTCTCGATTTCGTAATCGGGTTCGTAGCTGCCGTCGGTCCCAAGCACCTCGACGCGCTGCGTATCTACACTTCGGTTGCCGGATGTGGAGTGGCTCTCCGATTTCCGCAGCGGATTGGTGTCCATGGAAGCTTGCGTTGTGTCGGAAGTGGAAGACGAAGGCGACGATCCATCCGTGTTTGTAGGTTGAGGCTCTTGCGCTTGCGAGCTGGCAGCAGCACCGAAGAATAGTGCTAAAGCAATAAGCGCCTTAAGTAATGGCCTCAACGATGACTTGATCGCACCCATAAATGCGCGACTATCAAACTTTGGGAACGCCATGCGATTACTCCACCTACTCCGACCCGTTAACATTCGCAGAATACGCCTCTCCTGTTCGGGACACAACGCATCCTCGGTCGCCGCTAGGTGTTCAAGGATCCCCCGTGAATCCTGCTCTCGCTTGTGAACGCTGGGCTCTAAAAATAGCAAAACCGGTTGCGCGAAATCTCTCGCGGAGTTAGATTTCGTAGGCCGCCGTCGCGTACAGCCCGATCCCTCAGCGAGCGGCATATCCGGATGCGAATGTGCAGCTCAAACTATCGGCCCGCTTTACAGCGCGCAGCACCTGAAAAAAGGAGACGAAAAATCATGAATTCTAAGATCGTACTTTGCGGAGTTCTGTGGCTCGCGTCCTCAGCGGTTCCAGCGAGTCTATTCGCGCAGGCAGCTGATAACCCTAGCGTGACTGCACAGCTGAATGCCGCAAAACCACTCGTTGCCAAGATTAAGAAAGACGCAGCGGAAATGCAGTCGTTTTCGGCGGGTGGGCCGAGTTGGGAGACCCACGCTAAGTCGCTCGAGAGGATCAAAGGCGACGTAAACAAACTCCAGGAAAATATGCGAGGTTTGCAGTCACATCGCACCACTGCAAGCGCGTGGCAACAGGATGCAATCGACCGCGTCACCGCCCTTTCGAATGATCTCGCCACAAATATGAACAGCGCGATCGATCATCTAAATAAGAGCAAGTCCCGTCCCACGGCTGCTCCGTACCCCGACTATCTAAAGGCGAATACGAGAATCGCCAACGATCTCGGCGACGAAATTGATGCCACGATCGACTACGGTCAGGCGAAAGCCACGGCTGACAGCCTCGGAAAGCAGCTGGATTAATCCGAAAGCCAACCACGCAGCAATCGCATGTATCATGGGCGGTCGAGCGAGTCTGCATCGGCCGCCCGCAACTCCTCAAATCCTCACGAATCGTCCGGCCGTTACGTCCGGCACCCATGACAAAATTCAGTGCGCCTTGTCAGCCTCGTCCCTTACCCGCGTCTGGTCCGTAATCCAGTTCGCTTCCCAGGTCTTCCCTCCATCATCCGAGAACGATTGTTCGAAGTGCGGCGAATTCGTATTCAAGTTTGTCCAATCGTATTTAACAAGGATCGCCCTGCCATTTTTCATCATTTGCGCAAGGAACTCCCCATGGCCATTTTTGAACTCTCCAATCTGCGGCGGATCGGTGATGGCTCCATCCTTGCTGTTGGCCCAATAAAGACTCCACTGATGAGATTGAGGATTGTACAGGCGCAGCGTCAGCCCTTCGATGTGCCCCGTCGGACCATCGAGTTCCACCGTATCGAGTTCCGCGCGCCCGTCCCACACTTTGTAGCACACGCCGGTGCCCTCAAATTCCACCCACGTCGTGGAACCTGTTAAGGGATTCAGCCGCCGCTTCAGGTGAAATTTCCAGGAACCAATCAAAGGGTCAAAATCGTGTTGGCCATCTCGTTGCGCAGTTTCTTGAACGTTCGCTTTGGACGCTTCTGAATTCTGCTGTGCAGTCGCCGGAAGCGGCTGCGAAAGGACGAAGATGCTGCTTACCGTCAGGTAAGCAAGAATGTATCTAAGTTTCATCGCTGCCTCCGTGATTCGCTCCACTCACCCCATATAGACGATGCGATGTCGCAAACGTGTCATGTTTTTTCGCCCTCGCCACCGCTCACGTCGTTTCTAGAAACAATTCAAATGTGTGCACTAGTGAACAGCCCTAAATCAGCCCTCCCTTTAACCTGCCATCAGCACAGTGCTGCGTGTAACTGACGGCGCTCGCATGCAAGTCAAGTCGTCTCTACAGGCCAGGGAGTCAGTTCTGTTCGTCATGCAATCCGCTTCCACCGCAAACGTTTCCACGCTCAATCGCTCTCTGGAGTGGTTCGGGGATCTCGGCACATTTTCCTGGAACGTCATTCGCGCGTCCGTCACGAAGCCATTCGAGTTCCGCGAAATCGTCCGCCAGCTTGATGAGATCGGTTCGAAATCGCTTCCCCTCGTCGCCTGTGCTGGTGCCGCAGTGGGAGCCGTCCTCGCGCTCGAAAGCCGCCACAGTTTGGCGCGCTTTGGAGCGACGTCGATGCTTCCGGCAGCGATCGTCTTCTCGGTCATCCATGAAATGGGTCCAGTCGTCACCGGGCTTGTCGTCGCCGGTCGAGTCGGCGCCGGAATCGGTGCGGAACTCGGCTCCATGAAAGTAACCGAGCAGATTGATGCTATCGAAGCATCGGCTGTAAATCCGTTCAAACTTCTCGCCGTCACGCGCATTCTGGCCTGCATCATCGCGCTCCCGCTCTTGACGCTCGCCGCAGATTTCTTCGGCGTCCTCACGGGATGGGTCGCCGCAACTCTCGTCGATCCCATCACGCTTCATCGCTTCGTGATGAAAGGATTCGCCGGCGCAAGTTTCAGTGATTTTCTCGCACCCACCTTTCGCACCGCAGTTTTTGGACTCATCATCGGCCTCGTCGCCTGCTTTCAGGGAATGCGCACCGAAGGCGGCACCGAAGGGGTTGGCCGGTCCACTACGAGCGCCGTCGTCCTCTCCTCGCTCTTCGTAATTCTGGCTGACGTCGTTCTCGTCAAACTCATCCTGGTGCTTTTCCCATGAGCCAATCGATTCTCATCCCGGCCCGCGAATCCAATGATCGGGCAAACGCAAACCCCGCAGCCGAATCAGTCGTCGCTCTTCGTGACGTCCACAAATCGTACGGCGCGCAGAAAGTCGTCGACGGAATCAGCCTCACCGTGAACCGTGGCGAAACTCTTGCCGTGCTGGGGCGTAGCGGCACAGGCAAGAGCGTTTTGCTCCGCCTCATCATCGGCCTCCAAAAACCCGACAGCGGCTCGATTGCAATCCACGGCCAGGAGACGGCAAGCCTTGGCCTCGACCAGATGAATCTGCTCCGCGTGAAAATGGGATTCTTGTTCCAACAGGCTGCGCTCTACGATTCGCTCACCGTCGAACAAAATATCTCCTTTCCGCTCGAGCGCCACACCAACATGTCGAAAGCCGAACGCGCCGGCCGAGTGAAAGAACTGCTCGCAAGCGTTGGCATGGAGAGCGCCCTCGACAAAATGCCGAGTGACATCTCGGGCGGAATGAAAAAGCGAGTCGGTCTGGCCCGCGCGCTCGCCCTTCGCCCGGACATTCTACTGCTCGATGAACCGACCGCCGGGCTTGACCCGATCACCTCCGGTGAAATCGACGAGCTGATCCTGAAATTGCAGGAAGAAAACAACATGGCGTCGATTGTCGTCACGCACGATCTACTCAGCGCCAAGACGATCGCTGACCGGATCGCCCTGCTCGACAAAGGTAAAGTCGCAATCGAAGGCAGCTTCGAAGATTTGGCGGCAAGCAAAGACGAATTTGTTACCGAGTTTTTCAAGCGCGATTCGTAGGGAGTCTATATGTCTAGAGCAGCACGGCTGGGAGCCTTCATCGTCGCAACGCTCGCCATCCTCGTGGTCGGCGTCTTCATCATTGGCGGCAAGCAATACATGTTCACGTCCACGTATCGCCTCAAAACAGAGTTCGCAAGTGTAGTGGGGCTTGATACCGGAGCAGAAGTCCGCGTCGGCGGTGTTCACAGCGGTACGGTCCGCAGTGTCCAACTGCCCGCGAAGCCTTCGGACAAAATCACCGTGTGGATGGATCTCGATCGTTCGAGCAAGAACATCATTCGAAAAAATTCCGTCGCTTCGATACAAACCGAAGGCCTGCTTGGTAACGAATACATCGCGATTTCGTTTGGCTCCGCCGGCTCAGCGGATGTTTCGAGTGGAGACACGATCGCAAGCGTGCCCCCGCTCGTTATCGCCGATCTCATCAAGAAAATGGACGGCATTCTCGACAGTTCGCAGCAGGCGCTTGGAAACGTCACTGCGGCAACTGCCAGCATCAAGTCCATCAGCGCGAAAGTTGATGACGGCGAAGGCACTGTTGGTGCGCTCGTGAACGATAAGAAGATCTACACTCAACTCGACGAGACTACAGCTGGATTGCGCGACACCGTCGTCAAGGCTCAAGCCGGCGTCACCGACTTCCAGGAAGTCATGGAAGCGACGAAAAAGAATTTCCTCGTGCGCGGCTATTTCAAGAATCGCGGCTACGAAAATTCTGCCGACCTGGTGAAAAACGAAATACCGCATCTTCCTGACGGCACGCCCTTGAAGACATTCAATTACAACGTGCAGGAACTGTTCGACAAGGTGGACACGGCGAAGCCCAAGAACCAGAAATCGTTGCGCGCGGCTGGCCAGTTCCTCTCGGACAATGAATTTGGCGTTGCAGTCGTAGTCGTCTCGACCAGCATGACCGGCGATGCGCAGAAAGATCTCGTGTTGACCGAAGCCCGCGCCTCCGTCGTCCGCAATTACCTGGTCGAAAACTTCGGCTTCGATGATGTGCAGCTGAAGACGCTCGGACTCGGGAAGAAAACCGGCGCCGATAGCTCCTCCGGCTGGGGAGCCGTAGAAATTGTCGTATTTCCGCCGGGCACCGATGTTCCGACGAATTAGTTTGATTCGAACGTGACTTGGGGGGCTTGGTGTTGGAATTACTACTGGTAAGCACTATCAATGCTCATGATCCCCTCGATCAATTAAGGAGAATAGAATGCGAGTAATCCCCTCCCGCCTCGTAGTGCCAGTTTTTCTAGTTTGCCTCACCATGCTCGCTCTCCCATTTGGAGTTCGAGCCCAAACCACCGCCGCGAAATCCTTCAAAACGAATTGCACGCTATGCCACGGCGACGACGGCAGCGGCAATTCGCCGACCGGGAAGGCCCTCAAAGCGAAAGATCTCGCCTCAGCAGAAGTTCAGGCGATATCCGACGCAGACCTGGCTACAGTCATCGCGAAAGGGAAAGGCAAGATGCCGGCGTTCGGCTCGAAACTTTCTCCCGACGTAATCAATTCGCTCGTGGTATACATCAGGCATCTTCCGAAGAAGTAAGAGCGTTCATTCACTCACAACTGTATCTCGCATCCCCCGGTTTTCTGCGGTTTCAAGCTTTCGGTAACCCGGAGAATCCCATGAACAGCAGGGAAGAAGTTCCCGCGGATATCTCGCGGGGAAGGTCTTCGATGGCCGGGCCGCCCTCGAATGAACGACGCTCCTTTCTAGGTGCTTTGGTTGCTTTGGGCTCGTTCTGTATGGCTGCATTGCTCTCGGTTCCACTCGTTCGTTTCGCGCTTTTTCCGCTTTTGCGCCGCACTACGGAACTCGAGCCCTCCCCTGTCGGTTCGCTCAGCGATTTCTCTTCATTAAGTGACCCGGTCATGCGAACCATCCACGTCGAGCAAATCGACGGCTGGCGCAAAGCAATTTCTGAGAAAACGGTTTATGTAACTAAGGACAGCCGCGGGGAATTGTGCGTCCTTTCCTCCATCTGCCCGCATCTGGGTTGCACCGTGCCCTGGGTCGCGGCCAAGAAAGAGTTTGGCTGCCCGTGCCACGGGGGCGTCTTCGCACCCGACGGAACCCGCATCAGCGGTCCGCCGCTTCGCGCCATGGATAGTCTCCAAACAAAGATTCAGGATGGCCAGCTTTTGGTTCGCTTCCAGTATTTCCGCCAACTCGTCGCGGACAAAGAAATCGTAGGCTGAGCAAGGATTCTCACAAATGCATTCAAGCGATCCTAAAGAGGGCAGTGCTTCTCAAAGTCCGCAAACTGGTTTTCTCGGCTGGTTCAATCGCCGCACTGGATTGGACCAATTGCTTCGGACCACCTTGGACGAACCCATCCCGGGCGGAGCGCGGCTGGCTTATGTTTTCGGTTCGGGGCTTTTGTTCATTTTCCTATCGCAGATTATCACGGGCATATTCCTGGCCCTCTATTACGTTCCATCGGCGGATCATGCGCATACCACGGTCGCCTATATCACGAAGGTTGTCACTGCCGGATCTTTTCTCCGCAGCCTCCACTCCTACGGCTCAAGCGCGATGGTAATCGTCTTACTGCTTCATCTTTCGCAGACCTATATCTATGGCGCATATAAAGGACGGCGCGAACTTCTTTGGGTTTCAGGCTGCGCCCTTTTCGGCCTCGTGTTGGGAATGGCGTTCACCGGCTACCTGCTCCCCTGGGATCAACGGGCATATTTTGCCACCGCCGTAGGCACGAACGCGATTGGCGAAGTTCCGTGGATTGGTGATTCGCTCACCCGTCTTTTGCGAGGTGGTACTGAAATGGGGACGCTCACCATCTCGCGCTTTTTTGTGGCTCACGTTTTTCTGATCCCGGCTTGCATCTTCGCTCTCGTGGCCTCCCACATTTTCTTGTTTCGCCAAGCCGGCCCCGCAGGCCCCATCTCGGAAGATCCATACCACCCAAAGCTGAAAGGCGAACCCTTTTACCCGCGCCAGGTGCTAATGGATCTTTCTCTAACAGCTCTCCTCATTGTAGGGCTCGGTGTTCTGGCCTTTTTCATCGCCGTCCCACTCGGGCCTCCCGCCGACCCCGCGAATGCACAATACGTCCCGCGGCCGGAGTGGTATTACCTCCCGATTTTCCAGTGGCTGAAATATTGGCACGGTGCTGCTTCGGTGCTCGGCGTCCTGGTCATTCCCATGATTCTTGGCATCGCCGTTGTTGCGTGGCCATTTTTCGATCGCAGTGTAGAAAGGCGCCCGTGGAAACGCCCTGGGGCGATGGGCGCATATGCTTTCTTGATGTTCGGACTCGTTGGGCTCGGCCTCCACAGCGCGTACCAGGACGCGCACGATCCGGGTATCGCGCGGCAACTTGCGAAACAGAAAATCGAGGAACAGGAATACATGCGCAAACCTTTCGAGCCGGACCTCTCCTCCGCTTCACTGGCTGCTGCAAATGTGACCTTGGCCGATCCCCTCGCCGCAAAAGGAAAAACCATCTTCGAAGCGCATTCCTGTAACGCATGCCACGGTGATGGCGGAGTCGGCACAGCTGCCGCACCCGCCCTCGCCGGTATTTCGGCTAAATTCTCCGCCGATCAGCTCGTCGAACTCTTCAAGCATCCAACCGCCAAAATGAACGCGGGTGGCATGCCCCCGGTTAACTTGCCGCCTGACGACATGAAGGCACTAATCGCTTATCTCGGAAGCCTGAAGTAACAGGCCGGCGAACCCCGCCTCCGCGGATCCGTTCGTGAATCGATAGTTGACTGGCTCTCACCTCTCCGTCAGAATCCCGCGCGAGCGTTCGAATGATCGTCACCACCGAATATTCCGACATCGCACTCCCCGGTTCTCCGATGCGAACCTTCGTCGCCGCTCCCAAGGCCGAAGGCAAATATCCCGGCATCTGGTGCTACTCCGATATTTTTCAGCTCACGCCGCCGTTGCTGCGCTACTGTGTGCGACTCGCCGGTTATGGGTTTGTCGCCGCCGCGCCTGAAATTTATCGCCGGATCGAACCGCCCGGTACCGTCATCCCATTTGACGACGCCGGACGCACCCGCGGCCAGCAGGATGCCGCCAAAACTCCAGTGGCTCACTTCGACGCCGATTGCCGCGCTGGCCTCAATTGGCTCGCGAAACATCCAAAAGTGGCGCCAGGGAAACTCGGCGTCGTCGGGTTCTGCATCGGCGGGCACCTCGCGTTCCGCGCTGCTTTTCAGCCCGATGTCCGCGCAACCGTCTGCTACTACGGCACAGGTATTCACGACGGCAAGCTCGGCGAGGACGCTGATTCAGGATCGCTCGCCCGCGCGAAAGATATCCGCGGTGAACTTCTTATGATCTTCGGGACCAAAGATCCGCACGTGCCCGATGAGGGGCGCGAAAAAATTGATCGCTCGCTGAAAAGTTCCGGAGCTCGCTTTAAAACGCTCTTATATCCCGCCGAGCACGCGTTCACTCGCGATGAAGGTCCGCGCTACGATCCAGAAGCCACGGACCTATCTTTCGCCGAGATGATCGCGCTATTCCGCACTGTTTTTCGCGATTGAAAAACACAAATGCCGGCAATTGGGAAGATGCATTAGCGCGGTCTGGTAACTCACTCAAGCAGAACCGCCCCTGTCGCTCATGGCCACCGCCCACGCCTGACTCTGTAGCTATCGGAATCAACCACCTATGCCGAATGAAGATCTTTTCGCTGGCTCACCGAATCCCCGTCGCCGCTTTTCAACCCGCGGAAAACGATTGTCGAAACAAGCGTCATACCGCCCAGCACGAAAAATGCCCGGTGGATGCCGTGAATGAACTGCGTAGGATCAGAACGGTACTTGTCGGGCAAGAAAAACGCAGTCACCAGAGACGCAGAAGCAACTCCAAAACTAATTGCCATTTGCTGCATCGTGCTCGCGATCGAGCTCGCGGCGCTTGCCTGCTCCTCGCTCACGTCCGCATACACCAGCGTGTTCATGCTCGTATATTGCAGCGACGTGCAGAATCCGTAGAAGAACACCTCCACCACAATCAACCACACCGGCGTCCTCGCTCCAATCGTCGCGAATAGCAAAATCTGCACCCCGATCATCAGCGTATTGAACACCAGCACCGCGCGATATCCAAACCGCGCCAAAATTCGCGGCATCGTAAGCTTCAGGCTCATCGCCGCTATCGCTTGCGGCATCATTAGTAACCCCGATTGAATCGGCGTGAACCCCAGCCCCACCTGGTACAAAAGTGGAAAGAGAAACGGAATACCCCCGATCCCCAGCCGTGTGACGTAGCTCCCCACCACCGCCGCGCGAAATGTCCGAATCTTAAAAAGCGCGAGACGCAGCATTGGATGCGGGCTCTTCATGGCATGAAATCCGTATCTCGCCAGCAAAACGATGGACAGCCCAAGTAGACCCAAAATTTCGCGTGCGCTCAGCGTGTGTTCGCCGAATACTTCCAGCACATAGGAAAGCAGCGCCACGCCCGACCCAAAAAGTATCAGCCCCGTCACGTCCAGAGGATCGGTGTGTTCCCGATAGTCCGGCAGGTGCATGTGCACAAGGATCAACCCGGCGAGCCCGATCGGAATATTGACGAAGAAAATAAATCGCCAGTGCAGATATCCAACGATTAACCCGCCCGTAATCGGTCCGAGCATCGGGCCAATAAGTCCCGGGATCGCCACGAAACTCATCGCGCGAATCAGTTCGGACTTGGCAAACGTCCGCACCAGCGTGAGTCTTCCCACCGGCACCATCATCGCTCCGCCGCAGCCCTGAAGAATTCGGAATGCGACCAGCATATGAATATTGCTCGAGATGCCGCACAGAAATGATCCCAGCGTGAAAATCCCAATCGCGGAAGAAAAAACGAGGCGCGTTCCAAACCGATCCGCCATCCACCCGCTGATCGGAATAAACACAGCGAGGCTCAGCGTATAACTTGCCAGCACCGACTTCATGTTGAGCGGCGCCACATGAAGCGCCGCTGCAATCGTCGGCACCGCGGTATTCAAAATCGTGGTGTCCAGCGATTCCATGAAAAATGCCACTGCGATCAACCATGGCAGCAGCCGCTTGCTCGAATCCGCCAAAGATGCCGGCGAACCAGCTCCATTTTTCAAATCGACCGGGCTTAAATTTGTAGGCGCAGGCGGCATCGTCCTCAGCGGTCGCCTTAATCCGGCATCAACGCGATTCCGCGAGCTTCAATTATCGCTGATACCCCTGCATTTTCATCGAAGCATCTGGAACGCCACGCAAACTCTACGCGACACGAACGCTAAACATCGGATCGATCGAAACCCCCTCTAGCGCACCTCCGCGAGCTTCCCCGTTTTCACGTCGTAAACAAATCCCCGCACCGAAATGTTGCGCACATACGGATGGCTCTTGATGCGCCCCACTTGTTGCTTCACGTTGCTCTCGAGGTTCTTAAACGTATGGAAATGAACCGGTGCAATCGTCGCCACTCCGGTCTTCTCCTCCAGCTTATGCAGCAAATCATGATCCGAAAACGTAAGCATGCCGCAATCCGTGTGATTGATCACGATGAACTCCTGCGTCCCCAGCAGGTGATGAGAAATGATCAGTGAACGCAGCGCATCCTCGGTAGCAATGCCCCCTGCGTTCCGAAAAATGTGCGCGTCTCCGGTTTTCAGGCCAAGCAGTTCCTCAACGGATATCCGTGCGTCCATGCATGCCAGCACCGCCAGTTTTTTCGCCGGAGGGATCGCCAGCCCGCCCAATTTGAAATTTGCTGCATACTGCTGGTTCGCCACCAGAACTTCATCTGTAACGCTCATCGCTGTTTCTCCTTTTCTAAGAAATACAAAAAGTCACTTCCCGCGCGATTTTCGTCTGCTCTGTAGGAACGTTTTCGGAGACGTCACTGCCGGAACCGTGCCTAGAGGGGGCGATGGGTCGCGGAGAAGCGGGTTGCGTTACAACGTACGCGCCATCGCCTGATTGCCGAGGCGGCAACAACGACAGCGCGATGGTGAACAGTAACGCATCGCCTCGACTATAAATCGCGCACTCATTTGTTGCAAGTGCGGGCGGTTAACGCCATCGCTCGCCGTTCCGGCGCTCACCGCATAGGTGAGAATCCACGCGCATCTACCCATTCAACTGTATTCCGCGAATCAATCGCTCCGGCCACAATGGTGCTGCATTCAAATCTCTTGTTGGAACGGAGCTCTTATGAATTGGGATCAGATCGAAGGCAAGTGGAAGCAATCAGCAGGAAAAGTAAAGGAAAAGTGGGGAAAACTCACTGACGACGACTTGACCACCATCAACGGAAAGAAAGAACAGCTCGTGGGCAAGATTCAGGAGCGTTACGGCATCGCAAAAGAAGCAGCCGAGAAGCAAGTTGACGAATTTACGAAGGGCTACAATTCCACGGCCCCGGCCGACCTGAAGGTAAAAGCGAAGTCCCACTAGTCACTGCCGTTTCTCTGGCTTTCGCGTTTTAAAGATATATTGCGCCACCGGATTTGTCGGCTGCTCGCGGCGAATCCGGAAAGGAGATGTCGAAATGTTTGGATATGGAATACTCGGAACGATCCTGATCGTCTGCTTGATCGTTTGGCTTATAAACAGGATCTAAGCAGGCCTTCACTTCTTTCAACAACGTCTTGGCGATCCGCGGAACCTACGGGATCCTCGTCCCCGATCGTCCGCACTCTTCAAACACATCCAACAAATGCGAAAGTCCCATCAGTTCTCGGATGGGTTTGCTCATATTGATCAATTGGATCCGGCAGCCCGAGCTTCGCGCGGAAATATACAGTCCAACAATTGTCCCCAGTCCCGAGCTGTCCATGAAAACTAGTTCGGCAAGGTCCAGAACGATCCGCTTGTGCTCGGGGATCATTCCTTTCACTTCGGCTTTCAGACGCGCCGCGTGCTCCAGCGTCAACCGGCCGCTGCACTGCACCACGGTCGCGTCTTCCACCGTATATCGGTTCAATTTAAGGTTATGCAATATAGGTTCGGTCGATTCTGCTGGCATTCACGCTCCCCGGCTCACAGCCGCGCGCCGAATCTATCACGCCGGTTCATACACCCGTGCAATTCCTTCTTACCGGCGCCAAATTAAATGCTGGAGCTGAAATTGATCCTGCTCGTCTTCCGTTAGCGCGCGCTCGCAGCCTTCGCATCATCGGCGCGAACCACCGGCACGTCAACGAGGTGTTCTGAGATGAACCACACCTGCAACTCATTCGTGCGAATTACGTCGCTCACAATGAGATCATTCGTCCCGTCGTCGCCGGCTTCCGTCGCCTGCTTCGCCATGGCTCGGGCTTCCTTCAAAATAATCTCGTGCGCTTCGAGCAGCCGTGAAAGCTGCACGGGCACTTCCTCTCGCCCGCGCGGCGGACGCGGAATAATCGTCGTCTCTGCCACGTCTGCAGCCATCGCCAGGCTGATTCCGCCCAGCAATTGAATCCGCTCGGCGATTTCATCCACCAATTCGTCCTGTTCGCCATGATGCTTATCAAACAGCAAATGCAGCTGATAGAAAGTGTGCCCCGCCACCTGCCAATGATGTTTCTTGTACATGTCGCGCAGCGTCATCGTATCGGCGAGCAATTGATTCAAATTGTCGGCGCTGTTCGCGCAAATTTTTTCGTCGAGCGCGATCGAAAGTTTTGCGATCTTTCCGTACGGCTGAATTTCCGCCGCGTTCTGGTGCAGAATCGGCTGCGCCCGCCGCGTTCCTTCCGAAAGCTGGCTGTAGCTCGGACCGCGCTTGTCGCTCTTATCATTCTTCGATGCCATGTGAATGTCTCCTTCTGATTTGAAATGTTTACAAAGGCCGGGGTACGTCTGCTCTGCGTCTGCTGTACATCTCTCGAGCCGCTATGATACCCCTACTCAAGTAGATGTACGAAGCACATCGAAAGTCGTTGGAACGGCGGGCCGGACTACTTCGAGGAATCCGTAGCTTTCGCTGCAATAAGATTGAATCCCTTCGCCTTCGCGTCCTGAGCCAGCGTCCGAAGCGATGAACGCCCAGCACCAGCCCCTCCCGCTTTCATCTCGATTTCACCCGTCGCCAATCGCCCTTCAAACTCAATCGCCACAAGTCCCGCCGCGTGCGCTTCCTTCTGCGCGGACGCGAGGGCCTTCAGTGCCTCATCATTCTTTCCCGAAGCAGCATCCACTCGCGCCTTCGCGATCTGAATGATCAATTTCAAATTTCGATCGTTTGCCTGGGCCGCAAGGCTGGACGCCTGCTCGATCTGGCTCTGCGCTCCAGAAACGTCCCCGGAATCGAGTAACGCAAGTGCAATCGTCTCGCGCGCCTGCGCCTCGCCTCCCGCATCTTTCTCGCTGGCAAACTCCGTCGCCGCCTCTTGCGCAATTTTTTTTGCATCTTCCGGCTTCTTCTGTTCGAGCGCCACAACTGCCAGAGAAATCTGCGAGTACGCCGCATCGCCCTTCTGACCGATTGACTGCTGAATCTGGAGCGCTTGCTTATAATTCCGGCTCGCTCCCTCAATATCTCCTTGCGACAGAAGCACATCACCGAGGTTTGCGTACGATCTCGCTTGGTCTCCACTATCATCCGATTCCTTGCGCAGCTGCAGCGACGCTTGGCAACTTTCCAGCGCTCGCTTCGGATCTCCCGTAGCAAGAGAAAGCATGCATAAATTGTTTAGAGCGCGAGCCTCGGTTCTTTTGTCGCCAATCTCATGAGCGAGTTTCACCGATTGGCCAAACATCTTTGCTCCTCCGGAGGTGTCGCCCGATTCGTATAGCACCGTAGCCAGGTTTTGTTGTGCCAGCGCCTTGTCGCTCAAATCACCTCTTTCCTGGGCAACGGCCGCGCTGTCCTCATACGCTTTTTTGGCGCCAGCGTAGTCTCCCTTGCTGGCTTTTATGTTTCCGATATTATTAAGCGCCCCGGCTTCGTTGAATTTGTCGCCTATCGTTTGTGAAATTCCTAGTGCTTGATCGTAGCGAACAAGCGCCTCGTTCGTATTTCCTTGGCTAAAGTAGGTGTTGGCGATTTGATTGATTGCGCGCGCCGAACCAAGTTGATCTCCTGCATCCGTGTATAACTTGTTCGCTTCCTCGCACAGAGTTCTCGCGTCTTCCGGTTTGCCCAAATAGAGTGTCGCCCAACACTCCATCACGCGCGCTCGAGCGAGTAAGAGATTGGAGCCTAGCGTTTGCGCTTTTTGCGCGGCGGCATCTGCAGCCTTGAGTTGTTCGTGATAGTTCGAAAGAGACTGTTGGGCTTCCGCCTCCAGCAAATCGATCCTGGCCGACATTCCGGTAGCCAGCTTGTGCTGGCGCAATTGAGCAAGCGTCGCGAGCGTCAACGACGGTTTTCCCGAGCTGTTTTGTGCTCTCGCTAATAGATATCCGTATTCCGGCTCGTCGCTGAACAACGTCCAGAGCGATGCGTATTGCTGAATCGCTTTGCTCCAGTCGTGGGTCATTTCGAAATAACGGCCGCTGATGAGTCCCCGGGTTTCGGTCGATAGCTTCGATGCAATGCCCAGAGCGGCCTTTGCTTCTTCTTGGGCTTTGGATTCATATCCCAGATCGAACCACGCCTCGGAAAGCGCACTCCGTGCCTGCACGAAGTTGGAATCGATCGCTAGGCTTTTTTCCAGCAGCCTGATGGAGGCCAGGACATCGAAGTCCCTCAGTTTCTCCCGCGCCTCCGAAAAATACCGCAGCGCATCGCTATT
>Ga0210387_10000180_pt1 | contig 45715 bp, 52 predicted proteins | sample IncBWC7OmetaG_FD_160108 | JGI IMG/M metagenome (GOLD analysis project Ga0210387, IMG submission 160108) | Forest soil microbial communities from Barre Woods Harvard Forest LTER site, Petersham, Massachusetts, United States - Inc-BW-C-7-O ... | reverse complement strand
GCTTTATGTCGATTCCATCTGCTTCGAGCCGGCGATGCTGCGTTATGTGGCGGAGGTAATTCCGCCGGAGCAGATCATGCTGGGGAGCGACGCGCCGTTCCCGCTGGGCGAACCGCATCCGGTGATCTTCGTTCGCAATGCGTTGCCGGCCGAGCTGACCAAACTCGTGCTGGAGGACAATTTCGAACGGCTGACAGGAGGCTGACATGGACATCAGGCGTATCTGGCTTTGCAAGGATGTCGTGTTCGCCGAAGGCGGCTTGCCAGCGCTCAAACCCGTAACGCGCATTGCCGCCTGCGCGGTGATTGCGAACCCTGCGGCAGATCGGGCGCTCGACGATCTTTCCGAGCTCGTTGGCTTTGGGGCCGATCTCGGTGCGCGACTCATAAAGGAGGCGCAGGCGCTGCTGCCGGGGCCGGCGATTTCCTATGGCAAGGCCGCGATTGTCGGCACGTCGGGCGATATCGAACATGCCGCCGCAATCCTGCATCCTCGGATGGGCAAGCCGATGCGCGACGCCATCGGGGGCGGGCAGGCGATCATCCCGTCCAACGTGAAGATCGGCGGGGTCGGTTCGGTGATTGATATTCCCTTGGGGCACAAGGACGACGTCTGGGCGTTCGATCAAATTGACACGCTCAGCGTCATGGTTCCCAATGCGCCCCGGCCCGACGAGATCGTGGTGATCGTCGCACTCGCAGATGGCGGTCGCCCGCGTCCGCGCGTTGGGAAGTCGGGCGCCGTGCCGCCGACGTTAGCTGTTTAAAGTTTTGGAGCTATCATGACCAGGAAACCCGCTTTTCAGGCTTCGCCCACCAACCCGAACATCCAGGAAATCCAGACCGAGCCGGAACGGCGGGTGGACATGCCGTATGCACCGGCGATGCGGGTCGAAAGCCCCTGCGGATTGTTGTTCATCTCCGGCGCCACTCCATCGCCGCTTTATCACAAGCATCCGCACGTTATCTCCGAACACGATCACCCGAACCGGATCGAAGATCAGACCCGCCGGGCGATGGAGACAATCAAGACCATTTTGGAGCATGAGGGGCTGACCTGGACCGACGTGGTCAAGGTAACGAAATACCTGACCGACATCCGCGACCAGGACGGGATGGTCGCCGTGCTCAAGGAATATTTCGGATCGTGGACGCCGGCCAGCACGACGATCTGCATCAATCAACTCTCGACGCCTGGCGCCCGTATCGAACTCGACATGATTGCGGCATTCCGGCCGGGGAAATGAGCGGGGTTGCCGGTTTCAGCGCTGTTGCTGAAGCCTTGTCGATTCCCACTACGTTTTAGAAGATCGATGCTGAACGATCGGAAGCTCTTGGGCCACCATCCATCAGCAGAGCCGGCGCGGCGTCTACACAGGAACGCGCACGCCGCCCCAAGATGGGGTGGGGGTCCGGACGGCTTTCAATCGATTACTGGCTAAAAAAAGCGATGGCTGTATCCGGTAGGCGCGCGCCATTTCGTCGACGCCGTCTTCATCGTTACGAAGGGCATAGCCCAGTACCAGCGTTAGGGTCGGCTAGGCTGAGCTAGGCATTCGAAAAGTCCATTTGGTTCTGCTGAGATTGTCGGCCCGAAAAGCACTCTTAGGCCTGAACTGCACCTAATTGTTTATCTATCTCGGTAAGAGATTGAAATTGCGAATGTCTTCCCCGCCCTCCGAGCGCACCAAACCATTGATACAACAACAATTTTCGTGGCGCCGAGCCGTCGGGTTCATAGACAGCCCGTAAATCAAATCGTGCTGGCGGTGGCTTATTTAGATTGAGACTCGGACTTTGAGCCGCGTCCTTTAAACAACGCTCTCCTTTATCAGGGCTTCCGTCGCTTGCCTAACAAACGCCGCGTCATCACCCGGCGTCAGCTGACTCTCGATGTTCAGCATGAGGACGCCGAGCGCCAGCGCTTGAGGCCTATTACCAGCAGACCATAGCTGGCGGGAGACGTCTCGAAGCTCTTTTAAAATTCGTTCTCGATCCGCGCTACTGGCCAGCTCGTAACCGTCATTCACGGGGCCATAGGTCGATTTGATGTAACTGAAACACACCGATCTCGGCTCAATGTCTAACGCGTCGATCCGTCGCTTGAGATCGTCGTATTGCTCTCGCAGAATGTTGCCGCGCACCTTGCACCGTCCAATGGAGTTCTCGGTGTGGCGTTAGGTCTGGATTGAGCCACGCGGGACACCGAGCTAGCACCTCCCGATCACACCGCTCGCTTCTTAGTGCGGGTATCAGTGTATACCGCGCCCAAAGTGACGGCCATTCAGGCCGAGTTACTTCCGATTATGACCCGATGCGTACATCAAGGCTGATCAGGCTGCCAGTTCAAAGGCCAAGCCGATCAGCGCTTCCTTACGCCACACGACGCGACAATTCCTGCGAATTTCACCGTGTGGGATGTTGAGCTTGAATTCGTGAGGAATACAAAACCGACTGTCGACTTGGAGCGCCGCGCCCATCGCGGAAATATTGCGCAAAACGCATTCGACTGTCCTGCCGTCGAACTCAATCGATCCGCCTTTCAGAACCCGCTGCCGCTGTGTCGCTCGTCGCTCCATTCGATCGAGTTAAGCCAAAATTCTAACAAACGGGCTAACTGCGACACGTAGAAACGGCGCCAACTATTTACGAATTGGCAACCAAGCAAGATCTCCGCTTTCGGCACTTAGCGGGCATGCTCGGTCTAGCTAACGACATCGGCTCTTGACGTCGAGCCAAGCCACTTTCCCTTTTTGACTCAGCGCCGACATCTTTTGATCTAGATCAATAGAGCTTTGGAACCTTCGTCTCTCTGGGCGGCTTGTAACGCCGATTGCCGAGTCCGGTCGGTGGAATAACCCAACGGAGGATCATATGAAGCTTTTAGCAGCGACATTCGCGATAATGATGATTTTGGTGATTCCCGCCGCCCAAGCGTACAACTATGGCGATCACCACCAGCAGGGCCATTACAGCAACCGCCATCATCATCACGCCAGCGGGCACCATAACGGCGGGCCTTACGCACAGCAACGTTAGCGTCTGACCGTCGGCGCGGACCGAAAACTGGTTTCCGCTTAAAAGATGTGAAAATGAAAGAGGCTCGAGCTAACTGAGGCGGCTTTACTGGTCTTGCTTCGGTGACGCCCCGCGAGGCCGTTGCGGCGCGGATCGTCGCCAACCAGTTTCTCGAAACCGATCTGGGAAAGCCACGGGCTCGATTGGGCGCGTGTTAGCTTGCCCGCTTCGGCGATAAGGATCGTGGCGGGAATATCGTCGCGTTGCAGGGACCCTGAGCTGCGATCTGCACGCATGCAAAAAGCATTTCTTGGCCGTAGCGCTCCTCTCAAAGGGCTCCTCGAAGAAGGCTCCAAAGTACTTCTGCTTTCGATCCAGCGTAAAAATAAGATTGGCGGTCTTGGGTCCTGGAACGCTGGCCACCTTTTGACAGGTCTCAACCGGAATTGCCGATGCAACAACGACGAGGCGCGCTTGCTGGAGCAGATTCCGATTTGCCTCTTTCCGAAAAATTTTCAGGCAGCATACCTGACGTTTATCCAAAGTTGGGACGCGCAGCACATCGCTGAGATTCTCTACCTAAAGTATTTCTACGTAGTGGTTTATAGTGATGGTGGCTAGATGATAGTCTGTAGCCCAATGACCTGCTCAACTTTTGGGAAATTTGATTGAATGTGTACAAACCAGCCGCCTGTTTAAGCGCTGGAGTGAAAGTGAGTGTGTTATGTCCCTTCAGAGTACGTCGGTCAGTCGAGACATTCGAAATGCCTCTAGAACAGGGAGGCGGACGTCAAGGTTGGATTCGGAGCTCGTCGAGCTGCAAGAAAAGCTTCATCGGCGAATAGCATCCGAGCTCCATGATTCAACATGCCAGCATCTGATCGCGGCGAGCCTGGGCGTGATGCAGATAAGAAGCGCGCTGGCGGATCCGGGGAAGGCAGAGAAGCATTGCGAGCAAGTCGACATCTCCATCAGCCGCGCGCTAAAGGAATTGCGTTCTCTCACATATTTGCTGCACCCACAGAACCTGTTTGAGGGAGGGCTGAAGACCACGATTGAGCGATACGCGGAAGGGTTCGCAGCTCGAACATCGTTGGTAGTCGAGGTTTCGATATCGGCCGCGGTGAACGGTCTGTCGCGAGAAAGGCAGCGATCACTGATGAGAATTGTTCAGGAAGCCCTGACGAACGTCTACCGACATGCAAAAGCAACAAGGGTCGACATTACGATTGAGGCGAGGGAAAAAGCGTTCGAGCTCGAGATTCGAGACGACGGGCAAGGTATGACGGCGAGCGACCGCCTCTGTCGCTGTCGCCCGCCAGCGCTTGGGACGGGGCTTCGCATTATGCAGGACAGACTGGACGAGATGGGAGGGCGGCTAAAGATATTGTCGGCGCCGACGGCGGCGTGTCGAGGAACGACCTTGCATGCGACCTTTCCGCACGGTTTTGCGATCGAGCAGAATGGCCGCAGGTGTGCACTCAAGAAAGGTTGCTAGCGACGGGTCTCATGGCTCGTTTGGCTTGTCTCGGCAGTGGATTATCAGGGAGGACCTCCCGTGAAACGAATCCTCATTGCAGACGATCACGATGCAGTACGATGTGGAATACGGGCGGTGCTGGAGCAGCGTCCAGGCTGGAATATTGTAGCCGAGGCAGCCGATGGAAAGACGGCACTTGAGGCGGCGCTGGAAGAGCGCCCCGACGTTGCGATCGTCGACTTCTTCATGCCGCGCATGACGGGAGTGGAGGTCGCGAGAGGGATCAAAAAACATCTCCACGAGACCGAAGTGCTGATTTTCTCGGCGCATGAATCCGAAGTGTTGGCGCAAGAGGCGTTTCAAGCTGGTGCGCGTGTATTTCTGGCGAAATCGGACGCGAACAAGCTGCTGTTGGCCGCGGTCGAGGCCCTCATGGCGCACAGGCCGTTTGTGGGCGGACGATTTTGTGTTCAATCGCGCCGAGAGACGGAGGAAACGAGCGAAGGACGTGCAAGGCTCTCTCCACGCGAGCGGCTCGTCGTCAAGCTCGTGGCTGAGGGGTATAGCAACAAGGGTATCAGTGCTATTCTGAACTCAAGCGTGAAGACTACCGAAACTCACCGTGCCTCAGCGATGGGAAAATTAGGCGTCAATTCGATCGCTGGATTGGTGCGCTACGCGGTGAGAGCTAAGCTCGTCGAACAATGAACGTTCAGGTTATCCGTTGCCTTGGATGAAGCAGTGTTGCGCGGATCTTCATCCACGCCGGGGGCTGGTACGCATCCCGGTACGAGAATAGCACGATCGCGTCATCGGCGTCCTGGATTCACCGCCACCTGCAACGACGACGGCCGCGATGCCACCAGCAAACCCGGCGGCGCCTACGCCCCCACTGCACTTCCGTCACGAGATCCGGCAGCGCCCCGGCTTGCCCTGGATGGGGGGCGACCGGCATCGCCTCAGCGGCGTCGATGAAGTGAACGCCGATTGCACCGACTGCTGCCGCTGCAACGGCGTTCTGTGCGAGGCCAAGAAAACTGCGGCGGGTCGGAGCGTTCATTGTCGTGTTCCTCTTGTTACCAGTTCCGCGTCCCTCCGCACGGGCCGAAGCGGGGAGAGCAGCCAAGTGTGGGATGCTAGCTGTGACCCCGCAACGCAAACATCCGACGAAACCCTGAGCGGCAAGATGGGAGTATTCCCGACTTCCCGCGTGCTCATCGATAGCCCGATCGGCGCGTTCTCACCACTCCCGCAGGTGCTGAAACGTCACGTAGACCGTTGGCGACTTATTCCCGGCCTCCCGAATGGCGATATCGAGGATCGTAACCCCGGACTACCTTGTTCCGCGAGAGTCTAGCGTGAGGCTTGTGACCCCCGCCGCGACGCTGAACCCGATCGCCCGCTCGACCGACAGCGGTTGCAGGACGATAGTCCGGCGAGAGCCGCCGATCAGTGCATTGACGCCGATGCCAGGACCCAATGCAACCTTGCCGCTCACGCCCACATAGCTTCCGCGCAGGGTGCTGGGGCCGATGCGCGAATTCCTGGCGAAGACGGCCCACGACAATACGCCTCCGCTGGTCGCGCCGAGGTCGAGGCCGACCCGCCTGATCTGTCCTACATAGACATACTGCTGCGGTGAATTTCTCGCATGAAATATGCATCGAAGCGACTGCGTCGATCCAAGCACCCGTCCGACGCGTGGCGTGCTGGCGCACAACAGCCTGCCGACCCTGAAAGTCTCGGCGCGCGCGGGCAGGGCGATCACACAAATCAACGCGGTCGCGCCGATGGCTGCGAGAAGTAGGTTGGTTCGCATTCAGGCCTCCATTTGGTTTTTGCTGTGGGCGGCCGTCGCTCTCGGCCGTCCGTCCCGGCTAAGCCAGAACGTGATGCCAAGGCCGATCAGCAATACGGCGCCGAGCAGGAAGAAGATGACGGATTGCTGCAGCCAGGATATCGCGGGAACCGCAAGACCCATGGCAAGGCCGAGGAAGGCGATTTGTAGCGAAAGAAGACTGATGCCTGCGAGGAACGTGCCGAGGGCAAGCAATATCAGGAGGACAAGGCCGGTCGCCGGGGTCGGAAGCAATTGTTGAACGCCCGATACCAGCATGATGTTCATCGTGACCAGGACGGCAATCCAGTGCAGCGCCTGAGTCCAGATCAGCTGCCAACGTGCCTGTTTTTCATCGATTTCCGGCCACTTGTTGATGACACAGACTACACCGATAGCAAGCGCCAGAAACTCCCAGTACCGAACGAGAGGCTGGTGCGAAGCATTGGTGTAGGCGACGCCCGCGATGGCGAGTACCAGCGCTGCAATGTAGGGAAGTTGCTGCCACAGAAAATGAACCACGCTGGAATGCGTCGAGTGAGATTCCGTACCATTGTTGCGCTCGGATTCAATCTCGCTCATGGGCCACCCACTTACGATTGTCCTTTGTTGGACGTCTGCTCGGAGTTATCGCCAAGGTAATCCTCGACATAGAATCTGATGATCGCGACCCGGCCAATGGCGACCAGCGGCATCGCGAGTGCGATGCCCATGACGCCGAACAGGGCGCCCAAAAGGACGATCGCAACCAAGGTCCAGGCGGGCGGCGTGTCGACCGCCTCGCGCAGGATCAGCGGGCCGATCACATAACCCTCGATCGACTGAATGACTGTGTAGATGACGACGGCCCAGCCGAGCGCTGAACCGCCAAGCGGCATTGCCACAAGCGCGATTGGGACTGCGGCAACGATGGGCCCGAGATAGGGGATGAAGTTAGACAGGCCTGCCTGGAGCCCAAGCACAAAGGGTCCCGGAAGCCCGATAAGATAAAGCGCGACCCACACGCACAGCGTCATCAGGATGATGCGGATGAGCTGTCCGACGAACCAGAACCGCAGGACGTTGCCCATCTCATCCATTATTGTTCTCATCCGGGCGCGGTATGAAAGTTTCACCAGCATCACCATGCTTTCGCGATAGCTGGCGGGATCGAAAGCAAAGAGGACGCCGAGGAACACGATCACCAGCGCGCCAGTCAGGACGGTTGACGCGCCGCCAAGAACCAGCCGGGCATGACTGAGAAAACGCCCCTGATCGGAGAACAGCCATTGCGTAAGGTCCCGGCCCCATTCCGGGCCAAGCAGGTCGACACCATATGCCACAAGATGACCCTGGAGGACGTCAAGCTGCGTATCCATGACTTTCAGCAAGACGCGCGTTTGTTCCGGCAACTTCCCTGCGCCCCAGACAAGGCCAAATCCCATAAGAGCGGTGAGCAGCAGAAGCACCAGCGTCAGCCGAAGGGCACGATTGAGGGGAAGAACGGGCGCCAAGGCCCTCGCAGCAGCATCCAGAAAAGCCGCGAACAGCACGCCTGCGAAGACGATCAGAAGGCTTGAGACCGTCTGCCACACCAAAAAGAGAGCCACGCATGTGGCGAGCAAGGTGAGCCCTGTCGCCAGAATGCTGCGCCGGCCGCTAACCTCGGTGGGTTCGATGGCGTCGTGACGGACAACGACCTCGCGCAGCTTTTCTTGGCCTGTCCTCGTATCGCTCATTGGCCCGACCAACTCGAGGGGACTGGAATGTTCGGCACGTCTGCCGTGACCCTAGGTGCGAACGCGTCGACTGCCGTAGTGCGGATGCACGCCGCCGCGATGACGCCAATGGCGATGCTTCGTCGGGTTCGTGTTGGTATTGCGCGCTCCGCTGTTTGGCACGGCGCCGGTGTCCCTCGCCGACATGCCCTTGTCGTTCGACTGAGCCAGGGACACGGTTGTGGGCGCGATTATCACGGCCAATCCGCCGAGAATAAGGGCGCCGTAGACGGTCGGGATGTTCATGCTAGCCTCCAGATGGCTGACGTGTGACAACAGCAGGACTTCAGATCGAGATCGCTCCGACCGCCAGCGCATAGATGCCGGCGCAGGCGGCGATCACAAGCGTTGCAAACAAAGCGGCCTCGACCGGCTTGAAGACCCTCTCCTTGCGTTCACGCCTGGCGATAAAAAACAGCAGTGTCCCGGGCGAGTACAAAATCGCCGACAGCAACAAAAATTTGGGGCCGCCCGCATAGATCATACCGGCCGCGTAGATCGTCGCAAGCGCGGAACGGATCCCGTCGACGAAGCGGGCGCGTTCGTCGGCATGATAGGTCTCACCGAGATACGCCAGCTTCAAGCCGTAGGCCGCAACAAAGAAATACGGGATCAGCGTCATCGCGCTCGTCATCTTCAAGGCGAGCGTGAACGCATATTCGGCAAACCAGGTGACGAGAAGAAATGCCTGGATGACACTGTTGGTGAGCCAGAGCGCAGCGACGGGAACCTGGTGCGCGTTCACACTTGCAAGAAAGCTCGGCATGGTTCGGTTGACGGCGGCGGAATGCATGACCTCGGCAGCCAACAGCGACCATGACAGGTAATTGCCGAGGATCGAGATCAGTAGCGCGATGCTGATGAAGATGGCGCCCCACCGTCCGACGATCGCTTCCATCACACCGGCCATCGAGGGTGTCTGCAGGCTTGCGAGATCCTGTCGTTGCAGGATGCCGTAGGACAATAGCGTCACAAGGACAAGAAGCGAGAGAACGGCGAGGAAGCCAACGATAGTCGCGATTCCAATATCGGAGCGGTCCCTGGCGTAGCGCGAGTAGACACTTGCTCCCTCGATTCCGACGAAGACGAAAACGGTGAGCAGCATCGTGCTGCGCACCTGTGCGGCAACAGCCCCAACGCCCGGTTGCTTCGTTCCCCAGAAATTCTGCGAGAACAACGTGGGATCGAGGGCGACAATGGCCACGACAATGAACAACAGGATCGGGATAATCTTGGTGTAGGTTGTGACCGTATTGAGCGCGGCCGCCCCCTTGATGCCTCGCAGCACAAGGAAATGCACGCCCCACAGCAACAGTGAGGCCGACGCGATGGCCGTCGGCGTCGTGCCGTCACCGAACAGCGGGAAGAACTGCCCGATCGTGGCCTTGATCAGGATGAGGCAGGCGACGTCTGCAAGACAGCAGCCGATCCAATAGCCGGCCGCCGACGCAAAACCGATATACTCTCCGAATCCCGCCTTGGCATAGGCGTAGATGCCGGCATCGAGATCTGGTCTGCGGCGAGACAGCGTCTGGAAAACGAGCGCCAGCATGAGCATGCCGGCACCGGCAATGATCCAGGCGATCATCGCCCCGAGCGCCCCGGTAGCTTGTCCGAACGATGCCGGCAATGCGAAGATGCCGGATCCGACCATCGACCCGATCACGAGTGCGATGAGCGCGGTGCGCGAGAGCTTCTGATCAGCCTCGTTCGGCGAAGCAGCCATGACGGAGGATGGCCTTCCAGTCGGGCACGGGAGAGCGCGGCCGGCAGCCCCAATCGCGGGACGCTGGCTAGCCCTTAGGCGGCGACCTTAGAAGCAGCCTTCTTGTCGGCAAATCAGGGATTCTCTGTAGAGGGTGGGGGCAGGAAACCGGCATGCCAATATGCGGCCGGACCGTCTCCGTGAAGGCGGTCGCTGTGTCCTGGTCATGAGTGGACATCGTTTCGAGATTGGCGGCTTGCAACAAGCACGAAGCTCGAGCGGAAGAATTCACCGGCCTTCGCGAGTTCGGCCGCGATGCGCTGGGCGTGGAGAACCGCCGCGTCCCGGTCGGCGTGCTCGTATCCGGTTCGATCCGGCGAGAGGCCGTATTTGTCGACGATATGAAAGAAGTAGCGCATGTGGCCGGATTAGGCCCGCGCATTACCGGCTTCCAGTTACAAACGTGTAAGGGGCCTCCTACAAAGGGATGAGTATCCCGCGCGCAGGTTGCAGCTTACGGTTTTGTAAGGCGGAAGGTAATCGCCGGCGACGGCAGAGGCGCCAGGAAATAGGGTATTTGCCTTCCCGCACTCGGGTGATCATCCGATACGCCGGTAGAGCTTGCGGGCTAACGTGGCCGTGGGCTGATAAGGAGGTACGCGATGTCAAACTATGACCAGAACCTGGCGGCAGCCGGGGCCGGCGACACTACACTCGCGATCGACGCTGGTTTACGCAGTTTCATGCTGCGCATCTACAACCACATGGCTGCCGGTGTGGCCGTGACCGCGCTCGTCGCGTGGCTGACGTATCAGCTCACCGGTCCGGAGCTGCTGGCGAGTCCACTGATGTGGGTATTCGTCCTGGCACCCCTGGCACTGGTATTCTTCATCAGTTCGCGCATCAATACCCTATCGGTGACAACGGCGCGGTGGCTGTTCTTTGTCTATGCGGCCCTGGTCGGTGTGTCGCTCTCGACCCTGTTCCACATCTATACCAATTCCTCGATCACACGAGTGTTCTTCATCACGGCCGCGATGTTCGGAGCGCTCAGCCTCTTTGGTTACACGACCAGGCGTGACCTTTCCGGATTGGGTACCTTCCTGTTCATGGGACTGATCGGCGTCATTATTGCGAGCCTGGTCAATCTCTTCCTGAGGTCGACCGGGCTTGATTGGCTGATCTCGGTCGTAGGTGTCGGCGTCTTTTCCGGCCTGACCGCCTACGACACACAGCGGATCAAGGCGATGTACAACGGCACGGATGATGAAACCTCTGCGGGCCGCAAGTCCGTGATCGCCGCTCTGTCGCTCTACCTCAACTTCATCAACCTGTTCATGATGCTGCTGCGCCTGTTCGGGGGGCGGCGCTGACGCATTTGATGAAGTTGACGCGTTAACCGGGTTGTCCGGTCTTCTATGCCGCGGGCTTCACCGCGGCGTTCGCGAGCGCGTCGCGCAGGGCTTGTTCTTTTGCGTCATCCAGCGAGGTCTTCAGCACGACGCCGCCGGCGTCCTGAATTTCCCTGAGCACCTTGTCCGCGGTCATGTTCTTGACCAGGATGAAGAGGGCGGCGTCGCCGGGGTGGATGCTCGTTGCCAACCCTTTCATGAATGAATCGTCGATGCCGAAATCGGTAAGCGCACCGCCCAGCGCGCCCGAGGCGGCGCCCAGTGCGACGCCCACGATCGGGTTGAGGAACACCAGGCCAATCAACAGCCCCCAGAAGCTTCCCGAGACCGCGCCTCTCGCGGTCGTATTGACAAGTTGGTTCAGCTTGATGTCGCCTGAATCGGTTTTGACCGCGATGACGGCGTCATTTAGGGTTATCAGATACTCCTTCTGCAATTTGAGGAGACGTTGACGTACTTCTTCCGCTTTGGATTCGGACGGATATACGATTGCTACGAGGTCAGACATGAAAGGCCTCCTTCTCGATGAAGCTTCTGAAGGTGGTTGGCGTGTTTCGCTGAAGCTATCGGGCAGGGCGCTGTTGCAACACCCGAGAAAACCCTCAAGCGCAGGGGTGAATGTTCCCGGTTGCTCCTGGGAATCCAGGCGATTTTCCGGATCGCAGCTTCAGAAGGTGAGGAGCATCGATGCTCCAAACAATGTTGCCAGCGTCAGGAGGGAGATGCACGCTACCGGCCACTGGCGCAGAACGTTGTCGCACCCCTCGACGATTACACTCAATGCCAGGCCCGCGCGACGGACCGGGCCGACTATCACCATGAGTACCTTCCAGCGCGATGGACGTCCGGTCGGCCACTCCCAGCGGCCCAGCAAGATTGCCACAACCGCGCCCCCCAGGGTGAGGAGAAGCGCTTTCGAAAGTGCTCCAGGGCCGAGCTTGTCCGATGCGACGCCGTGCGGAATCGACAGATAGGTTTCCCACGGTAAAAGGCCGAGCAATAGCGAGCATAGCGCGAGCGCCAGCGCTGCCAGCTCTTGAATACGCGGTGCGGGGCTGTCCGGAGTAGTCGGCTCGTTTGCAGGCGCCAATGCATGTGCCAGCACGAGAACAACGTATGCGCCGGTGAAAACTCCACCCGCCTGAAGCACGACAGCCCACCACCACTGCCCTTTCTCGGCTGCTGCCTGCAGCAATATCTCCTTCGCGAGGTATGCGCCGCCCGGTGGCAAGCCCATCAGCGCAGCACCACTCAGTGCGAAGGCGAGCACGCTGATGGGCAATGCCCGTCCGACACCGCCCAACGCCATGATCCGGTCTTGACCCAGCCTCGCGTAGATCGACCCGGCCGACATGAACATCGCGGCTTTCGCCGTGGCATGAGAGACCGTCTGCAACAGGCCGCCCGCCAACGCGCCTCCACTTTCGAGCCGTCCGGAGACACCCAACGCGAGCGGAAACATCAGGAACAAATATCCGATCTGGGCGAGCGTCGAATAAGCGATCAGAAGCTTCAATCGTTCCTGGCGCAGAGCGACAACGCTGCCGAACACAATCGCCGCCCCGCCAAGCGCCGCGAGCAACTGCGTGGCGGCGAAACCCGGCAGGCCAGACATGACGTTGAACCAGAGCCGTACAATGATGAAGAAAGATCCCTTCACGACCAGGCCGGACAGAACAGCGCTCGCCGCCGCCGGCGCGCCGGCGTGGGCGGGCGGCAACCAAAGGTGCAACGGGAAGAGCGCGGTCTTGGCGAGAAGCCCCGTTGTCATCAATGCGGCCGCGACAAGAACGGCAGGCTCGGTGCCGATGCGTTGCGACAGCAGCACGATGTCAAGAGTGCCGTACTGGCCATAGAGGAGTGCCGCGCCCAGCAAGTAGAGGACGGAGCCTGCCAATGCAAAGAGCAGATATCGCAACGCGGCCTGCAACGTCTCCGACCGGCCCTCGAGCGACACCAGCGGCACTGCGGCAAATGTCAGCAGTTCCAGGGCCACATACAGCGTGAAGAGGTCTCCGCCGAGGAAGATCGTGTTCAGCGCCCCCCAGATCGCCAACAGCAAGATCCAGAATGCGAATGTCGCGCGAGTTTGCGCCGCCACCGGGGAGAAATCGGCGGCTGCAAAGGCGGCGACGGCGGTGATCACGACGGCGGTCACAGCGAGCATCACCGCCGACAATGCGTCCGCGCGCAGCGCTATTCCGAGCGGTGGCGGCCAAGCCCCCAGCAGGTAAACGATGGGGTCATCGCTCGCTGGCAGTACGACGAGAATCGCCACGGCGATCGCCAACCCAAACGGGATAATCGCGCATGCGACCAGCCTGACGTGGCGGTCGCCGGCGATGAAGGCCAGCAAAACGCCTGTGACCGGGATGACGATCGACAGCACCAGCAGGAAACCGGCCGTGGTTGTCGTCGCATCCAGCGGCAGGGCGGAGGGGTGCATCAGCCACCGGAGGGATCAGAGCTGGCGTTCGGCGGCGCGACGTTGCTCAGCGTTGTGGAGCCGGTCTTCTGGAACAGCCGCAGCAGGAGCGAGATCGCCAAAGCCGTCGCAGAAAATGCGACAACAATGCCGGTAATTACCAGAGCTTGCGGCACCGGGTCATTGCCGACGCCTGCTGCTGCACCTCGTCGCCCGACGACGCCGAACAGAAGGAATACGCCGCTGCCCAGCAGATTGAAGGCGATGAGCTTGCGGAGGGGGTGCGGATTTGTGATCAGCCCGTAAAGACCAAGTCCGACCGCGACAGCGGCACACAATCCAAATGCCGTCGGACCACTCATCACTTCACGCTCCGTTCCGGTGCACCGGCCAGTAGCAGGCCAAGCGTTGCCGCGATCGTCAGGATCATCGCGACCTCGATGCCGAGTATCAGTGGCTTGGCTAGCGCCGGCGGATAAGCAAGGAATGCGGTGCCAAACCAGAGTCCCCCGAGGCCGACGAGAAGAAACAAGCCAGGCCCAGCGACAAGGACGAAGCGAAGCCACCGGCGGCCGATGGATGGTGTGTCGGTCAACCCGGCCATGATGGCCAGCACCCACATGGACGCGAGAATCGCGCCGCCCTGAAAGGCTCCGCCGGGGTGATTGGCTCCGGTCCAGAAGATATAGATCGCGACGACAATCCCGACGGGCGGCAGCAAGCGCGCCAAAAAAACCAGAATGCCGTCTGGATCGGCCTGATGGCGCGGTCCCGGATGGCCGCCCCAGGCATTATCAGGTGCAAGCGACCAAACACCGATGATGGCGAGCAACAGCACAACTTTCTCAAGCATGGTGTCCATTGCGCGGAAGGCCATCAGCACGTTGGTGACGGGGTTGGCCAGACTTGTCGCCGATGCATGCGCAACGACGGTCGGGGCAAGCGTTGGTGCAGGATCGGGCAGGAACACAATCGCGCCGGCCAGCGCCGCCGCGGTCAGCGCAGACAATGCTGCCGCGCTCACTCGCGTCACCATGCCCGGCGCTTCCGCCACCGTTGGCTCGGCGTCGCGCAGCCGCGCCGCCGCACCCAACAACAATACGCCGCCCAACCCTCCGCCGATCGCGGCTTCGGTCAGCGCAACGTCGACGGCGTCGAGGCGCACCCAGATGAGTGCGACCAGCAGCCCGTAAGCAACGAAACCGACCGTCGCCGAATAGGTCTCGCGCACCGCTATGGTCCAGATGCCGAGACCCAGCACCACAGCGGCCAGCACGACCTCGAAGATCGTTGCGATATTCATTTTGCTGTTTCGCCTTGTCGGGCGGTGCGTGCGATCAGTTGCGAGACCGTCGCGCCTGCGAGCAGCACGAGCAGCCAGATGCTGACCAGCTTCAACCCTTCGCGCAGGCTCCCTGCTTGCGGGAGCAATCCAAGTACGACGAGACCGAGGCCGAGATTATCCGCTTTGGTGAGCGCGTGCAGACGCGTCAGTGTGTCGGGAAAGCGCAGCAGGCCGGCAGTACCGGCTAGAAAAAAGAACACCCCCGCCGACACTGCCGAAATCGTCATGATGTCGCGTGCGAGGCTCATTTGTGGTTCTCCGTTGATCCGGTCCCGTGGGTTTCGAGGCTTGAAAGCCCCTTTTTGACGAAAGCAATGGATGCGAACGTGGCGAGAAGTGCCAAGGTCAGCGCCACGTCGACAGCCGCTGATACGCCTGTCACGGTCCCGACCAGCAGCAATGCAGCAATACCTCCGGTCCCGATCAACTGCGCCGCCATCATGCGATCGGTGTCTCCCGGACCACGCAGGATCGACACCAGCCCCAGCGCCAGCAGCGCCAGAATGAACCCTACCGCAGCGGTCAGGAACTCAGTCATTGTAGAGTGCTCGAACCAGGGCCGCTTCCTCGGCGGCAAGCTCGGTGACCACCGGCTGCTGGACGTCGAGGCAGTGATAGACAAGCTGCCCGTCTTCCTCTCCGGTTGGCACCGTACCCGGCAGCAGGCTGGTGAGTGTCGTGAATACGTTACGACGCATCCCGGGAGAAAGACCGGTTGGGTAGGCCACAAATCCCGGGCGTAAGGGCAACCGGGGATCGAGCGCGCGCCGTGCGACGTCGGCCCCGGCAACGATGGAGTGATACAGGAAGAGCAATACCAGCTGGACGACGGCACGAAGCGAGCGCCGCGAGGCGTTCGGTTCCAACAGACGCAAGCTCGTCCACGTCGCTGCTGCGACAGCGAATGTTGCGGCAGGAATATCTCCGAGGTCGGCGCCGGCAAGCACGAGCCAAAGGCAGATGAACCATGCCGTTCGCAACGCGACGCTCGACCACCATCCTCCGGCCGTGATGCCCACGGGCACGTTTCGTCCTGAGGATTCTCTCATGCTGGATGCCTCGATCGGCATCGGATTGACGATGCCGGTCATGCGAAGGGTGTGCCAGGCGCGGCAGCATTGCCTTGTTCGATGACGTCACTTGATGATCGAACGATGCGCACTTGATAGCGCGGCGGATATCGGGTGATTGCCTGATCATGCAGCAGGGATTCCCTAGAGCAGCTCTCGCGATTACCACGGTTGCATCCCCTCGCACCAAGTAGATTTACCGATGCCTGCCGTCGGTCCTTTCGGCAAAATTGAGCGAGCGCAATCGCCGGTGAGGTTGATTTTCTCGGCAACACATTTTCGAAACTCGAAGGGCTCCAGAGATGCGTGGCAGCCGAACGACGCCTCGACAGGTTCTTTCATTGGCGCTTGTGGCAGCTGTATGCTCACTGACGCTTGCAGCCTGTGGACGGGAAGCGGAAACTGAAGCTGCGCCTTCGCCGCGCCCGGTTCGGACCACGACGGTCGAGAAACGAGATAGCTCGATACCGCAGACCTTCACCGGCCGCATCGAGGCAGAGGACGAGGTGAGCGTCGCTTTCCGGATTTCAGGACGCCTGCTGGCGAACGACACCAAGATTGGCGATCGGGTTGAAGCTGGACAGTTGCTGGCGCGACTGGAATCGCAGAACGAGCTGAACACGTTGCGACAGGCGCAGGCGGCCCTTGCGGCCGCGCAAGGCCAGTTGACGCAAGCGCGCAATCATTACGAACGTCAAGAAACGCTGTTGGCGCAGGGGTGGACCACGCGTGCCAATTTCGAGGTGGCGACGCAGGCGCAACAAACAGCTCAGGCGCAAGTCAACGCGGCTGAAGCCCAACTGAACGTCGCCCACGACCTCGTGGGGTTCACCGAACTCAGAGCCGATGCGCCGGGCAAGATCACCGCGACGGGTCCATCCGCTGGCGAGGTCGTTCAGGCCGGCCAGATGATTGCGCGAATTGCGCGGCAGGACGGCCGCGACGCCGTGTTCGATGTTCCCGCTCAGTTGGTCAGATCCGCCTCGACGGGCCTGCAGGTCTCTGTCAGTCTCGCGGGTGATCCGAAGACAATGGCAGAAGGCCGTGTCCGTCAGATCGGGGCGCAAGCCGATCCGGTTACGCGGACGTTCGAAGTTAAGGTCGGCCTGACCGATCCCCCGGCAGCTATGCAACTCGGCGCGACCGTGAACGGAAGGGTCGAAACGAGTTCCGGGCCGGTGATCGACATCCCCGCAACGGCGTTGACGCGAATGAATCGGCAGCCGGCGGTGTGGATCGTCGATCCATCGACCAACATGGTTTCGGTCCGCAATGTCGATGTCATGCGTTTCGATCAGTCGCAGGTGATCATTTCGCAGGGTCTGGACACCGGGGAGATTATCGTCACTGCCGGCGTTCAGGCACTTCATCCGGGTCAGAAAGTGCGCGTGCTCGGATCGGAGCCATGAGCGGACTTAATCTTTCCGATTGGGCGCTGAAACACCGCTCGCTGGTCGTCTACATGATGATCATCGCGGTGGTCGCCGGTGCGCTGTCCTATTTCCGGTTAGGGCGCAACGAAGATCCCGCCTTCATCATCAAGACCATGGTCGTCCAGGCCGCTTGGCCTGGCGCATCTGTGGACGAGACGATGAAACAGGTAACGGAACGCATCGAACGTACCCTGCAAGAAACGCCTCATCTGGACTTCCTGCGAAGCTTCACGAGGGCCGGCGTCACAACTGTCTTTGTAAATCTGAAGGGTAGCGCCAGCGCGAAGGAGGTTGCGGACACCTGGTACCATGTGCGGAAAACGATCGGGGACATGCGTCACACACTGCCCGCCGGCGTGATCGGGCCTGGCTTCAACGACGAATTCGGCGATACGTTCGGCATCATCTACGGCTTCACCGGCGACGGCTTCACCCAGCGCGAGCTGCGCGACCGGGTCGAAGACATCCGATCAAGGCTGCTTCTCGTACCCGATGTGTCGAAGATCGAGCTTTTGGGCGCGCAGGATGAAGTGATCTTCGTCGAGTTCTCCACGAAGGAGCTGGCGACCCTCGGCATCGATCGGTCCGCTCTTATTGCGGCGTTGCAGTCGCAAAATATCGTGCGGCCGGCAGGAACGATACAGACCGGCTCGGAGAGCATCTCGCTTCGGGTGTCAGGCGGCTTCCAGTCTGAGCAGGATATCGCCAACATCAATTTTGCCGCAGGCGGGCGCATGCTTCGCCTGAGCGATATCGCGCGGGTGAGGCGCGGTTTTACCGACCCGCCCCAGCCGTTGTTTCGAGTTAATGGCCAACCGGCCATAGGGCTGGCCATTGCCATGCGGGACGGCGGGGACATTCTTGCGCTCGGTGCCAATATCAGGAAGGCGATGGCACAAATCACGGCGGATCTTCCCATCGGAATTGAGCCCAGCCTGGTCGCGGACCAGCCCGTCGTGGTCGACCAGGCCATCCGCGAGTTCATGGTCTCGCTGATACAGGCGATCGCCATCATCATGGTGGTGAGCTTCATCAGTCTCGGTATTCGACCGGGCCTGATCATTGCGCTCGCCATACCGTTCACGCTGGCGATTGTCTTCCCGATCATGGGGCTCGTCCGCATCGATATGCAGCGAATATCGCTGGGTGCGCTCATCATCGCGCTCGCTTTGCTGGTCGACGATGCGATGACGACGACCGATGCGACGCTGACCCGGTTGGCGGAGGGTGCCAGCAAGATCGAGGCGGCGACATTCGCATACCGGACTCATGCGATGGCGATGCTCGCGGGCACGCTGGTGACGATCGCGGGTTTCATACCGGTGGGATTTGCGGCGAGCTCGGCTGGCGAGTACACGTTTTCACTCTTCGCGGTGGTTACGATCGCGCTCCTGGTCTCCTGGTTTGTCGCCGTCATCTTCACGCCCCTGTTGGGGGCAGCCATCCTTGTTCCGCCCAAGAAAACAAACGTGGCAGAGCCGGGCAGGATTTTCCGCATGTACCGGAGCTTCCTGACATTCGCGATGCGTGCCAAATGGTTGACGATCGCAATTTCATTGGCGCTCTTTGTTGCTTCAGTCCTTGCGATGCCATTGATCCCAAGGCAGTTCTTTCCGTCGTCGGATCGCCCCGAACTGCTCGTTGACGTCAGCCTGCCGCAGAACGCGTCCATCTACGCGAGCGAGGCCGCGGCGAAGCGCCTTGATGAGGCGCTCGCGGCGGATCCCGACGTGGCACGATGGAGCACCTATGTCGGACGCGGCGCCATACGCTTCTATTTGCCGCTGAACGTCCAGCTCCCAAACGATTTCTTCACGCAGGCCGTCGTCATCGCGAAGGATGTCGCCGCCCGCGAGCGCCTGCATTCCAGGCTCGACAAGCTGTTGGCGCAGGAGTTTCCCAAAGCCGTGGCGTTCGTTTCCCCCCTTGAGCTTGGACCGCCGGTCGGATGGCCACTGCAGTTTCGGGTCAGCGGGCCCGAAGTCGAAAGGGTGCGCGAGATCGCCCTCAAGGTCGGGCAAATCGTCGCGGCCAATCCGGACGCTAAACAGGTAAATTTTGATTGGATGGAACCCGATCGCCAGGTGCGCATCCGCGTTGACCAAAACGAAGCGCGCCTTCTCGGTCTCAGTTCGCAGGCAATCGCGACTGTCCTGAACGCTGTCATATCCGGCACACCCGTCACCCAGGTTCGCGACGACATCTATCTCGTCAATGTAGTGGTGCGCGCGACCGACGAGCAAAGGGTTTCGCTCGATAGTCTTCGGACCCTGCAGGTGTCGCTCCCGGGTGGCCAGACCGTTCCTCTCAGCCAATTTGCTTCCTTTGAATATGATCAGGAATTTCCACTGATCTGGAGGCGCGACCGCGTTCCGACCTTGACCGTCCAGGCTGCCATTGTCGGCGACAAGTTACCGGAGAGCGTCGTCAGTTCGTTGTTGCCTGCGATCGAGAACCTCAGAAAGACTCTTCCTCCCTCATACGGCGTGGTGGTGGGCGGGACCGTAGAAGAGAGCCAGAAATCGCAGGCATCCGTGCTCGCTGTAGTACCCGTGATGTTGTTCGTCATGTTCACGGTCCTTATGCTGCAGCTACAAAGCTTTCCGAGACTTTTCATGGTCCTGAGCGTGGCACCGCTCGGTCTGATCGGCGTCGTCGCAGCGTTGATGCTTTCCGGCCGGCCCTTGGGCTTTGTCGCTATTCTCGGCGTGCTCGCGCTTCTCGGCATGATCAGCAAGAATGCGGTAATCCTGATCGGCCAGATCGACGCCGAACGCGCCTTGGGCAAGACGCCCTGGGACGCTGCAGTGGATGCCAGCAGCTCCCGTTTTCGGCCGATCATGTTGACGGCCGTATCCACTGTCCTTGGGATGATTCCAATCGCGCCAACCGTATTCTGGGGGCCGATGGCATTCGCGATTATGGGCGGCTTATTGGTTGCGACGGTCCTTACTCTGGTTTTCCTGCCCACACTTTATGTGGCCTGGTTCGGTGAAAAAGAGCGAGCCGACCCTCCCGCGCCGAAGATGTCGTGACAAGGGCGAAGACAAAACCTACCGGGGGAATCCTTACCCTTGACTAGGTAATCACCCGATACTCCGCACCACTCGAAAGGCGCATCGTGCAGGCTGCGGACGGGCCGACCTGCCAAACTGCCTCGGCCTTCACATCAGTGCGACGTCAGCGACCCTGAAACTCTCGTTGTCCGCCCTGGTCAAGGCAGACGTCTCTTCGTCGCCGGATGCTCGCGAGCACGATTCATTCGCGAGGGAGCATTGTACATGATCTGGGTACTGCGATGAGCGAGAACGCGGACGAACAAAAGCTCCCGTTGCGGACTCTCACCGCCATGGTGGTCGGCGGCATGGTCGGCGCTGGCGTGTTCTCGATACCGCGCAACTTTGCGCAGGCGACCGGCATTTACGGGGCGCTCATTGCCTGGGCCATCGCCGGTGCCGGCATGCTCATGCTGTGTTTCGTGTTCCAGACGCTGGCCAATCGCAAGCCGGCTCTCGATGCCGGCGTCTACGCGTATGCGCGGGCCGGTTTCGGACCCTACATCGGGTTCTTCTCGGCGTTCGGCTACTGGGCCAGCGCCTGCGTCGGCAACGTGTCGTACTGGATCCTGATCAAGTCGACACTCGGCGGGTTTTTCCCAGCTTTGGGGCAGGGCAATACCTTGACCGCAGTGCTCATCTCTTCGGTTGGAATCTGGGCATTTCATTTCCTGGTGCTGCGCGGCGTGAAGGAGGCGGCGGGAATCAACAGGATCGTCACCATCGCCAAGATAATTCCGTTGCTGTTGTTCGTGGTACTGGCGATCTTCTTCCTCCGGCCTAACGTGTTCGTGGCTAACCTCTGGGGCGGCACGGCTGGGGATTACGGCAACCTGTTCGAGCAGGTCAAGGCGACGATGCTGGTGACGGTCTTCGTGTTCCTGGGCATCGAAGGTGCGAGCAATTATTCGCGCTTCGCTGAGAAGCGCGAAGACGTAGGTGTCGCCACTGTCACCGGATTTCTCGGCGTACTAGCACTGTTCGCGTCGGTGTCGATCCTGGCCTACGGCGTTCTGCCGCGCGCCGACCTTGCGCAGCTCCGCCAGCCCTCGGTCGGTGGTGTGCTCGAGGCCGCCGTCGGCCACTGGGGCGCTGTGTTCATCGGTGCCGGCGTGATCGTCTCGGTGCTCGGCGCATACCTGGCGTGGACGATGATGGCCGCCGAGGTGCTTTCGGTGGCAGCGAAAAAGCAGGACATGCCGGCCTTCCTGGCGCGGGAGAACGCCAACCAGGTGCCGTCATCGGCACTGCTGATGACTACGCTGCTGATTCAAGCGGTGCTCATTGCCACGCTGTTCTCTGATGACGCCTTCACCTTCGCGCTGTCTCTCTGCAGCCACCTCTCGCTGATACCTTATTTTCTCTCGGCAGCCTTTGCGCTGATGCTGGTGTTTCGCAAGGAGACCTACGAAAAGGATCCAGGCGACCTCGGCAAGGACACCATCATCGCGATATTAGCGACGATCTATACGATATTCCTGCTGTTCGCCGGCGGGGTGAAGTTCCTGCTGCTCGGGTTCATCATCTACGCTCCGGGTACCATCCTGTATTACATCGCCCGGAAAGAGCAGGGCAAACAACTCTTCACGCCGGCTGAGTGGATATTGTTCGCGGTCGCGGTCGTCGGATGCATTGTCGGCATCCATGGCCTCGCCACCGGCTATATCAGCATTTAGCGCCTCGATACAAAGGAGCTACCAATGGCGAATTCCCCGGCTTTCGGCGTCCATTCCGAGGTTGGTCAACTGCGCAAGGTCATGGTCTGCTCGCCTGGTCGTGCTCATCAGCGCCTGACGCCCTCCAATTGCGACACTTTGCTCTTCGATGACGTGTTGTGGGTGGAGAACGCCAAGCGAGATCACTTCGACTTTGTGCAGAAGATGCGAGATCGCGGCATCGACGTTGTCGAGATGCACAACCTGCTTGCCGAGACCGTAGCCATTCCGGAGGCAAGGAAATGGATCCTCGACAACCAGATTGTTCCCGATCAGGTGGGATTGGGTCTCGTTGACGAGCTTCGCGGTTATCTCGAAAGTCTCAAGCCGCGCGATCTGGCTGAAACCTTGATCGGCGGCGTTTCGACCCATGATTTTCCGGATGCTCATGGCGGGGAGATGCTCAAATTGGTTCGCGAGGCCGCAGGCATGACCGAGTATCTGCTACCGCCGCTTCCGAACACGCTGTACACGCGAGACACGACCTGCTGGATCTACGGCGGTGTCACGCTTAACTCGCTCTATTGGCCCGCGCGGCATGAAGAGCCGATCTTCGCGACCGCCATCTACAAGTTCCATCCGGATTTCGCGGGCAAGGTGAATGTCTGGTGGGGCGATCCAACAAAGGATCATGGTCTTGCCACATTCGAGGGCGGCGATGTGATGCCGATCGGAAAGGGCAATGTCCTGATCGGCCTCAGTGAGCGCACATCGCGGCAAGCGATTAGCCAGGTCGCCGCGGCCCTGTTCAAGAAGAAGGCGGCCGAGCGCGTGATCGTGGCCGCGATGCCGAAGCTGCGCGCCGCGATGCACCTGGATACCGTGTTCACCTTCGCCGACCGCGATTGCGTGCTGCTCTATCCCGACATCGTCAACAACATCACGGCATTCTCCTATCGGCCGGCCAGCAATTCCTCCGGCGTCGAACTGCGCAAGGACGAAAAACCGTTCGTGGACGTCGTGGCCGAAGCCCTCGGCCTGAAGAAACTGCGCGTCGTCGAAACGGGCGGCAACGCCTACATGCGGGAGCGGACGCAATGGGATAGCGGCGCCAATCTTGTCTGCGCATCCCCGGGGGTCGTGTTTGCCTATGACCGCAACACCTACACCAACACCTTGCTGCGCAAACAGGGAATCGAGGTGATCACCATTGTCGGCGCAGAACTGGGGCGTGGTCGTGGCGGCGGTCATTGCATGACATGCCCGATCATCCGTGACGCAGTGGACTACTAGTATGGATCGACTGACCGAACGCTATTCCGGATCCTCGTCGACGATTGATCAGACGGCGTGGATGGCGCCACGGTTCCATGATTTTTTCTGGTTCAACCGCGGATTTAGAATTACAATACCGACACGCAGCTAGCGTGAGCTGATTCCCGGTGTCCGCAAAGAACCATCGAGGAAAGCATGCGGAGCTCAATCGTACTGTTGCCGCTTCTTGGTTTGGCCGGCGCAAGCGGCGCCTGGGCCGCCGAGCTCAATGTCGCCGATATGGCAACCAGTAATGTCTCGGTTCCTTCGTGGAGCGTGGTTGGTTCGGTCTCGCCGACCTTTACCGACAATGCCCTGTTCAGCCGCGACGACCGCAGGTCCGATGTTTATTATGAAACTGACGTGAGTGCCAGGCTGGACGGCTATCTGAACAACGACTTGTCATACCGGCTCTACGCGCGCTCGCAATATGATGCCTTCGCGACGGAAAAGGATAGCAACGCCGCGATCGCGCGCCTAGGAGGGCGCTTGACGGAGAACTGGGACGGTTGGCGCTTCTCCGTCATCTACGAGAACCGCTATGACTTCGACGGGGTTTATCGGGATCTCGCTTTCATCTCGAACGACGTGATGGGTTCCGTGGCTCGCGACTTCCGCGTCAATAATGTAACGCTGTCTCCGCTGCTGCTGTTGACCTATCGGTTTTCCGATCTTGCGGAAGCTCGCCGTTGGCGCTTCGATGCTGTTCTCGGCATCGAGGTCAAGCTCGATCCCAAATGGTCTATCGTGAGCACGCCGCTGTTCGAAGCCTACTGGTTCACCGACGGGCTGAATGCCGGCCGCCAGGATCAGCTCTATTCGGCGGATGTCGGCCTGAGGTATGGTTTCGCAAGCAATCTGTCACTTACCACTACAGCGCTGTACGAGGTGCGAACGTCGAATGTTGCGGTGCGGCGGTACAGGGACCTTCGTGTCGGTCCGAGACTTGATTTTGCGTTTTGAGAGGTGGCTGCAAGATGATGAGACACACGCTCGTGTTGATGATGATCGTCATCGGCGTTGCGATGGCATCGGCCGCCGCTGCGGACCCTCGTGATTCCGTCGATCGTGGCGATCGTTTGGACACCGACGCGCTCAGAGATGATGTCGGCACAAACCGTCTTAAGGTGCCGTCTCATCCGCTATTCATCGTACCGCCAGAGCAGCCGGCTGCAACCTCGAACCGGACCAAGAGCAAGAAGTCCAGCGCGAGCGGCAGCGGCGGCCACTAGTACGCGATGCGCGCCCCGAGAACGGAATTGGCGATCTCGGCTCGACATCTAGCTTTCTCGGCCATGGCCTGCCGCCGGCACGGGATCGCATATGTTCCGTATATCCGCCCGGGATGTCTGCGGGTTTTATGGGATAACCCTTTGAATGATAAGCAGCACGCTGACGCTATTGTCCTGCTGCGGATCGAGCGACAGGTCGAGGGACGGAATACGGGAACGACGCCGTGAAGCGTATCGTGATTGCGGATGATCATGAAGTCGTACGTTCCGGACTCCGAGCAATCGTTGAGACGCGCTCTGACTGGATCGTTAGCGGAGAGGCGACCAACGGCGAGCAGGCGGTCGCGCTGGCATTGGAGACACGCTCCGACATCGTGATCGTTGACTATTCGATGCCGCTGATGAACGGCCTGGAGGTCAGCCGCCGCCTCAAATCACTCCATCCGCGGACTGGTGTCCTGATTCTGACGATGCACGAAAATGAGGAACTGCTCACTGAGGCCATTCTGGCGGGCGTCCGCGGGTTCCTGTTCAAATCGGACGCCAGGCAGCACTTGATTTCGGCAATCGAGGCTCTACTCGACGGCAGACCCTATTTTACCAGTGTCGTGCTGGAGAAGCTGCTCCATGATTACCAGAGTAATAAGCAGAACAAGTCGGACATTCTGCTCACACCGCGTGAGCAGAGCGTCGTCCAGCTCATTGCAGAGGGGCACACCAACAGATCGATCGGCTCCGTCCTGAAGCTGAGCGTGAAGACGGTCGAGACCCATCGCGCATCCGCCATGCGCAAGCTCGGCATGTCCTCAACAGCCGAGCTCGTCCGCTACGCGATTCGCAAGAAGCTGGTCGTTCTTTGACGAACTGCAAACGTTCGAATCGCAACAAATACTCGGCGATCGATCCTCCGAAGCGGAGTGGTATTGGGCCAATGGAATTACCGACCGTTGCTGTCTTCGGATCTCGACAGCCTTAAGGGTCGCGAGTGTGACATTGGACGATTGCGGATCCCGACGATCCGGCGGGGTTCGTCACGTGGTCTTTCTGTTCTCGCCGCCATCTTCCGCGATCTGTTGCTCGCGCTCATGGAGCCGCTCCACGATCGCCGTTCGTCTTGGTATTAGCGCGGCCTCATCTGCGAGGCGTTGCCCAAGGTCGGCGTGATATTGTTGCACGACGTCGAGGACTGCTTCCTTGGCGAGCTTTCGATGGTATTCGGCAAGTAATCCGTGCATGGCTGCGAGCTGTTCATTGGTCATGGATCGCACCTTGGCCATTGATGTTGAAAATTATACAGCATCGTCGAAGGGCGTTCTTGCAAAAAGGAGGCCCGCGGATTGCGTAGGTTTCGTCGGCACTAGCACAAAAGCACGGCCCCGCCATTGTGAGATCAGTGGGGGGGTGACGGGGCCGTGCCTCGGACCGACTATGGGGGGACTCGGTCCGATCCGAAACTGCCAGCGGCAAACCTAGCCGATGGGCACGAGTCGTTCGTGCCACTGCGTTGCAAGACTCTTTATCTGCTCAAAACTGAGGATCGCCGGATCGCCTTCACGAACGATGGTCGCTCGCTTGCGCTCTTTGGCTGGCATGGTCATCGCTCGGGATACCGCCGAGCGCAGTTTCATCGTGCCACGATCTGTCGGGGTGACTAACTCTTCGGGGTCAAAGGCCATTGTGGCATGCCTACGGCTGAGGCTGGCCCGCAAGCCAGCACACGCACCCCCGATGCCCGCATCAAGATAGGCCGACTTAGGTTAAGAGCTGGTTTATCGCGATGAGCCTTCACGCCGCCGGCTGATCTTCCTTGTCGGCACCCCGAGCGACAATTTTTGGCGCGTTATCGGCTAGCCGGCTTTGGTCCATTGCGCGACGTCGTCCGGTGTTGCGAAGACACAGATTGCGGCACCGTCGTCGATGATTGGCTTCTCAGGGGCCGTAGGCGAACTCTCGGCCCATTTCACCGCGGGATCGTCACAACCTATGCATTGGAAGTCGGTGCGGCCGGAGATAGTGACAACCGGAACCATTCGTTTCCCGCATTTCGGGCAGCGCGTTATCCGATCCATGAGATCCTCCCGCGTTTTTCACCGTAACTCAGAACTGGAATTTTTGTTCCATTCGAGCGTTTCGGCCGAAACGTCAGGATTCGCGCATGTACGCATCCTTTCGCCGGAGAAATGTCTCGTTGAAATATGAAGCTCGCCGAGCTGTTTTCGCGAGCACTTAATCACACCTCAGAGTCGTGGCAGCGCCGCTGCGCGCTAGGCAGTGCGCGCTAGTATGGTCGATTGGGCGCGTCGCCTGTCGACATCTGGGGTTCAGCCGCCGAGAGTCCGATCCAGGCAGCACGAGTTGCAGAGATCGGAATGGAAGGCCCCAAACTCGGAAGCCGGGTTTGGAGCAGTTTGTAGATCGTTCTCTCAAGCAGGCACATGAGGTCAACAATGCAAGGGACGAGTTTCAAACTTTATCATGATGTGGGGCTGCGCAGCGTGCGGGTTAAGTGGATTTTGCACGAACTTATCGAGGATCGCTTCGAGATAGAATATGTCGATATCTATGGAGGACAGCAGTACAGCCCGCAATATCTAACGATCAATCCAAATCACGCGGTACCAGTTCTGAAGATCACGCGCGAAGATGGTAGCTCGATGCACATGTTGGAAAGTGCAGCGATGGTCGCGCTGCTCGCAGATGCTTTTCCTGAGAAGAGGTTGGCTCCATCCCCTGGACTGTCCTTCACTCGGGCTGACTATTTGCAGGTTCTCCATTCCGGCGCATCCATCGACATGATGCTGTGGCAAATTCGCATTCACGAGGACATTTTGCACCAGAGCGAGAAGGACGTGAGAACGGTTGTCCGCTATAAATCGAAATTTTCGAAAGAGATCGATCCGGAGCTCCGCCGCCGCCTGGACAGGGGGGCATTCATCTGCGGAGATGAATTCTCCGCGGCCGACTGCGTCATTGCGCACTGTATCCTTTGGGCCAGACTATATGGGCTATGCGCGGGTGAACCGTTCGATAGTTATCTGAACCGCATGCTCGAGAGATCGGCATACAGAAGCGCGTTCTCTGATATGGATCGATTTGTGCAGCAGGTGCCCGAGGACTGGCCTGTAGTAAGGATGTTCACGGGTTAGCCGCCTATTCTTGGGAGAAGGGGGAACCCGTGCCGCGCTTTGGTCATCGCTTTAAGCCCATTGCTACTGAACCGGAAATCGCCGTGACGGTCGCCGCACTAACAGGCCGGACACGTGACCGTACCCGACCGATGTCGCAAGCCGTCAGAAAGTTCTTGCCAGGGCGCCGTCCACACGTGGCCCAAGGCCGACCTTACGATCGCAGCGGTCGTCGGGCTGCCGCGCACAACGGCCCTTCCACTACGGCGCCCGGCGCGCTGCCGAAACGTCGGCGGAATCCGCGCGCAAAATGCGTGTAATCGCGAAAGCCGCAGGCGTAGGCAATCTCGCTGAGAGGCTCACCCGTCTTCATCAATGCGCGGCGTTCGATCAGATGCGCCGCGTGATCTAGACGGAGCGAAGATATGTGCTGACTGCACGTCGACCCGCGGACCGTGAACAGCTTCTGCAAATAGCGCAGTGAAATTCCAGTCTCGGCCGCTACCTCGCGCGGGGAGATTTCCGGATCGGTAAAGCGGTTCTTGATGATGCCACACACGCGCGCGAACAGCTTGTCGTTGTGGCGCGAGCCAAGCGGCGCGGGCGGTGCAAACAGTGCGCCGAGAAGATCATAGACCGCAAGACGCATAAAGTTTTCAGCCAAGGCGAGCGCCGGTTCTTCGTTGCTGACGGGGTCAAGAGCGAGTTGGCAGAGCAGACGTGCCGCTTGCGTCTGCCGACGAACGCATACGCCACCTTGCGGTTCGAAGCCGAGATGCGACACCAGGTTCCGGCGCGGCAATTGCAGACCAAGCCATTGCGCGCTGTCTTGGGCCGGCGAGATGAATGTCACGGGTCTTGTGGAATCGAGCAGGACGACATCGCCAGCAGTGATATTTTCGACTCGGTCGTTGTGAATGATGCTCGATTCGCCGGTATTCTGAACTGTGACGTAATAGTACTCCATGCTATCGCGACGAATATCCAGTTCCGTCCGCTCGAGGCGGGTAGTGTTGCAGATGAGATCCACTACGGGGAATCCGAAGACGCGCCGCGTGCGTACCTTGCTGGCGAAGATGTTGGTTTCGCGAACAGGAGTAAACCACCCCCAATCCTCGCGCATTGCAGCTCGGAAACCGTCATAGTCCAATTCTGGAGCGCTGAGAAAATCGTCGTTCGGGTGCATATGGCCTCCACGGAGAAATAATCTTGCAAGCCTATCGTATGGTTTGTAACGGCCCACGCTAAAACACGGACAAACGTTGATCAAGCTAGCGTGGGCCCGAAACAGTTCCCGCTCAATTGACACGGAGCGCCCGGAGCGAAGTGAGCGGCACTCCATCAAATTGAACAGGTCGGTTCCCAAGATATGCAGGCCGCGCTACCCTTGGATTTCAAAGTCAGTGAAACGAATTTCATCTGTAAGATGCGCGCGGTGGATCACGAGATGTTGACGGGTGACGCATTTCGTCCGGAACGAGGTCTCCGAACACCGGCCACGACAGACGCCGATGTCTCAGGCCGCTTCGACTTAAGTGCGCCTTCAAATGTTCGCGTGAAACCGAGAGGTGCATTCTCAAGGGCATTCTCGGCATGATCACATCGGCCGAGCACGCGTTCTATACGGCCCTGGCTACGGTCGCAGCCGCTACCTCGTCTCGCGGCGAACTCTCGTCGTCACTGGATCAATTGCGCACCCTGCACGGTAAGCTGTTCAATTGGGCATGACGGAGCGCCGTGTGGCGATGCGAAAGCCTCTTCGGATCGGGATGCTCAGGTCGTGCGTGGCGGGATGAAGGGGCTTCACCTGGAGTCTGCAGCTGGAATGAACCCTGACTCGTCCAGGATCGATCGTAGCCGTCGACCAAGGTCTGATGGACGGAAAGGTTTCTCCATGATTGGAAACTCGCCAAGCGCATCGTGTCGTTCAAGTACGTTTGCGGCATAGCCGGAGGACAGAAGGATTTTAATATCCTTGCTCATCCGCTTCGCTTCGCGGGCAAGCTCAACACCGTTCACTCCATTTGGCATTGTTATATCGCTGAGCAGTAGTTCAAAAGGTTGACCGCTATGGAGGATGCGAAGTGCCTCCGCGCCGTCGCGAGCACGAGAAACCCGATAGCCCAATGACGTCAATGCTTCTGATGTGACTTCGAGTAGATCGTCATCGTCTTCAACGATTAAGATACGCTCTGTGCCTGTCGGTGCGCTCTCGGATTGAACGTATTCCGGTTCAGTTTCACGGGCCTGCGTGGCCTTCGGTAGATACAAATCCACCGTGGTGCCTGCTCCGAGCGCACTTTTAACAGTGATATAGCCGCCAGACTGTCGAACAAAGCCATAGACCATGCTGAGACCAAGCCCGGTCCCCTTGCCGACATCCTTAGTCGTGAAGAATGGTTCAAATACCCGATCCCGCACCTCGGGAGTCATCCCGCAACCCGTGTCTACGACCGAGAGCCTCACGTATGAACCGGGCGGACACTCCGGTACCAAGCTCCCGTCTTCCACAACGTTCCGGGTCTCGATCTGGAGTACACCTCCATCCGGCATGGCGTCTCGTGCATTTAGCGCCAGGTTGAGGACAGCCGTCTCCAGTAGCGTCGGATCGACGTGGCACGGCCACAATCGATCATCGAACTGCAGTTTGACTTCACATACTTCTCCGACAGCCTGGTGAACCAGTTCCTTGAATTCCGAGAGAAGTTGATTGGCGTCGATCAATTTAGGCTTTAGCGCTTGGCGACGGGAAAAAGCGAGAAGTTGCGAGGTGAACTTGGTCCCGCGACTTGTGGCGCGTCGTGCCGCGGCGGCATAGCGACGGACCTTGCCAATGTCAGCGGCATTCTCGATCAATTCAAGGTTCGCAGAGATCACAGTAAGCAAGTTGTTGAAATCGTGTGCGATACCTCCGGTAAGCTGTCCGACCGATTCCATCTTTTGGCTCTGAAAGAGCTGCGCCTCGGTTAGACGACGTGCTTCCAAGGCATGCTTGTGATCGGTGATATCCCGGATGAAGATCGCCAGGCCCTGGCTCGAGGGGAAAGCGTTGATTGCGTACCAGATATTTGTGCGTGGACAGAGGGTTTCGAGGAATGCCGGACGCTGTTCTGATGTCGCGTTTCGAATTTGCTCCAATGCCTCCATCCCGGCCGCGACGGGGAAAGCTTCAGAAAGGGACATGCCCACGATGTCTCGTCCCTCGGCGAGTTGCATCCCGGCTGGACCGTTGAGGTAGCTAACGCGCCAGTTGCAGTCGACGATTAGCACACTGTCGGTGGTGCTCTCGAAGATCATCGTGATCCGAGCCGCTGCTTCCTCAGCTTTCGCTTTCGCCAGAGACAACTCATGATCGCGACATTCCAAGCCGTCGGCCATCGTGTTGAACGCATCGGCTACCCGGGTGATTTCTGACGGCCCGCGAACGTCCACACGCTCAGAGAATTTGCCGAGCCGCCACTGGTTCGCCCCTTTGACCAGCTCGCCGAGTGGGCGATGGATGTATCGTCGAGCACCCAACAACGTCAGGACCAGCACGAGCACGGTGCTAAGGATTATTAGAAAGATGCCCCGGCGAGTTTCAGACTGAATCCCGGCGAACGCTCGCGCCTTGTCGAGGCCGTAGCCGACAAGGAGTCCTGCATCCGGTAGCGATGAATAGCCAATGATTCGGCCATCGAGGTCGACCACTTCGACAGGGCCCCGGCCGGGTCTGCCGACCATCTTTCGACCGACGAAACTCGAGTTGTCAGGATAGCGGGCAAGGTAGGTTCCGTTGCGGTCTATGACAGCAAGAGCAGCCCCTGGAGGCACATTCTCCTGACCAAGGGTCTCTGCGAGCCAATTCAAGCTCAAAGCGGCAATAACAGCGCCACCGAGGCGATCCTCATTGTCGTAGAAGGGCAATGCAAGATGGAGGACCTTGCGGTCGGTTCTTCGACCGAGCGCAAACTCTTCAACAGTAAATTCCCCGGTCCTCAGGACGGTGGCAAAGTAGGATCTTCCCGCGGCGGTCGTTGGCTTATGATCGTCGCTCGCATCGCAAATCGACGTGCCGTTGGTGTCGACAACAACAAAGCTGACGAAACCGGGATACCTCTTCTTGATCCTCGCAAGGTAGGAGTTGCATCCTTCCGCGTCCTTAGCCTTTATGGCGGGAAGTTCAGATAGTGCGATCAGAGCCTGATGAATTCCCTGAACGATTTGACGCTGCTCTGCCGCAGCAAGCCGAGCCATGTTGAGCGCTTGATTTTCGACGTCGACTTGGCTTGCGTGACGCAACGCGAGTTCGCTGTGTGCTTGGAACGCGATGGCGGGCAGCAAAGCGACTGCGACCAACACCAATAGATATGATAAAAGAGAGACTTCCTTCACGAAGCTGTTCTGGCGATCCCGCATTGTGGTCGTTGTGCTCTGCTTTCATCAAGTATCGGCGAGTCCTGTTACCAGATCTCGCCACCTAATAAATCAAGGGTTACAATTGCCGCTCTATGCGTCGGCCATCGGCTTGGGCTCTGCCGAGTTTTCGATTTCCACGGCGAAAACTTCGCGTGGGTTCACCGCACAACGAAATGTTCGCAGCGGCAGGGAATTGCCGAGCAGAGTTCTTTCGAGCACGCGTATTTGCTTTGCGCGAGTCATTGCTCGGTGGTCGTCCGTCCGATGCTGGATCGGCCGCCAATCGCCGATCCAACGTTGCCTGTCTTCGGCCGATCCATAATCCGAATGTACAGAACTAGGCGGTCGGCGCATGGACGAAAACGCCCTCATTTGCGGACCCGCGCGTACTCCTCACCGTGCGGTGCGGGGCATCCAGGCGACTGAGGCCGGCTCGGCCGCAGAGGCCCCGAAAATGATGTCATCCGGCTGGCTTCACAAAACAACCGAGGCAAACTTCCAAATCGTCCGGCAATAACAATTGTCTCACAAACGAGATTGCGATCCATGTGTATCAAGCAACTCCACCGGGCAATTATCTGCTACCCTAATCGTATGTTTGTAACGGCCTGCGCCGAAGCCACGGCCGAGCGTAGATCAACCTAGCGTGGCCCCGAGATGGCTCCGCTCAACTCTGCGTCACGCCAAATCACACCCCCGAGATTGTGCCAGCGCCGCCGCGGGGCGCGCCAGTACGTTCGATTGGGCGCGATCGCCTCACGACACTCGAGGCGCAGCCGCCTAGTTTCCGATCTTGGCAATCACGCGTTGCAGAGATCGGAGACAAAGAATGGAAGTTCCAAGCGTTGTCGATCAAGGCCTCGATAGTTCTGTGTCAATCATTGCAGAGATGGAGACTTCAATGACGCTAACGGGCGAACGGGCTCTTGTGACCGAGCAGGCAACGCAAAACGAGTCCGATCCTGCTTTAGGAGTTGGGCGGCCTGAAATGACTGTTCCGCTTCATTGTTTGCCAGTGACAGATGCCACAGTTCTTGAGTTCTGCGAATATGTTTTCACGCCTTGGGTGAAAATGCTCGGCCTTCGTGAATTCAAGGTCTGCCCGGGGATCGTGTCCGCGATGTTTCCGCAAAATGATGCGCTCAAATTGTCAAACGGTGCGGTATGTGGTCAGGCAATAATGGCAGCCATTGACTCAGTTTCAGCACTCTCTGTGGGCACGACGGGCCGCATCATTAAAGGCACAGTGTATCAGCACACTCACTTCCTGCGTCCGGCCATCAACGATGACTATCATGTAAGAGCAGAAGTATTGCGTTTTGGCAAAACGTCGGCCTTCACGGAAACCCGCGTTTCGTTTGCGTCTACGGGAAAGTTGGTTGCACACGCCAGCCTGGAATTCGCCTTCTGACTCACGTCCAAGGCTTCATCACCCCAACCCACCACTCCCGGCGTCTGTTCAAGCTCGCTCTCGGACATCCCGGTCGCGGTATCCCGCCAGTTCCTGACCAGCCATGCCGGCTGATCATCTCGCATTTCCCCGCAACCCTCATCACCGGAAGCAAACCATGACCAGGACTATTCTCATCACCGGTACGTCGAGCGGCTTCGGCCGCGAAACCGCGGAAAGGTTGGTGCGCGACGGCTATCGCGTGTTCGCCTCGATGCGCGACATCGCTGGCCGCAATCGCAGCCACGCCGACGCGTTGCGAAGCCAGAAAATAGACGTCGTGGAACTCGACGTTACCGATGACGGCTCGGTCGATCGCGCCATTGCCTCTATCCTCGCCGAGGTCGGCAAGATCGACGTGCTGGTCAACAACGCCGGCATTGCGTCGGTCGGCGTGACCGAAGCCTTCACGGCCGATGAGGCGAAGGCGATCTTCGACACCAACGTCATCGGGCTCCTCCGCGTTACGCGGGCAGTGCTGCCTGCGATGCGTCGGGAGCGCGAAGGCCTCATTATCAACATGGGCTCGGTCTTCGGCCGGGTGACGTTTCCCTTCGTCGGCATCTACGGCGCGAGCAAGATGGCGATCGAAGCTTTGACCGACAGCATTCGGCTGGAGGTCTCCCAACTCGGCGTAGACGTGGTGGAAGTTCAGCCCGGTGCTTACCCGACCAGCCTGTACTCGAGCATCCAGAGGCCTGCCGACGACGACATCACGAAGTCCTACGGCGAGATCGGCCAGATTCCCGCCGCCATTCACAAGTCCTTCACGTTAATGTTGCAGGGCAAGGACGCTCCCAAGCTTCACGACGTTGCCGAAGCCGTCGCCAAGCTCGTCGGCCAGGCGAGGGGCAGTCGCGCCGTTCGGACGGTGGTGGGCACGTCGTTCGGTGTTGACAAGATCAATGCCGACGTCGCGCCCGTCCAGAAGGCCGTCGTCGACGGTCTGGGCCTCGGGCATCTCGAAGAACTCGCGTGATGGAGTGCTCTGGGTCAGCTCCTGCCGCCGACCCGTCCTCACGCGGCTAATACCCGCCCGGCCGGCTGTCCCAGTGCTCCTCAGTCTCCATGCTTTACAGTTTTCATCTCGCAACCCAAAGGAGATCGCTATGTCGATCCGTAGCATGCTTGTAGCCGCAGCATTCGCTTCGACCTCTCTCGAGGCCGCCCACGCCGATGATCTGCGTCCGATTAGTGCCATAAGCATCGACCTCGGCGAAGTGTCTGGTGTCGCCTACTACACCGTCGAGCGCGACGGATTCCATGTTGTCGCGACCCTTGCACAGGGCATGACGGGAACGCCGATCCGTGTCGTGTCTGTTCTTGCACCGGGTCAGAGTTTGGCGTTCTCAACACCGCGCCAGGAAGGCGCGCTCGAAATCAGCCGGAACGGCGACAGCGTACTCGTCCGCAAGGTGAAATCTGTCTCCAACTAAATTTCCGGTCAATTGGCGCCTTCTCACCGAGCGGGAAGGCGAGATGGACCGACATGCCATTGATGCGGAGGCTCTGCTCATCCCAAGCCGAGCGAACCCGCCAGCGAAAGGACAAGACCTATGAGTAAGGACGAGACTGTGGTGCCAACGGGAATGGCCCTGAGCCACTTTGATCCCGTCTTTCGCGAGCGGCCGGACGAATATCTGGATATGCTGAGGTTGCGGGAGCCGGTGCATCAGGATCGGATGTTCGATCGGGTGGTGCTGACCCGTGCGGCCGATGTCGAAGCCGTTATGAATAATCGCAAGCTGGCCTCGGATCGGAAATCCCGCGCGGGTTCGTTCTCTCCGGTGCAACTGAGGGTGGATGAGACATTTCGACCGCTGATACGGCATATGGACGACCCGGACCGTAAGCGTCTGCGCAACCTGGTCGTCAAGGCGTTCAATCAGGCCGCGGTCGATGCCATGCGCCCGCGTATCACTGAAGTCGCCTGCGACTTGCTGGACGATATCGGCGATCCATCCTGCTTCGATATTATGGACGCTTATGCCCGACCGTTGCCGATGATAGCCATCGCACTGATGTTGGGCGTCGATACCGCCCGCTGCGACGACTTGAAGCGGTGGTCTGAAGGCAAACTACAGGTGTTCAACCGGCAACGCACGCCAGAGCAGGAGGTCACCCTGGCATCCTGCGACGCCGCTCTCGTCGGCTACCTCAACGAAGTGATCCAAAAGCGGCGTAAGGAACGTCGGGCCGATCTGATCAGCAGCCTGATCGATGTCGAAGAGGACGGCGAACAACTCGACGCAGCGGAGATCATTGGCGTTTGCAAGGCTTTGCTCATTGCGGGCAGCGTGACGACCACCGATCTTATCGGTAACGCCGTGCTGGCGCTGCTACAGCATCCCAAAGAACTCAGCAAACTGCTCGCCGAGCCGAACTTGGTCCGTAGCGCCGTCGAGGAAGCGTTGCGGTATGACTCGCCAGTCATGCAAGGTACTCGGATCGCAACCGACGCGATGCAGATCGGCGGGTGCCCGGTCGCCGCGGGACAGACGATCACTGCTATGCTCTATGCAGCGAACCATGACCCTGAGGTGCATCCATATCCAAAGCGGTTTGACATCGAACGGCCAGATAAGCGTCACAACTCATTTGGCGGGGGCGCTCATTTCTGTCTTGGCGCGCCATTAGCCCGGGCCGAGGCACAGATCGCTCTTTCGATGCTTTTCGAGCAGTTTCCCAAGCTGCGCCTGAGAACCGATCGCTCCCTGGAGCGTCGGACGATGCTGAATTTAAACGGACTGAAAGCGCTTTGGGTGCGCGCGGACTAGTACCGAGTCCCGGCGATGATGCCTCTGAGTGGCTTCATTGCCAGCGCGGTCCGCCCGCTCAATTTGAATTAGGAGTAGCCGAACATGAAAGAAACCATTCTGCGCCCCGGCATCGACCGTCGCACCGTGCTCTCGACGTTAGCGTTATTTCCGGCCTTATCCGCGCCGGCCTTGTCCGCTTCCGCGTCGGCCCAGACCGCTTCGAGCGTCACATTGCCCTCGTGGAATGAGGGATCCGCCAAACAAGCGATCCTCGACTTCGTGCGCGACACTACAGACCGGTCAAGTCCGAAGTTCGTGCCTCCCGAGGAACGCATTGCCACTTTTGATCAGGATGGCACGCTTTGGGTGGAGCACCCGATTTATAGCCAAATGGTATATTGCCTCGATCGGGTCCCGGTATTGGCCGCGCAAAAGCCGGAGCTAAAAGAGGTCGAGCCATTCAAGACGGTGCTCGCGGGAAACAGGGAAGCGATAGCCGAGCTCTCGATGCGAGACTTCGAAAAAATCGCTCTTGCCACGTTGACCGGCATGACAACTGAGGAGTCCGAGGCGGACGGAAAAAAGTGGCTTGCCTCCGCGAAGGACCCTCGGTGGAAGCGATCCTATACCGAACTCATTTACCAGCCGATGCTGGAGGTGATGACTTACCTGCGGGCGAATGGCTTCAAGACTTACATTGTTACAGGCCTCGGCCAGGATTTTGTGCGCCTGTATTCGCAGCGGGTCTACGGCATCCCACCGGAGCAGGTGATCGGGTCGGCGCTTGCGGTCAAATATGATTATGGCAAGGATGGCGCGCCGATCCTCGTCAATGAACCCAAGCTCATGCTGAATGACAACGCTGCCGGGAAACCGGAGGGCATTCACTTGATGATTGGTCGGCGTCCGAACGCGTCATTTGGTAACTCGACTGGAGATCAGCAGATGCTGGAATATACGGGCGCCGGGGATGGAGCACGTCTATCGATGCTTGTCCTGCACGACGATGGAATACGTGAGTACGCTTATGGTCCGGCGCAGGGGCTGCCCGATACCAAGATCGGCGCCATCACCCCCACGCTCTATGCCGAGGCAAAAGAGAAAAACTGGATCATCATCAGCATGAAGAACGACTGGAAGAAGATCTTTTCGTTCGAATAGCATCGGTCCTGGAGGTCCGGTTAGGGCAGGTAGCGGCCGAGTAAGTAAACTGTAATTTCTGTCTGACTTCTGCGAAGGAGCATTCGATGTATTCGGAATATCAGTTTTCCGCTCTTGAGGTGATGTGCCGTGAGCGCGCTGCCATTGCGAAGAAGGAACAGGAATATTGGCTGGAAGAAGCCAAAGAATGGGCGCGGATCAGATTGTCTTGCCGAAATAGGGACGGGCACTCGGTTAGCCGTCGAACTTGATCTCATGAACCCAGGGTTCGCCGCCCTGTGCCTACTCCGTGGAACGTCGCCAAGGCTGCTCAGGTCCGCCCGCGACGGGGAGCCTTTTCTGACGGTACCCCGATCGGCTTTCACGCATCCACGCAACAGGAGACCACCTGGCCAACGCGGCGGGCGTGGTCCTCTACGAACTGCTTGCGCATCGTCCGGGGAGGCTCACGTTTTCCCCGTCACGACGCAGAGAGGTCGTCTTCAACCCCTCAGGTGCCCAAGTTAATTTTCCTGCTGTGAACGTCCCTGATCCCTTGCTTTACGCTTAGCATAGCCACAACAGCGAGCTTGCGGCTTGCGGCCCATTCGCCGGCCTTGCCGATAGCCTCTTCGTCGTTTGTCGCTTCGATGACTTGATTGTCATAGGGCACTGACCTGTCCTCATCATTGTCGGAAAGCTCAGCAAAGTATCGTTGCTCGAAAGTGATCATGTTGATTCCCCCCACTTTTACCGTCGTAGGATCGACTCCGAAAGTGGAGGGAAGGGGACGTTTTTATGCGCAAAAGCGGGAAACTCGGTGCCCTGTTGGCGACATGCAGGACGCCGGCAGAAGTTATCAGGAGTCCAGAACGGTCAAGCGCCGATGCTTCTCATCTGACTGTCGACCAACTCTCTCAATATTGACCACCGTCCCAATAACAGCCGGCGTCGCCAACGGCGCTTTTCGTGGGACCTAGCACAAGCGGCACGCTCCCCAGGATGCGCAGCAAGCCCCGCCAACCGCGCAGCCAACGCAGCCCACGCATCCAAAGCAGCCACCGAAAAAGAAGCCACCGCCACAGCCGCCGCAGCCACGGCAGCCGCGGCAACCTCGGCAGCCAGCGCACCCGCCCCCGCCGCAACCACGGAAGCCGCCGCATCCACCGCAACCTCGGCACCCGCCGCAACCGCATCCGCGGGCCAGCTGCATGCCGCTGCCGACGTTTTCCCTATCGAAGACATAGAACGTGGCGAGACTGACGTCGTGCATTTCCTCTTCGCTAAGAACGAAGCGCGGGTTGGGCGAGGTGTTGTCAGATTTTGGGACACCGAAAGTTGGCATCGTGGATGCGGATGTACTGTTTGCCAGCGAAAAACTCAGTCCGGCGGCACCCAGCACCTTCACGACGGCGGCTTTGGTTGTGCGTTTCTGCTTCGAAGCTTGCTTGACCCGTGACATGGTCGCATCCTCCGTAAGTTCTGGTGAAATCGCCCGACAAACGTGCGCCCGGCGAAACCTGCGCGCAAGGGTACTTTTGCTACAAAACGCGAAACGTCTCGTCGAGTTCCATTCACCCCTTCAGCGATGAACCTACGGTTCCCCAATTGGCCGGTATCCCCGGCTTCAAATTTCACGGCGTGGCCGGCCAGTCGCTGCTGAGGTTACGACAGCAGTACGCTTTATTAGGCTCTAAAGCTGCTTACGGTGACAGGCGCATGGGGCCGACAACCGACGTCATCGGTCCCATCGGCGTTGTTGGCTCTACCCCTGACACCATATATTGAGGCCATCACTTCGCATGTCGGCTTGAGCACAGAAGTTAAAAACCGATCAGGAGGTGGCATGACACATTGGACCGCGAGTGCCGTCGCAATCTTGCTGGCGAGTTCTCCCGACGTCGCGAGCGCTCACCTGAGTTGCGACGCGATACCTCGCGGACCGGCGCGCACCGACTGCTATCTCGCCCTAAGTCAGTTCTACCGAGGACAATCAGACCTTGCCGCAGCTAGAGCGCGCGTTCAATCGGACGCTGCGTGGTATCGGGCAATTACTGGTACACACCCGCCTAAACACAGACTGCAGCGTCAATAATAAGGCTGTCGATGCCTTGCTGAGGTGGTGTCGGGCACAGTCTTCCTAATTCTGGCTGGAAGTCCGCTGCCGGTCACCTCGCGTCGCGCACCGCCTGTGCCACTCTCGTTGATTGTGACACCCGCCCGATTTTTGCGCCCGTAATGATCTTTCTTCGGCGTGCGCTTGCCTTCGGCACCGTGCCTTCGTTTGCGGTTGCTCCGGCCGCGGGATAAGTCGTGAAGTTCGCGGCTCGATGCAGCGCGAGAGCTTTTCGAGCCGCTTCGACATGTGCGGTCCGAGCTACCAGGTTGCGAAGACGCCTGGACTCATTGTTCACCCGCTTTAGCGCCGCGGCGAAGACTTGCTTGCGATGTAATGCGTGCTCGGCGGTTCCTGGAAAACTCGCTCCGCGAGTCTCGCCTTTTCCGCGCCCTTCTCGCCGCTTTTGTCGGCCGAGCGTTCGCTCCTTATCGCGCATCTTGCGCAGGCGGGGTCGCATGGCCTCGAGCTCAGCCTCCTCGATGTCATAGATGGCTGGATGGTGCGTGAGGCGGACCGTCTCATATTCTTCGTAGCTGAGGAGGCTGCGTTCGAACTTGCAAGGGATCGACATTTTCCGTTCCTCCATTTGATTTCATGAAGTTCAGGCAGGCGGACGCGTCCATGTCCGGTTTGATCATGCTACTCCACGCAGGCGTTGCTTGGCCAGTGTCGAACTCGGAACGTCGTGGAGGTCTGTTGCGGTGATGACCCTTGCTCGCGACGGGATTGTTACACGTGTAGCGCGGTAGCTGAGTTCGGAAATCCTGCCGAAACTTCTCCAGGCTCTGTTCGGTCCATCCAATTGTGAACCGAAAGAGAATGGAGCAATCCGCCATGTCTGGTCCGGCCTCGTCAGCAGGTAAGTCCCGAACACAGACCATCCGCGACGCCAGTCACGGGCAAAAGGGTATTGCGTTTTGGCAAAATGCGAAATTTGAATCCCGAGCTGACGGTACGTTGCGCGTTGAAAGCGCGACGCCACTTGGCCCGTACCCAGACCGCGTCACCGAGCGGCTCTCTCACTGGGCGGCAGTTGAGCCCGATCGCGTGTTTCTTGCTAGCCGCGACGGCGAGGGCTGGCAGACCGTAACCTATGGCGAAACCCTCGATGCCGCCCGTGCCATTGGGCAGGCGCTGCTTGATCGCGGGCTTTCGGTCACGCGGCCGGTGCTGATCTTGTCCGGCAATGGAATTGAGCACGCCCTCTTGTCGCTCGCTTGTTTGCATGTGGGTATCCCGTTCGTGCCGGTCTCGACGGCTTACTCATTGGTTTCAAGCGATTTTGCAAGGTTGCGCGAGATTGTCGCGTTGGTGCGGCCAGGCCTGGTATTTGCGGATGACGGCGCTCGCTACGCCGCAGCACTTGCCACCTGCACCTATGCCGAAGCTGTCGTCGCTCGCGGCGACCCTGGCCGTAACGCGACCCCATTTGATGTTTTGCGGGCCGCTGCTCCGACCGCCGCGGTGGAGAAGGCCGCGATAGCCGTTGGTCCCGATACGGTAGCCAAGCTGCTATTCACTTCGGGTTCGACCGGCACTCCCAAAGGGGTAATTCACACCCACCAGATGTGGTGCAGTTGCTTGGAGATGGCCCTCGCGTGCTTCCCGGCACTTGCTGAGGAGCCGCCGGTGCTCGTCGATTGGCTGCCCTGGAACCATGTATTCGGCGGCACCGTCAGTTTCGGCCTGACATTGTTCAACGGCGGGACGCTGTATATCGACGACGGCAAGCCGTTGCCGGATCAGATCGAGAAGACCGTTCGCAACCTGCGGGAAGTCGCGCCACTGTCCTACTTGAATGTTCCGAAGGGTTATGAGGAATTGATTCCATGGTTACGTCGTGACCATGCGCTGCGGGAAAAGTTCTTTAGCCGAGTTCGGGTACTTCAATATTCCGGAGCGAGCATCGCTTCCCATGTCTGCGAAGCATTCGATGAGCTTGCGGTAGCTACCATCGGCGAGCCCGTACCATGGCTGTCGCTCTTGGGTTCAACCGAGGCCGGTCTCATCACGGCCTTCCAGTATAAGGACGCCACTTCAACCGGACGAATAGGCCTGCCGGCGCCCGGCGTCTCGCTGAAACTCGTGCCGACGGACGGCAAAATGGAATTACGGGTTCAGAGCCCAGGCGTGACGCCCGGTTACTGGCGACGGGACGATCTCACTTCTGAGGTCTTCGACGAGGACGGCTTCTTGCGAACCGGCGACGCGTTGGACTTTGTGGACGCGGGAAACCGACAGGCCGGCTTTCGTTACGACGGCCGCCTCGCGGAAGACTTCAAGCTGGTTACGGGCACCTGGGTCCGCGCCGGCTCGTTGAGGTCATATCTCATGACGCATTTGACTCCCGAGCTTCGCGACGTGGTGATCGCCGGCGAAAATCGTGACTACATCGCGGTCCTGGGCATTCCGTCCACACCGGAAATTGCGGGCGACAAGAATGCGCTGGCGCGATTGCGCGTCAAATTAACGGCGCTGGCGGCGACAGCAAGCGGGAGCGCCCACCGCGTGCTACGCTTCGCCTTGCTGACCGAGAAGCTCTCAATCGACACCGGCGAACTGACGGACAAGGGCGTGGTCAGTCAGCGCACGATTCTGCGCCGCCATGCGCCGCTGATCGAGACGCTCTATGACGATAGTCCTGCAGATCACGTTATCTGCTTGCGCCCGTCATCTAAAAAACCCGTCCACTCCTGAAATTGGAAAAGATCATATCCATGACAGCGCATGCAAAAGCGGAATTAGACGTCCCGGCGGGAGGAGTCGCAAATGACGGTGACTGGATGCAAATCGCGCCGGGCGAGCGGCTCGCGATGCGGATTTCGTCAGGCGAGGCCAATGGTCGCTACGCCGCTATGGAAGTGGTTGCCGGGCCGGGATTCGGTCCGCCGCTGCACATCCATCAGAATGAAGACGAGCACTTTGTCGTCCTGGAAGGCTCGGTGTCCTTTGTCTGCGGCGACCGCAAGTTCGACGCGGCGGCCGGCACAGCCTTTACCGTCCCCAAGGGTGTGCCGCATGCCTGGGCAAATTTGTCCGAAACCGACATTCGGATGCTTGGGGTGTTTGTACCCGGAGGTCTCGAGCAGTTTTTCCTCGAGGCGCAGGGCGTGTCTGCAAACGAAATCGAAGCCCTCGCGGCCAGCCATGGAATGGTGATCGTCGGCCCTACGATCCGCAGGTGAGGCTCGCCCGGTCCTTCGAGTGGGCACAATTCGCGCGATGGATTGTTACAGGTGTAACCCGATAGCCGGGTTCGGAAATCCTGCCGCAATGTTCACGGACATAATGTAGTTATGACATTCTGAAGTAGTATTTCGCAATCAGGTCACCGGCCTCGTTGAGGCAACGCTTCATTTCGCAGCAAGGCTCGGCTTGCTTCGCTGCAGAGCCAGCGCTCGGCTCGTTCATAACTCCATCCATTTTCGTCGTGCAGAGTGAAGAGTCCCGAATAACCAAAATAGAACCAGAGCACATCGACCGCCTCGTCGAGATCGAAGCCTTCGCGCAAAGCGCCAAGATCCGTCAAACGCTGGGCGATCGGCACGAACGCCTTGCGGTAGCGGGTCGTCGCAACTCCCAGGCTTTCGAAAACGGCTTTGTCGTGTGGCGCGGTGTTCAGCAACACGCGCATGATGTCGCCGGCCTCCTCTCGTACACTCCGAACGGTTGCCGCGACCAGGTTGAGAATGACCAATGGATCGTCCAGCTGCGCGACGCGTCTGATCATCGATTCGACAATCGGATCGGTCGTCACCGTCTCCATCAGGGTACGCAGCAAGCCTTGCTTGCCACCCGACACCGCATAGACAGTTGCCGGTGCAACCCGAGCCAAAGCGGCGATTTCGTCGACTTTGGTCGCGAAATAGCCGCGCTCGCTGAACAGCCGGCGCGCCGCAGCCACGATCGCCCGTCGTGTTGCTTCGGCGTACTCCTCACGCCGGCTAATTCCCAGGGATTGGCCTTCCGCCATTATCTCGTCCAAATTATATCGTGACTCCAATGATAATAGTCCGACTCTATTCATTGGACAATATTATTGATGCCAGACGTTGCCTATCGGATATTGCTGCAGTGCAAGATATTTGGTTGTTGGTGGCATCGGAGTACTGCTGATGACCATAAGGCCCGCAATTGTGCCGATGGATAAAGCGCTAAACCAATGCGATCCAAGCGCGGGTGCCGCGTCCGGCCAACTGACGAGAGTTCTGGTTGTCGAAGACGACCAGACTATGCGGCATCTCGTGGTCAACTATCTCGAAGAACACAACATCCAAGCGATCTCTGCGTCCAGGCGGGACGAAGTGGCTCGCTTGCTCGCTGTCGATGAACCTAGCTTGGTGATTCTCGACCTCCGGCTCGGCGAGACGGATGGTCTCGACCTGCTTCGCGAAATTCGTTCGCGTTCTGATATTCCCGTGATCATCACCACCGGCCATCGTCGTGACGAGATCGACCGCGTGGTCGGCCTGGAGCTGGGCGCCGACGACTACATCACCAAGCCTTTCGGTCTGCGCGAGCTTCTGGCGCGGATCCGCGCCGTGTTGCGCCGGCGCGAAACCAGGCAAGCCGCCGCGCCGCGCGATTCGGAAACGGGGCGCTGTCGATTTGGCGGTTGGCATCTGGATCGGCGCGGCCGGCGCCTCAGCGATTCCAACGGAGCTTCGGTCGCGCTGACCAAAGGCGAATATGCGCTGCTGATTGCGTTTCTCGACGCGCCGCAACGGCCGCTGTCTCGTGAGCATCTTCTGCAGGCGACCCGCATCCATGAGGACGTCTTCGACCGGAGCATCGACGTGCAGGTGTTGCGTCTGCGACGCAAGCTCGAGACCGACCCCAACGCACCACGCGTCATTCTAACCGAACGCGGCGTCGGCTACGTGTTCGCGCTGCCCGTCGAACGACTGTCGTGACGGCCCAGCGAGCAGAACGACGCGTGACGGCCGGGCGTATCTTGCCTCGTTCGGAGCTGCCCAGTTATCGAACAGGAAAAACGGCGCGCCAGGTTACAACCGTAGCTTCAATCTCCCGCGCTGGAATACTGCGGCAACACGCGCACGACAAAACCTCCCGAGTGAGAAATTCTCGGGAGAGGCTTATGCATTTTGAAAACCATTTCCACGGTGTCCGGTCGTCGCGCTTCATTTTGCGTGAGGGAGATTCGGCGAGAGAGCCGCATTCACATCTTCAAATCCGTCGTCCCGTCATTCGAAGTGTGTCCGGGCGCCACGACGGAGTGTTCCAAACATCGTCAGATCGCTCTTGGCGCGCTGTCGCCGCCACGGTTTCCATATCGGTTACGAAGGCCGCTGGTGTTCTTAGCGCGTGTCGCGAATCACGACTTTGTCGCGCTTTGGATGCGGCCGCGTCCTGGATATTCAAGCAGGCTTTCGACGGCTGCGCTGCCTATGCCGCAGCGATGTACGGAATTCCCGTAGGTGACCTCCGGGATAGCTACGATCCGGCGGACGATACGCAAACGGTGCGCGAACACACCGATCGGTCTGTAAACCAAACGTCTGGTGAGTTTTCCACGAATGCCAACGGCAACGTCCTGTGCCTGGCGGAATCGCGCATCGCCAGGCTCGAGGCTGAATTCAGTGTATCGCCGCAGCCGGCGCGCGCGGAGTCTGCGGGCCGGATCGCGTCCATCGGCTCGATCGTTGCTAAAATTCGATCGCGAATTCGGCAACGGCGGGAACGTCGCCTGGCGGCGGAATTGCAATGTTTCGATGATCGCAGCCTGAGAGACATCGGAATTTCTCGCTGCGATGTCGAATATCTCGTGAGGCATGAAGATCGGCGCGAATGATGCGAGTGCGGCAGCGGGCTTCGTGTTGGCGACATCATCGGGAAACTGTGTTGTGAGCGGTGCAGCGACCAGCTTGCGAGCGAGCGGCCGTTCGCTGTTGATCTGTCTGTCGCTATCGCTCCCATCGAGCGGGGCGATGGCGCAAACCCCGGATTCACAGCCCCCGACCAATA
>Ga0210387_10000179_pt1 | contig 46120 bp, 73 predicted proteins | sample IncBWC7OmetaG_FD_160108 | JGI IMG/M metagenome (GOLD analysis project Ga0210387, IMG submission 160108) | Forest soil microbial communities from Barre Woods Harvard Forest LTER site, Petersham, Massachusetts, United States - Inc-BW-C-7-O ... | reverse complement strand
GACAGGATCGCCGCCGTGAGCCAGCGCCTGCGATGCCGCTAGTAATCCATTATATTTTCGCTGCGATTGTAAAGCCTGCGCGTTGGCAAGATCGGTCTGCGCTTGTGATCTTTGATATTCGGCAGCCGTAGAAAGCGCCTTGCCAACATCAATTGGTTGCGGCGGCTGAATACCTAAAGCTACAGCCGGATTATAGTCGGGCATTTATTTCTATCCCCACGGCGTTGCTTGATATGGAGGGGTTGGAGTCCCCCATTGATAAGAAGTGGGACTTGCTGATGGTGTAGACTGCGCTCCACGTCCACCAAGAATGCTCGCCAGCAACAAACTATTTCCGGCACCACTAATTCCACCGCTTAGGGCGTTGGCCGATCCAATGATGCCACTAGCTTGAGATTGGCCTATATTGCCCATTGTCTGCGCTGCTGCGTTCGCTCCACCAACCCCAGCCTCAGCCGCACTAGCACCAAGTTGAGATAGCCCCATAAGCCGATTGAAGTAGTTTCCAAATTGCTGCGTGGCCAATCCTTGATTGAATGTCGAGGCGGCAGCCAGACCGGCACCAGAACCACCTAGCCCCTCGGCATTCTGATAGTTCACCAATCCGGCTTGTCCCTGCTGCTTTGCAAACTGATAATCTGGCGAATTGAAAAACGATGAGAAATCCTGCGGCGCATTGGCGGAACCGCCTCCCGCCCCAATGCCATAAAGTTGCCCAAGCGTGTAATTTGCGCCAGAGCCTACATTGATCCAAGGATTGAGTTTTCCAAGTTGCTGTTCTTGTAAGGCAAGAGCCTGTTGTTCTTCGGCAACCTGCGCCTGCGATGCTTTATCGGCTGCTTTGGATTGAAGCCAGCCGCCAAGGAGAGAGCCCCCACCAGCAAGCAAGCCTCCGATCAATGGTATTGCGACAGGCATTTTTCAAAGTCCGCTTTTGTTAGAGAGTAGATTTCCGATGGAACGTATTGGCCTTTCAGATGCCATCCGTTTTCTATTCTGCCACGAAACTTTGCCTTGAGACTTCTAATCAAGATCAAAACGGCCAGATTGCCTTTCGGCGCAGCCATCATGATTTCTTTGGCACCTTCCTTCTCGAACATCCAATGCAAAGCCTCTATAGCCGCTTCTTTCGTCCATTTTCCTCTCCCTTCCGGCAGTACCGCGCTATGCGCGTCATAAACGCCGCCAGATAATCGCCAGAACATAAAGCCGCCAAACTCGCCCATAAGCGGGATATAAGAACCATCTTCAATCAGTCCTGTCAGGTCTAGCGGTCCCTCAATCGGACCGCTGATCCATGGGTGAATACTAGGGTGATTGACTATCTCGTTAACGAATTCGGCTGACTTCCGCTCGATCATCGCACGACAAATCCACCCGCATTGGAATTCAGCGAATCCACATAGGTAAGCCAGTATTGCCGATTGATTGTTATATCCCCACTTCCCGCTTGCGTCCCGCCGTTGTTCTTATAGACGTTCAACTCCCCAAGAGCGGTAGGCGTGCCATTGACATTGGTCATTATATTGGCCGTCACATTCCCGGTTGTCGTGGCATCGGCTACAAATCCAAAATCGTCATAGTCCGCATATTGCGTCAGTGTTGGTTGAATATCCAGCAGAGTGAGCGTAATCACATTGCCAGATGTAGACGCATTGGCCGGAAAGCGCCGGCACATATTGACCACGTAATCGTGTGCCTGCTGCAACGCGAGACGGCCGGTATTGGAAATCTGCGGAGCCTGCAACGAGGTCGGATCGGTGTTCTGCGTTATAAAACTCTTGCTCGCGGCCGTAGGAGAGACAATCGGAGTGGGAATGGCACTAGCGGGAATCATCACATGCCAACCTTGATGTCCGCCCGAGCTGCTATCACCACCCGAGGCACAGGATCGGAAATCGAGGCCCGATACCGCCTATCCCTCGATTGACCAAGAATACCGGGCCACCGCACGCGCTGTTTATAGGCGCCTATTTTACCAAGCGATCGCCATGTCTGAGGAATGGAAAACGTCCTCCCCCCATCGTCCGACCAATCCAACATCACTTGTGGATTAGAACCGGGATCAACTGTATTTCCGGCGCCGGTTTCCATATCAAGCTCGAAATTGGAATGGTAAATCCTCTTGCGATCCTCGTTGATCGATGGAGACACCATTCGGGAAACCATCGTATTACCATACTCGGTAAACACCGTCTTATCCAGAAAGCCTATCTGACCCGAGTAAGCATCCCCAACCAGGATTTTGTTGTAGCAATTCACCGCACAGGTAGCGCGCCATCGACCGTATGAATTCCCGAATTGATCGCGAGAATTCCTTATGTGCCACATACTCGTGGCAATATCGAATATCCAAGTCGCATTTGCGCTTGGGAAGGTCAGAGTGATGAACTTATGACCTTCATATGTGAATGAGAATGTATAGGCATCGGAAACCACCGTGTAGGACCGCCAAGTATCTTCCTCTGCGTGGGTCGAAACACGCTTGGGAATGAAATTATCCAGACGATAGAAGATCAGATCGTCTCCGAGAAAGAATACTGAATTGTCCTCCTTGACTGCCGTTTGACCTGCTGCACAACCACGCTCTACAGTAGCCCCATCTATTCTCTGAAACGGAAAGATGGGCGTTCCGGCATCATACCAAGTCTCGGTATGATTGGTGCAGAACAGCAAGAGGTTTTCCTGCTGATTAACTATCCCCAAAACAAATCCTGGGGAGACTTCGGCGGATGCAAAGGCAAGTCCGTTGTAGGTCGTTCCATCAAGCGAATTGGAAATGAACCATTGGTTATTGCTGGTATTGTTGAGCACAAAGACGTTATCGAAAAATGTTATAGCTGACGCCGGATGAAAATTGGGATCGGTGACGACCTGAAACCCTGTCGTCTGCGCCCATACATACCCGCTCGTTCCATTGACGAGCATGATTTGCGTACCATTATTGCTCGTCGGAACATATCCCGTTCCGCTGATCTGGCCGCCTAGAGACGTTCCGACTCCATTTTTATCGATGCTGTAGAACGTCCCACCCGAGAGCGCATAAAGAACGCCGTTCATTGTATTTAGAGCTCGGATAGGACCGGAGCCCAGAGAAGCAAAAGACGTAATACCGGGAGACTGAAATACTGCTATCGGAGTCTTGGCATCCTGCGGTTCTTTCTCCGAATAGCAATTCTCCATGCGCTGCGATTGGACAGGCAGGGATTGAGATACCGCCTGATTCGTCGCCCAGGGAATATTGACCATTACGGAGGCCCGGTTTGGTCCGCGTCGTAGCCGAAAAGATAGCTTTCGGGCTCTCTATCGAACCCACTGACAACATCAAACGCCGCCGAAGCCTGTTCCTTAATCATCGCATAGCGTTCCGCCGGACAGTCTGCTTCCGCCGCCATCTTTTCAGCCAGGCTCCAAATCAGGAAGTCCAACCATTCCTGTGGAAGATCGGGATTGTTTCCCGGAGTGGAGAAGTCCTGTATCTGTCTCCACCACGTAAACTTTAACGCATTGTTTACTGAGGATGGCGCGGGCCAAATCCACATGACGCCTTGAGTATTAGAACCGCCACGCGGATCGTAGAAGAACTGCGTTAGAACACCCAAATTGCTTTTGTTCGGCTGATTCCTGTAATCGACACGCGACATCTGGATCATCTGCGTATCGATCTGCCCATTGAAGGCAAACCGTCTACCAGATACGACTCGGAGCGGTCTTAAAATCTGGGTCTGATAGACAAAGACATAGTTAGCCGCCGCTGCCGGGCCTGGCAATGGAGTAGATAGCGTTATAGTTGTCCCCGATGGAGCACCGCTTTCCTTCGACCACGCAATAGCGCCTGAATTGAGACCGACCCCAACATAGTAGTTGGCGGCAAAGCCAGTCGCGGAATTAACAACTATCGAGGTTGCACCTTGTGACGCATTGTTGGTCAATGCCGTTTGATTATAGTTCGTCCAGGCACAATTATCCGTAGTCGTTCCGCCTAGCGTATATGAATACTGCCCAGGCTGGAGAAACAGGATCGCTTCCTCTTCTGTCCATAGATGCAGCCCGGTAGCATCAAGGGCCTTGATATTGACGTTCAGTTGATTGGAAAACGCAGTATAGGCGTTCGCGCTCAGGGTTTCCTCGAATGAGATAAACCCGAGCTTGCGCGCACTAGCATAGATGATCTGGGACTGAGTTTCGTTGTAAGTATCTGTCCCGGATGTGGTCATTGAATATTGCTAGGAAATTGCGAGGGATCGACGGGGGGAACTGGCGTCGTACCATAAACCAACCATCCCGCCGTACCGCCTGAGTTTTGATAGTTGGATTCCGAATTGATGCCGGGATCGACTGCGCCCGATGCGGCTTGGAGAACGAGGAAAGTGCCAGCCTTTCGGCCTTCGTTGTTATAGCACCAGAATCGTGCTCCGGTCGCGTTGAGTTCGATAAAAGTGTTGGGCTGTAATGGACGAGCCTCAGGAACGGTCTGATCGTCCTTTACGCCTTTAACGAAGTCTTGTGGTTGTCTTGCTTCCCATACGCGCCTGTCAACGATATAACCTTGCCATTCCTTCTGAGTGCGATACGAACGGGTAGGAAAACCTGTTCGGTCGTCCACTCGGTAAAAAGTACCGGGAACGTAGTGCTTATCGCGTCCCATCAGCTTATCCTAACTGCATTGCCAATATAGCACGTTGTTCGACAGCGACGCATGGGTTACGACCAGTGTCGCGCCGAGCGTCGAGATACCCACTGCCGCTCCGGTCGAAAGCGAAACAGTGCAAGCAACAAAAGTTGATCCTGTTGCGAATGTGATCGTACAGCCGGTTGCGGTCGTACCTTCGGTGACACTACCAGAAAAGTCGGTGCCGGTTGCAGCACTAGGTGAACCGCCGCAGGATGAGATAGCCGGTGTTCCCGGCACGGTCACATAGCCGTGCGTGGCTACTGTACTGGTGCTAACACTACCGGGAAGCGCGCTAGAACCGTTGTTGGCAATGACACCGTTTAATAATACGGCAAAGGAAGGCCCCGTCGCGCTTCCGCTATATGTTGCGGAAGCTGCGCCGATCACGCTGGAAATAGATTGCGCAAATGCTGTTGAGAATGCTGGCGTTCCGCTTACGGTGATCGCATGGCTTCCCGCGATAATCTGTCCACCCTGAATCGCCGACCAATGCGAAGCGGCAGACCCGGAAATCGTGTAGTTTGCGCCAATCGTGATTGTTGACCCTGTTTTAGAAGTCAACTGTGCGCCTACGATTGCGCCGTAGTTCATTGCTCCAGTAATGCTGAGAAACGAACCATTGCTGACGACAATGCCGCTGCCGCCCGTTGTCGTGACTATTTTGAAGCCCCCGAGTGTAAGTATCGCGCCATTGGTCAAATCGATACCGTCGGCGCTGGTTGTTGAGATCAGAGCATTGGCAGGCGTCGCCAGATCGCCAGTCAGAGTGACAGTCGGATTGCCGTGAAATGGACCGTTTTGCGTGACATTGTTGGTATAGGTTCCGTCCGCTACCGAGATTGCTATCGCCTGTGTATTGCCATCCCAAGTGTTGACATAGTTGAGTGCCCCTTGAATTGTCTTACACGCCCCCGTCGTTGTCGCGAGACAATCGTTTGTGTCGGCACCGTTGGTGTTATCAACAAAGACCGTTATCGATGCCGTGAGTTTGTGCCGATTGACATAGGATTGGATCGTCCACGCGCCGTTGACGATCTGGACGGTAATAGTATCGAGGGGCCAAAGAATATTAGTTGGAGTTGCAGCGACAGCACCCGGAAAGCCGGAAAGAATCTGGCCTCTCGTACTGTTGGCGTTATAGACCGCCAGCACGCAGTTAGTGGCGAATCCCGAGACTGACGGCAGCGTGATCGTCTTTTGCGCCCCAGTCTCATTGATCGTGAAGCCACAGTCAGTTGTCTGAATCGTGTAGTTTCCGGACTGCGTATTGAGGTTGTTCTGCGGTACACCAGCACCGGCACAATTGGCCCACACATCCAGCGATGTACTGGCGCCGCCAGAAGTTAAGCATTGCCCGGCAGCGCCATAGCCAAATGTCGAGCTTCCGCCAGAACCTTGTTGTAATCCGATAGCACCGACATATTCGTTCTGCACGCAATTCGTATTGCCGGGAAACACGGCGTTCGGATTGTAGCCGCTGACATTCAGTGGGCCGTCTATGATGCAACGCGGGCCGGTGGCGGCCCCGGAGAATGTCGTGCTGGTGGCGTTGATGACGCCGCCGTTTATCATGAAAGCAAACGCGGTTCCAAACGCGGGGGTGCCGCTTACCGTGACGGTCTGAGAACCAAAATCGATGACGCCGCCGTTGCTTGCCGTCAAAGCAGCGTTCGCACCGCCGCTGATGGTCAGCGAGCCGGTAGCCGTCACCGAGCTGCTGTAAGATGCGGTGATTTGTGTGCCTATGGTCATTGACCCGAACGTGATGTCGTTCATGTCAACGTGTCCGAAGCCGCCGACGCCAGTACTGATAAACGACACGCCATTATTGGTGCCGTTGTCGGCAAAGGCGAAGTGCTGTATTTCGACCGTGCATCCATCCTTGACGGCAATGGCGCTGCTGAGTGCGGGCGGCACTATGGTGACGGCGGTCGGCGCGTTGCCATCGCCGCTGACGATAAAAGACGATTGCCCAATGACGGGACCGCCGGTGCATGAAAACGAATAATTGACGTTTGAGCCGTGCGCCAAATAAATAGTAGGGACAAAACCGGCCGCGTCTATATTGTTGATGATAAAATTGACAGGACGCTGCGCCGTCAAACAGGCCGTCGTTGGTGTCAGACAATTGTTGCTATCGCTGCCCGCCGAACACGTCGATCCGCCGGTCGGGCCACAAGCTGCTGTGCCGCTAGAATTGCCATTAACGTAGTAACTGATATTGCCGGTAAGTGGAGTGCGCCCAACAGTAGAAAATGCAATAGGGCCAGGCGCCCCACCTGCTACGCTTCCGCAAACCTGATTGGCCCCATAAATCCCATCGCAATCGCCAGCCATAGCAGGAGCAACCCCTAATCCGATAAAGATCAGGAGAAGAAAGATTAGACGTTTCATTGATGCCCTATTTCAAGTACCAGCCGCCCGTAGGGATCGGCCAAAGCGTATAGCCGCCATAGTTGGCGACGATCTTGAGATTGTTTTGCCCGCGTATTTTCTGAGTGCCGAACGGCAGGATGGTGATATTGTCCGTCGCAGCCGTGCCCGCAATGTCGATTATGCTTTGCGCGGCATTGCCATACAGACTGGAATTAGGAAGCTGAACCGAATTTGATCCCGATCCATTTATAAGAACATCGCGATTGTCCACTATCCCGCTGATTGGAAGCAGGGGAATCGTGTATGTTCCGCCCGATGTCGTGACAATAACCGAACCGTAAGGACCGCACTGCGCAAACGCCTGATCGAATAATGAGAGATACTGAAACCCGTCCGTGAGAGTGGAAAAGGTGGTCGTGACCATTTAGCGCAATTTCCATGCGAGATAGAGCATTGAGGGAGTGCAGTAGATCATCAGTCCGAATATCACCGCGCGCATTGTCTATAGCCTCGGTCTATTAAATCCCGTCCCCGTTCCCAGCGGAGTTCATTGGTATTGTCTTTTGCGCCGATCCATGCAGCAGGCGATACGCAGACCTGATCCGGTGGCAGCGTCAGGAACCGGGTGCAGGATAAAGCACAAGTCCCTAGGATGCGGACCTGTACACCATTTTTGGTCAACCAGTTGATCATGGCCTGCCGTTCCGCGGTCGTGCCGTCATAGTCGGTCATTACTTCAACAATGGCTGGGGGCTGGTCCATCATCGGTAAAATGCCGAAGCCAGTATCACTCCGCTCGCCTGAATTTGTAGATTAGTGAATTGGCTTTCATGGATTCCATCTGCGGTCCATTTATTAGCCGTTCCATCAACATTCCACTTATTGGCAGTTGCCGTCACGGTGGTAATATCGAATGATCGCAGTATGGGGAGAGGTAGTGTATTCATAAAGGCATTCACAGTTGAATAATTTACGCTGACTGTCTGATTGCCAGAAGTCGCCCAACTATCCGAGCTTGTCGTTTCAGGATCGCACGTAATTGCGAAAACCTGATTGCCGTTAGGAGGGAAAAATCCCCAATATTGTTGCAGTTGTCCATTGGACGTTCCCGCAGCGTTGTTCGTAGGCCCCTCGGCTATGACGTGCGAGACGTACTGAGAAAGCGCCACCCGGTTAGTATGTGATGCAATAAAATTAGGAACAGTATCGCTTGGAATTCCGGCCTGAATATAACCGAAGGACGGACCAATAGAACGCGCGGCAATTCCTAAATCGCCATTATTCGCTGTATAAACATCCTTTAGGCCAGCCATGCGACTTGTGCCAATCAATTCGACTGATGGCTGTAAGGTCTGGGCAATGATCGCCAGCGGCGCCGTCATATAACCGGGAAACTGACTGGACACCGTTCCCGATAAGGTCTTATCACCGTCGAATGTATTACAGGCATCCCCGATAGCTGCATTCCCCTGGAATCCGCTCCCGTCATAGACCTGCCCGTTTGGGTTGGTCATATACATGCGAACCCAGAATTGGGTATTGTTGGGAATTGCAATTGCTGTCGCGTCAGAAACGAGATACGAGCCGCTCGTGACAGATCCACTAGCAGACCCGCTAAATTTTATCTGTGTGAACGTCCCTTGCGGATACTCGATTGAGGCAGTGACGGTTGTTGTTGCTCCGGTGCCGAGTTCAACGAAAGTCGATCCTGGCACATCCACATAGAAATTTGGTACGATGATTTTCAGCGACGTGATTGTATCACGCGAGAAATGCGCCGAGCGCGTCATCCAAGTAGTGAATGTGTTGGTGAAGTTCGTCGGCACGGTTCCACGAGTTGCGACAACGCCGAGATATGATACCGGATGAGATAGAACTATTCCCTGCGCGTTGCCCAGCGAAATGCTCGCAAGAAATAAAAAACAGAATGTTATAATTCTTTTCATGGGCCGGTTCCAGTTCGGAAATCCGCACCCCACGCGCCAAGACTTGATGTGCCATTACCACTGTATGACGCAGTGGCACCACTCAATAATTGGCTTATAAGAAAAACAGACGTGTCAACTATTCCAGTGTAGTGCAGCGCAACCTTGCACCATCCGCCGGTGACTGCCGTGAGAGTGACTGATGCGCTTGCAAATGTACCAGTCGCGGTTGGGTTTATATTCGTGACACAAGTTGAAATCACTACACCTACAAATGCCTCTGATCCAAAATTTGAGCTAAACACAGCAGCTTGATAATTGCGCGCCCCACTTACGATATTGACCTGCTTAACCCAAGACGTGAATGTATATTGTTGAACGGTAAGGCTCGCTGTCGCCGTTGCCTGTGCGTAATGTGGCGAGCTTGCCGTGCTATCCTCGGTGATTGTCGCACCGGCCGTAGTACAATCCGGTGAAGCGACTTGGCTTGTCGCAACCGTAGAATGATTGCCGCCTCCGCTAAAGGAGCTATATGTTGCGCTGTCGAACAGGCCACCAGTAGGCGCAGATACTGGAGCGCATAGTGAGCCGGACGGGCCGGCTCCAGTGAGCGGTACTTGCGCATTGCTTTGCGCTAGGCAAAACATTCCTACGCAAAACAAAATTACAGCTAAAAATCGCGTCATGTTTGTTTTTATTTTTGTACGTAAGTAAGATTGCCTGCCAATGTGCCGCCTCCTGATTGGATAAGACACAATTCGGCGCCAGAAGCACCCAATCCAACCGTACCGCCGCCATTGCCCAAGGTTAGTCCGCCATTTGTGGCCAACGAAATACCATTCGTTGCAGTTGCGGTTCCAAAAACCGCAGCAGTAGATGTCGCACAAGCAGTGCCTGTTCCAGTTGTAATTGAAAATACCGTCGCCGTCGAACCAATGAGAGACAGTGAACAAACATAGATCGTGGTGCCGGTAGAAAGCGCAACGAGCTGCACACTTATCGCTGTCTGTACGCTAACCGCAAGATTACTCTTAGCTGTAAACATGCACGGATCGGCGACGGATTGATTGCTCGCTAATGCAACAGGGGCACTATTAGCCATTGTTGCCTGACCGTTTGCGTTAACACTGTTGGGAGATATGGCAACAACCAGAGCCTTATCCGTTGCCGTAGGCGCAGTAGAGGCAGCCTTGACAGCTGCTGGTCCATTGGTTCCATCGGCAATTTCAACGGTAGTTCCGGTTACTCCGGTATTTATACACCCGCTTACGCAAGTAACAGGAGTTGGCGCTTGGGCATATGCCGATATGGACGTTATGAACGAAGCCGCAGCAATAACGTCACATACAATGAAAAGTTTTTTAATCATGATCCGCCCCATCCTTGGATAACCGACATTATGACCGTCCCCGTTCCAGACGCCAGATGAGACCGCACCGCAGTAACCGGAAATGACAAGTTTCCGTCAATCGTCGCCGTCTGCGTCGTAATCAGCGGCAGATTGAACCAGTTGGTAGTGGACGTGAATCCGATATAGGGATCGTCGTAAGTGTACTGAACGCTATAGGATACTGTCCCCGTAGCAATACACCCGATAGAGACGTTGAACGGTGCTTGTTTAGTGTCCATCGGGATAGGCTGGCTATTCCCATCCGCACCAGGTCCACCCGTTGAACCGACAACAGTAACGTAAACAGGTCTCATGAATCCACCTATTCGATGTATTTGCCGTTAGGATTGCTTGGCGCTGAAAGCGTATGCGGGGCAGGAATATTCACATTGATTTCCTCCCACGCCGCACAGATATTCTCGTAAGTGTCTTTCTGATACACAACGCGCTGATTAGGAGCTGCCCAAGGATATTGGTCCTGCGGAATGTCCATCAGAGCTTCACGTTTCCAGAATGACGCGGTGTTGGCCTGGTAGGCCGAACCCTCGGGCTCGATCTGCGTAAAGACCAAATACGGCTTTGTCCCAAACTTGGCCAACTCACAAGGACCATTGGCAACGAAAAGATTAGCCTTCGCCAATTCATAGAGCGCGCAACGGGATTGAAGGTTCAACGAGGCATCGGGGCAAGTCCTAAACCCATCCAGCATTTCGGTTGCCTTGCAAGTATCCCGAACGAAAATCACCGTCTCGCCCTGCGCTTCCAAGTCCTTCGCAAACCGAATCCAGGCATCCAAGCTGCTATTGCGATGTTCCCAATCGGCGGCTTCCCGCAATGTGATCGTGATAGGAGTGGCACCGCCAAGCCATTTCTTCATGGCCTTCAAAGACCGTTCCGGCGCCTTGAACTTCGGGATTTCAACACCTTCCCGCGATTGAGTAACAATCTCACGGATGTGTCGAGTGATGTAATAGCGGCCCTTCTCAGCATCTGAGTGTTCAATGGCCCCGACGAGCTCAAGAGCGGGCTTCACCACATGCTCAAACATCTGCTTGCAGCGTTCGGTGTAAAGGCCATCCTTGCCGTTCCGGCCAAACCAGAAGTGGACCTTCAAGGGAGGCGGCGCCCCTTCCATCCTGCGGATCATTTCCGCATCAATGATCCAGTTCAGGAAGTCGAAACAGATGGACCCGGCAGGTACGTTGTAGATCACCAGATTAGCCGGCGCATTCGGTGGGCGCGGCGGCATGGTCCGGTTGACCCGCATTTCCGAAATATGATCGGCAACACAGCGAACTGCTTTTTCGGCCTTCAAATCAAGCAACCTATCCCCAACAAACCCGCCCATGGAATCATTTGTGAATTCCTCCACCCCGATCATGACCCCATAACCGATCTTCGGATTGGCCTTTAACTGTTTCAGAAAGTCCTCGAAAAACTGTACGACTTGAGCGTGACCGCCTGCCTGGATGATTGCCATTCTGTTTCCTGTCTGAGAGGGCGGGGCGGTCCGAAGGAGGGCTAAGGACCGCCCCAATATGCCTACGTCATCAAATTACGCTGGTTTCACGCCAAAGATGGCATCCGCAGCACCGAAAGCGGACGGATCGAGAGAGACCGCAACTTGAAGCGTGCGAGAAGCCGTACCGTTCGATGCCGTTGCAGTTCCAAGATAGATTGTGCCCCGCGGATCGCCAGTGGTCGAAGTTGCGGGCGATGTCGTATCGGCAAAGTTATAAGCCGATGCAGTACCGAACGGGTTGGTCGTAACCGTCGCTTGCGTACCGGCCCACCAAATATTGGTATATCCCGGAGAATTGACCCGGAGCGGAAAGCCAATAACATCGCCGGTTCCGACAGTGAGCGCGGTAGAGCTGACCGTCCCCGCCGGAACTATCGAAGTGATAAACTTGAACGCCTTTTTGCCTGATGCAACGGCAGTCGTCACACCCGCAATCGTTTCCGTCTGTGTATAGCCGTAGAGATCGTAGCCGGAAACGAGGAATGTTGCCAAATGATCGTCACCGCTACACGTAATGCGGACATTGCGGGAGATTGATTTGGTCGGATCGTACAGCGACACCATAGGATTTCCGCTGGATGGCTGCGTGACGTTCTGATAGGGCGTAATCAACCCTGGCAGTCCATCCAGAACGAGCGTGTTTGCTGGAATGAGATTTCCCGAGGCCCAAATTGTCACGCCACCACTCGCAACAAGAGTCACGCCACTATTGGCGCTGGAAACCAGAGTAAGCGCCGTTCCTGCCGTAGCCGTCTGCGATGCAGCTATATTTGTCACTGTCAGGGCCGTGGGCGCTTGATTGATAAGAGGAACAAAAGCACCGCCGGAACCCATCCACGTAATACATCCCCAACGATTGACGTTGTAACCCGCGCGATCATCGAGCAGTCCAACGCCCTGACCGAACGGAGACGGAGCTTTATTCGGGTTATTCGTACCACCCTGACCGGGGGCATTCCGCGTCCCATAAACAATCAAGGGACCTTCAAATGCAGTCATAGTTGTTCTCCTGGCCGCCCACGAAAACGGCCGATTGTGTCGTGTCGGGTTGAATGAAAAAGGCCCCACGTTTTACGGTGGGGCCTAAGTTGTCTCTCCGGGTTGTCGATGGGTTCAGAGAGATGGGAGCTACACGCCGGCAGTTCCGAAGATTTGCCGCCAGTCGGACCAGCCGACTGAGTACCGTTCGTAAGACGCCGCTTTCGCGTTCTTCGTATCGAAATCGTTATCTTGATCGAACATTATCGCGTCGCGCGTATAATGCTTGAGTCCAGCCGGACAGTTCGTCCGAATGAACCATGCGGTCGCCGACGAGAAGTAGTGGTTCATCATGATGCCCTTCGGAAACACGTTGGTTGCCTTGAGCACGTTGATGGCATTGTTGGCCGTGTCGTTTTGCAGCACGGATTTCAACACACGATTGGACTCGAACCATAGTTGCGTCGGGACGTGGATCGACTCGGGCATAAGAGAGATTTTCAAGCCTCTGCCGTTCAACGCCTGCATGATCTGGATCACCAGATTTTCGATGGACGCCTCGGACAAGTCCGCTGCGGTGGTGAGGACGTTCGACTGATTACCGCCCGTGGTCGTGGGATGGGCGGAGTTAATCATCGACACGCCATCGCCGCCAGTGAAAGACGAACTGAATGCGCGATTGTAGACGTTCGCACACACGTTCTCTTTGGTCTGACGGAACGAGAAGGCAAGCTGCTTTGCTCGTCTTTTGCTGACGACTTCGTAAAGATCGTCGCGCAATTCCTCGTAGGTGACGATATAGCCCAGAGCGTAGGCAACGTGCGTATAGCGCGTGACCGCCGCCTGAACTTCGGTGTCGTAGTCGATTGCGGAGCCCTGCGGCTTGATCGGGGCGAGCCCGAAGCCGGAGATTTCCACGTCCTCTTCGTATGCCTTGTCGGAGGTCTCGGACTCGAACAGGTCCGGCCATTCCTCCTTGTGCTCGGAATACGAACGGCCCCACCATTCTTTGATGCCGGGCCAGAGGGCTTTTGGATGTGCGCCAGTTGTAATAACGGCCATTGGTCAATCCCCCTATACGCCGGCAATCTGGTTCGCGTACTGATAGTTATTCAGTTTCACGAGCCATTTTGCGTTCATGTTGGTATTGGTGGTGGTGCCAATGAGGTTATCGGCGCTGTTCAACGGACGAATGATCTTGACATCAAGAGTGTTCGTCGTTGCCACGGTGGAAGCCGCCATCTGCCAGCCCGAATATCCGGTCGTGGTGTTGCCTGAACCAGATGCGAGGGTGGCATTCTTGCCTGCCCAGAGTTGCGGCGCAAAATTGGTCTGGGACGAAGCGTCGTCCTGCACCATGTAGAGAACATTCGGATCGTCGCAGACCAGAATGTATTGCGCCGTGGAGGCCGGATGGTAGGTCGGAAGGTCTCGGGTAACTGCAATCGTGGTTGCGGCAAACGCACCACCGTCCACGATGCCGACCATCACGCCGATGATCGGGGAACCAGTCACGCCGATTTGAACGGCAGGAATGCCGTTCGCGTCGTTGCTGGCGCTATGGGTTACGAGCGGATCGCCGATGTAAAGGGCGGTGCCGTAACCGGAAGCGACATAGTAGATGTTCGCACTGCCGTTCCATACGCTACCATCGAAGTGAGCATATGGGATAAGGCCACGTGCGACGCTCGTATTCGTCGCCATGGGTTAAACTCCCCACGTATGAATTTCAGAAAATGGTGATAGGGACTTATGAACCGTGTTTGATTGAAATTCCCTGTGCGGGAATGTAACGGCCGTCCCCTGCTTGCCTCTCAGCTTCGCCCCGTTTGATTTGGGCTTCGCGGTCGTCAACGATCTTTTGTTGCGCCGCCATATCTTCCTTGTACCATTCCTCGAGAATTTCCATGAGAAAACCGTGCATTGGGCCGCCACCTTCTGCGGTGCCGACAACCATTTGCACGTTCTTGCCTTCCTTGTCTTTGACATGCTCGTATCCCGCTTCCTGAGCCCGTGAGATACGGTCTTTTACGTCGTTGAACCAATGCCTGTGGTATCCGGCCCTTGTTTCATAGGCCATCGTTTGTTCCAGCGTTCCGAACGGCTTGCGATTGGGTCGCTGCCGGGGCGGTTCGATGGAAGCGGCTGCCAACGGATTTACCTGAGTTTCGGTGACGTACTTCGGCGGCCGACCGGGACCGCGCCGTTCCTGAATTTCATCCATGACTATTCATCCCATTCATAGGCTGCCACATACTTTTCCTTCGTGTAACCCGGAATGGTTCTCACGAACTTGTCGCAGGCTTGCTTGGCGTCGGGCGGAAGATTCTCGTAGGTCTTGCCATTCTTGCGCGTCGCGCCAGTACCGCCAGATGGTGTCGCCACAGCCGCGGCTCCCTCACGATTAGGATTAATCCCGAATTTCTCAGGGAACTTCTCCATGGTCTGCCGCTTGGTCTCGGCGAGCAATTCAGCTTGGGTCATTCCAGGCTTATCGCGTTGCAGCCGGTCGTAGGCGTCGATTGCAAAGCCGTTCAAAGCGCGATCGGCATTGAACCAGCGTTCTTTCGTAATCCAATCCTGGATTTCAGGATCGACCTGGATGGTCTGCTGCTCGGCTCGCTTGGCCGGCGGTGTGTTCTGCTTCGTCAGGTTGTCCAGATTGACCATTTCCTGACGAACGGTACTGGCATCGGCATTGGCTGCCGCAGCTTCGATCTTGGCTTCAATCTCGCGCCTGCCGCGTTCGTATTCGCGCTTGGCTGCGTCGGTATGAAACTCCACAAGTTGCTTAGTCGATTCCCGCAGTTCTTTTAATTCATCCTGAACGCGGTCAAAATTCTTTTGAAGCCGTTCATTGTCTTTCAAGACAATAGGCAAGATACGTTTACCACGATCTAAAAACTCGTCAGCGGGACGCCAATTGTCAGGATTGCCGCGAAACTCATCCTTGGCAACCCAGCCCATTTTGCGGGCTTCGGCCTCTACTTCATTGGGAGCATTCAGTGGCGCGTCCTGTGCGCCTTCAACATCACTCATGCTTTCCTCTTCTTGATTCCGCCGATGGCTTTATCTTCGAGGATTCGATAGTTCTTGCCATCCTCGCCAAGTATCGGCTTGCCTGCATACTTCTCGAATATCACGCGGTCGCCAGCGATCGGCTTATAGCCTTCGTGTGGCCGCGTTCTGTCCGCATTCCAGCGGAATGCCTCATCCCCGCATTCGACAATAACGCCAGTAATTGCGGCGAGCTGCATTCGCTCGGCCAAATCGTCTGGCAACTCGATACCACCTGACGATTTACGAGCAATAGCGTCCGGCCGCACAAGAACGTAATCGCCGATAGGCGTCCAGCCAGAGCGGTTTTCGCCCATGTAGATAGCTGGAATGTACTCAGCGTGAACCGTCCTCAGTATCTTTTCCTGCATTTTCCCGTTCCTGGTAGAATGTGACTATCGTATCGTAGGCTAGGCTTTCGATTTCCAAATCTTCCCTGACACGTCCGCGCGCTTCATCGCGATTGAACGTGATGTCGTTATTCAGCCATGCTTCTGTTCCGGCATGGATCAGGCTATCGGCGCGGTCTTTCAGGAATTGTCGGAAGAATTGCGAGGCTGGATGATTGTGCCACTCGCCGTATTGCTCGCGGGTAATCATTTAACAAAATTTTCAGGGAAATTAGTTGGGGCTTGCCATAATGCCATCCTGAGCAAGTTTATAGTTTTTTTGAAGTCTATTATTCCGTCGCTAAATGCTTCTTTCGTTATGGCATATCCAAGAGAATTTCCGTTATGCTCTCCATGAATATAGAGAACAGATGGCCAGAAATCTTTGGGCATATTACATACTGAACTGAGTTCACTCGCAAGTTTGCGTAGGCGTTCAATTTCATCTGCGGCAGATTCAAGTAATTCCATTGGAGCTTCGCAAAATACACCAGAACCATCGCAGACTTTAGCGGCATAATTACGCAATTTCTCAACAGCATCTTTATCCCAAGCCATTACTGCCTCACTTCGCTTTATGCCTATGATGCCCAATCGCCGACTGCGGATCGACGTGCAATCCCTTCGGCGGCGGTCGTGTGACCTTCTCTTTCTCGATATGCGACAGATAGCCGTCTATCTCTTCGCTGTAGGCTTTCCAGGAAACACCATCAGCCTCAACAGCGCGTCTCTCCATTGGAGTGGCAACTTTAGTGTGCGCGCGATCATAAGAAAAGCCGCGATCCATAGCGGCCGTCTCGTAGGTCTCATGGGTGCCGAGGTATTTCCAGAGATTGGCGGGCTTGCCGTCCTTCGTTCTCAGACGCGGCGAATACTGCGGAATGCGTCTGTCAACATAGACCGTTTCACCCTTGCTGTCCGCACCGGATACGATGTCGTAGCGATTATCGAATTTCATCCCGTTAAGGATGCTGCTTCCGCGCGGCCAACAGCATTCATAGCAACGCAACTATCAAAATTGCTGCTGGCCGCCGATGCGTAATTTATGCCAGTGAGACTCGCCGCTGGCACATTGCAGGTTGAATAATATGGAATAGTGATGGTCGGAGTATAGGTTGCATAATGCGTTTGCCAATAAGGATACCAGCGATCAACAAAGATGCGCTCCGTAATTGGCTTTCCGTCAATCTCACCAACACGTTCTTTGATTCGCGCCCATTGCACTTTTGTTGGCAACTTTGAACCAAATGCCTCCGTAAAACCTTCAAACCACGCTTTAAATTCTTGGGGAGTCATGTCTGTTCCTTTCCTTTTCAGTCAATGGCTGGTCAAACACATACATCAGCACAGGCGTTAGCGTCTTGTCGATGGTGTAGGGCAATGGCTGGATATTCTGAAACCGAACAGGCTCACTTTTTGGCGTCATCGGCCTTCGTGTCCGGCACAATCTCATCTGCAACCACCCATCCCACTAATGGACGAGGCCAAACACGCCCGGCAAGGTCGTAATACACGGGAACTGCGAGCAGAATATCCTTTTTCTCGGTCGTCTTGTACCACTCGTCTGACTTGTAAAGACCATCCATCTGCTCGGCAGTAACCGGCTTCATTTCCAGAACGACATTCGATGCCGGGAAGATTGCGAATCTTCGCGTGCTATCCGATGCGTTGGGACTGCGGGTCCAGAAACTCATGGTCACTCCTATTGCAGTGCGATCAAGATCAGTATGACAACAATCACGATTAGAACAATTCCTAAGCGCCTAGCAGCCTCGACAGATTGACGGCGGCTCCATCCTATCCGGCGGAATCGGTGGCACTTGGCTGACATTTAGTGAAAAGGGCTTCCCCTTCCTCCTTGAAGAATAAAGCCAAAATCATTCCATCCGAGCAGGAATAACAATACGAATAGCAGCAGCAAATTGCCGCCCCATCCGTAAGCCCATCCCGAACCATTCCTCCACCAAATCCCGCCGAAAATCAGCCAGAGGATCATCAGCATCCAAAACAAAAGACCAATCGGCATTATAGCCTCCTTCGATTAGGCGCCGAACGATAACATCCCGTTGGCAGCCAACCTCTCGATACGAACTGACGCATAGTCGCGTCGCGCTCTGCGGCTATTTTCGCTATGAGTAACCCATTCGCAATTAGACGGCTCGTAATTGCCGAGAGAATTTATGCGGTCAATCGAAAGACCGTCTTGATAACCATTGGCAAGCGCCCATGCTTCAAAAGCCGGAAATTCCATCCATTCGGCACAGACTGTTATTCCGCGGCCGCCCCAATATTTACCATTTTGGCCGGTTTTTGTTCGACAACGAGTCCTCATTCTCGACCATACTCTATACAGCAGACTATCTTTGGTTAATCTGTTTCCATATTTTCGATTAGCGCCATGCGGTACATAACATTTTTTACAGAATTTACTGGCACAAAACGCATTGCCGCTAATCGTATATTCATTCCCGCAGTCGCATTTTACGAGCAACCGTGGGCGGCGATCCCCAGGAATAATCGCCATAAGAACTCTCGTTCCACGGCGATCCCCAATTTTCAAAAATGCCCTTCCCATTGTCTTGCCTCAAGGGCCACCAAGGGCCGGTTAAACAACACGCAATGGAACTTTAAGTTCCGGCAACAGCTGGTGGAGGTGGGACAGGAGGCGGCATCGGCGGAGCACCCGGCACCGTCTGACCTTCCCCTACCGGCTGCGTAGCGGCCTCATGCTGCCGTTCCCAAATCTGCAATTGCTGGTCAAGCCATTGGATATGCTGGTCACCAACAGCCTTGTCAGCCGCCGCAAGCTGATTGATGGCTTGAGCGTAGTACAGAACCTCTTGCGCCTTCTTTGTTTGCGCGTCTTGCAATAGCAATTGGCCTTTGTCCGCTAGCTCCTTGCCGCGCTGTTCCAACTCCATGCCCTTCGCGGCAATCTCGGGATTTGGCATCGGCTGGGCAAGGATAACCTTGTCGATGTTTTCGATGCTCGCCGCCGTGAAAATACGGTGCCGGATTTCCTTGGGATCGCAGAGAGGATCATTCATGAACTGCATGAGGAACTGAGCCCGCCCCAACGCCTGCATGTCCGTTACCATCGTCGGGTCGGCGACGGGCTCTACTCCGGAGCCTTTGACGTAATCCTCTTTCGCAATCTTCTTCCAGGTGTTTCCCACTTTGTATTGCGAGATTTCATCGCCGTAGACGCGATTCAGGCGATAAAGCTTGGCAAGTTCAGCCTTGAGCGATCGATAAACCCGTTTGTAGATCGCGGTAAAAACCTTCAAGCCCTGTTCGATGATGGCAAGCGTAGTGGTGGCTGGCGTATTGGCGCTCTGGCCTTCACCCGTAAGTACATCCTTGATCGAAGCGATTTCCTTGCCGCTCTCGATGAGCTGGCCTAGCAATTGAAACAGAACGGTGGAAGGACCGGGCCATGGCATCGTCACGATGCTGTCCTTGAGCGCAGCACCGCCGGTATTCACAACCTTGTATTCGCCCAACTGAAACCGGATTGCGCCGGCATTCATGGACAATCCCTTGCCAATGAAGCCGCCGCCTGTGTTCTGCAATGTGCCGGCGTCGATGAGCTGGTTTAGTGTGGTATTGACCGCCTCGTTAATAGGCCGCAACAACTGACCAAATCCCACCCCATAAATGCCGCCGTCAGGATTCGGCAGGAAGTCGTACTTCGTATAGTAATGGATCGGCTCAATCTTGACGATCTTATGAGTTCGTCCTGAAAAGTGGATTCCATCCTGGTCATAACGAGTGACGATACGGACGACTTGGCGGGTTTCCTTGTGAACGGTGACAATATACGGCTCTGCATATCCATCCTCATCTAAATCCCAAGTCCGATGCTGCTCGATGAAGTCATGCGGCGCATCCTTGTCGCCATCCTGCGCATTCGCGGCAGTCCCGAATGGTGTAGCGGGCTCAAGCCACAGGTCCGCACGAAACATCGTCTCGATGTCGTTCGGATAGAACTCTAGTTCTTCGGAAATCCGAGGCGCCGTCTCCATGGACTTCGCCTTGTAGTTTATCACAAGTTTCATGGCCGAAACCCGCAACGAACAATTCCTGGCCTTCTCAGGATCGAAATAGCTCTTGCGGAAGTCGCATCCCACGATGGGAAGGACATGCAAAAGCGTGTCCGTTTCCGGTTCCCATTCCGGCATTTCGTCCAGGAGCTGCCAGGACATATGTTCGCCGATCTGATCGGCACGGGTCTGCTTGAACCCTGGAGGAACGGCCCACACAGGGGCTCCCGTCTGCGGGTCTTTCAATGGCTGCTGCGTCTTGGGATCGATAGCCGGAATGCCATCGTCGTCCCCGATCACTATACCCTTGACCACATCCCTGTTTTGGACAATCGCCGGATAAGCTCTGGCGGCAAACTGGATACTCGCATTGGTCATCAAGGGATAGAGAACATTCGCGGCCTTAGGCCACGGAAACTGCTTCTCCTTGGCAACCTGCATGGCCAGGTCCATGGCCTGCTCGGTCTTGGTTTTCCATTCCCCTCTGGATGTTTCGTCAATCCGGTATTCGTCCATTACCCGCTCGCCGATCTTGCTCAACAGCGTCTTGTCGAGCTCGGGGGCGATGTTTTTGGACTTGATCCAAGCTAGGAGCTTTTGATGGTGGGCAATATTTGGCGTAGCTTCGCCGGCCGCTGTATTGTCTACAGCGAGGGCGGGGAGGGCCATGATTTGTTACTGAAATGATTGAACGAACAGAACCGCAAATAGAACAACGACGCCAGCGCCCAATCCAAAGACCATCCAATCACCAATTACTCGATTGCGCGATGGTAAGTTTTTGTAACTGATTTCTTGGCTTGTTTCCTGAATTATAGGAACATCCAAAAATCCAAGCATCTTTTGCGTTCCACCACTGCCGCCCTTCCATCCTATTTGATGGAAACCCCATACAGCGCCGATAAATGCCAGAACTGCTATGGCTGTATTCATCCTAATACCCCGTTGAACTAGATCGCTCGGTCAGCACGAACGGCGCCCGCTTGTTGGCGATGTACTCGCGCCATTCTGACTTGTCCTGGTCTTTCAGGTTTTTCTCGTATTGCTCTGCGCGTTCGCGGCGTAGGGCTTGGGTGATTAGGCTGTAGGTCATCAGTGCATCTGGTGAATAATGTTTTTGAACAGGATTCCAGCAAAGAAGCCCAACAACAACATGACTAGCATCCACCCCCAACCAAATGCGTGACAGGCTTCCATCATCTATGCACGATGAACTTGCGGCCCACTATGCCGTATGGTCCCCAGTCGGTAACATCTTGATCGTAGATCGCGCCATATTTGCTGCGAATCTCGTCAAATGCTTTTTGCTCGCCATACTGCGGACTTCCCCGGTTGCAATACCAATCATCGAAGAACAGCGCGCAACCGTCTGATAGCATGTTATTGCCGAACAGATAATCCAGCACGCAATAGGCGCTCTCATACAGATCGCAGTCGATATGCACGAACGCGAACTTGGTGCCGTCATGTATCTGCGTCAGGACTTCCTTGTACCAGCCCGGAATGACCTTGATCCGATCCACAGGCAGGAACGCAGAGCATTGCTGCATGATGCCCGTAGGCGTCGGCGCCTTGTCGCCCTCAACCGTCCAATTCCACGCGCCGGATATGACGTGCGGGCTTTCGGTATCGGGCGGTAACGTAGCCTTGGGCAATCCCTGGAAACTATCGAATAGCCATAGCTTGCGCTCGCCAAGGACAGGGGAACTGTCAGACGCGCAATGCACCTGGTCGCACATCTGCATCTGCTGGGCGATCACTCTGGCGCTCTTGCCCCAGAAACAGCCGAATTCGGCTACATCGCCCTGAACTTCGCTGATGTAAGTGTAGGTGATACCCTTGGCTAAGTCGCGTAGGGCTTCATCGTCGGTAAGGCCGATCATTGGACGAGCCACGAATAATGAGGCAACGTCTTTTTAACCTGTTCCCAGAACAGCTCGGCCTCGGGCTCAAGCAAATCAGGCGTCGAAACAATTAGGTCCGGCGCAAGCCCAAGATGATGGGCAGCAGCCAAGCGGTGCGAACCTTCTACCGCAAAGTAATCGCTGCGCCATTCAACCACTTCAATACACGGCGCACCAAGAGCTAACATAGCCTGTGTAACTTCGGCTAGGTGGCCATCGGCGTAAGGTTCATGCTTTGCATAGATACGAATTAACGTTTTATTGCCTAACTTCATTTCCTGCCTCTTTGCCTAAGTGCTAGTAGCCGGTTATCTCAGATCGCTGCGTCTCAACTGGCCTGTCAAACAGATCATGATAGTTCAGCGGGCCTTCCGGTCCTTCATAGCAGATAGCCATAAGACCGAAACTATCAGCGGCGTGGCTTGACCAATCATGGTCAGGTCCGAGACCAACGTTTCGAGCTTCGTCTTTCCGTTCGTGGTAAAAACCCAAAGCATCCCTGCCTGCCTCTGTCGTGGCCTCGTTGAAGAAGCACATCGGCAGAATACGCCGCGTCGCCTCCACGCGCATCATAGCAGCCCCTTTACCCTGATTGGGGATAACTATGGTATCAAACCCGGCATCTTCCAGGTGATCTCGATAGCGTTTTCCGGTGATATTGTTTGCGTTCACGCCGTCGTGCGGTAGATAGCACACCGGATGATATTTCCGAGCCCGTAGCTCGTTCACATAGTACGCTAGGACTTGTCCGACGCCTTCGATGTAGTCAATGACGTTGATCTGGTTTCCGACCCATTGGACAAGCCAGATCGCCATGGCGTCAGCCGACGCGCCGGACCCTCCCAGGTCCCAAACCGCCCGGATGGGGAGGATTGGATCGGCAGGTACAAACCCGATCCGCTTTTGCGCTCTAGCTTCATTAAGAAGCTTGGCAAAGTAGGCTCCCTCGAATGCCTTGGCATAGCCACCTTCCCAGATGTGGTCGTATCTCTCGGGGTAGAGCTTTAGATCGGTCTTGCGTTCTTCTTGGAGGACGGCTGGGAACCAAGGATTATCCCGCCAATTTGCACAAACTGTAATCGCGTTATCGGGCTTTGGCTGTCGCAGGAACTTATCAACAGCATCAGTCTTTCGTCGGGGGTTCCAAGAAAACCAAATCTCTGAGTCTGCATCGCGGATTGTGGGTCGCAACAGGGAGAGGCTGCGCTCTGATAGCGTCTGAGCCTCTTCGACCCAACAACGTCCAAAACGCTCGAACGACTTGATCGATTCTGCATTGTGGTCCTGCATTCCCTCGAACACGATCAGCCCATTACCAGGGCATCTAATCTCTGCCTTCTGGACATCGAACAGATGACCGACGCCTAAGGCTTGTATCTTGTCCTCAATCAGCAGCTTGGCCGATTCCTTGAGGCTCTTGAGCACTTCGCGAATGCAGACGGAACGCAAGCCTGGCATACAGATATGCTCTTCAACCAATGCCTCTGCGAAGAAATGGCTCTTGCCTGAACCGCGACCGCCATATGCCCCTTTGTATCGAGCATTAGTGAGTAGCGGGGCGAATATCTTCGCTGTCTTGATCGTGAGCGTTTTGCCCAACTAGCACCCGCCTTATTTCCTCGAATTGCACAGGCGCATATTCCTCGTCGCCGACTATCGCTGTGGGAACCTTACCGTCCAATCGATCGGCAATCTCTTTGATTGCCTGAACATCGCCGGCAGTCCCACGCTTCACAAGCGCATTGGCGACCTTGCGTAGTTTGGCAAAGTCCCCCTCAGCGTCCGCTATCGCCATCCTCAGTGCGTCGCGGAATGGCTTGTCGCGCTGCTGTCCTCTCGGATTGGCCATTTGAAGTTTTACCTATTTGTTTTTCCTGAATAATTTGAGCAATCTCTGCACGGGAAACACATGGCTTACATTCGCTCGCATCGGCTCCACAAATTATGCAAGTAGGCACTATAACGCCGTTTCTTTCAATTCGCGGGCCGTCCCATTGATGGCGATCATGCCAACTACGAACTTCACTCATTTCATAAACGCCGCACCCGGCCTTGAATGAGCGAACGCCGCCTTCTTCCTAGGCCGCTTTAGCGGTTTTTCCGCTGGATTGGTGAAGCTTGTGGGTAGGAGTGGTTTTGATGCAACACCTTCGCGATGGACCGATCCTAAGTGGCCTGGCAAGGATAGAGGTGTGGCGCGGGCCAGTTTCACTACCACCCGCCGCGTCGCTTGAGCATTTCTTGCAGGATTGCCGGGAAGTTATTTCCGAAAGCCTGATTGCCCATAGGAAAGGCCCCGTTGGTCTGACCACCTAATCCGGAATTTGTAGGAGGGGGTCCAGGTTGAGTAGGAGGCGGCCCACCGGCAAATAATCCAGTGCCGCCGCTATTGGTTGGACCCTGCGGCACTTGAGGAATGCCACCCCCGAAAAGACCGTTTGCCATCTATTCCTCGTGGAATGGGCCGTGATCGGGCTGGGGATGGTAGCCGTTGTGCTTTGGGATGCCCCGCTTCCCGTCGTGCATGTGCTTTTTCTTGCCGCCCTCGGGCTCGCTGTGAGCCTTGTGGGTGTGGTTGTGCGGCTTAACCCCGAAGTCGGTATGTTCCTGCGGATCACCCCCGTGACGGGCTTCCCGTTGGTGCTGCTTGATCGGGCCCGGACCCTCTTTGGCCATCTTTTCCATGTGGATTAGCCTTTCTTGCGTTTGGATCGGCGCTTGACCGAATATGCGATTGCAACAGCTTGACGTTTGAGAAGGCGGCGCGGGATTTGCCTTTGGTGAGCGGCATGGAGCCTCGCAGACGCAATTTTAGGAGGACATTTCGGACATATAACGGAATTTGCGCTAAATCAAGTGGTTGGCGGTTGGCGTCCTGTACGTGTTCGATTGTACAAGACCTCAATTTCGGTCGGAGTTTCACGGACTAACGAAGGATAAAAATCCTCTGATCCGTTGGATAGCGCAAAAATACATAACTGTCCGATGATTTGGTCCACCTCGGCGGGATCGCCTGAATTGTCGGCGCGCTGCATCGCCCCTTGCAGCCAAGAAAACTGATCCGGCGTCACATAGACCTTCATCGTATAGTCCGCGCAGGGTTTAGACCAAGCTGCGCGTCCCCTCGAAGTCGGTCAATAATAGTAAAAAGGGTGACTATATTGTGATCGCCAGCATAGCGCCGTCTAATACCATCGAGAATTTCTAAATCCTCTTTCGTCAACTCAGCGGTCGCGAGTTGACGGCGGAGCGGATCGAGCGGAAAAGATTGTTTGCTCATAGCGGTTAACCTCGCGTTTGCTTCCCTAAATCCAGCGCCTGCCCTATCGTGTTCAACGCTATCCGCAGTAGGCCGTAGTCGTTTGCGGTCAAAACCCCTATGGGCCAGTTTTCCACACATACCCCGAACGAGAGTTTAAGCGGCCGATCGCTATAATCTGGGATCAGTCCACATAACCCATTGTAAGCATTGGACCATTGCCGTCTAACGAATAGGATTGTTTCCTCTAGTGGCTCCGTTGTGGATAACCCATTGACCTGGCCGAGCGTGGGGGATTTCATGCCGAGAGAATACCCCATTACCGCCGAATGGCGCCGGCAGAGGTTTGCCCAATAATCCCCCGCCTCGTATTGCTGGCGGTTTATTCCCCGTGCATGGTCCCCTTGTTCGTGGAAAAGCAGTAGCCGACCAAGGGTAAATCCCGCCTTCGCATCGGTTGCCGTGGATGTAGGAACGTCTGAAACGCCGTTGTATCGCATTTGGTGGAGGATTATTCCGTCTTTGCGCAGCTCGCGTTCCCGAACGGCGATCGTCTCGGGGTGGATACCACCGATTTTGCCCCTGGATTTGCCACTTGCATCACGTTTCACGCCGATCTTGCGCGGGCGCCCCATGTATTTCCTCCGTTGATGGCAATTCCATCCAATGAGTGTATTTGCCCCATCCCTGCATATTGAGTTCCAAACCCCCGTTCGGGCCACCACTGGACCAAAAGCAACCCCCGCGTTCGTCATCAAACCATCGGCCCACGTCCATATTACCATCCCATGCCGGCGTATCGTCGCGCAGCAAAAGAACGTAGCGATCCTTTGGAACCGTGCTGATCGGGGACCATTTCATTCGTCGTCCTTCCGATCTAACTCAAACCGCCATCCCACAGCATCGTACAAAGCCACAGAAACGCCAATCAGAGCGAAGCTGCCGATGATGAGGCTTATTGCCGTTATGGGGCTGAGGGGCATCTGTCACCCGATTGTTTCACGTGAAACGCTATGGTCCATACGCGAGGGTCGGCGGTCCCTGATGTTTCCAGTCCCAAATAAACCAAGCATGATTGAATGATGGCTGTCCGTCAGTATCCTCAAACCATTTGATGCGCTTGGTTAAAACCACCTTTTTCGAGAATATCGAGCATTTTCCAAATAGCCGCATTCGGGTTTTGGCGTGGTCGAAATCGGTGCGGAGCAGCATGGCCACAAATCCATCTGACGGTGTTATGAATAGCGCGCGATCGATGAATTCTGTAGCCAGTTCATAGGGTGGATTGGTAATTATGCCTCGAAAAGGCTTAGGAGCAGGCTGCATAAGGAAATCGCGGCCAGTCGATATATCCGAGGCCGCAACATCAAACCCAGCCTTGAGCAGAGCATCAACCATCTTGTGGGTTGCCGCCGCAGGCTCCCAAATTACGCAATTCGTAGTCGGAAGATGCGGAATCAAGGCATCGGTAACCCATTCGGGCGTCTCGTAGCAGTCCCTATCCTTCCGAGCGTAGCCGCTGTCCCGCTGGCTCATCAGTGAACCGTTTCGGATTTGAGGACCCAGCCGGGCGAATAACGGTATACGTCTTTCGCAGCTTCCCTAATCCGCCAAGGCGGCTCGCCATGGAATAGATATTGGAGGTATTTGAAGCAAGCGGCCTCATAGCGCGATTGGATGGTCGGTTTTGCACAAGTTCGACTGCCGTATGCCATTGAGTTTCCTTGTGTTTTAGTAGTTTTCCACAGTTTCCACAGCCAAATTTTGCCAAAATCTACAGGAAGATAAGGTTTTATATGGATTTGAGGGAAAATTCTTTCCTTCTTCCTATTCTGAGCCTTCCTAAGCCCTTAATCTTCTTCCCTTTCTAGCAGTCTGTCACTCGGTTCAGGCTGGGTTCAAGCCAGCACCCCCTTACCCCCACGGAATTTACCGTGCAGGGCAGGAGGGCTGGCCTATCGTTCCTGTCACTTCGGACGAGGCTTGGGACGATAACCAGTACTCGGCATTTACCACTACAGGCATCCGAGCTGGAGTAAGAACCCCTACACCCTGCCTGCTGGCGGCTATTTTTACGGAGGTTGACCTGATTGGCCGGAGACGATAAATAAGGCCCAGGACTTAGGTCGCATCTGCCGCCAAGCTCAATGCGATCCGCCCGGCCGGACTTCCATCCGAGCCGGGCATCGTTTTTTAGGCCGCATTTTATCATTTTGCAAGTCCCACTAGGCCTAGTAGGTCACGGCACATCCACCCACCATGATTGCATTGCAATCACTCCGCTGCCGCCCGCGCTCGTTGGTGCTTCGCAAAGGCAAAAGCCAGTTCAGCTAGTACGCGTTCGACATGCTGCACTGTAGGGCCGAATTTTGGAGGATTTCCATTCTCCCAATGGAGAATTGTCGTGCGCGCTACGCCAAAATGCTTCGCAAAAACACCTGGCGTTTCGTTGAGCCTAAGTCGGGTTTGGCGAATTTGCTTGGCGGTTATCATGCGTCCTGCATAGCCTAAAAAAAAGTTTCTGACAACCCTTGACGGGTCTGTCAATCTGTGACACGGTGCGCTCACAACAACAGGAGTTCGCCGTGCCGAAGAAATCCAAGTCAGTCGAAGCTGAGTCGAAACGCGAAGTTTCGCAGGAGCCTATCAATCTTGGGGCGCTTTTGTCCACCAAGCCGATTTTCCAGTCCTTTCATCTGTGGCTGGTCGGCGACACGCCGCTTATTACTCATGCCTGGTCGCAGAAGGCCAAACTGGAAATGCTGCAAAAGCAGGTCAAGGCCACGCGCGCCGGCAAGGAAGCCCGCGACCCGCAGGCGGACTTTGTATCGTCCCTCTACGAAATGGGCGACGGCAGCTATGGCTTTCCGGCAACCGGCGTCAAGAACTGCATCTTATCGTCTGCACACAAGGACAAGGGCATCGCCCGTTCGTCCGTCATGCAGGCGCTATGGATCGACGCCCAGATGATTCGCACGCGCCCTGCACTCTCGGGTGCGGTTTGCGACATGCCCCTAGTCCGTATCTACGGCGGCGAGCCAGAAATGCGGGAGGATATGGTGAAGATCGGTAGCGGCTTGCAGAAGATCGCGAACCTTGCCTATCGCGGCCAGTTCACCGTGTGGGCCATGAAGATCACCGGCCGCTTCAATGCGTCCGTACTGGCGCCGGAAGCTCTGACGTTCCTGATCAACGAAAGCGGTATGGCGTCGGGCCTCGGCGAGTGGCGCAACGAACGCAAAGGCATGTTCGGCGCCTTCCACCTTGCCAATCTGCAAGAGCAGACGGCATGGGAATCGTTTGCCGCCGGCAAGGGCACCATGCCGATCCCGGCATCCTATGCGATGGCAGCGGAGTAAAATAAAATGGCAAAACCTATCAAACCTGCAATGCGGTCCTTCATCCTCACTCTGAAGAACGGCAATACCCGGAAGATTGAAATTCCGGCTGACTGGAAAATGACTTACGGCAGCATCGTGCCATTCAACGGCCAACGTGGTGGCGACCATCATGGCGTGGCTCTGCGGCTCTACGAGGGTAACAAGGAAAACTTGCGGGCCGTCATGGCTGACGTTGTGGCCATCCGTGATGCTTCAATCTCAATCCTCGAAAAGCGCACTAGCGTCCAGCGTAAGGCTGCCCAAAAGCAAACGCCGAAGGGCATGAAGGATGTAGTTGTTGAAGCTCGCATGACCGAATGGGTTGATCCAGACGCCGAAGATGAAGATGAGACACCGAATGAATTTTTGGCCCTTCCTGGTTCATCTGATGACGAACCATTCTGATTGGAGATAAGCCATGATCAAATACACTTTCAAAGACGAGCCGCTAACAATCAAGAACAAGGCCAAAGCTGCGCCGCAAAAGATCGGTGAGGCTCTGGCGACTATCGCGGCGGCGAGTAACGGCCACCTGACGCCAAAGGCGGTTGTTTCAGAAGCCCGCAATAACCGCTCTGTGCTGCACAAACATTTCGAGTGGGACGATGCCATAGCAGCAGAAGCGTTCCGCCTCGATCAAGCCCGCACGCTGATCCGATCTATCCGGGTTGTCGATGACGAGCGCGACGAGGACCCGCCGGCTTATATTTCCATCGCGGACAAGGGCGGCGTGAGTTATCGCAGCTTGCAAGACGTGCTTGATAGCGCGGATTTGCAGGCACAAGCTCTCAAGCAAGCCGAGCGCGACTTGGACGGCTTCCAGAAGCGTTATCGGCAATTTGAGGACCTGTGCGACGTGATCAAGTCGGCAAAAGAAATTGTTGCCAAACGCCGCGCTAATATTGAAAGCCGACCGAGCGCATAGCTTGGCCGGTGAGAGGCAAGGATAGTCGCGTAGCAGTTTCGTTCTGATCCTATGGGCAACGCTGCGCTTAGTAAAGCAGGAGAGGTTTTGTGAGGCTTGTCCGATATAGGCAAGATACAGGCCGGTTGATGTCGAGCAGGCATCGCGAAGAGTGCGAGTTGAGTAACGGTTATTCATTGCGGGTAGGTGCAAGTTGAGGCAGGCGTAGATGAGACCGGAACGGATGGTAAATCCAAGCCCGTTTAGGCTGTGCATGTTGAAGCAGGCAGAGAATGTCAATGCCGTTCGCGTTGGGACTAGGAGTAGTGAGGCCGGCATAGACCGGAAGGTCGGTGACCGGACAGTTGGTGCGAGCCAATGCAGAGACCATCGCGTCGAGGCGTTGGATTGTTCGGCAGGATTTGCTTGTTCTCGCAAGTGCCAGATTAGCGTTGCAGTTTCGAGCGTGTCATCTGTCGTGACGAGTAGGGCCGGAATGGAATGGCCGATCTCAGTTGGTCAGACTTCATTGCGGTTGATCGAAGCAGGCGGCGTATCGCATTGGCGTCCATGCACGTTCCTGACACGAATGGTAAAGCAGGAGAAGCGGGTTAAGGCCGATCCTGTTATGCTTAGTCCGGGTAAGGTGAGGCAGGCAAAACCTGCTTCACCACCTAGATAAAAGGTGACGATATGACCGATGCTATAACATTTTACCTCATCGCTCTCGACTACATTAGCTTGGTCGGCATCATCGTTCTCAACCGGGAAGAGGCGTGACATGGCCTGCGATAACCCAATGCCGAAAGCAGAGTGGGACGCATTCATTGCCGATCTTCATGCCAAACTCGCCGATGGCCGCTCGGTCCAAGAAGCGCGCGAGCGCATAAAAATCCGCCGCTGGCAGCGCAAGCACTATCCGACAATCGAGGATCAGGACAGCAAGGACGATGCAGAGGCGGGGGTTTATTCGTGAAAGAACCATTCGGAGAATGCGACTGTTGCCGCAAGATCGGCCGTCTAACCCGCTGTTGGGTATCCGGCATAGAGACTTTCGCCTGTGACGATTGCTGCGGCAATGGCGAGGAATACGACGACGATAGCGATCGATACGAATATGAGACGGGCAATGCGCGCAGTTAATCCCGACTACTGGCGCCGCGCTGCGGAAGCGAAGGAAGCCAAGGGACAGAACGCAGCTTACGAGCGTCGCAATCAAGTTCTCGCAATGACGCGCAAGATACAACGGGAGACTAAAATGCCACCCTCTGAATATTGGATGCGGCTCATACACGAACACCGCCTTAGAATGCAGGGTGCCGTGGAACACGCACTCTTGAAAATTGGGGATGATAATAACTGGCACACCGAGTCTTTGCCGATCCGCTTTCTTGCTGCCGATGTTGTGGAAATGCGCAAGATGGCCGACGCGATGGAACGGACTCTTGCTACACTCACTACACCAGTCAAAACCGAGAGGAAAGAAGATGCTGATCTCGCAAGCGTTTCCTAGCGAATATCTCCGCGCCGCCGATCTACAGGGCCGGAATATCCGTGTTACGATTTCCCATGTCGAAATGCGCGATGTGGGCGACGACAATAAGCCGGTGCTTTTTTTCCAAGGCAAGGAAAAAGGCGTCGTGATGAACAAAACCAATAGCAACAATATCGCCGCAGCTTATGGCGATGACACAGACAATTGGGGCGGCAAGGAAGTGGTGCTGTACGAAGCCATGGTTGACTTCCAGGGCCGCTCGGTCGCTGCCATCCGTATTCGTCCGCCGATGGCAAAGGATGGTCCTAGCCGCGCACAACAGCAACGTCCAGCACCGCGCCAAGCTCCGGTCGATCCCGATCCGATGCCAGACAATATAGACGACCCAATTCCGTTTTGAACATGAACAAACCAGCCGCCATAGCCGCCCAAGTTGTCGATATTCAGAATGATCGGCAGCACAAGGGATTTGTCAAAGTCACTTTGCACGTCCCCGCGGAGCTTGGCGCGCAACTCACTGAGAGTTTAGGTTGGCCAACATATACAACGCCAGTGCCTATTGCCATCGCGAGATTGAAACAGCAACAGGAGGAAACAAACACTGCCACGGAGAAGCCCGCGCCGACTCAGCCCCCGGCGCGGGCACCTAGAAGTCCGCTGGTTACGCGCGCTGCAATACTCAGCAACGACCCGCTATTCTGGAAATATCTTGGTGAAAAAGAGGGTAAGCTAGTGGGGAAGGATGGCGCGGCTATGCACATTAGGGAATGGTGCAAAGTGGAATCGCGCAAGGATATTCTGCCGGGGACGGAAGCGGCGCTGCGGCTGGATTTGTTGCAAACGGATTTTGTTTGCTGGCGCGACAAAGATCAATTTGTGGAGGCGTCATGAGCCGGCAAAAGGATGAAAAGCATTGTGAGTGGATACGATCCTTGCCTTGCATTATTTGTTTGGACAACACGGCTTCCGAGTGCTGTCACATTCGCTATTCTGAACCGAAAGCCGCAAAGCCGATAACTGGTCTCGGGATCAAGCCGGACGATTGCTGGACGCTCCCAATGTGCAATCAGCATCATCGCCAGCAGCATGAAATAGGCGAGCGTACATTCTGGAACGCATATTCAATTCAACCAATCTATGTTGCCTTGGCTTTATATCGTGTGAGTGGGGACCATGAAGCTGGAACACAGATAATAGAGGCTTGGCAATGAGCTTTCCTACCTGGACAGATGAACAAGTAGAGCGCCTGCGCGATCTATGCGGTAGCCCTCAATGCGGCACATCCGCGTGGATAGCCCGGCAGATGAACGATGAATTCGGCACGACATACACCCGCAATGCGATCATCGGGAAAATGGGACGATGCGATATTGTCGCGCCTCGGCCACTCTCGGCTGTGAAAGAAAAACTGATTAAGAAGGCACGAAAACCGAAATTCAACTTCGCTCGACCTGCGCAAGTGGTTATTGAAGATGGTCCGGCAATCATGCCGACAGAATTCCCGCACAAGTGCGATCTGTTCGGGCTGACGAATGAATCGTGCAGATGGCCATGTGGAAATCCGGGAGAAGCAGAGTTTTTCTTTTGCGGTCAGCCGGAAGCTGATCTACTAAAACGAGTACCGTACTGTAGGGCACATATGCGAGCGTCGGTAAGTTACCGACATCCGACAGGTTAGCCGCCAAAATCAAGGAGATAGCCAATGCTTACCGATGAACACTACGACCGAAGCTGGTCCAGAACGGCCAAGGGTAAGCTCTATGAAAACGGCAATGGATACATCAACAGGCTGCCGACGACTGCGGTGCGCTTCCTGCCTGAAGTGCATGAGGAAATAGCCAAGCGAGCGGCGAAGCGAAAAATATCTTTTGCTGCGGTGGTGCGGGAACTGATTTCAGTCGCACTCGACAAGTGACGACAGTCAACAAGTTAACATGGAGAATCCCGATGGCGATTAAGCCGAGTTGGATCGTTTGCTCGATGGACAATAATGCGCTCTGCACAGAGCACGGCAAGGTCCAGGAATTTGGGTCAGAGAAGGCGGCCATCCGTCGAGCCGGCGAATGGGTCAAGACAAGTGAGGATCAAGAGGCATGGGTCTATTGCCTCTCCCACGTTGTATCGCGCCCCGACGCTTTCGACGTTGAGGCCGTCAAAAAGACTTCGCGCAAATAGGCACATCTACGGAATTAACAGGGAGAAACTCGATGAAGCGCACTGAACATACCTTCCAATTTACCGGCAAGCAGATCAGCGAGGCCGCTGCGGCTGAGTATGACTATCATGCGGGGCGCGTAGCATGGTGGAAGGCAGAGCAAGAGAAGGCCATTGAAAAGGCGAAAGGTGCTGGCGTTGAGATTCGTGAAAGTGACGTGACTGGTGGTAAGCGGGTGGATGTGATTCTTGATCCATCCGTCCAATCGCGGCTTTCGCAGTGCGCTAGCAAAATCAACGAACATCGCGGCGCGGCCGATAGCTTCCAAATCCAGGCGGCGACCTATGGTAGTCAGCCCGAGCGCAGCTATGAACTTCACGCCGACGATGTGATTTATTTTCGCCTCGCAGGCGGTGCGCGTCCCGATTAATGACAGATATGTGGGCAACTGCAATGGACCATGTAATCACCGTCCGCGACGTTTTGGCGGTCAGCGGATTATCTCTCATGATCATCGGTACTGTCGGCATCTTCTTGGCACTGATCTTTTGGCGGTAGCGTGGGAAAAATGGTCAGGTGGACGAAGCGGGGCGGCTGGGTGGTCGGAAAGACGCCCTATCAATATCGCATCATGGGACTGCACTATTTTAAACTGCGCAGCTTTAGGGGCGCGTGGCTCAAAATCAATCAAAGCCGTCGCCGACAGTCTTCTGCAATGTCGGGAGAATGAAATGGCAGAATTTTATGACATTCATCGAAAGGCTATTGAGCGAGCCTTTAATGTTGGATCGCAGCGTGTCGGCGATTATTTCCGCATTGGAATGATGGAACCCCTAGGAGCGCCCTCCGAGTTTGCGTCGATGGCCGACGATCACTTTCTGATAATCACATTTCGCCGTCTGCCAGAGGGCAGATATGAGCCTGCCGAATTGAGCGATCGGAAGGAGATAAGAGAATGGAATATCCGGCATCAGCTTACGCCGGCCGATGCTTGGGAGTTACCGCGTGGGCTGATCCGACCAGCAAATGCCGGTTAACTGAGGTTATGTCGGCCAAAGAATAAGGCGCCGCAGTTGCCCGTGGCGCCTTTGCTTTTCCAATCTCGCGGTCTTTAGCCGCCGGGGGTCATGGGGTCCTCCTAGGTCGGATGGATTGTCCTATCCACACGTTCAATGCCGCCCCTTATATACCGGCCAAAAATAATTTGCAACCCCCTATTGACTTATCCTCTAGCGAGGTTCACGTTAATCACATGAGCGATTTACGCAGGGCAAAAACCAATGCGCGCGACTGGCGGGCATATCTGACGCCGGAGGAAAAGCGCGAACTGGCACGGTTAGATAAGATCATTGCCAAGGCTGAGGCAATGGCAGAGCTACCGCGCCTGCGTCGCGGTCGAATACAAAATCGAGCTACTGTGAGGGCTGGTTATGCGTCTCAATGAATTGATGGAAGCCTACCGCACCGACCCGGTGTCGAATTTCGCCAAGCTCGAATACTGCACGCGGAGATAAGGCCGTGAATCTGGCACCTGACAAAATCCCAACCGACGCCCCGTCATTTCGGAAATGGGCCGATGCCGCCTGCCCGCAATGGCCCGGCGAACTGCAAGTCCTCGCCTATCGCGCTTGGCAATGGCTGGAAGGCATGAAGTTTCGGTCAGCGGCGGATCATGAGGCGTTTATGGCGGGGTATAGGAAATTCACGGGAGCGGAATCGTGACTTCCCCGGTTCCAAAGCATTTGCGGGTGCCTAACGAATACGAGGCCATTCCAGAAGCCTTGCAGCGTCATGTGGTCGATTTACACGTCAATCCATCGAACGCCATCGAAATCCCTGGCAGCGCGAATCATCGCGCCAAGTTCGCCCCCGGCCTCGCTACGGCGCTCGCCGACCTTGCAGCCACGTCGAATATCGGCGATCCGATGTGCGGAGTTGGAACGCTGGCGTGGGAAACCGGGCGGCATATGTTTTTGAACGACATCGACCACGCGATGATAAAGTTTACCGCCCCGCTTTCCCGATGGGGCTGCGTCGTGTCGGCCGTGCCAGCGACAAAAATCTCTTGGGCCTGTTCGACATGCATCTTTTCGCCACCCTACTATCCGAAGGCAGATCGGATGAAGCCAGCCGCCCACAACGATGCAAAACGCGGCCCTGTTGTCGGCTTTCGCGATAGCTATGCCTGCGATCATCCCGATTTTATAGGCAACCCCGGTGGCGTCGATGCCATCTTGAAATATCGTCAGCAAATGACGGCGGTGTATGACCACCTGAAATCGGTCTGCAATCGCATGATCGTAGTCACAAAGAACTGGACGCGGCTCGGCGTCGAAATGCGGCTCGATCTCGATACCATTCTCATGGCTCAATCCGTAGGATGGATTTTGACGGATAGGCACGGGTGGGAACCACCGCCATCTTTGTGGTCGAGATTCAATAAACAGCGTGGAGGCGGCATATCGGTCGAGGACGTTCTAGTTTTCAAACGCGCCCCCGGCTTCCGCGATCCGCGTAATATCAGCATCCAAGAATTATCGAAACGCAGATGACCGCAATGGACTACAGCCGCGCCAGCCGGGAGAACACCCATACCGTGCAGCGGATGCGGATGGAAAAGAGCAGCGAGAAGGTGGCGTGATGGGCTACCGAACAACGCGGAGGCAATTGAAGGCTATGGCGAAGAAAAAAGAGCCACAGAATGTTGAGTGGATCGTTACTGGTCGCGCTCAATTTGTTGGCGCCACTTGCATCGTACACGCCAAGACGCGCGACGAGGCGATGGCCAAGGCCATGAAGGGTGAGAACATCGGCAAGGTCGAGATTGACTGCGCCTCTCTCGCGGACTTCAAGTCCGCTCGCGCCGAACCAAACATCTGCGACGGCTGATGCGTCGTTAGTCGCCGAATGTAGGAGATTGAAATGCAAGAATCTCGCGACGTTGAAGTACCGACCGCCATGATCGACGTTGCCAAGCGCCGCACTGAATTTCTATTCCGGTACATGCACTATGGGGACAGGCCATTGCGGGAGATTTTGGCGAGCGCCTACATGCAGGGCATGACCGATATGTTTGACGTGATGGAGCGCAGATGCTCGTGATGCAAGCCCTTGACGGAATCCGCGCCCACATCGAACGCCTAGAGCGTGATTTGGCCGAAGCGGACGCCTTGATTGCCACTCACGCATACACGCTTGATCCAGCGCCGCGCGTCAGGTGGCCTCAAGGCAGCGTACTGGAAAAGGCCGTCTTTCGCCATGAACACCGAGTGCTCCAAGAGAAGCTAAAGGACACCGAAAACAAATACCGGCATACACGGGGTCAGTCGGGAGAATCCTATGGATAGCGAAGATGCGGTCGAGCGAGAGTTTAAGGCAAAGCAATTGAGCTATATAGACGCCATCGCTCGCCTTGAAGGACTTGGGCTTAGCCCGCAGGTTGCCGAGCGCCGCGTCTGCGAGTGGGAAGATGAATTTGATGGAGAAAGACAATGACGCAAAAATATATGCGTAACCCAGCCAATCGGACTGACAGCCCCGTCCCTCTCAATCTCACATTGAATCAGGTCGCCACTCTAGCTCGCGCCCTTGAACTTGGCGAAGGACAAATATGGCGACGGGACGAACGCCGGTTTCGCGGCCGTCAAAGGTATGTACGAATCCAGTTCGTCTGCATCGGCGGTGAGCGCGTTCGTGTGCAGGCTTGTAAGCGCGATGGCACCGTTCCGGCCGGGTCGCGATCTACTGAGGTAGCCGTCACTCGCTTCGGTCGCCGAGGCGGGTTTTTACCGACAAAACAGGCACTATCAGGACGAATGTCGTCAACTTCATAGGAGGCCACAATGGCAAGCAAGATAACCGAAGAAGTCGCCAGTGATCTCGACGAGCGCGGCAAGCAGCTTATCGACGAAGCCTGGGAACGGCACAAGCGAGCCGGCGAGCCGGACTGGCCACCGCGAATGTCCGCTACGGGGTTGCCAGACGGCTACTTGTGCCGAGGATCGACGGGACAGACTTTCGAGGTCCGCGAGCAGCAATGGGTTCGGATGTTTTGAAATCAGGCGCTAACCGCCGAACAGCATGGAGAAGGGATCATGGGAATAGTCTGGAAAGACCGAAGGATAACTGCACCGCCAATGCTAACTGAAACGGGCGCCATTGCAGCCGCGCAAAGATTCCAGGATGCGATCAAGAAAAACCATCCCGATTTGGCGCATTAAACAAGAGTATGTCGGAATGAAATACGAACTCAGGTTAATGCTTGCGGGATATTTTGTCGGTGCCGGGGTGTGCGGTTTTGCCTATAGTGGCAAAATTTTCTGGCTAGGTCTCGCAATCGCTTCTTATTTCGGAAGCTATCTCATTGAACGCCGACAGTAGACAAGTTAACACGAAGGAGCTGGGAATGAGCAACGCAGACGGACAGGACAATCGCCGTGACATTACAGTGGCACTCGAAGCCGAGCTGGCTAGCGTGGGTAAGACTACCGTGGCCGCCGCAGCCAAGGCCGCAGAGGATCAGGACATCGCCTATGTAATGACACAGCAAATAAATTGCATCATCGAAGCCAACGTGCGATTACGAGGCACGCCGCGGCTGGTAGGAGCCGACATCCAGGCGTGGGTCAACATGGTCGACTACCTGACGCGCGAGAAGGAAGGTCTTACGGCCAGACGGCAACGGCAAAATTAATCCGGTTTGAGATCATACACCCTGACCAGCACCTGACCGCACTTGGCGCAATCGTAGTAGTGGTAAGCGATCGGTTTGATCGGGTGTGGCTCGATCCTAGCGATTGGGATTATGGCCCCGCATTTGGGGCACTTGCCGTTGGCGGGAAGGTGGAGGGAGGGCACAGCTACTTGCCATGTGTGTCAGCCAAAGCCGATGCCGTCGTCGTTCGCTGGTAGGCCGCCGCCTGTGCACTTTCCTGAATGCGCCGTTCAAGAGCAAGCAACTGCTCCTTCAAAGCGTCTGCCGACCCCTTCAATTCACCCACAGATGGTTTTTCATTCACTTGACTGCGCAGTAATTTTAGTTCGCGCAATAGGTCTTTTTTGTATTCCTTGACGCGAGCAGTCGGGGCTTTTTTGTTTACTAGGCCGTCTAAGGCAAGAAGTCTGGATTCAAGCCCTAGTTTGAATTCGTTGTGCTCCCTGATTGAAAGCATGTCGCTGCGGATAGCATCAAGTTTGGTGGCACTATTGTTGATGAAATTCATCGCCAATGAAGCAATAGCAGTAAGAACTGCCAAGATTGCAACGAATGGCGCCCAATCACCCACATCACGGCCCCTGCCGCGTGCTGCCCCCGACCGCAGCACCGCCGCCAGAACCCGGACCCGATACCGGCGTATTATTGCGCAGCGCGTCAACCTGGCTGGAAATGCGCGTCAGCAACGCTTGGATTTCCTTGACCTGCTCATCCTGGCCGGCGTTGTGCAATTTGATCGACATAACATCGGCCGCAGCCGCATCATACACTTCAAATTTGTATTTATTGACGAAGTAAAAACCGCCCGCGAGAAAGACGAAAGTTAGAGCCGGGATTGCAAAGACGTTCACCGCCGTTCCCGCGTTCCAAACAGTGGTCTGGTAGTTTTTTCTTCTACGCGGCATCCTGCCCGTCATCCGTTGGTATGACAACGCATCCTAAAGTCCCGGTACTAAAGTACTATATGCGACTGATGCAGGCCGCCACGAACCGCAGCACCATCGCAAGAACGATGATCCCCACCACGATGTCGAAAGCGACCTGCATCAGTTAACCCACGCGGCTACGGTGTAGATAGTCGCCACCACCACAAACATAGTCAGGAGGATGGTGGCGATGTGTTTCATCAAAAGTTAAACGGAACCAACAGGCTCACGCCGACCAGTTGCACGTTCTTGTTGCTGGCAAGACCGACATTATTTTGGTTATTGCCGTAGATATATTTGATGTCGAGCATGACCGGCCGCGCGGTCGGAAGCAGGTAGCGCGCACCCGCACCGCTGGTCCAGAAACTCTTGGTGCCGAGCGAGGAATTGCCGAACGGCTGGGCAGGGCCTGTACCAAAGTACAATGAGATAAGGTCAGCCGCCAAAGCGGTGTTGAGCGGTACGGGCTGGGCGCCGGAACCAAACAGATCGCCCAAGCTACCGCCTGCCTCGAACCACAGAATGTCCAAGCCGCCTTGGGTGGTGACGCCGACGCCGTTCACGCTGGCCGGTGAACCAAAGGCCCAGCCAGCCATGTTCTCAACCCCGAGAAACATGCCGCTATTCCACATCTGCGCACCGGCTGTGCCGGCAACGTATCCGCCGTTGGCAAATACCGAATTGGAGATACCCTGACCGATAATGTCGATGTTCGATCCCATGCCCATGATCGACGGGCCAAGGAACCAGACATTGCATTGAGTGAGGCTACAGACGATGGGTGCCGGAGCTACGCGCACCACAGGGGCTTTGGTGACAAAGACGGGCTTGGGTGCAGGGTCAGCGGCATTGGCCGCACCAGTGGCCGCCAGAAGGGCAAGGACGGGGAGCAATCTGCGCATGGTGTTCTCCTATGAGTTGACCTTCTCACCATACGCGCATGGGGTGTGGCATGTCAGACACACCCGCCAGAATTCAACCGTGCTGAGCCGGCGCCGCAGCCTTGGCCAGCAACGGCCCGATTTCTTCCACCAACTTGATGATGTCTTGAACGCCGGGGTCTTTCTCCAGGCGTTCAATGGTTTGTGCCGCTGCCGCCAATCGGGAGGCGTAGGGGATGAACTGAAAGATGGTTGAGAGGTCCATTAGGAGGCCGCCAACGCAGTGGCCGCACCCTGAGCAGCGGCGGCCGGTGCTGTCTTTTCAACTTCGGCAACTTTGGCTGCTGCACTCCCCGAGGCGACATGCACAACGCCAATATTCACCGCGATCGACCAAATCCAAGGGATGAGCAATGGCCCGAGCGATGTGCCCAACGCCGTCAACAACCCCGCATCGGCCGGCGTCAACCAGCCGCGACCGCCCGCATAGGCGAGGATGGCGACAGCCGCCAAGCGTAATTGTCCGTAGATAAAATCCGGGGTCATGACGTAAATCCTTTCCCTATTTCTGGATCAAGTTCCGCTATCGCACGCGCAATCTCAACGCAACCTAGTTGTTTGTCAAAAGTCCCTCGCGACCACACGCCATCGGCAATGTATTTGCCGCCTTGGTAGATCGTGGTGCCGGACCACAGGTAGCCCGAAGGTCGGCCGTGATTGCGCGGACCAACTCCGTTCCACAGCTCCCAGCGATAACAGGCCCAAGGCCAAGTCCACTGATCTGCTGGCGTGCCGGTGATATGATCGAGTTTAAGAGCATCCACCGCACCCTCTGCCCAATCATTGAAAGGACCACGTCCTCGCGGCACATGCACGGTCGGATGATTGAGCGGATCGCCATTGCCAAGGTATGAATTGAACGACGGATTCTCGCGCTCGAACACTGGCATGACCCAGAGGGCCGGAACACCGGATAGTTCCTGCATTTTCAGAAAAATGGAACGGTTGGCTACAAGACTTTTGGCAACCGCTACAGCTTCGCTTGATCGCGTCGGTTTGGCGTTTGCCAGATCAGCCTCATATTCTGCCTTAACTGCATCGAAAAGCATTTATCCCCTCCATTGTGCCTGTAGAAGCATACTCGCGGTCGTTCCCAGCATGGTTGCGCCACCCGGCGGAACCGCTTCCTCCAGCGCATTGATATTGTTGATACCGAGAGAGGGAGCCGCAGGATACGAACCAAGCAAAGACGAACTGATATTAAGCTGCGTTCCAATGCTGGATGAATATGAACCGCGCATACCGGCAAATGTCGTTGTCGTATTGAATCCTATTCCTATCGTCACGCCGCAAGCGGTAGCCGCCGCCGTCTGAAAGTTGTCCAAATAAGTCAGCGCATAAGGTTCTTCCGCGAGGCCACTGAAAATCACAATGGTATTTGCGGTAGACCCATTCGCCTCACGAACCGTTTGCGTTGTATAGGGCCAGCTTGCGGTACTATCTCCACATTGAACCGTGATAGGCTCGCGATTGTAGGCGTTCCACAATCCCCACTTTCTGGATTGTCCCCAACTGACGTAGCAGCTCACTTGCCCGTTCGTGGTATCCATGAACATGGAACCAACATACGTAGCCCGATTGGCTGCAACGGTCGTTGTCGAGCCCGCCGATCCGCCTGTTCCATAAGTCATTGTCATACTGACAGCGTTCGTCAATATGCCGTTCAACCGCGCAAGTGCAGTCCCACCCGCACCTGTTCCTCTGGCACAAGAACCCGCAGTTATCGAACCACCAGAACCGGCAGACCAGGAAGGACCGCTCCCCAGCGTAACAACTCCGCTGAGTGAGAAGATAAACAGATCGTAGATGTTGCTTGCCGCATGAGCGGCAACGAGCGCCATGGAAATTTCAGAAACAATGCTGCTCGCTATAAAGTTTGTTCCATTATAGATCGGAATAAGCAAGCCAGTGTACGGCGTGTAGTAGATCGTTGTGGCCGCTGTTACATCGGCATTGATGACCGGAGTTTGAGTTGTCAATGTCAATCTGCCCTGCGGGGTGGGCAGTACCGTGCTCGCACCCGTAGCCGGATTAACCGCCGTCCAAACCGCAGTCGTGGATGTTCCAGTGGTCGTGCAGACGTAGAGAATATCGTTGGTGTAATCCCATGCTACGCTTGCTGGGACAGTAGCCGAGCCTGCTGTGCCGGCGAGTTGTCCATTCGGGTTGCCGTTGACGGATTGAAATTGCGCGACGGTGGAATAGTCAGAAGTCCATACCGGGTCTTTCGTCCAGATAGGGGAAGTCGGAGGATCGGTATCGTTAGCCGGGGCAAGGACGACCTTGTATGGCAACGTCTGTAACCAGCAATCCCCGAGGCGACCGCTAGCATCTAGCACAATCGGATTTGCGTTGGGGATAGTCAGTGCTTTGTCGGAATACGTGTTTTGTTTTGTGCTAGTTCCGGTGACGTAAAAGAAAACCTGGGCGCCAGCAAGCGGAACGCCAGTTCCATCGGAATATTGAATGTCTGGATTGAAGATTCGGTTGGTCATTCTGATCTATTCCGTTGCGATCATTCTTTTGATTTCAATGCCGTGGTCATTGCTGTTGCTGCTGGTCGGCGGCGGCTGGCAATGCGCCGGTGATTGGAAGCATCGGATGATTACCAGACGTGCTCCCGACAAGCTTCTCCAAGAACGCTTCACCGCGCTTGACCGTGTTTGCGACTTGAGGGTTGTTGGCCGCCATCCGCAAGACTTCACGCCAGACTTTTGGATCGTCTGAGGCAAGCTTTTCAGCAATGCTCTGCGCCAGCTTTGCATTAACCGCACTCGTAGCCACCCCGGTCCCAACGAGCATTCCGCCCAACAGAACATGCTTCCAATTCAATTCACCGTTAAGGATTTCATCTATGCTCGCGCCAATCCCCGCACCAACGGCCCCATGAGAGCCCGCATTAGCGAGGGATTGCATAATCAGTTGGCGAGCCGTCGTGCTATTGCCAGAAACAGCCTTTCTCGCCAAATCCATCACATCTTCACGCCGAAGGAACATTTCCAGTTCTCCGGCACGATTAGGCCCTAAAGCGAGATTGATTCTCGCCTTACCATCTGGTGAATTGAAAATACGATCAATCGTGACATTGCGATTATTGGCTATCTTGGAAACCTTGTCAGCCAAATCGGAGGCAAAGCCCTCCGCAAACAAAGATCGCTCCGGGGCAGACATTTTATTGATTGCCTGCCGCGCCTGCTCTAGAGAACCGCGCATATTTACAAACTTTTGACCTGCCTCCAAAGCATTCTCGGCACCAAAAAATGCAGAAGCGCCAGCCCGAGCCGCACCATATTCAGGAACTTCCTTATCGAGTTCTGTTTTTAATAGCCGGGCAAGATCATTATAGAGAGCGCCAATTTGACTACCACGCGGAGCAGCTCTCGCTCTATCCTGCAATTCCCTCGCTGCATAATCCCATAATTGAATGTTTGGATAAGCCGGAAGTCCATTTCCGCCAGTTTTAATAAGACCTCCATTTTCCACCCGAAATGGCGGATTCATCGCACCAAATCCATCGCGGATGGCATAATTCTTCCATTTGCTAATTGCGCCACGCAATGCCGATTGGACGTATGGAGCCGCCGTCAATCGCTCCAATTCTGGAGTCCATACCTGCCGATCGCCAGCACTATAAGCCTTGGCATATGCTGGCTTGTTAACCAGCCGCGCGGCTTGTTCTAATGCTTCTCGCGTTCGGTCGGCATTGGCAGGAGTTGGCACTAGCCCCTTTACAAAATCCGACACCCGCTGTGATTGTTCCTCAAAACGGCCCTTGATCGGAGTTTCGAGTGCGGCGCGGCTCGCAGGCGAAGTATTGGCAGCGGCTCTGGCGGCTTCCTGAGTTGCCGCATTGCCCAAATCCATCAGCACCGGACTTTGGCCGCTCACATGAGCAGCCGCTACATCGCTTGCCGACATTCCGCCTGGAGTATTTTGAGCATCGTATTTCAGAAGATCGGCAACCCGTTGAGAGGCTGCCTGATCTATGTCCTTACTGGCTTGCAACGCTTGTATGGGGTGCCCAAGAAGGGCGCCCGCACGGTTTCCTATAAATTTAGCCGCCGCTCCCACACCGGAAAGGATTGGAGGCGCGACCGCTCCCATAGTAGCGCCTAAAGCGCCGCCAGTGGCCGCCCGCTGGGCTCTATCCTCTAAGCCTTCACCTTCCCCCGCTCCATAAGCAGCCCCATAGGCGCCACCCGCAAGGGCGCCAGCGCCCATTCTGGCGCCTAAAGATGCTCCCTGACTAGCCGCCCCTAGCGGCAACAGGCTGGTAGCAAGCGCCCCGCCGATATTGCCCGCTGTGGACGCAATAGGGTGTTCTTCCTGGGCCTGCTGCTGCTGCTGGCGGACCTGTGCGACTGTCTCGTTAAATGCCTTGGTGGCCTCTCCCGGCTGTCCGGTTGCGTGCTCATAGGCCAATCGGGCAAGACCGACCGGCAACGTCGCTGCACTACCCACGGTCTTGCCCACAATATCGGGAAGGCCAGCCGCCGCATTTACACCCGCAAGTTCATCGCTGAAATTTGCCGACAATCCTTGCTTGAGCCCGGTAACGAGGGCTTCCCCCGTGCCCATGCTAGAACCGCCCGGATTGCCCCCCGCAGGCAACGGCTTGGGACCAATCGTAATTCTCAATCGGCCTTCCGGTGTCCGTTCCACTCCCGATGGTTGGTCAAATTGATCGAAAGCATTTGGCGGCGGGGCAGGTGCCTGAGCAGTATCGAATTGGTCAAACGGATTGGGATCGGGCATCAGTTTGCCAGCAAGAACCGCGAGAGATTTTCACCACCGCCATATTTTGCATCGAACTGCGGGGCGAGTTTTGGATTCTTACGCAGCATATCCACCGCAGCCTTCGGCGCCTGTAGAACGCGATTATAGTTCTGCACATATTCAGACGGCGGATGCTGCTGGTTAAAAGCTATCTGTGCTTCGCCTGGCGTCATGTTCGGATTTTGCTTTACATATTGATTGACGAATTGCCCGTAATCCTTGTCGCGTTGTGCGGCAACCATGAGCGCAGTCATGATGTGGTGATTGCCTTCGGGAGTCATTTCGATACCGGGCTGCACGCCGATCGACTGTTGCACGATCATTGCCGCTTCTCGACTGCCGAGCGTCTTGGCAAGATCGAAGCCGAGTTTAGTTGTACCCTTTTGAGCCGCTTCGCCGGCCGCCACTTTGGCCGGATCAAAGATAGGCTGTCCTCCCGCCGTCTGAACTGCCGTATTCACCGTCTTTGCAAGCGCGAGCCTTGTTCCAGCATCCTTGCCCGTCGTCCAATATCCCCCTGCAGGAAGCTGATCGAGATTGTTTTGCAGATTGAGCAACCCGGTTTGAACATTGCCGGCGGTCTTATAGGCTTCATTGGCCTCTTTCACATCGGCGACGTTCTGTGTAGCAAATCCTTCTTGCGTCTTGATTGCGCCGGGGGAAAGTGGCTGCACAATGGCCGGCCTGCCTCCCGGAGTTCCGCCAGGTTGTTGAGGCTGTGCAAGCCTAGCTGCCGACGTAAAGCCTTCTGTGCCACTCATTGCAATTGGTTTATTCAATTCATCCGGCGATGCACCTTGCAGGCTATATTGCTGCGCAATTTTCAATCGCGTCTGCGGATCAGTTACATTCAAAACTTGATGCCGCTCTAATGGGGAACCACCAACAGCTTTATAGTGGGCATCAACGGCCGTTTTCCATGCTCCATCGTCTGTCGGATCGGCAATCACGGGGGCCGCTATCTGAGACGCATTCTTAATCCGAATTCCCGTCGTTTCCTCTCCGGTCTTTACCGTATTGGCTCGACTCGCAGCCGCACTAGCCAAAGAAGATTGTGCGCTTGCAAATTCAGATGCAGCTTGGGGGGTTATGCCACCAGCCCGTTGAATGCCCCTCTGATTAGCCGCTGCATTCAAGAGGTTGTTAATGTCCTGCGGATCGGCACCAGCCTGTGCGCCAGCCTGGACAGGATCGCCGCCGTGAGCCAGCGCCTGCGATGCCGCTAGTAATCCATTATATTTTCGCTGCGATTGTAAAGCCTGCGCGTTGGCAAGATCGGTCTGCGCTTGTGATCTTTGATATTCGGCAGCC